>SAMEA3663082__coassemble_5000_pt1 | contig 3219 bp, 1 predicted proteins | sample SAMEA3663082__metabat2_low_PE_016 | metagenome-assembled genome bin SAMEA3663082 (sample SAMEA3663082) | pig gut metagenome | biome: pig gut; feature: pig-associated habitat; material: faeces | place: France | collected 2012 | reverse complement strand
GAAATAAAAAAGTATGATATAATAAAAAAAATATATAAATTTATTTGTGTTGTTTTCAAGAATTTCTTCCGATATTAAATAAAGATATATATTTTCATTTTCCATTAGAGGGGATAACTATGAACGATTCAACAGAAAATACAAACGAATTAGACAGTTACGGAGTTTGGGTTAAAAACAATCCTTCTGAAACAACTGATACACCTGAAGTTGAAACTGAAATTAACGATACAGACATTTCTGATTCATTGGATTTTTCTGATGCCTTAGATTTGCCTGATTTTGATACAGAAACTGATTTTTCAACCTCTGATTTGGATGATATTTTTAATGATGCAGATTCTTTATCTGATGATTCATCATTATCTCAGAGCGATGATACAACACTAAATTCTGATGAACTAATGAATATTACAAACGGTGCGGATTTAATTGAAACAGAATCTGACCTGTCAAATACAGAAATAGAAGATTCTTTCAATTTTGATGAATCTCTATCATTGGATGAAACACCTGTTACCGATGCCCCTCCTTCAGAAGAAACACCAATTTCTGATGAGTCTCTTTCTTTGGATGATACAACTATTTCTGATGATTCTCTCTCTTTAGATGAATCTTTAAGTTTTGATGATTCTTTAAGTTTTGATGATTCTCTCTCTTTGGATGACACTCCTGTTACAGAAGAAACTAGCAGTGAAGATGAAGAAATCTCGCTAGATGATTTTATGGATGGCGGATTCTCCGACGAATCTGTAGCAGCTGGTAACAATGGATATGAACCAGGAGCACCAAATTCTCCATCAGCAATTCCTACAACATCAAATTCAGAAGAAATCTCCCTTGATGATTTTATTGATGGTGGATTTGATGTAGATAAAGAAAAAGAAGAAGAAATTATTGATGAAAAACCATTAGAAATGGATATAACATTTGATTCTTCAGCAGACACTGTAAAAACAGAAACTAATTTCTCTATTGATAATGACAATTTTGATGAAGACGCTGAAATTGAAGAGTCAGAAATGGAAGAAGAAGCCAATACTGTTGACAGTACAGTTTCCCTTAATTCATCTGAATCTTTCGAAGCTGAGGAAATTGATCTTTCAGACTTTGGAATTGACGCTAATGCAGAAGAAACACCAGTTACACAAGATATTGAAGCTTCAAAAATTAAAGAACAGCAAATTGACTATGATTTAACAGTAGAAAATGATAATACTGTTTCAGCTCCAATTGTAAACGAAATTAAAAACACAGACTCAGAAGTATCAGAAAACACAGGTATTGAACAGGAAAATACAACACCTGCACCTGGTACTGCTGCTGTTGATATGTCTCTTTTACAGCAAATTGTTGCAGATCTTTCAAATCTTAAAGATGAAATTAACTCACTTAAATCAAATCTTAATGAAATGAAAAATAAAGAGCATGAATCACATGAAACTGAAGAAGATTTAGGTATTATTGAAAACAAAGATGAAGGTGGATTCTTTGGAAGTGATGATACAGATGATACAATCGCACTTTCAACAGATGAACTTTCAAATATTATGACATCTGCTTCTCTTAGTGATGAAGAACAAGCAGAACCTAAATTTGAAACAGCTGAAAATTTAGGAATTGATATTGTAGAAGAACCTGATGATGAAACAATTTCTATTACAAGTGATATAGAAACAACTGAAGTAGAAGCTGAACCAGTAGTTGATACTATTGAGGATTCAACAATTGTTGAAGAAACTCCTGTTGAAGTTGTTGAGGATACAGCTGCTGATATTATTGAAGATACTCCTGTTGAAGTTGTTGAGGAAACACCTGTTGAAGTTGTTGAGGAAACACCTGTTGATTTTATAGAAGAAACTTCCGTTTCTGATGAAGAAATTAATTTTGAAACTCCTGTTAATGAAGAATTATCATTAAACTTTACAGAAGAGCATCTTGAAGAACCAAACATTGATATAACAATGGAAGAAAACGACTCTATTGATATTTCAGAAAATGATGATTTACCACAAGAAATTGAAATTGAAAAAGACGATATTCTGGTAGAATCTTCATCATCTGATTTTATGGATTCTATTTCAGATTCTTCTGAACCAACATTAACAGACCAGACTTTGAATTCTCAGGAAATTGAAGCTGCAGAACCTTATGCAGATTCTTTTGCTGAAAATCCTTTAGAAGATTTTTCTAGTATTAATGATGTACAAGACTCAATTGAAGAAATTCCAGGTGATGATTCTGCCCAGGTTGAAGAAGCCTTAGTTTCTGATGATACAATCACTGAAGAACCTTCAAATGAATCAGTAACATTTACAGATGTTTTTGAATCAGAACCGGCACAAGAGGATACTTTTGAAGATGTAGAAGACACCTTCCCTCCTGTTGAAGAAGATTCAATTGTTGCTGAAGAAGATTCAATTGTTGCTGAAGAAGATTCATTTGCAACAGTAGAAGATGATTTTGCTACAACAAGTGATTTCATTGTTCCAGAAGAAACTAATGTTGTTTCGGAAGAAGAACCATTAATTGAAGAAAATATTCTTCCAGAAGAACCTGAATCAGATGACAACTTATTTGATTCTGGAAATGTAAAACCAGTTTTAACAGATAGCAACATTAATTATCTTACATCAGATGATACACTTCCTGCAGAAATGACTGATGCAGAAGAAAATTCAGAATTGAAAAAAGATATAAAATCAGTTCTTCTTTATATGGATCAGCTTCTTGAAAACCTTCCAGAAGATAAGATTGTTGAATTTGCAAAATCTGAAGAGTTCATAACATATAAAAAATTGTTTAATGAACTGGGACTTAATTAATGGGACTTCTATCTAGAACATTAAGTCTTTCTCAAGAAAAAAAGTTATCAGAAAAAACAATCTCATTTATTCAGTTCACAAAGAAATTTAATATTTCTTTGTGTGCGTTGTTTTCTAAAGTTGACAACAATTATTTAATAACTAATTCTGTTGGATTTGACGGTATTTCAATTATTTCTTCCATTTCTACTAATGATTTTTGGGATGGAACTATAAATAATCCCAATAAATGGTATTCTTTTACTACAAATTCTGAAATGGTTCCTTTTTTTCAATTGTTTTCATTTAATCAGAAAGATAAAATTAAGGGCATATATATTTGTCGTTTCGAAGATAAAGTTTTTATGGTCTGTTCTACAGAATCAATTAATTTTATTCCTAATGATTCCATTAT
>SAMEA3663082__coassemble_3595_pt1 | contig 4004 bp, 7 predicted proteins | sample SAMEA3663082__metabat2_low_PE_016 | metagenome-assembled genome bin SAMEA3663082 (sample SAMEA3663082) | pig gut metagenome | biome: pig gut; feature: pig-associated habitat; material: faeces | place: France | collected 2012 | reverse complement strand
TGCTTCTTGCATCTGTCTATCCGACTGTCATTTATTGTTTCCAAAGATTCTTTCAAGTTCATACGTCCACCTGAAAGGATTTTACTACTTATCTTAATTTTTAAATACAATACATTTTAAAGGTATTTATAATGCGGAGGCCCTGCCTGAATTAAGAGCAATTCTTGACTCAATTAAAAATGATAAGAAAGAATAAATGATTGATTTAGACGATTTACACAAAACCTGGTCCTTAATTGCCAAGAATAGGGACTTGAAAACTGATAATCAGGTCATTAATTTCTACTGGGCAGTTCAGCACGGGGAAGTTATCGTAAAAGATGTAACTCGTGAAATGCTTACATCTATGGCAGAGGAAGATGCCGAGATGGTAAAAAGAATTAATTTACTGTTTGATATAATAGTAGAAGTGCAAGAAAAAGCTTTTGGCCTTATTGTAAAGCAGGCTCTAAAAAAAGACTAAAATCATCTATTTATAAGGTGTTTGTCGGGAACCTTTTCCGACTACCACTGTTTGGTAGTAAAAATGGGTAGAAGAAAGTATTTTCCGTTATAGTTGAGTATAGCGTTTTGCTTTACCAAACAGCAAAAACACCATAAAACTCAATTAAATTATCGTTAAATATTCATGGGTAAAGCGAGGTACAGTTCTCATTGGTCTTCTCATAACCCGGAGGCCGCAGGTTCGAGTCCTGCCCCCCCCGCTATAATTCTAATTCTTTGTGTTACAAGGAATTAGGTCACTTCTGACTTATCACTGAATAGGCTCAGCGTGGAACTACTTATTAAAAGGTAGAAAGACTTGGTAGAAAGTCTTTCGAACGGTAATTTAAGGTGGTTTACATGGCTGAGCCTTATTATTTGTGCACACGTCGCCAGGGCGGTAACTATTACGTCCAGTTCCGATTGGAAGACGGTTCATTATCCAATCACAAAAGTACTGGAACTCCCAATTACAACGAAGCAAGAAAACTTGCTATGCAATGGTATTCTTCAGGCCAAATTCCTGAAGAATAAATTCCAAAGAAGAAAAACTTAAGATGACAGAAGTTGATAAAATTCAACTGATGAAGAATCTTAAGACTTTTGATTTTGAATATGATGATATTCAAAACATTGTGGATATTCTCATTGAAAGGAAATATCTGGTTTCAGGTATTCTGAAAGCTTCTCCTGAAAGAAGACAGGCTGTTGATTATCTTCTTGAATTCTGGGATTTCGATAAATCTCCATACAGAGAAGAACGTGCTGTTTTAGGAAAACAATTATCCTACACTTAGTAAAGTAAAGAATTATTCACTTAGACCTGAATATTCTCTTAATGCTAACCTTTTGAAAGCAGAAATGAAAAGTCAATCAAAGAAACAGCTGGGAAAACTGGCTAAGACTGCATAAGTCTTAAAACAGAAAAGTTACTGTAGAAGTGGTTCGAAACACTTTTGCAGTAACTTGCAGAGGAGATTTACATTATGAATTTTATAAACACTTTAATGGCCAAAACAAAGGCCTCAACAATCACTACAGATAAAATCAAATGGATTGCAATCGATAAAATTACAATCAACCCTAAAATCAAATCAATCTTTGATCAAGGTGAAACAGAAATAACTAATATCTGCGAAGATATGAAATTAAATGGTTATAACGCCGGAAACCCTGCAACAGTAAGTCAGGATGGAGTTCTTGTAGAAGGACACACCAGATATCTTGCAGCACAACGAGCAGGATTGAAGAAGATTGCAGTAGTTTACAAGCATTTTAAATCTGAAGAGGAAATGATTGAATATGCTTACAATCAGCAGCTTCACAGAAGAAACCTCTCTGAACAGAAAATCTTTAATGCTTACAAACAGCTTCGTGAACTTACAAATGCAGATGGTAAGAAAGCAAAGACAGATGTCCAGATTGCAGAAGAACTCAATATTTCACCTCGTCAGATTGCAAAGATGAAAGAAGTTGAAAGAAAAGCTTCTCCAGAAGTTATGGAAGCTTTTACTGAAGGAACTATTTCTTTGAATCAGGCATATAACCAGATGAAAGAAGAAATCAAACCTGCAGAAGAAAAGGTTGAAGTTCCAAAAGAAGCAGTTAGTCAGCCAGCTGATTCAACTCCAACTTCAAAGACAAAGAAAACACCTTCTGAAAAACCTGCTATGGAAAAACTTAATCTTAAGTTCAAGCCAGAAGATTTTGTCTTAATCCAGAATGCTGCAGATGCAGCAAACCTTTCTGTTGCAGAATACGTTATGAACCTTGTTATGAGCACCGTTCAGACAACACCTGCAACAGATTCAGTTTCTGAAAAGGAAACTGCTTGAGTTGGAAGATTGCTGAACGCAATCTTTTATTAAACACCGCCATCTGAAAGCTCCAAGTTTTCGCTTCCAGATGTGCTTACACAGGTTCAGTTCGTTGGACTGGGCCTTCCCTTTTTCTAAATTCATAAAGTGAACAAAACACTTATGGAGATATAAATGAATATATGTTATTATACAATTGTTAAAGAAGGAGGTCCGATTATGTCATATGAAAATTTAGTAAAAGAATTACAGTCTGTCAGGACTCTTCCTGCAGAATATATCAATGAGCTTGGCGAGTTTATTGCTTATATAAAATTAAAAGCCAAATTTGCAGATTTTGAAAATAACACAAATGCATATATGGATGCATTAACAAAATGGAGAAACGATTCAAAAGATCTTTTTGATAATCCTGAAGATGCCGAATTTTTAGAACATGCTTTTGACAATTTAAGATCAAAAGAAGTTTATAAGGCAAAGGAAATCTGGTAATGAAATATCTTCTTGATTCAAATATCGTTTCAGAGCCATCTAAGCCTGTTCCTAATGAAAAGGTATTAGTAAAACTTTCTGCAAATAGAAAAGATTGCGTTATTTCAACAGTTTCTTTTTTTGAAATGTTGCATGGAGTTCTTATTCTTCCAGATGGAAGACGTAAACAAAGACTCTTAACATATTTAAATGAGACCGTTGAACCTTTTTACAAGTTTTTATCATACGATTTAAACGCATCGAAGGTTCAGGCTGAAATAACATCAAAACTTGAAGCAATTGGACGACCAACACCATATGCAGATACACAGATTGCTTCAATCGCTATAGCAAATGACTTAATATTAGTAACAAGGAATGTTAAGGATTTTGCTATTATAAAAGATAACTTTAATCTTCAGATAGAAAACTGGTTTGAGGATTAATAAAAATGACTAAAAACCACTCAGAGCAGAGTTTCTGATTTCTGAATGTCACTTCCAGTACATCATTGAATGGCCTGGCGTGGAACTAAACTTCAATCCAATCGGATGCACCTTTATGGTGTATTCCGCAGGATTGTCTTTTAGGAAAGCGCCGGGCTTTTTTGTTTCCGGTGCAAAAAACTTTATGTCAAAAGGAAACATTTTATTTGTCCGTGAAAAACATACGGACCTCTACACATGTATCTCAAACAAATGTTTGCAGGATATAAGACTTTCTATGAAAGCCAGAGGACTTTTAGTCCAGTAATTGAGTCTTCCAGAAAGCTGGATTCTCTACAAATCAGAAATAGAAAGATACAATCGGGATCACAAGCACGCAATCAATTCTGCAATCACAGAACTCGAATCCCTTGGTTATCTTCTTTCAAAAAAGATTAACGGAAACATCATCTACAAGATTATTGAAGCACCAGAAGGAACAGTCAGTCTGTTCGACATAATCAGTGCTGATAATCAGAATCTCAATGATGTTTTTGGAAAAGACTGTGATGATTTTCAAACAAACGATAACCGAAAATCAGAATTATCCAATGCCGAAAATCAGCCACTACTAATTAACAATTTAAATAACAATAAACTAACTACTACTAAAGCAGTTAGTCAGTCTTTATTTTCTAATGAAGAGTTAAAGAAAACTATTAATGAAACTTATGGCGTAACTATTCAGCACCTAAAATCCCAGGCATAATGCAGGATTTCCAGCAAAGGCAAGTTTTACAGCTTCAAA
>SAMEA3663082__coassemble_3151_pt1 | contig 4369 bp, 3 predicted proteins | sample SAMEA3663082__metabat2_low_PE_016 | metagenome-assembled genome bin SAMEA3663082 (sample SAMEA3663082) | pig gut metagenome | biome: pig gut; feature: pig-associated habitat; material: faeces | place: France | collected 2012 | reverse complement strand
TACACTGATGATGGAAAAATCATCAGCCTGGGAAGCATTTATTTTAAGTATTCTGTGATTACTTATTTCTTTCTGGGGCTTTCTCTTGTTTCCACAATTGTTTTAAGAAGTGTAGGTCAGGTTAAACTTCCTCTTTTAGTGTCCATTGGTGCTTTTTTTGTAAATCTTTTGGCAAACTATGCATTTATTTTTGGTAAATTTGGAATGCCACGTATGGAAGTTGCAGGTGCTGCTATTGGTACTTTAATTGCTCGCATTTTTGAGGCAGGTATTATTCTTTCTTTTTTGTTCTTTAAGGATAAAAGAATTAATTTCCGACTTCAAAATATTTTCATGAAAACCAATTCTTTACTTAGTGAATATGTAAAAATCAGTATTCCTGTTTTGATTAGTGATGCAATCCTCGCTTTTGGAAACAATTCTGTTGCAATGGTAATTGGTCATTTAGGTGCCACATTTGTTGCTGCGAATGCAATTACAAGTGTTACACAGCAATTAAGCTCAGTGTTAGTGCAGGGAGTTTCTCAGGCAGGAGCAATTGTTACTGGTCAGACCCTGGGGACAGGGGATAAAGAAAAGACAATGGAACAAGGATGGCTTTTCCTTGGAATTGGATTTGCACTTGGTCTGTTTTCTGCAATATTTATTATGGCCATAAGTTCACCAATTATTTCGTCTTATGAGGTAAGCGAAGATACTGTAAAAATTGCAGAACAGCTTATGGCGGCCATCAGTTTGATTATGATTTTCCAGGCAACTAACAGTATTATGACAAAAGGTGTTTTGCGTGGTGGTGGTGATACAAAAATTTTAATGGTTGCTGATAATGCATTTCTTTGGATAATTTCAATTCCACTTGGACTTCTTGCAGGTTTTGTTCTTCATCTTCCTGCATTCTGGATTTACATCTGTTTGAAATCAGATCAGATTATTAAAACATTCTGGTGCGTCTTCAGATTAAAAAGTCGCAAGTGGATTAAAAAGATTTCTACTGGAAAACAGTAAATTAGTTTCGAACTTTTATATTATTAATAATAGTGCTATCTGTTAGTTTTAATGTCAGAAAGATTCAAAGAAGAAATAATACATCTCCCAAAGGATTTTGTGTAATATTTATTCAGCTGTTTTGCCATGCAGTCAACTTTACGGTCTATGTTTTTTTTAGTTAAACCAGTATGAGCACTTCCATATATTCCCATAATTTTTGTTCCTTGAGGAAGTTTATCATATTCACGGATAAAGTTTTCAACCATGTAATTTTCACGAATTGAATTCGATTTCTTATCATAAAACTCTTTTGCCTGCTCATTGTTTTCTATAACAAGGTGATAATCTTCTGTATCCTGCAATTCTTTCAATTTCATGTATTCCAGATACCAGACCCCAGTAGATTCATATTGATGACTTATATCGGTTCCGTGAAAAATTGTTTGGGGGCAGGTTCGTTTAATTTCCTTAAAAAAATCAACCTCTTCCTGTGTATAAAAAGCAGTTCCTGCCAGGTCTTCGAACATGCGGGCTAATAAATCATTTGAATCAGATTTGATCCATTCGTTTAGTAAAAGTGCCTGAACGTATCCAATTTCAATAAAAAGATGTCTGAATCCCTGATTGTTATAATAATCCTGCCATAGTTCCAGTTCTTTAGAAATAATATCTGGTTCTCCATGAGTTTCACCAACTAAAAAAATATAAGGGTCTGATGATTCTGGTTCGTTTTTTATGCAAGAGATGTTTGTGATTAAAGAGATGATGAATAAGGTAATAAGGGATTTTTTAAATTGCATACAAATATAATGGTCAGAAGAATAGCAAAAGTCAATATAATCTAAACCTTGGTGCCCCAGAAACGCTTAATAAATACCCACTTGTAGTATGTATAAACTTAGATTATCATTTGAAGTTATTGAAAGTGCAAAAAAACAGTTTAGGCGGTATGAAGGATAATAAAGAGATATGTCTTTCAAAATCTTAAGAAACAACATTACAAAGGTTCCCGCAGATGCAATTGTTAATACTGCAAATCCTATGCCTGCTGTAGGAAAGGGAACGGATACTGCTGTGTATGAGGCAGCGGGATGGGAAAAACTGCTTGCTGCCAGAAAGGAAATTGGAGTTATAGAGAGAGGACAGTCTGCCTGGACTCCGGCCTTTAATCTTAAAAAACATGGCGTAAAATATATCATTCATACTATTGGAGTATTCTATCAGGATGGAAATCATGGAGAAAAAGAAATACTCCGGAGCTGTTATCAAACAGCTTTAAAAACTGCTGCAGATCTTAACTGTAAATCTGTTGCTATTCCTCTTTTAGCTACTGGAAACTATAGATTTCCAAAGGATTTAGCTTTACAAATAGCTGTAGATGAAATCAGCCGTTTTTTATTAGAGCATGAAGTTGATGTTCTGCTCGTTGTATATGACAGAGAATCTTATAAAATCTCAGAAAAGCTTTTTGATGACGTAGAGGACTTCCTTTTTGATAATCTTGACGGGTATGAAGTCGAAGAAGAACATGTACTGTATAACAGAAGTTTTGATACAGTAATCGGTTCTCTTCAATCAGAAGGACTTTTTGAATCAACTCGGGCTGTCCGGTTAGAACCGGACTTCACAGAAGAAAAGAAAATAGCTCCAATTGATATAGATGCCTTTATCAGAAGTTCAAAGGATAAACTCAATTTTCAGAACACGCTTATGCAGCTGATAGCAGACAGAAAACTGGATAATGTAACAGTTTATAAAAAGGCTTGCATTGATAAAAAGTTTTTTTCAAAAATCATTAGCAATAAAGATTATGTTCCCAAAAAGCATACGGTAATGGCACTTGGACTTGCATTAGAGCTTCCGCTTGAGGAATATGAAAGTTTTCTTGCAAGTGCAGGATATGCCTTTATGCCATCAAGCAAGTTTGACCTGATTATCAAATACTGCGTAATGAATCAGATTTATAACCTAATCAACGTGGATGTCATTCTTGATGATCATGGTGAAGAATGTTTTGCGCCTGTGTAAGGTCGCTGGCGATCGATGTTCAATAGCAGACCGTAAAGAAAATTGCGAAAGCAATTTTTAGGTCTACCATTCATTAATAAAGATTTCGCCAAAAAGGCGACCCGGAGAGACCTGTTTTTCCTTATCATAGAGCCATAAACGACAAGACCGCTGATGCGGCAAGGAGAATGGCGTATGAAGAAGGGATTAACAGAAATCGTATTTATTCTGGACAAAAGCGGGTCAATGAGTGGACTTGAAGCTGATACAATCGGTGGATATAACTCATTTCTTGAAAAGCAGAAGAAGGTAGAAGGAGAGGCATTTGTTTCTACAGTTCTTTTCAGTGATAGAAATGAAGTAGTACACGACAGGGTACCAATTGAAAAAATCGAACCGATGAATGAGCAGCAGTATTCAGTTGGTGGATGTACAGCATTGCTGGATGCTATTGGTGGAGCTGTTCATCATATTGGGAATGTTCATAAATATGCCCGTGATGAAGATAAACCGGAACATACAATTTTTGTAATTACAACGGATGGACAGGAAAACTTTAGCAGAGAGTATTCCTATGAGAAAATTAAGAAAATGATTACAAGACAGCAGGAAAAATATGGCTGGGAGTTCATCTTTCTTGGTGCAAATATGGATGCCATAGGGGAAGCCGGAAAGCTTGGTATCAGAGCTGACAGGGCGGTTCGTTATGAATGTGATGGAGCAGGAACTTTATTAAACTATTCGGTTTTAAGTGAAACTGTAGGAAAAATGCGTGCGTGTGAAGCAGTTGCTGCTGACTGGAGTAAGAAAATTACAGATCACTATCAGAAGAAAAACAGAAAATAGGGGCGAAGTATGTTTGGAGCAATTCTAGGAGATATAATCGGGCAGCCTTATGAGTTCAACAGAAGTTCAAAGACAAAGAAGTTTCCGTTATTCTGTAAGAATCCACGTTTTACGGATGATACGGTAATGACAATCGCAATCTGTGATGGAATTTTGAAGGCAGGCCTTGATGCAGATGAAAACACAATGAAAACTGCCATGATAACCAGTATGCAGCTTTGGGGACATAAGTATCCTCATGCAGGCTATGGTGGAAAGTTTTATTTATGGCTTGCGCGTGAAGATACAAGACCATATAACAGCTGGGGAAACGGGTCAGCTATGAGGGTCAGTTCTGTAGGCTGGCTTTTTGATACTTTGGAGAGGACTCGTGAAGTAGCCCGCTGGTCTGCAGAAGTTACTCATAATCATCCAGAAGGAATAAAGGGGGCTGAATCCATTGCTTCGGTAATCTGGATGGCACGTAACGGAAAAACAAAGGCTGAAATTAAGGAATATGTTCAGAATGAGTTTGGTTATGATTTAAGTC
>SAMEA3663082__coassemble_3007_pt1 | contig 4485 bp, 3 predicted proteins | sample SAMEA3663082__metabat2_low_PE_016 | metagenome-assembled genome bin SAMEA3663082 (sample SAMEA3663082) | pig gut metagenome | biome: pig gut; feature: pig-associated habitat; material: faeces | place: France | collected 2012 | reverse complement strand
GGAGGGTTTAACATATGTCAAACATATTAGTAACACGTTCTTCCATGCCTTCATACGAAGAGTATTGTGAAGAAATAAAAGAATTGTGGGATACCCATTGGCTGACCAACATGGGTCCCAAACATAAACAACTACAATCCCAACTAGAGGAGTACTTTGGTATTCCTCATGTGGTTTTGTACACTAACGGTCATCTTGCATTAGAGAATGCAATTGCAAAATGTAAATATGATTCTCCTTCTTCAAAGAATCCACCAGAATAAATTAATCCGATAACAGAAAGAACGATAAGGACTGCAACTGGTAAAACCAAATCAAGAACTCGCCCCTTTGTTTTTACATCTGCAACTTCGTTAGCAACATCCTTTAGTTTTTCAGAAGCGCTTTCATATTTTGCCATTGGACCAAATTCAAATTTCAGTGCAACCATAGCAAACATCATAATAAGTGTAAGGATTGCATAGAAGTTAAAACCAATTGCTTTTGAGAAAAGAAGAATACCGTTTTCCCCTTCTGTAACAAAGCCTGCAACTGCTGCGGCCCAAGAAGAAACTGGAGCAATAATACAAACAGGAGCTGCTGTTGCATCAATAAGATAAGCAAGTTTTTCTTTTGAAAGATGATATTTATCTGTTACTGGCTTCATAACAGAACCAACTGTTAAACAGTTAAAGTAATCATCAATAAAAATCAGCATACCAAGGATGATTGTACAAATCTGAGAACCAAACTTTGTTTTGATGTGAGTTTTTGCCCAGTTACCAAAAGCGGCAGATCCACCTGATTTATTCATGAGGGCAACCATAATTCCTAAAATAACCAGGAATACAAGAATACCAACGTTGTAAGAATCAGAAAGTGAACCTACTAATCCATCCTGAAAAACGTGGGTAAGGAATCCTGAAAAACCAGATGAAGCATCAATGGCATAGAAAACGCCGCCAATGAAGATTCCCACGAACAAAGAAGAAAAAACTTCTTTTGTGATAAGTGCCAGTGCAATGGCAACAATTGCTGGTACCAAAGCCCAAAATGTTCCAGTCATAAGAAATTACCTCCAGATTTTCTTATAGCTTATTATTTTGCATCTCCTGCAGAAAGTGTAGAAACCTGTGGTAAATCTTGTTCTGCAATTGGAGTATATATAGTGTCATTTGAATAAATGCCTTTTGCTGTGAATGTTACTCCAGCAGGAGCGTCAGGCAGAGTGAACTGAACCTGAACAACAGCAAAATAGGTAAGTTTTGATGAAAGAGTTTGATTTAACTGAGAAGGTGAAAGACCTAAATCAGATGCATTTAAAATAATGTCATATCCATTTTTGAAAGGATCAAGAACTGCTTTATCTGAAAAATCTTTAATCATCTGACCTGCAAGAACAGAATCTTTTTCAGATGACTTGTAGTGTTTTCCTGAATAAAGTGAAATGATTAATTTAGCATTTTCTATATTTGCTTTATCGAAGGCTGATGAGATTGTATTATATGCTGTATCAATTTTTATCAAACGCTGATTACTTTTTGCAATTAACGAAATAACTGATGTTTCATAATCTTGTGAATAACTGATTAAAGAATCCATTCCATTTTCAACTTTAAAGGTAACAGTTTCTTCCTGATAATTATCTTTTGCATAGATTTTTGCTGTAAGTGTATATTCTTTTCCAGCTTCTGCAAAAGGCCACATAAAAGTAATCTGTGGTTCTGTCATTGCAACAGAAGTTAAGGAACCGTTTTTTTCATCTACAACATCAATAGTATCAATTTCTTCACCTTCTAATTTTGAAAGTGTGATTTTTACATTTGATTTTGTAACATTTACAGTAATATGATTTGCTTCAACAGTATTGATAACAGTTTCGTCTGTATCTGTTGAGCCACAACCTGCAAGAGCCAGTGCAGCTGGTAATATTAAAAATGTAAGTAAAGAACGTTTTAATTTATTCATTTTTTAACCTCTATCTTCTATAATACTCTTGATTTTGTCATCTTACAAGATTTTAAGAAAAGATATAGAACAAAAAAAACATTTTATATATAATATATAGAAGTATGAAAAGCAATGTTGTGGTTTGGAAATGCAAATGTATTACTCATTATTCAAATGCACTTTTGTTTTTAAATTTGATTAGTAATTATTGAAAACTGAATTCTTTTGAGAGTTCAGTTTTTTTTTGTATTAATATGTTTTCTAAAGGAGTAAAAATAAATGAAAAGAGAAGACATCAATAAGGTAATGATTATTGGTTCGGGTCCTATTGTTATTGGACAGGCTTGTGAGTTCGACTATTCAGGAACTCAGGCTTGTAAAGCTTTGCGTGAACAGGGTTATAAAATTGTACTGGTAAACTCAAACCCAGCTACAATTATGACTGACCCAGTTATGGCTGATGCAACTTACATTGAACCACTCAACGTAGAACGCTTGAGTCAGATTATTGAAAAGGAACGCCCTGATGCTCTTCTTCCAAACCTTGGTGGACAGACTGGTTTGAACATGGCTATGGAATTAAACAAAGCCGGTGTTCTTGATAAATACGGTGTAAAAGTAATCGGTGTAAACCTTGATGCTATTGAACGTGGTGAAGACCGGGAAATCTTTAAGGAAACAATGAAGAAGCTTGGAATTGACACTCCTCGTTCTGGAATCTGTCACACTATCGAAGGGGCAGAAAAAATTGCTGAAGAAATCGGATTCCCATTAGTTGTTCGTCCAGCGTATACAATGGGTGGACAGGGCGGTGGTTTCTGTTACAACGTTGAAGAACTTCGCACAATCGTAGCAAACGGTCTTGATTTGTCGATGACACATCAGTGTTTAATTGAAGAATCTATTCTTGGTTGGGAAGAACTTGAAGTTGAAGTTGTTCGCGACGCTAAGAACCAGATGATTGCAATCTGTTTTATTGAAAACATTGATGCTGTTGGTGTTCACACTGGTGACTCATTCTGTTCAGCACCATTTATGACAATCGATAAAGCTCTTGAAGAAAGACTTAAGAAAGATGCTTTCAAAATCGTTGAATCAATTGGCGTTATTGGTGGTACTAACGTTCAGTTCGCCCACAATCCAAAAACTGGCCGCGTTGTTATTATTGAAATCAACCCACGTACATCTCGTTCTTCTGCTCTTGCTTCTAAAGCTACAGGTTTCCCAATCGCTTTGATTTCTGCAAAGCTTGCTTCTGGTATGACTTTGGATGAAATTCCATACTGGCGTGATGGAACTTTGGATAAATATACTCCAGGGGGAGCTCCAGACGGAGATTACGTTGTACTTAAGTTTGCACGCTGGGCATTTGAAAAATTCCGGGGTGTAGAAGATTCACTTGGAACGAGTATGAAGGCTGTTGGTGAAGTTATGTCTATTGGTAAGACATTCAAAGAAACTTTCCAGAAAGCTATCCGTGGTTTGGAAAATGGACGACCAGGTCTTGGCTTTGCAAAAGACTTCAATAAAAAATCAGCTGATGAACTTTGCGAAATGCTTAAAACTGCAAGCTCGGAAAGATACTTCCAGTTGTATGAAGCTATCCGTAAAGGTGTAAGCCTTGAAAAATTGAACTCAATCACACACGTAAAAGAATACTTCCTCCAGCAGATGAAAGAACTGGTAGACCTTGAAGAAGAAATGCTTAAAACTCCAGGTTCAGTTCCTGCTGACGAGCTTTTGATCCAGGCAAAGAAAGACGGTTTCTCTGATAAATATCTTTCTAAGATTCTTAAAGTTTCTGAAAAAGCTATCCGTGACCGCCGCAATGCCCTTGGAATTAAAGAAGCATGGCTTGCAGTTCAAGTATCAGGCGTAGAAAACGCAAACTACTACTACTCAACATATAATGCAAAAGACACTTCAAAAGCATCTGACAACAAAAAGAAGATTATGATTTTGGGCGGTGGTCCAAACAGAATCGGTCAGGGTATTGAATTCGACTACTGTTGCTGTCACGCAGCAATGCAGCTTAAAGAACTGGGCTACGAAACAATCATCGTAAACTGTAACCCAGAAACTGTATCGACAGACTACGATACATCGGACAAGCTTTACTTTGAACCTGTTACAACAGAAGATGTACTTCAGATTTACGAAAAAGAAAAACCAATGGGAGTTATTGTTCAGTTTGGTGGACAGACTCCACTTAATATTGCCCGCGAACTTGAAGAAAACGGTGTAAACGTTTTGGGAACTTCTATCGACTCAATTGATGCAGCTGAAGACCGGGATATCTTCCGTCACATGATGGAAAAACTTGAAATCCCAATGCCTGAAAGCGGAATGGCAATCAACTTTGAAGAAGCAAAAGCCTGCGCAGACAAAATCGGTTACCCAATCATGATTCGTCCTTCATTCGTACTTGGTGGACGAGGTATGGAAGTTATTTATGATGAAAATACTCTTCGCGAATATGTAGACAAGGCTGTTGGCGTAACACCAGACCGTCCTTTGTTAATTGACCGCTTCCTTAAAAACGCTTTGGAATGTGAA
>SAMEA3663082__coassemble_2410_pt1 | contig 5156 bp, 3 predicted proteins | sample SAMEA3663082__metabat2_low_PE_016 | metagenome-assembled genome bin SAMEA3663082 (sample SAMEA3663082) | pig gut metagenome | biome: pig gut; feature: pig-associated habitat; material: faeces | place: France | collected 2012 | reverse complement strand
CTTCTTCCTGCAATTTGTGGTCGTGTTTGTCCACAGGAAAAACAGTGTCAGGGAAAATGTACTGTTGGTAAAGTATTCAAATCAGCTGAAAAAGCAGTTTCTATTGGTCGCCTGGAACGCTTTGTTGCAGACTGGGAAAGAGAAAATGGAAAAGTAACTCCACCAACAGTTGCTCCAAAAACTGGTAAAAAAGTTGCAATTATTGGGGCAGGTCCTGCAGGTCTTACAGTTGCTGCTGATTGTGCTCGTGCTGGTCATGAAGTTACAGTATTTGAAGCATTCCACAAAGCCGGTGGTGTAATGATGTACGGTATTCCTGAATTCCGTTTACCAAAGAAAATCGTTCAGGAAGAAATTTCTAATCTTGAAAAAATTGGAGTTAAATTCGAATTAAACTTCCTTGTAGGCCGTACAAATACTTTGGAACAGCTTCTTAATGAAAAAGGTTTTGATGTTGCATTTGTAGGAACAGGGGCTGGTCTTCCAAAATTCTTAAATATCCCTGGAGAAAACTTAATTGGTGTATTCTCTGCTAACGAATATCTTACTCGTGCAAACCTTATGAAAGGTTATGATAAAGAACACGCTGCAACTCCAATTTACGATGCAAAACATGTTGTAGTTTGTGGTGCCGGTAACGTTGCAATGGATGCTGCCCGCATGGCTTTCCGTCTTGGTGCAGAAACTGTTGATGTTGTTTACCGTCGTACAAGAAACGAAATGCCTGCTCGTTTAGAAGAAATTGCACATGCTGAAGAAGAAGGGGTAAACTTCAGATTCCTTGAAAACCCTGTTGAAGTACTTGGTGATGAAAATGGAAAAGTTTGTGGAGTAAAATGTCTTTCTTATGAACTTGGTGAACCAGATGCATCTGGACGTCGTTCTCCTGTTGCAATTCCAGGTTCAGAACACGATGTTCCATGTGATGCAATGATTGTTGCTCTTGGAAACGGATCAAACCCTCTTTTAGTTGCAACAACACCAGGTCTTAATGCAGATGCAAAAGGCCACATCACTGTTGATGAAAAACAAGCTACAAGCCACGCCAAAGTATGGGCCGGCGGCGACATAGTACTAGGCGCCGCTACTGTAATTTTAGCTATGGGAGAAGGCCGTGAAGCAGCAGCTGCCATTAATGAATATTTAGCCGCAAACTAAAAAAGGAATGCCTTCAACCATAGCGGTGGCAAGTTTTGTTCCAAAGGGATGATTTTTATTAATCATCCCCTTTTTTTTGCCGATAATTAATATATGGCAGAAAAAAATACAAAGAAAAGAAATACAGGTTTAGCAGTTGCAATATGTTTATTATGTGCACTTGTTTTAGTTATATTATACTTAGTAAAAAAGGATCAGATTGTTACAAATCTTAAGGAAACAAATTTTTTTGAAAGAGTAGTTGGCAAAACTCCGGAGTTTGTAGAAAATCATGTTCCAGCAAATAAGTCAGAAGAAGAACAAATTCCTTTACCAGAAGAAGTTCCATTAACAATTAATATTCAACCAGAAGTTGCTCCTGTTAAAAAAGTTGAAGAAGAAACTCCTGCAGAAGTTGTAAGAAAAGAAGAAAAAAAAGCAGAAGAAAAGAAAGCAGAAGAAAAAGCTGCGGCAAAAGTTGAAGAAAATAAACCTGTAGAAAAACCAAAAGCTAAAATAGAATTACAATTGTGTTTTATTACAGTGGATTCCGAAGGTTCAATTTCACGGAAAATGGTAAAACGTAGTGTAGAAAAAAATGATTCTCCATTAACAACTGCAATGAATCTTTTAATGGCTGGCCCAAATACAAGTTTGGCAGACGAAAAGAATTGTCTTTCTTTAATTCCAGGCGGCAGTAAATTAATTAGTGCAAGTGTTAAAGATGGAGTTGCTTATTTAAACTTTAATGATAGTTTTGAATTTAATCCTGATGGAGATGGCTACTTAAATACCCAGTTGATGCAGGTTGTTTATACAGCAACAACTTTTTCAACTGTGAATAGCGTTCAGTTTCTGATTGAAGGTGAAAAGCGAGAATATCTTGGAAGTGAAGGCCAATGGATTGGTTCTCCACTTTCAAGAAGTTCATTTCATTAATTATCTGTTTTATAGCTGGCAATAATTTTGTCGTAGTATGCCTTTCTTACAGTGTAAGCATGCATTGTTGTAGAAAGATACATAGCGTCAATATTATTGCTATTTTTTTGTTTTGAATAATATCCTATTCCAATATATTTATTTTTATTAATTTCTGTTGCCTTTTTTACAATTTTCAATTTGCATTCAGGAATATTAAGAAGACATTCAATTTCTCTTAAATCGATGTAAGAATCACAAGAGCTCTGGATTTCGGCTTTTAGAAAAGTCATGAGAGCGAACAAGGCACTTGTATCAGAATTTTCTACGGTGGTTAAATAAACAATAGCTTCATCACCAAAAACATGAATATTATTATATCCATCAATTGCTTCTTTCCAATTTGAGTCTAAAGTAATTGAATTATTGTCTAGTGTTTTAATCTTTAATTCAGTAGCTTTTTTATTTTGTTTTTCCAGTTTTGTAGAGAATTTACCATTACCAAATCCTTTAAAATCAGAAAAACTTGTATCTGAAGAATCTTTAATTTTTCCAGACAAAACACATTGCATCAAGTTTTTTCCAGACAGATCTGTGATAGTCTTAATGTTAAAAAAAGGAATTATTGGATCAAAAGTGATATAAACATTACCACCAAACTGTGGATATTCCTGTTTTACTGAAATACCATTGTTATAAAAGTTTCTGCTTGTTGAATAATTAGGATTATCAGGAGTTATATTAGAAACCTTATTTCTTCTTGATGAAAATTCATAAAGTATATCATGTAAATAATTTAAAACATCAATTTCTTCAGCTGTGTTATTAATTTGCGTTATGAGTCTTTCACCAGTCATATTCCAGTAATCACTTTTAGGATCAATAGAAATAAGAAGGCCTATATCCATTTCTGGAAGTTTATTTTCTTTATCAACTGGAGCATAATATCTAACCTGAAAAGTACTTTCATTGTACATTAAAATGCCAACGTAACTTTCTCTAACAAAGGAGTTGTCTTTGTAATAAATAAAATCTCCTGAAGTGTCAGGTATGTATGATTCAAACCCGGGCATTGAGAAAATTAAAAATGAAAAATTAAGAATTAATAATGATAATAAGAATTTTTTCATGTGTTTTTTATCTCTAATTATTTAATTTTGCAAATTCATCTTTTACAAACTGAATTGCTTTTGCTCCTGCTTCTGTTGCTGGTACAAGTTCTGCATTTTCAGCTGTACGGATTTTGAATTCAACGTTTGGAAGGTTCTTATCACCAACTACAATGCGAACTGGGTAACCAATAAGTTCCGAGTCTGTGAATTTAACACCTGGACGTTCATTGCGGTCATCAAGAATAACTTCAATTCCGGCCTTTGTAAGTTCATCATACAACTGATCTGCAACTTCCTTCATCTTATCCTTGTACTGGATTGGAATAATTGCAACCTGATATGGAGCAACTGAAATTGGCCACTGAATACCTTTGTCGTCGTGGTGACCTTCAATAATACTTGCTAAAGTACGGTCAACACCAATTCCATAACATCCCATAAGTGGAGTAACAGGTTTTCCGCTTTCTCCAAGGTAAGTAACGTTCATAGATTTTGTATATTTTGTACCAAGTTTAAAGATGTGTCCAAGTTCGTTACCTTTTTTCATGTAGAACTTTCCGCCACAATCTGGACATAAGTCGCCTTCTTTACAAGTACGAACATCTGCTGTCATGAAAGCTGTAAAATCACGGCCTGGTTCAACGTGTTTAATATGGAATCCTTCTTTACCGGCACCTGCAATACAGTCGTGCATTTCTACTGTAGATTCATCCATAAGGATCGGAATTTTAATTCCAACTGGACCAACAAAGCCGTGTGGAGCACCTGAATATTTGAGTACATCTTCGTCAGAAGCAAGTTCTGCACCGGAAGCTTTGAGAACTGCTGCAAGCTTTGTTTCGTTTACGTCTAAATCGCCACGGATAAGTACGCAGAAGAAAGTTTCAGGAATGTAAGTTGAACCACCTTCTGTAACTGTTTTAGCATTTTTGTAAAATTCGTTTTTAGAAAGGTCGATTCCACAGTTGTAAACCTTGTAAATTAAAGCCTTCAAGAACGTTGTTGGTTTTTCACCAAAGAATTTTTCCATATCTTCAATAGAGAAAACATTTGGAGTAGCAACTTCTTCGATTGCTTTATCAGTTTTAACCTGAGGTTTTCCTTCTGAATTAAGTGGAGTTTCTGCTTTACAAGCAGCTTTTTCAACGTTAGCGGCATAAGAACAGTTTGGACAAAGAAGAAGTGTATCATCACCAACTTCAGATTCAACCATGAATTCTTCTGAACCAGAACCACCCATAGCTCCTGTATCTGCTTTTACGCTGATTGTTGAAAGTCCCATGCGTTTGAAAATACGGCGGTAAGCGGCTGCCACATTGTCGTAGGATGCATCCAAATCAGCCTGATCTTTATCAAAAGAGTAAGCATCCATCATAATGAATTCGCGGCCACGCATTACACCATAACGAGGACGGATTTCATCACGATATTTTGTATTAATCTGATATAAAGTAAATGGCAGCTGCTTGTAAGAAGAAAGACCTTCACGAACAAGGAAAGTAAAAGCTTCTTCTGCAGTAGGAGAAACTACCATATCCTGTCCCTGACGATTCTGTGCTGTAAGCATTTCGCCAGCCATTTTATCCCAACGTCCAGATTCCTTCCAAAGGTCACCGGGCTGAATTACTGTAGGTTTAATTTCAAGAAGACCAGCATTGTCCAATTCTTCCCGGATAATCTGCTGAACTTTCATTAAAGAACGGTATCCAAGTGGCATGTATGCATAAAGACCGTTTCCAAGTTTACGAATCATACCTGAGCGCATCATTAACTGATGGCTTGAAATAACTGCGTCATTTGGAGCTTCACGCAGTGTAGAGATAATAGTTTTTGTAGCTTTCATGGATAATATTATAGTAAATTTACAACCTATGAGCAATGACGCGAAAAAGTAGGTTTAAATTAAAGAAAACAAACAAAAAACTTCACACAGTGCAGTTACCTAAAATGGCTACCGCAGAAAAAAGCCTTCTCAAAACCGCTAGATAT
>SAMEA3663082__coassemble_2346_pt1 | contig 5243 bp, 4 predicted proteins | sample SAMEA3663082__metabat2_low_PE_016 | metagenome-assembled genome bin SAMEA3663082 (sample SAMEA3663082) | pig gut metagenome | biome: pig gut; feature: pig-associated habitat; material: faeces | place: France | collected 2012 | reverse complement strand
TGGTAATATTTGTGCACCAGGTCACAAAAGAACGCTTTTTGCTCCTTTACTTGCACTTGAAGCACGATTAGTATTTAAAAGTCAATCAGAAACAAAAATTGAACCAATTCAAAATTTTAAAAAAGTTCCAGAGGGCTTTGTACTTACAAATATAAGAATACCTTTAGTTGATTCTAACCTTTCAATTTTTAGACGTGTTGGACCTGAAAATTCAATTACAGAGCTTTCCGCTTCCTTTGCTTTTTTAGTAAGCACAGAAAAGAATGCTATTTCAGATGTAAGCCTTGCATTTGCAGGTCCCTTTATTTTTAAAAGTAAATCTTTGGAAAATGCCCTTTTAGGACACAAGCTTCCACTTACTCACAAAGATATAGAAAATATTCAGGAACAGGTAGAACAGGAATTCCAAAAAGCAGCCACTGATCAAATGATTAGTGATGTAGTGCGCCAACAATTTTTTAACCTTTGCCGTTACAGTTTTGAGCAATTAACCTAGTTTGCTTCGCAAACTAGCGTATTAACATGCAGTCACGTCGCACGCTATGCGTGCTTACCTAGTTTGCTTCGCAAACTAGCGTATTAACATGCAATCACCATAGGAAAAAAATCTATAACGATTTTCTACAGCCTGTTTATAAGCAGACAAAATATGTTGGCGACCAGCAAAGGCACTTACTAACATAATCAAAGTGCTTTCTGGGGTATGGAAATTGGTAAACATTTTATCTACAACATTAAACTTGTAACCAGGGTACATAAAAATTGATGTAGACGAAGTTCCTGCCTGAATCCATTCATCATTTTTGCCAGGAACTCCCCCTTCATCAATAATTTTTTTTGCAGCACTTTCCAGAGTTCTAACAGATGTAGTTCCAACAGCAAGAATAGGACGACCTTCTTTTTTAGCTTTATTGATTTTTTCTGCAGTTTCTACAGGAATTGTGTACCATTCTTCATGCATTTTGTGATTTTCAATTTCATCTTCACGAACAGGAAGGAAAGTTCCAAGACCTACATGCAAAGTAACAAAACAGCGTTCAATACCAGCTTCATCAAGACGTTTAAGCATATCTTCTGTAAAATGAAGGCCCGCAGTTGGACAGGCAGCAGAACCAGTCTGATCTGCGTAAACATTCTGATAGCGTTCACTGTCAGTATCATCATCTTCACGACGAATATATGGAGGAAGAGGAATGTGTCCATTACGTTCGAACCATTCTTCATCAATGGCAAAATCAAATTTCATGGCACGAAATTCAGTTCCTGCATTTCCAGGAACATCAATAATTGTACCAACAGTTCCGTCTGGAAATTTATAATGCATACCAGGCTTCTGTTTTTTTGCATTTTTTACCATTGTATTCCAAACAGTACATTCCTTATCTATAGTATTCAGAAACATAAATTCCTGTTCCCGTCCAGTAGTTTCTTTAATACCATAAACACGAGCACGACGAACCCGGCTATTATTAAAAACCATAAGCGCATTTGCCGGAATCAAATCTGGTAAATCATCCATGGTATGATGTTCTACTTCCCCAGTTTCCCGGTTTAGAACCATTAATTTATCCTGTCCCCGCACTCCACTAGGATGCTGAGCTATAAGTTCTTCTGGTAATTCAAAGAAAAAGTCCTTAGTTTTCATATATCATCTCGCAATAAAAAATCCCAAATGCTAGTGTAATCTGTGACTAAAATAAAGTCTGTAATTAAAATAAAATCTGTGACTAAAATAAAGTCCCTTGATTATTTCCGTTGTCTCCGTATTTTAAGCCCAAATGCTCATAAGCTTTAGGTGTAACGATTCTTCCCCTTGGAGTTCTCTGCAATAAACCGCACTGAATCAAATATGGTTCATAGTAGTCTTCCAAAGTGTCCATGCTTTCACCAATGCTGATAGCTAAAGTTTCAGCACCAACAGGACCACCCCCAAAGTTCTGAATAATACTCAAAAGAATCTCCCGGTCGTATTTTTCAAGACCAAGTTCATCAATTTCAAGGCGCTTAAGACCGTTATCCACAATATCAAGGGTAATTGTATTTCTGCCTTCTACCTGAGCAAAATCCCGCATACGGCGAAGAACTCTGTTTGCAACACGAGGAGTTCCACGGCAGCATTGAGCCAAAAGCATGGCAGCATCCTGTTCAATTCCAACTTCTAAAATACCAGCTGAACGACGAATAATACTTGCCAGTTCTTCCTGAGTGTAAAATTCAAAACGAGGAATAAAACCAAAACGTGAACGCAATGGTGAACTTACAGAACCAGCCTTAGTTGTAGCCCCAATCAAAGTAAATGGAGGAATTGGTATACGAACAGTACGAGCCGCAGCTCCCTGACCAATAATCCAGTCCAGTTCAAAATCTTCCATTGCAATATAAAGCATTTCCTCAATTGCAGGTTTTAAGCGATGAATTTCATCAATAAAAAAAACAGTTCGTTCAGTAATAGTACTTAATATTCCAGCCAGATCCTTAGGTTTATCCAAGGCAGGAGCCGAAGTTACCTTAAAATCAACCCCAAGTTCATGAGCTGTAATCTGAGCTAAAGTAGTTTTACCAAGGCCTGGAGGTCCAATCAGCAAAAGATGATCCAAAGGTTCCTGTCGCTGTTTTGCAGCTTCAATAAAAGTTTTAAGATTTTTTTTAATTCCTTCCTGCCCCAAAAAATCATTCAACATCTGAGGACGAAGAGAATCATTATCTTCATAAGAGTCTTTCAAATCAGCCCGAACAATAGCACTAAAATCAGTATTTTCTATATCTTCCATAATATTATATTCTTAATTATTCATTTTTAATTTTTAAGCCAGGGACACAATGGCTTTTCTAAATAGCATATCTTCTTTTTCTTTTTGTGACTTAGTTTCAAAAGAGGCATCTTTAGAAAGTTCTTCTACCAGCTGGGCAACCTTCTGTTCAACAAGACGCTTATCATAACAAGGGAAAGAAGGACAACAAACAAGGAAATATTCTTCACAAAATGCACATGGTAAACAAGCAAGAGAATTAATAACATCAGCAAAAGCAATGGGTTTTTCAACCTTTACAACTTCCATAGTTTCACTAATAGAAAGCTTACCCTTAAGAGCAAGAATCATTTTAGCCGCAGTTTTTTTACCAACTCCAGGAACCTTTTCTAACATTTCCACATCGCCCCGCTCCAGCACATCCATCAATCTTCCACTAGAAACAGAACTCATAATTTTAAGGGCACCTTTTGGACCAACCCCATCAACTTTCAAAAGATCCAGAAACAAAGCTCTCTCATCGGCACTGGCAAATCCGTAAAGACACATAGCCATATCAGTATGCTGAAGCCAAGTGTATATTTTCGCCTCACTTCCCACAACACCAAGCATATCAAGATTAGAATCCGGCACACAAATATCCCATTCAATGCCCTTATTTTCAAGAAAAACCTGCTTTGGAAATTTTCCAGTAATAATTCCTGTAATCGAGTTAAACATAATTTTATTATAGATGATATTAAAAGATTTATAAATAGTAATCTGGGTGCATTTTTTCAGGGCAAACAACGTTGGAAAATTAGAATGCAAGATTTAAAAATCAAAGCGTTTGCCGTTGCTAAACAAAGTTCCGCCGTCAGAAACTAGATTTATTTCTACGAAAAGCAGATTAGAAATTAATTGTTGAAAGATTATTTCTAACAACTACAAACAGCTACCTCCCTCTTGCAAATTTTGTACATTTGCTATTATCATAATTTATTATGAAAAAATCAAAAATTATTATTTTAATCACATTAATTACCCTAACTTTCTCTGCTTGTACTAAAAAAGAGAGTTCAAAAACAACTACTCCAGAAACTAAAACAACAGTTGAAAAAAACGAATCGGTTTCCACCACTTGGATGGATGTAACCTCTATTAAAAGTGTTTATGTTGACACAGGAATTTTTGAACACATTGGTTTTGCTGTTCCTGCGGCAAATCTCCCAAAAGAAAATATTCTTGCAGGAGTTAAATATCACGGAACCTCCATTACTTTGGAAAACGAAAGTAAGCCTGACACAATCATGTGGCCTTTTTCAAAAGGAATTAAAGAAGAAGAATTAGAAGATTTTACATCATCAAAAGGTGTAAAAATCAAAGTTCCTGTTCAGTCAAAATTAAATTTTGCACCCCTTGATAATACTATGAAAATCTGCCGGGATAACGGATTAAAAATGCGAGGCCATGTTCTTGTATGGCATTCCCAAACTCCAAAAACATTCTTCTGTGAAGATTATAATGCAGGCAAAGGTTTTGTCTCTGCAAAAGAAATGGATGCCCGCCAGGAATGGTATATAAAATCGGTTTTCAAACACACAAAAGAATGGGAAGCAAAAAATAACAATGGCAACATAATTATTTATGCCTGGGACATTGTAAATGAAGCCATTTCCGATAATGCAAGCGCTTCTGCTTATCTTCGTGACGGTTCAAACTGGTATGCTATTTACAAAAATGCTGATTTTATTGTTTCTGCATTCCAGTATGCCAACAAATATGCTCCAAAAGAAGTTCTTCTTGCCTATAATGATTACAATGAATTCCAAGGTGAAAAACACAACGGATATTTAAAAATCATTGATTTAATTCTTGCAGAAAAAAATAACCCTGAACTTCCAAGCCGTATTGATATTGCAGGCATGCAATCTCATAACCAGACAGGCTGGCCATCTATGATAGAATACGAAACTTGTATAAAAAACTTTATTGCTAAAGGTCTTGATATTCATATTACCGAACTTGATATTACAGGTTCATGGAAAGGTGGAAATAACTTTAATAAAGCAGATCCAGAAGCACAGAAAAGAACATACAATCAGTACTTTAAGTTGTATCAGAAATACCGTAAAACAGAAAACAACAATGGTATTACAGGTATTACTTTCTGGGGGATTACAGATGAAAACTCATGGCGTGGCAATGCTTCTCCCCTTCTGTTTAATCATTTTGAACCAAAACCAGCTTATTACGGTGTGATTGAAGCTGCAAATTAACATAAAACCCCCGTCATCCCGAAGCTATTTCGGGATGACTTAATTCAACTCCAATGTCTTTCTTTTCCAACATCAGTTACATGATAAATATTCAGCAAAAATAATTAAAGTTTATTAGTAAAATATTCTCGAATCGCCTTTTCCAGATTTACTTCCGCGTTCTTAATTGCTTCTTCCAGCTCCTGCCCTTTGCTTATTTCCACAACATCTTTAATTCCACAAGCCTTAGAACCAT
>SAMEA3663082__coassemble_1793_pt1 | contig 6121 bp, 5 predicted proteins | sample SAMEA3663082__metabat2_low_PE_016 | metagenome-assembled genome bin SAMEA3663082 (sample SAMEA3663082) | pig gut metagenome | biome: pig gut; feature: pig-associated habitat; material: faeces | place: France | collected 2012 | reverse complement strand
TGAAGACTTCTTGCACAAAATGCCACAGATTAAAGATGTTGCAGTAATTGGTCTTGCAGACGAACGTCTTGGAGAAATTACTGCTGCAATTATTGAACTAAAGGAAGGTGTTTCTTGTACAGAAGAAGATGTAAACAATTTCTGCATGGAACTTCCAAAATATAAACGACCAAAAAAGATTATTTTTGCTCCAGTTCCAAGAAACCCAACCGGAAAAATCGAAAAACCAAAGCTGAGAGAGTTATATAGAGTTCAGGATCCTTTTGCAAGTATGAGAGGCTAGTTTTGCGAAGCAAAACTAGAGAAGCACGCGTAGCGTGCGGCATCCATTTGCTAGTATGAAGGGCTAGTTTTAGTAAAATTGCATATATAAGGAGGTATTATGCTGCTCATAGTTTTATTACTCATTCTTTTCTTTGGAGTAATGGTTGGTGTTGGTGTTTATTCACGTAAAAACGCCACAGATGTTAACGGCTTCGTACTTGGAGGTCGTTCTGTTGGTCCATGGCTTACAGCCTTTGCTTTTGGAACATCTTATTTCTCTGCGGTTATCTTTGTAGGATACGCTGGCCAGTTTGGTTGGCTTTTTGGTCTCGCTTCAACATGGGCAGGACTTGGAAATGCTTTTATTGGTTCGCTTCTTGCATGGAACATTTTGGGAAGAAGAACTCGCATTATGACACAGCATTTAGATGCAAAAACAATGCCTGACTTTTTTGGAAAGCGTTTTAATTCCACACCACTTAAAGTTGTAGCATCACTTATTGTTTTTCTATTCCTTATTCCCTATACAGCTTCCCTTTATAATGGATTATCATCTCTCTTTGGTCTTGTATTCAACATTCCATATTGGGTTGTAATTCTTATTATGGCAGTTCTTACAGGATTCTATGTAATTTTTGGTGGATACATGGCAACTGCAATTAATGACTTTATTCAGGGGCTTATTATGCTAGTTGGTATTGTAGCAGTTATTCTTGCAGTTCTTTCACAAAACGGAGGTCTTTTAGCTGCAACACAGAAATTATCAGCAGTTCCAGCAGAAGGTTGGACAGGTGGTGCATTTACATCATTTTTTGGTCCAGATCCATTATTCCTTTTATTTGTAGTTATTCTTACATCACTTGGTACCTGGGGGCTTCCACAAATGGTTGGTAAGTTCTATGCAATTAAGAGTGAAAAAGCTATTCAAAAAGGAACCATCATTTCTACTATTTTCGCTATTATTGTAGCAGGTGGATGTTACTTCTTGGGTGGCTTTGGTCGTCTTTATGCAGACAAGATTTCTTTTTCTGCAAATGGAAAACCACTTTTTGACTCAATTGTTCCTGCTATGCTTTCTACATTACCAACAATTATTATTGCTGTTGTAATCGTACTTGTTCTTTCTGCTTCAATGTCTACCCTTTCTTCATTGGTTCTTACATCAAGCTCTACATTCACACTGGATGTTATTAAACCTGCATCAAAGAATGAAATGACAGAAAAGAAACAAGTTCTAATTATGAGAGTATTTATTGTATTCTTTATCATTGTTTCTGCATTAATTGCTGTATTCAAAGATGCAAATCCTGGTGTAACCTTCATTGCTCAGATGATGGGTGTTTCTTGGGGTGGTCTTGCGGGTGCATTCCTTGCTCCATACTTATACGGACTTTACTGGAAAGGTGTTACAAAAGCTTCAACAGTTGTATGTTTCATCTGGGGTACAGGACTTGCTATTACACAGTTCGTAATTTCTATGACTGGTGTAAATGTTGCTGCCTGGCCATCATTTTTTGCCCTTATGTTCAAGACAAGTCTCCATTCCGGTGTATTTGCAATGGTTGGCGGTTTAATTATGGTTCCAATTGTAAGCTTGTTCACTAAGAAAATGGATAAAGCTAAAGTTGACGAAATGTTCACTTGCTACGAAGAAAAAGTAGAAGTAACAAAGAAAGTAGCTTTAAAAGACGAAGAATAGTCTGTTAGAACTACTATAAAATAGAAATGTCTTTGGAAAATCAAAAATCCAAAGGCATTTTTTATTGCTTTTATATACTTATTTAATTGGAATTAAATGAACAGGCATTGCCTTAGGGTAGTATACACCATATATGTGATCATCATCGGAAGACTGTCCACAATACACATCTTCTTTATGCCAAGAGCTATTACTATTTGAAAGTATGCTATTATTTCCATAATTTACATGCATATCTTTATAAGTAGCTGGGTTACTTTTATATTTAGCATTTCCACGCGTTCCTGTTGCACCAAAACTATCGCAATTAACTGGATTATCACTGTCATCAGTATCTAAACTATCACTATTTGCATCAATATAACTTACATATACATGATTTGAATCTGAATAAGTAGAACTATAAATATAATAATATGTATAAAAATAATATGACCTTCCAGTATCTTTTCCTGTTTCTTTAAAATAGTCCATAATACCAATTTTTTCTTTTCCCAAAAGTGAACGCTTTGTATTTAGAACAACATGATTCTTCATGATTTCATACAACTCAGTATGGGAAGGAATAAACCAGTCCGTAGCATAATCATCTGTAAGATTGTTATTCTCTCCATATTTATCTGCATATGTAAAAACTGGATATTCATTATCTGGATCGTTAGCTGCATTTGTATGAATTTGAGTTATATAATCAAAATTTTCTAATCCAAAAGGATTTTCATTGCCAATTGTTATAACCTGATGATTATTATTATCATATATAGTTGTGGAAGTAATACCATCTTTGGAAATATTTGGTGTATCAGTTTTTGCAAAAGAAATTAAATTACTTAACTCTAGAGCTGCTCCAAGAACTGTACCTCCACCATACATTGTTGCCCCAACAATAGCAACAGCATTTTCCTTTTCTGTTTCTGTAAGGGAGGTTGTTGTTGCAGGAATTCTAGTTCCATCTTTAAGGATTATATCTCCTGGTTGGTAAATACATTTTTCAGCAGGAAAAACATTAAAGTTTTTTGAAACTATATATTTATCATTATAATTAGCAGTAATTTGTTTTTCCCCAGGTGTATCAGGACAAGTAATATAGCAAAGTATACGGTTACCATCTAAAATTTGGAAAGAACCACTAATAGTTGCATCTCCAGATACAGAAAGACTATTTACATTAAAATCATCAGATTGGAGATTTGCTCCGCTAATAATCACAGGCAACTTTTGATTTGCATATGATAGTCCTGCATCTGGTACATAAATTTTTGTGATTGAAGCAACATTATCTACAGTAATTGTTCCTGAAACACTTGTTCTTCTACTATTCTGGAAAATTGAAAGGTAATAACTTCCTTTTGTAAGGAAAACATTCAATTGAATAACTTTAGATTCGCTTGTCAGAATATCACTTGGAATCTGTTTATTAGTAATTAAACTATCTTCAGAATTGTAAAGTGCAATTACAGCATTACTTAAATATTTTGAATCTAACTGTGAAAGATCAATTGATAAAACTGATGTATCTGAACGAATAGAAGAATCATTTTTAAAACTAATATTTGAAGTAATCATGTCGGTTGGATTATTAAAAATTGGCGATGAAACTGTACCATTTCCATTATTTCCCGAAGAACCAGCCCCTTCACTATTTCCAGCTTTAGAAAATGAGAATGAAAGTGTCTTCTCTTCACCATTTCTTAAAGTTACTCGGGTTGCAGCTGAATAAGTCAATACATTGGACATATAAGCATTTAAATTTATTGCCCATTTTCCAGCTCGAATAGGATCTGTCCTTAAGGTCGAACCACTTTTCCCTTTGAGGATAAAGGATTCACTGCTATCAAGATGTATAAATTCAACATCAAAATCGTATATTTCACCAGATACTGCAGAAGAAATTGCTCTAGATAAGTCACCTGGGTTTTCAGACAAATATGGAAGAAAAATTTCCAAATCTACTCGTTCTTCAAAATGGGATAACTGACAAGATACAAAAAGAAATATTATCAAACACGGAATAAGTTTAAATAACCTTAATAACTTCATACAAAATTTCCTTTCCATATTATATTGTACTTTATTGAAAATAGGTTTTAAGAGTATAAAGTAGCTGATCAGGCAATATGCACTAAAGGATCTTCTACTTCAATTCCTTTTTCGTAAATTGTATAAGGGTCAATATCGATACAATTGTATTTATCGTATTTACCATCCAATGTCCATGCAAGAGTTCCATTCAGGACTGTACAGTTATTTATGTAAAAATCTAAATCATTTAGTTTAGAGAAAATGCCTTTGCCTACTAAGTGAGATACATTATATCTTTTTATCTTTCCGTCTACGAAATAAACGAAAACATCATAATTGTCTTTAGGTAAAACCTGTACAACTTCCATTTGTACCTCCTTACTTAAGTGGATTTATTTTTGCTGGTAATATAGGCAAATTTCAATTCCTTCAAATTCACTAACAACAGGCACTATTTACTCCTAGAATAAATATATCATAAAAAACCAATATCGACTATAATAAAAAGCAGGGCAAAGGTTCGTAGCCGACACGCGGTCAAGCCGCGTGCGGTACAACCCATTGTTAGGCGGATTGTCATTGGCAACGGAGAGGTAAAAAAAATATGAAAAAAAGTTTAATAGCTTTAATAGGAATATTGTTTAGTACAAGTTTATTCTCTCAGGAACTGATTCTCTTAAAGACATTCAAAATAAATGGAATAGAAGAAGTAAAAAAAGTAAAAATCATAGGTAAAGAAGAATATACATATTCTGGAAAACCAAAAATTATTTCACAAAATGGTAAGGTTAAAGAAATCTTCTTTTATGATGAAAAAGATTTGCTTGTAAAAAAGTGGTCTGGCACCTGGAACAATCACTTCGATCTTCTTTCCTTTGAATATGACATTGAACAAAATATTGCAGAAAGAAAAGTTGCTGAAGGTTATGAAGAAACGCTTTATTTTTATGACACTCAAAATCGTCTGATCAGAACAACAGTTACAAACTCCAATGCATTCTGTAGTTATATTTATGATGAAAAAGGAAATCTTATTCAAAAAGAAACTGAACAGGGTATTTATAAATATGAATACAACAGTAATAATCAGATAATTTATACAGATTGTTATGGCAAAATTGAATTTTATTTTGAATATGATGATAAAGGGCGTGAAATATACTGTAAAGAATTAGATGATAATAATATTTATGAATATTTTTATACATATGATGATGAAAAAAGAACCATGGAGTTTAGAAGAACAAAAATCAGTGATGGAAATGTTATTTATGATTTAACTGGTTTCGATGAATATGATTCAAATGAAAATTTGGTACATTCAAAACATTATTCTTCAATAATTACAAGCGAAAATAAATTATTAAATGCAGAAATAAAGGAAACCTACTGGAAATACTATGAAAATAAGCTTCTTCTTCATACGAAAACAATCTTTAGGGAAAAAGAAACAAACACCTATGAAGAAACATTTTGTTGGGATAACGGAAACTTAAATACAGTTATAATTTATGAAGAAGTTGAATAGAAAGAAGTTAGGACAATACTAATTCTAAAATCACATAACACCGGTCTTATTCAAGAAAATATATACAGTCGGCTTATGGGGTATTCTTTGGCTCATCGATTTGATTGGCAAATAAATATACCGTATTATGTTTATAGACTGAGGCTTGGGGTAATTCCATAAAAACACACTTTCAAGTCGAAAAAAAAATAAATTTTATGATATAATAAGGGGAAAATTTGGTTGCAAGGAGGAACATATGCCTTTGACTGAAGTACAGGAAAAATTGAAAAAAATTCCAGACGAATATCTGGTTGAAGTCTATAATTACCTGGAATTGCTGGAATATAAAATCCTATACAAAAAACAAAACGAACCTTCCAAGAAAAAGTTTCCAAATCGTCACCCTGGAATTTTAAAAGATCCAAATTTCTATATGTCTCCAGATTTTGATGAGCCTTTAGAAGATTTTAAGGAGTATATGTGAAATATCTTTTAGACACACATGCACTGCTGTGGTATTTATATGACGATAATAATCTTTCCTCAACAGCAAAAGAACTGATCACAAATGAGTATTGCTATTACAGTAAAGTTTCACTATGGGAAATTGCCATAAAGCAGACTAG
>SAMEA3663082__coassemble_1591_pt1 | contig 6571 bp, 8 predicted proteins | sample SAMEA3663082__metabat2_low_PE_016 | metagenome-assembled genome bin SAMEA3663082 (sample SAMEA3663082) | pig gut metagenome | biome: pig gut; feature: pig-associated habitat; material: faeces | place: France | collected 2012 | reverse complement strand
GCAATTATTTAATCAAGCTGTGGTACTCTTGCAGAGATTTTACTCCACCCTCGCCACCGTTTCCATTCTTAACAGCTTCAATTCCCTTAACTGCTGCAACTGCCCCAGCCAGCGTTGTTATATAACTTACCTTGTACTTCAGACACATCTTGCGGATTGTCTTCCTGTCCTCAGCGTAGTTGCGTTTGGCTTTTGGAGTATTGATTACAAGACAAACTTCCTTGTTCATAATCATGTCCACTACATCCGGGCGACCAGCACCAATCTTGTTTACTACATCGCACTTAATTCCGTTTGCGTTGTAGAAGTCGGCAGTTCCCTGAGTGCCCACAAGAGTAAATCCCAAATCTTTGAGAGTTTTTCCAATCATCAAAACCTGGTCTTTCTGACTTTCTTTATCACTTAAAGAAAGCAAGATTTTTTTATTTTCCCAGGATGCAGGAGCGTGTGGTAATTCTGAACCAGCAGCCTTCGCAGCACAGCTGCTCGGAGACTCGCTAAAAACAGTCCACCGAATTTGCTTGCAAACTCGGTAAGCACACTTGCGTGCGACCAACGCCCCGGTGAAAGGTAAATTGCTTGTGCAATTATTTATCCTACTCGCCCAACTCACCAGATTTTCTAAAATATCACTTTGTTTCTTCCGCCATCTTCGCCATTTCGAATGCGTGCCTTTTCCATTCTTTCACCAACCACGCAGGGGCAATCGGTTTTGCATTACAGCCGTTCGACAATACCCATGCCTTGATTTTCAAAAACTGAGTAGAATCAAATCCGATTATCGTCTTGTCCTTACTTTCTGTAATGACTTGCGAATTTGCCCACACTTTTTCTTTAACAAGATGCCGTGCTTCACGATAGAATTCAATTTTGTAATGCTCAGATTTTTGGTGGAACACTGCTCCAAAATTACCATCTTTGCAATGTCTCTCAAATTCATAATCTTCTGGCAACTCAAAAACATTTTCCGAAACTATCACATTCCGCATACGCACTAAAGAAAAAATTCGTTCGGCATTCCGTAACTCATCAAAACCGAACAGATAGCAAACACCGTCATCAAGTACAAGTTGATATGGCCGTAATCTCCGTTGCTCGGTTTGCTTTCCCCAACGGTCAGTGTAATCAAATTGCAAAATGTGACTTTTGTTCAGTGAGTCTTGAATCGTACTCCAAATCTCTTGATTCACGGCGGTTTCAACGGTCGGGGCGACGGCGATTCTGTTCAAGAGTGCAGTATTCTTTCCATTCATTGCGGAAGTTGAAAGCAAATCCAAAACAGAGCAAGCCTCGTCGAAAATAGGAGTGTTCTTGTAATGGGATAAAAGCACCTTTGCCGAGAGCAGAACACGCAAATCCTTTTCTGAAAGGTAATTCTGCATGGATGGCTCAAATGCTTTTGTGTAATAGTAGCCTTTGTGTGTAAAATCATATTCGATTGGTGCAAACATACGGTCTCGCATATAATCCAAGTCTCGGCTGATTGTCGCAATGCCAGATTCAAGTTCAAAGGCAAGCTGTTTTGTATTCGGATAGCATCCGCTTCTGATTTTGCGATGAATATGAGAAATCCGCTCCAACATTCTGTAAGTAATTTTTGTCTGTATACCCATGTTTACAGTATAGCACACAAGTCTATCATAACATGAGAGAGTGAAAAGAATTTTTAAAGTTTACTGTTTTTTCTAATTCCACACTTCAATTTTTAAGCCGTTTATGCGTCCCAAATGCCGCTCGTTATTTGTAACGAGAACCGCATCATTTTCAAGAGCGGTCGCACCTATAAAAATATCATCGTCCTCAATAATATTTCCATCTTTTTTCAAATCAGCGTAAATTTGAGCTGAGCGTTCGTACATATCAAAATCCATCAGCACTACTTCAAAATATGAATGGAGAATAATTTGCAATGCTTTCAACTTTGTTGTCGAGTTGGAAGCTATCAGCCCGCGTTTTAATTCGTAGTAGGTGACGACTGAAATGTATAACTCTGTGTCTTCACGGTCAATGAGTTCTTTCAATCTTAACTGCACGGAAACATTCTTCTGCAAAAGATAGCTGATGATGTTCGTGTCTAGGAAATATTTCATGCAAGTTCCACCGTCTTCAAGCGCAGATGCGTTTTCATTTCTTCCCCGAATGCCTTTGCCTCATCATCAGAAAGCAGATTAAAAAGTTCGTCCACTGCTTTTTTTTGCCGAGTTTTTCGAGCTGATTCCTCTTCTTCGTGGATTTCTTCCGAATGTTCTGCAAGATCTTGGAGAAATGCAAGTTGTTTCTTTTTCCGCTCTGCTATTTCGTCCTGTGGCTCTGGGATGTCGATAAAAACTTTCTGCTGAGGCTTCAAATCCACAGGCTCAAGAGGTCTTACTGCTGTTCCGTCAAAATATCCTTCGATTGTCATAAGTTTCTCCTCTAAAAAGTCAATAAAAAAGTTTCAGCTTTCGATTGACTTTTTAAGCCGTTTCGCAATGAAATGAGAAACGGCAGCTAATAGGAAAGTTTTCAGAATGAAAACTTGTCAAGATAAAAACAGACGGCATTTTTGGCTGTTTTTATCAACACCTCCATTCCATAAAATCTATACAAAGTATACAGCATTTTCGCGGAATTTGCATTAAGTTTCCGCTTTAATGACACAGAAATGAGGAAATTTCAGCAATTTGTCACTTACTCTATCGTTTTAAGATAGGCTTATCGTGCTAAAGTGTGAGCTATGAAGAAGTTTCTCCGCCGTTTTTCCCGTTTGAATCGTGATTTTGAAGATATTGCTCGACCGACTGTGCAAAAAGCTTTTGTAAATCGTCCGCAATGATCTGTTTTTGCAAATAGCTTACTTGTTCAGTGGAATCTTCGGGCAGAAAAAGCGTGTACGCATCGGTCTGAAGAGCATTTGCGAGTTTGGAAAGCGTTTTTTCGCTCGGCCATCTGCGGCATCCCTCTATGTCGTTCATCATTTGCACGGAAATATGGGCTTCTTCGGCAAGTTTCTCTTGGGAAAATGAAAGTTGTTTGCGTGCTTTCTTTAAATTGGCAGAAAGCCTCTTCTGCAATAATTCAGGGGTCATCATCCTTATTCTAAGCAAGTTTCTTTCAATTATACAGTTGCTTAAAGCGGAAAGTGTGCTACAATATTCTTTGCTGACTGCAAGGAATATAAAATAAACCATTGCAATGAACAGTAAAAAGGAGCGAATTTTATGAAAAAATCAATCAACTGGATTGCAGGGGCAATCGTGACGGCAGCTTTATTTGCAAGTTGTGGAAGCAAAAATCCCGTTACAGACAAGAAAATGTCATTGAAAGCGGGCGAAATGAGCTTTGTCTATGTATTCACAGACAGTCAGTTTTGGCTGGAAGGCATGGACGGATTGAAATTGAATTATCGTTATGACAAAGACAACGACTGTATCATTTATAAGGACATTGACGGTTCTGAAGAGATTATCGAGATGAGCAAATTGAAAGAAGTTAAATAAGGAGAGTGTGGTTATGGCAACAATGGTTTCGTTTGACGGAATGCCGGTTAGAATCAATTCGCGGAAAAACGGCATAGAATTCTCGTATGACGGCGGGGGGAACTGGAGCATGCTTGTCATAAATCAAAATGCATACGGCGATTTGACGGATATTCAGATAAATGGAAGCGTCAAAACCGCGACTTTTGAAACGAAGGATTGTGTGACAACCGCGACAACGCAACTTTCGGACGGAATACAGCGACCTAAAGCCACACTGTTCAAAAAAGTGGCGTATGTCGCAAAAAGATAACTCAAGGAGGAAAACATGAAATCAATTCAGTGGATGTGTACAAAATGCGGTCAGAAACAAACTCGCACAGCAAGCACAGGGCGACCAATGCCAGGAAGATGCTCCAGAAGCAAAACGGGCGGCCCGCATCGTTGGGTAAAGAATATGACAATCGGAAAATAAGGAAGGTTCAAAATGGCAGGATTAAACAAATGCGTTGGCTGTGGGCGCTCTATCACTGCAAACCAGAAATATGTAACAAAGCATGGAAAACTTTTTCATGAAACTTGTCTTGATATGTTTTTAGAATCGGACAAAGGCAAAGAATGGGAAGAAAAATTTCTGCGATCAAAGGCAGGTCAAGAAGAAGAGATTGATGAAATAATCGATTTAATGAAATCTTATGAAATGTTTACAGATTATCAAGAGTATACAAAGATTGAAAATAATTTGAAATCTTTGATTGCTGAAGAAGATGATGACGATGCTTATATGTCTTTTACAAAAAAGCGTAATGAATATACAGAAGCCTTAATCGCATTTGCTAAGAAAAAGAAAAGACAAGAAGAATTTGCACATGAAAAAGCTCAACAATATATGAATGTTTTTAAGCAAGTCGAGTCATTCATAAAAAATACAACTTTTTATGAAAACGATGTAAATAAAATCAAAGATTATTTGGGATCTATAAAATATAGTTATAGCCTTGAAAATGAAAGCAAATTACAGAAAATTGCTTCACTTGATTTTCAACGTCCTGCACAGCCGAAAAATGGCTTGATAATCGCAGGCGTTATTATGATTCTTTCAGCATATCTTTCTCCCTTAGGAATCATTTTGCTTATCGTAGGCATTGTAAAAAAGAATAAGGCAAAGAAAGCGTTGGCAGAAGCCGCAGAACACAATTTTGAACTTGTAAAATCGATTGTCTATGCGAAATCTTCGGAAGAATCAACAGACGATTCAGATAAACCCGCAGAAGAAAAAATCTCTGACCTTTGCAAAAAAGCAACGAAATGGGAACTTGACCCGAATACTGCTGAGCAAATTATTTTTTTAGGCTCAGATGAAAAAGGCATGAATTTGGATTCAGATACTGAAGAAATTGATTTCTCTGAATCAAATGAAGATAAAATCAAAAAGGCAAAAGAATCATTCGGAATAAGCAACTCAGAAACAATTCTTTTCGGCTATGACGACACTCTGAAAAACTCTTTCAAGTCGGGCTTCGTTCTTACGGAGAAAAAACTTTACTTCACAGACGGCAACAGTTTCACCAAAAACACAAGCATTTCTGTGACAGAAATAAACAGCATCACCTTCAAGAAAAAGCTAGGTATCGCCTATATTTGCATAAATGATACCTGCATCAGCATAACTTCTCCAATTGGAAAAGACTCGGAAAAAATTTGTGAACTTCTGAATAAGGCTGTAAGGATTTTACAACAAGAAAAATAGGAACAAAAATGAGCAAAATAACAGAAGAAGACATTTTATCTTTTGATGTATACGGACTACTTAAGGAAGTAAAAGCAATTAAAGCTAAAAATGATGCAGTTCTTGAGGCAACGGGCGGACGCTTCAACATCTTTCAGATTCTCGGCGTAAATCAGCATGAAACGACACATTCAAAAATCATTGCTTCTTTTTTGAGCCCAAAAGGCACGCACGGAATGAAAGAGCGTTTTTTGGAACTGTTTTTGGCTGAATGTTTTTCGGAAGAAGAAGTCTGCGACTTCAATTTTGATTGTAAGAATGCAGTTGTAAACACAGAAAGTTATGCTCCAACTGGCAAAATTCAAGGCAGAATCGACATACTTATCAGTTCAGGGGCAAAGCATATTGTAATAGAAAATAAACTTCTTGCAGGCGACCAAAGCCATCAGCTCAAACGCTATGCCGAATGGTCAGAAAATAATTCAGCAGACTTCAAAATCCTTTATCTTACAAAAGACGGACACGAGGCAAGCGAACAGAGCGGCGGCGGAATCGAATACAAAAAGATTTCGTACGGAAAAGAAATCCTAAATTGGATTGAAAACTGTTGTGCCGAAAGTGCAAAATTTCCGCTAGTTAGGGAAACGCTTGTTCAGTACGCAAATCTTATCAGACATTACACGGGAGAAAGTATGAGTGCGAAAGCTGCAAATGAAATAATCAATACTATTGCAAATGATGAAAACATCGGAATTGCACGGCTGATTGTAAAGAATTACCAAAACGCTAAAAACAAAATAGCCTATGAACTTTTATATGAATTCGGTGAATTTGAAAAAATAGCAAGAAAGACATTTGGTCTTAACTACAAACGGAACGAAAAAGGAAAACTCGGAAGCAAAGATTTTATTATCCGCTATGACATTGAAGGTATAGAAGATGTCCGGATTGCGATTTTATTCGGTGATTCGGTCACAGAAAAAGAGAAATTAATCCGCTTAAAAATCAATCTTGAATTTAGAGATGGGAAAAATACACCTGAAAAAGAAAAAACTGCTGCACTAGAAAAATACCGCACTTTGCTCGCAGACATTCCGCACCAAGTAAATCCAAGTGAATATTCCGCTTGGAGAATGCAATTTGAGCCATGGGAAACGCAGAAAAGTGAGATTGTGGAGTGCTTTGATAAGATGGCGATTACATTAAAGAATACAAGAAAAGAATGAAAAGCTATAGAAAAAAATGATGTACCTAGTCGGAGAATTTTCCTTGCTCTGGAAGTTTGCTCTGTCAGGAGATTTCTTAAATAAAAACACCAGCTCCACCCAAAGGCAAAACTGGCGTTTATTGAGCCAGCAGACTAGAATTGCGTTAGCAATTTTGA
>SAMEA3663082__coassemble_1507_pt1 | contig 6756 bp, 7 predicted proteins | sample SAMEA3663082__metabat2_low_PE_016 | metagenome-assembled genome bin SAMEA3663082 (sample SAMEA3663082) | pig gut metagenome | biome: pig gut; feature: pig-associated habitat; material: faeces | place: France | collected 2012 | reverse complement strand
ATCGTGGAAGTTGCAATCTGTCTGTATGTGTTATTTTTCTTTAATTTAAACCTACATTATTTTACTGCTTCAAAAATAATATCAGCAATAAAGATTACAGCAAGAATCCATGTAGCAACTGGAATATCTTTTACTTTTTTTCCAGCACATTTTGCAATTACGTAAGCAATCATACCAAAAGCAATACCCTTAGAAATTGAGTAAGAGAATGGCATAACCATAATTGTAATGAATGCTGGAATACCTTCTGTTGGATCTTTGAAATCAATATCAACAACCTGCTGTAACATAAGGAATCCTACAAAAATAAGTGCAGGAGCTGTTGCAGCACTTGGAATCAGTGCGAATACAGGTGTCATAAAGAGTGCCAAAAGGAAAAGTACACCAGTTGTAACAGATGTAAGACCTGTACGTCCTCCAGCTGCAACACCGGAAGATGATTCAACGAAAGATGTTACTGTTGAAGTTCCTAAACAAGCACCAACTACTGTACCAATTGAGTCTGACATAAGTGCTGCTTTTGCATTTGGGATATTTCCATCTTTATCAACAAGGTTAGCCTGCTGTGTTACACCCATAAGAGTACCAATTGTATCAAAAAGATCAGTAAACAAGAATGTAAACATAATTACAAAGAATTTAACTGATAAACTAGCCCATTCAAATTTACAGAATAATGGAGCAGCAGGAAGACTGAATGGTTTCCAATTTTCTGGAATTGTTGTTACACCAAAAGGAATTCCAATGATTGTTGTAGCAATAATAGCAAGAAGAATTGCACCTGGAACCTTCAAAAGATAAAGAACAATTGTAATAACAAGACCAAGCATAGCAACAATTGCAGTTTTTGAAGACATATTGAAATTAACAAAGCCAATAATTGTACCTGTATCAGAAGCTACAATACCTGCGTTTGCTAAACCAATAAGTGCAATGAAAAGACCAATACCAACAGCAACTGCCTTTTTCATACCAGATGGAATTGCATTAATAATTTTTTCACGAATTCCAAAGATTGAAAGAACAATAAAAATAATACCTTCAACAAATACTGCTGTAAGTGCAAGCTGCCAAGAACATCCCATTCCAAAACATACTGTGTATGTAAAGAAAGCATTAAGACCCATTCCAGGAGCCAAAGCAACAGGAAGATTTGCCCAGAAAGCCATAACCAATGTAGCAATAGCTGAAGCTATAGCTGTTGCAGTAAATACAGGACCAAATCCCATACCTGTTTCTCCAAGCATTCCTGGATTTACTGCAAGGATGTAAGCCATTGCAAGGAATGTTGTAATACCGGCAATAATTTCTTTTGAAACTGTTGTACCACGTTCCTTTAATTTAAATAACTTTTCCATTTTAAAAATACCTCCTTTTAGAATGGATAAGATGATAAAAGAAAGCTTGTAAAAGCTAACTTAATATAACTAAAAAAAGACTGGCTTTCGTCAATCTCTTTTCAATTTTAAAATTACATATTCTGGAATAAAACCAAAACTTTATCAGGACAAACTGATACACATTCTCCACAAGATGTACATTTTGCATAATCTACTTTTAGAATTCCTGATGTAATATCAATTGCCTGTTCTGGACATTTTCTTGCACACATACCACATTTAAAACAACCTTTTGAACAATCTTTCTTAATCTGAGGTTTGTTATCAGAATGTGTTGAACAAAGAGCAATTGGACCTTTAGTATCAGCGTCAAAAATTGAAATTAAATTTTTAGGACAGGCAATTTTACACTTTCCACATCCCACACATTTAGATTTATCAAAAACAGGAAGTCCATTTTCACCCATTTTTACAGCATCAAATGGACATGCTTTTACACAATCCCCTAAACCAATACATCCAAAGGCACATTTTTTTGTTCCATTCATTACAAGGTTTGCAGCTTTACAAGTTTTTACACCAATATATTCCCCTTTATCTGCCGCACAATCTTTTGAGCCCTGACAAGCAAGAACAGCAATCTGAGGTTTCACTTCTACACCAGCCTGCCCTAAAATTTCAGCAACTTTTGTAGCACATTCGCTTCCACCAGCAACACAACCATTAACCGGAGCATCACCTTTTACAACAGCACCAGCAAATGCATCACATCCTGCAAGACCACAACCACCACAGTTTGCACCAGAAAGAACTTCACGAACTTTATCAACTTTAGGATCTGTATCAACATGGAAAATCTTTTTAAAAAGGCCAAGTAAAACACCAAGAACAAATGCAATTACCAGGGCACATAATACTGTATTCAAAATTGTATTCATGATATTTTCTCCTATTTAATTAAACCTTTGAAGCCCATAAATGCAAGACTTAAGAAAGCCGCAGCAACAAACAAAATTGGAGTGCCCTTAAAGCTTTCAGGGATATTTGAAGTTTTAATTCTGCTTCTTACACCACTCATAACAACCATACTAATAACAAAACCAATGGCAGAACCAAATGCATAAATAAGGCTTTGTGAATAAGAGAAATTATTTTTTATACAATTGATTGTAATAGCAAGAACAGCACAGTTTGTTGTAATCAATGCAAGATAAACACCCATTGCATTATAAAGTCCTGGTGATGTTTTCTTTAAGAAAAATTCAACCAGCTGAACTAAAGATGCAATTACAAGGATAAAGAATAATGTCTGTAAAAATTCCAAGTGAAGTGGAACCATTACAAGATTATAAATTGGCCACGTTACTGCTGTTGCAAGAATAATTACGAATGTGGTTGCTAATCCCATACCAGTTGCTTTTTCAGTATCATTTGTCATACCAATAAAAGGACAAATAGCAAGATACTGAATAAATACTACGTTATCGATAATAGCGGCTTTTATAAAAAGCTTAAAAAATTCAATTACAGCATCCATTATTTATCCTCCTGTACTGAAACTTCATTATCTTGTTTTGAAGCCTTTTCTGCAGCTTCAAGTTTTGCTTTATCTTTATTTGCTTTAATTCCTTTTCCAAACTGAACCAAAGCTCCTATAATACCAAATACTAAGAATCCACCAGGAGCGCTGTTCAAAATACCAATACGATACTCTTCTGGAATAAGAACCATTTTTAATGAAGTACCATCAAAAAGTGTACCATTTCCAAACAATTCACGAATAAAGGAAATTGCAACCATAACAATAATGTAGCCAATTCCCATTCCTAAAGCATCAAGAATTGAATCACCAATAGAATTTTTTGAAGCAAAGGCCTCTACGCGTCCCATAATAATACAGTTTACAACAATTAATGGAATAAAAACCCCTAAGGCATTGTAAAGAGATTCAACGTAAGCTTGTAATACAAGTTGAACAATTGTTGTGAATGCTGCAATTACAATAATAAATACTGGCAAACGAATAGCACTTGGAATCAATTTTTTAAAAATACTAATAACAATTTCGCTCATTAAGAGAACAAATGTCATACCAAGTCCCATTCCAAGCCCATTCATAACAGAAACTGTAACACCAAGTGATGAACAAAGACCGATGTTCAAAACAAGGAGTGGATTTTCTAACAAAAGACCTTTTGTAAATGTTTTTAATTTATTACTCATTTATCAACCTTCCTTATTTTGCAACAGCCTTTTCTATTTCTAAAGATAAAACAGATGTTGCTTCTGAAATCATATTTCCTAAACCATGACTGGTAATTGTTGCACCAGAAATAGAATCAAAATTATTACCATTTTTAAAACCATTTGAAGCATCTTTGCCTTCAAACTGACCTGTAAATGTTTTTCCATTTTTTAAGAAAAAAGAAGGATCATTTGCTTTTAAACCAAATCCAGGTGAATCAGAAATTTCAAGAATTTGAACTCCAGTTACAGAACCACCTATATCAAGACCAACAATAATTTTTGATTTATCATAAGTTGGTCCTTCAACTTGAACTACTGCACCAATAATTTTTCCGTCTTTTTTTGCAAAATATCCGTCTGTAATAGCCATTGTGGCTGTTGAAGTTACAGGAGAAAAATTTTCAATTGGAGTAAAATTATCAGCAGAAGGAAAAACAGCTGCCATTGCAATATTTGCTTTTCTAATTTGATTTTCCTTAATAACTGGAGCTGTAAAATTATTTACAATTGCAAGAACAGTACAAGAAACAACAGCATAGCAAACAAGAGAAAGACCAAGTTTTATCATTTCTCCAATACCTTTATCAGTTTTCTTTTTAGATACTGTATAAACTTTTTTAGCCATGATTATTTTCCCTCCAAAATTATATTTTTAGAGTTTTTTAAATCAAATTCTTTGTTGATTTTTTGAACATCTGCTTTTTTATTACCTTTTTTTCCATAACCATACATTCTAACTGTAAGATTATTTAACAAAGGAGCAACTGAATTCATAATCAAAATACTGAACATAACCCCTTCTGGATAACCACCGAATTTTCTGATTAAGAAGGTAATCAATCCACAGCAAATACCAAATACCAATCTACCTGGTTTTGTTACTGGAGTTGTAGCATAGTCGGTAACCATGAATGTTGCACCAAATAATAATCCGCCAGTAAGAAGATTATTTAAGATTTCTGTTCCAGCAGCATTTATAGATCCCCTTGAAATAAGTCCCATAAGGAAAGCACAAACAACAACCGTACCAACCATTCCCAAAGGAGCTCTCCAGTCTATTACTTTTAATGCCAAAAGGAAAATAAAAGAAATTAAAATAAGAGGAATTGATGTTTCACCAATACAACCAGCTCTGTTTCCTAAAAAATACTGAAGATAATCAATAGAAACATCTGCACTGTTTTTTAATGAAGATAAAATTGTTGAAGAAGAAATTGCATCAATAGCAGAATAAGCTTCAATTCCTTTTACAGTATTTGGTAAAAGCCATGTTGCTCCCATAACAGCAGGAAAGCTTATAAACATAAAAGCACGACCAGTTAAAGCGGGATTAAATACATTTGAACCAATACCGCCAAAAAGTCCTTTAGCAAAAATCATAGCAACAGCAGCACCAATAATTACCATCCAGAAAGGAACAGTTGGTGGACAAACAAGAGCCATTAAAATACCAGTTACAACAGCAGACAGATTAGAAATTACAACTTTCTGTTTTGTTGCTTTCTGGAAAATAAATTCAAAGAATACACATGAAACCACTGATGTAAGAATTGTAATTAATGCACTTATACCAAAAATGCAGATACCATAAATACATTCTGGCAAAAGTGAAATAATCACAGCAGCCATAATTCGTTGTGTTTTAAGTCCAGAAGAAAAATGAGGACTAGATGAAATATAAAGTTTATTACTCATTTTTTACACCTTATTTTGCGTTATTTGCAGCAGCTTGTTCTTTTGCTCTCTGTTCTGCCATTTTCTGACGAATTACTCCTTTTCCAAGTCTAACACGCTGAACAATTTTAATATGGGCAGGACAAGAATAAGCACAACAACCACATTCAATACAATCCATTAATCCGTAACGTTTTGCCTTATCATAATTTCCAGATTTCATTTCCCGAATCATTAAAACTGGATTTAGACGCATAGCACAAATACTTACACATGAACCACAAGAAATACACTGCTCTTCTTCAAAAAGTTGAGTTTCTTTTTTTGTAAGGAATGTTACACCACTTGTACCTTTTGCTACTGGGAAGTTAGTTCCAGACATTGCAAATCCCATCATTGGACCACCAGAAATAACTTTTACAGTTTCTTCCTTCATCTGAATAACATCAGGAATCAAATCACTGATTAAAGTTCCAACTGGAACCCTGATATTGCAAGGTTTTTCAACACCAAAACCAGAAATTGTTAAAGATCTTTCGATTAACGGCATACCTAATCTGAAAGCATCACTAATTGCACAAACAGTACCCACATTACTAATAATACAACCAGCATCTGCAGGAAGTTTTGCAGAAGGAATTTCAATTCCAAGACAAGATGATACAATGAACTTTTCTGATCCCTGAGGGTATTTTGTTTTTACGACGCAAACAGAAATACAATCTTCGTATCCTTGTTTAATAATTTCATCAAGAATTTGATTTTTAAGATATGCTTTATTTTCTTCAAGAGCGATAATTCCTAAGGCTCCAACCAGATGCATACAAATTGCAATTCCATCAATAACTTTATTTGTATTTTCCTGTAATGTTCTTTCATCACAAGTAAGGTATGGTTCACATTCAGCTGCATTAATCAAAACATATTCAATTTTCTTATCTGCAGGAGGATTTAATTTTACATGAGCTGGGAAAGATGCTCCACCCATTCCAACAATACCAGCATCTTTTATTCGGGCAATTGCCACATTAAAATCTGATGTGAAAGGATCTATAGGTTCCATGAATTGAGTTCTATTTTCATCATCTGCTTCGATAATAATACAAGGAACTTCCTGATTTCCAGTAACAAGACAATTCTGAAGCTTCTTAACTTTTCCAGAAACTGAAGAATGAACTGGACAATTCATAAATTTATCGCCTGTTGCAATTATCTGTCCTTTTGCAACTAAATCCCCTGCTTTTACAACAGGAGTATTAGGCGCACCACCCATTGTTACTGGGATTGTAACTGTTTTTGATGAAGGAAATACAGGAGTAATAGGACACTTGTTAGAGAGCTCCTTCATTTCCTTTGGATGTATACCACCCTTAAATGTATGTAATTTCATGCCAAATATTATACAATATATGTAAAATATTGTATAGAAATAATTTAATCATACTAAAGATAACTTTAATTATACTTAATTTTATAATTTATATTAAAAAAATAT
>SAMEA3663082__coassemble_1437_pt1 | contig 6933 bp, 6 predicted proteins | sample SAMEA3663082__metabat2_low_PE_016 | metagenome-assembled genome bin SAMEA3663082 (sample SAMEA3663082) | pig gut metagenome | biome: pig gut; feature: pig-associated habitat; material: faeces | place: France | collected 2012 | reverse complement strand
ATCCATTTCAACAAAATCAAAAGGACGAATCATATCATTCCAACGTTGAATTGAAAAACCTTCAAATATTTTTAGAGCAAATTCTTTTTCCATTAATTGTAATTACCTGAATATTAACTACTCAAACCTTTTTTATGGTCAGAGTCCATTTTATCCTTCCATACAACAATCTTCTTTTTAATTTCTTCAGATTGAGTAGAATTTCCAAGAAGGATATAAAGTTTTCTAAGAGCCAAAAGATATCTAATAGCATTACGCATATCATCAATACGACGTGTTGATAATTCATATTTATCGCGATATGCATTAGCAGCAGAATCTAATAATTTTGTGATTAAACGTACATAAAGGACTGTTGTTTCGTAATTCTGTGAATTTGGATCCCAATAATCCTTTGTACTGTTTTTCATATCAATTAAATTTTTGGCAACAGTAGCGTAACGGCCTTCTAGTTCAACAAATGACCATTTCCACTTACTATTATCACCAAATGCATCTTTTAAAATATTGATTGCAAGCCCAAGCTTAGTAATGATTGAATAGCGTCTTGCAATTGTTACGTTTAATATTCTTTCGTGATAAGGACCTAATTCGGAAAAAGGAATATCAATAGTATTTGTAACAATTTCCTCAAGATAAATAATGGCCTTATATAAAATCTTACGAGCTTCATTTAAAGCATCATTATTTTTTACTTCCATTAGCTTCAGAGAAAGACTGTTTTGAGCAATGTACAAAGAAGAAACATAAATCATATCTTCGCAAAGAAGAAGTTTTTTATTTCCAAAATCAATATCCTCAGCATGAATTCCGTTTAATATGGTCTTTTCTTTTGCTAAAATTAAAGTGATTTTATCTTTGTAAGGTTTTATTGCTTCATTAAAATGTAATCTTGTCTCTTCTGATATTTTAGCCATTAATTACCCCCACAATACTTATTAAGCATGGATCTTGCATGTTCAAGTGATTGTGATGTGTCTGAATCACCAGAAAGCATTCTGGCAATTTCAGCGACTCTTTCTTCCCCCTGCACATAATGTACATTAGACGAAGTAATTCCACCTGCAACACCCTTTTCAATCTTAACTTGATTATCGGCATAAACTGCAATACTTGCAAGGTGTGTAATACAGAAAATCTGTTTTTCTTTTGCCAATTGCTTTATATGACTTCCAACAGCAACTGCAACTTCACCACCAATACCAGTATCAATTTCATCAAAAATCAAAGTTTCAACAGAATCAGATTTTGCAAATATTGTTTTCAATGCAAGCATAACTCGTGATAATTCACCACCAGAGGCAATTTTAGCCAAAGGTAATAATGGTGACCCCGGATTTGCACTAATCAAAAACTCAATATTATCAATTCCATATGGTCCACATTTTTGAATTGCTTCTGTACCATCTTTTTCGACAATACTAACACCAAATTTTGTGCCAGTCATACCAAGCTTTGAAAGGATTTCATCAACTTCATTTGATAAAATTTTTGCAACTTGTTTTCTTTTATTTGAAATAACAACTGCCCGTTGTAACACATCTTTTTCTATAAGTTTAATTTCTGCTGCAAGCTTCTCTCTTTTATTATTACCATCAGCATTTTCATTTAAGAAATTTTGTGCATTTTCATAATACTGAAATACTTCTTCCAAAGAGGCGTTTACAGATGAAGCATATTTTTTCTTCAAATTATATATTAATGATAATCTTTCCTGCACTTCCTGCAATCTGGAAGGATCAAAAACAAGTTTTCCTTTATAAGAATCAAATTCATCAGAAATATCAGATAATTCATAAAAAGCAGATTCAATTCGCTGATCAAGAATAGAAACTGATTTATCCATTTCTGCAAGATGTGAAGAATCACGTTTTATTTTTTTTAATAAACCAACAATACTATTTTCTGAATTACCAAGGATTTCTGTAATTGTTTCAACATCAGAATAAATCTTTTCGTAAGAAGATAAACGAGCTTCTTCCTCTTCTAAAAGAACATCTTCGTCTTTTTTTAATTTTGCCTCAGAAATTTCTTGAACTGCAAATGAAAGCATATCTATTTTTCTTAAGCGTTCACTTTCTGACATAGAATATTCTGAAAGCTGCTTTCGCTTTTCAACAAGAACAGTAAAAATTCTTTTAAACTCTTCTACTTCAGCATTTATTCCTGCACGACTATCAAGAAATTTTCTATGTTCAGGAACTTTCATTAAAGACTGATGTTCATGTTGACCATGAATATCAACTAAAAATGCAGAGAATTGTGCTAAATCTGTTCTGGTAACAGGAGTATCATTAATCCATGCACCAGACTTACCTGTATCTCTAATAAATCTTCGTAATAAAACTCTATTATTTTCGATTTCAATTCCATGTTGATTCAACCACTGATATGCATTTTCAGCGTCTTCATCTTCACCAAGAGGTTTTACTTCTACAGGCGGTTTTATATAAAATACTCCAGAAACAGATGCTTCTGTTTTTCCAGTACGTATTTGAGATACTTCCGCTTTACCACCTAAAAGAAAAGATAAAGCACCAATAATAATTGATTTACCGGCACCAGTTTCACCAGAAAGAACAGTAAATCCCTTATTAAACTCAAGATAATGGGATTCTATGAGAGCAAAATCTTTAATTGTTAATTCTTCAAGCATGAGGACCCCCTGTCCAATTTAGTTTCGATCTAAGTGCTTCATAAAAGTTTTCATCATTACATGAAACTAACTTAACTTTTTTTTCATTCTCAACAATAATAATTTTATCCTTTGTTTTTAGTGGAATTCCATCCTGCCCATCTACAATCATATTAATTTCTTTTGTTCGACATGGTTCAATTTCAATACTTATCTCACCATCAACGCCAAGAATAATAGGACGTGATGACAATGAAAAAGCATTAATTGGTGTCATAACAAAAGCATTCACATCAGGAGCAACAATAGGACCGCCGGCAGCAGCAGAATATGCTGTTGAACCAGTTGAAGTACTAATAATTACACCATCAGCTTTCAAATTGCATAAATGTATCTTTTTATATTTAATATTCAATGAAACAGTTCTGGCAGAATTTTTTGCACTTATAACAACATCATTTAAACCAAGCTTATTTTCAATACATTCACCATCTCTAAAAAGAGAAACTTTTAACATACTTCTATTTTGTATTGAAAGATAATCTTTTATAAATAAATCCAGTTTTTCATGCCATTCATTTTTTTCAACTGATGCAAGAAAACCAAATTCTCCAAGATTAATAGAAAATACTGGAATTTCCAAATTCACACAATTTCTTGCTGCATAAAGTACAGTTCCATCGCCACCTAAAGTAATAACAAAAGCATAATCTTCAAAGCTTGTATCTTCTGAAAAACCATCAAAATTTATAAAGTCATATTGAAAATTTTTCGAACTTAAAAAAGCCGCAACTTCTTTTGCAAGGGTCATAGATTCATCTTTTGTAATACAGATAACAATAAGAACTTTTTTCATTAACTTTTCTCGCTTAAGGTAAACTACCCAAAACTTTTACAATTTTAGAAATCTCATTATGAGTCAATCTAGGATATAATGGAAAATGTGCACATCTTAAAAGCAAAGACTTTGCATGAATACATTTTTCTGATAATTCATCTTTATATTCTATAACCGAGCCGGCAAAAGCAGATTGAACTTCAATATCTTTTTTTGCAGCATACTGTTTTACATCTTTAAATGAACTATTTAAAACTAAAGAAAAAGAACTTATTGTAGAACCATCATCCATTTCTCTTGCAAACATTTTATGTCTACCTATCATACATGAATGCTGATACATTGCAAAAATTTCTTTTCTTGTTTTTTCATTTCTTGCAAATTCTCTAACCTGAACCCAAGACAAAGCACAATTAATATCAGGTAAAAGATCTGTCTGAGGTGCCTCGTCAACAAATTTCTTTAATACAATCCATTCTCGACGACCAGGAGCCATTAAAACAGCTCCACCACCACCTGTAATAACATCTCTTTCTTCAAGTCCCATTATTGTAAAAACACCAAACAAACCAGCAGATTTTCTTCCTGTTTCATTGCCATTTTCGTCTTTAATCACAACAGAAGCACCTGCACTTTGTGAAATGTCTTCAATATAAGGAATTCCCAAAAGATTAATTGCTTCAAAATCAGGAAGAATACCTTCCGTTTCATGAAGAATCAATACTTTTCCACCAGCAGCAATGCCTTTTTGAATTTCTTCGATTGAAACCAAACCGTTTGTTTCATCAACATCAAGAACAATTGGTTCCATTTCTTTATCTTCAATTAATTTGTATTGCCATAATGGAGCAAGAGCAGAAATTAATACTTTACATCCTCTTTCAAGTCCAAGAGCCTTAAAAGCATAATTTAGTGCGATAGCCGGGCTTCTTAAAGCAACAGCACCATCACATTTTATAAATTCCTTAACTTGCTGGATAAATCTCTGATTTAATTCTCCAGGACCAATCCGTTCATCAACCATACAAGTTAGAACGGCATCCATCTCTTTTCTGCGAATTGTTGTACTATATGTGCGTATCATTTACTGAATATCAATAATTTTTTGTAATTCTTTAGGATTAAACAACTTCCGAATATTTAACATAATAAGATATTTATTATCTTCTCTAATTACACCTTCAATATATTCAGAACCGATTCCACTAATCATCTGAGGTGGTTCTTTTACATCTTCACCTTTTACAGAAACAACTCTGGCAACTTTATCAATAATAATACCAATTTTGTTATTTTCAATATTCAAGATGATAAATCCACCTTCAAAATCTGTTTCATCTTTTGGAAGAGACTGTATTCTAAAGCGTTTGTGCAAATCAATAATTGGAATAATATCACCACGAAGATTAATAATTCCTTCAACATAATATGGTGCATTAGGAATAACACGAACATCTTGAAGTCGTACAATTTCCTTTACATCCATAATATTCACACCGTATAATTCTTCGCCCAGCTGGAAAGTTACCAACTGAAACTGTGCATCAACGTTAGCCATATAAACCCCTATTTAATAAATAGTTTTATCTATATATAATAACCCGATTTTGATGAATTTGCAACAAAAACCACATAACACAACTATACATAAAAAAGAGTTATTGCACTCACTTCTTTTACACCTCCTTTTTTTAAACAGCTGCTGCAACTTTCTAAAGTAGCACCTGTAGTCATTACATCATCTAATAAACATATTTTTGTTGGAAGAATCATTTTTTCTTTTTTAATGATTTTTAAAATTTCCTTTTCTTCCTTCAAACAATATGACTCACTAGATATTTTCAATCGATTTTCCCGATTTAACTTTTTCATTTGCAATTTATTTTTTCTTTCAAGAATTCGTAAAATTTTTATATCAAAAAAGAATTCAAGAAAATTACACAATTCATCAATTTGATCCCATCCTTTTTCTTTTATTTTACCAGGGCGTGGAGGAACAGGAACAACATTTTTAATATTTAGAATTTTTAATGCATGATAAATAATAGTAGCAAATTGAAATGATAAACTTCTTTCATTTGTAATTTTCCATTTAAATAGCAAGTTTTTATTCCACAAATCATAGGGAAACAAGCAAAAGGCTTCATCTAAATTTTTAATAATACTATTATTTTTAGAAAAAACATGAGAAGGAATAACATTTAATTTATTTTTAAAATTATTTTCTAGGCAATCATTACAGAGAATTGTTTTAAACGTTTTCCGTCCACAAATCTCGCATTCATAACCATTTTTAACAATCGAAAAAAATAATCTGAAAAGTAATTTTGAATAATACTGTATAAAAAAATAATATTTATTCACATAAATAATATTGCATTAATATGAGAAAAAAGACCATTTTTTTGAAAAAAAAATATTTTTTATTGTCCCGAAAGTTCTTTTTTCCATCTTGAAACAATTTGCAATGCTTCAATAGGAGTAATATTATTTACATCCGTAGAAAGGATTTCTGAAATAATAATCTCTTCATCACTAAACAGACCTGGAGTATTTAGTGAATTAATTTTTTCACTCACAATTTCTTTTTCAATATTCATTACCGGTTTGTCTTGTGCAACAGATTGAATATGAGCAAGAATAACAGTTGCTCTATCAATAACTTCCTGGGGAACACCTGCTAATTTTGCAACATGAATACCATAAGAATTTTCAGTAACACCTTCCATAACCTTACGCAAAAAAACTACAGTACCATTGTTTTCCGAAATTGATAAACAAAGCTTTATTAAAGAAGGATGCTCCATTCTTGAAAGCTCATGATAATGTGTGGCAAACAAAGTTTTACATTTAATTCTATCAAGCAAATATTCACTAACAGCCCGAGCTATTGCAAGCCCATCCTCTGTAGACGTTCCTCTACCAACTTCATCCATAATAACAAGAGACTTTGTTGTTGCAGCCCGTAAAATATTTGCAGTTTCTGACATTTCAACAAGAAAAGTTGATTCACCTTTTGCAAGATTATCCGAAGCACCAACACGACAGAATATCCTGTCAATAATTCCCAGTTTTGCTGAAGTTGCAGGAACATAAGAACCAATTTGTGCAAGCAAGGCAATTAAAGCATTTTGCCTTAAATAAGTACTTTTACCAGCCATATTTGGTCCAGTAATTATCATAGTTCTACTGTCAGAATTATTTAAAATTGTATCATTAGGAATAAATTCTTCTTGTTTATTGATAAGTTCCACAATAGGATGTCTGCCACCTATGATTTCTATTGAGTCATTATTTTTTGAAATTAACGGCTTTGTATAGTTGTTTTCCATAGCTACAGTGGCAAAAGACAAATATGTATCCAATTCCGCAAGTGACGATGCAGTTAATTTCATCTTTTCAATATTTTGAATAAGAACATTTCTTATTTTTTCAAACAATTCTTTTTCTAGAGTATCTT
>SAMEA3663082__coassemble_1304_pt1 | contig 7309 bp, 7 predicted proteins | sample SAMEA3663082__metabat2_low_PE_016 | metagenome-assembled genome bin SAMEA3663082 (sample SAMEA3663082) | pig gut metagenome | biome: pig gut; feature: pig-associated habitat; material: faeces | place: France | collected 2012 | reverse complement strand
ATATGTTTGTGAATTAAACCTATTAATTAATCCTATTATTTAAAATAAAAAAACCTGCAGAAAGATTAAATTATAATCAAAATCTGCAGGTCAAAAATCAAAAAAATTAAAACTTATTTTGTATATGTCCAGTACAAACCAGCAGCCCATGTAGAAGACTGATTGTTATTGTATGCTGTTCTAGACTGATAATCTGCATAAAGTGTAAGACCATTATTCTTATTTACATCCATAGTAAGAGTTGGTCTGATTGCAAATACATTTCCGCCATTCCAATCTTCTGTTTGCGTATAATCAGCCCATTTTTTATTATAAGCACCCCAAGCAAATGAAACCCAAGTGCCAAGAGAGAACTGTTTGTTTAATGCATAGTCCAAACCTGAACCAACATAGAATGCATTTGAATAATTCTCATTTTCATAGAATGTCATTCCAAATTCTGGTGTAATTGTAAGTGGAAGAGATTTTACATTGTAAACAGCACTTAAACCAAATCCATTTACACCATTTTTAATATTTTCGTTTCCACCAACATTATTCATTGCAAAATATGCATTTAATGTGAAATTTTTCTGTAAAAAGAACTGTGAACCTACATAAAGATGACCTTCTGATTTACAAATTCCTTCATATGCAAAGCTTACATTGAATAAATCAATAGGTTGAATTTTAATACCTGCATTGAAAGAAAAATTGTCAACATCTGTTCCAGAAGGAATAGCAATACCACCTTCAAAAATATCCTGGAATTTATAACGAAGACCTAAAGAACCAGGTTTTGTATAACCACGAATTGTTGAAGTATATGTATTTGGATAATAAACAAAACCAGCAACATCAGTAGCACCTGGATTAAGATAACTTGCATTAGGATATGCATATTTTAAGCCCCCCTGTTTTACGTGGGCTTTTGGTCCCCAGTAAAAATCAGAACAAGCAGGAGCTGGACCAATTTTCCATTCAAGACGTGTACCAGCACCAAGATCTAAACCTTTAATTGGGTGCCATAAAAAGTTTACATAATAAGCATCTGTAATAGCATCATCAATAACAGTAGAAACACTCTGAGAAGATCTGTTAGCAGCATAGAAAGCTGTTTTTGGTGTATATTCAAAAACTCTTGTTCCACCATCAAAAGATGTTAACAATCCCCAGTTAATCATACCTTCCATTGTAAACTGTGCAATATCAACACGAGCCTGAAGTGTATCTGTAATTCCGTACCAGTTTATATCCTGATTATCAGAATCTGGAGTTCCAAAACCTGACCAAACTGTATTTTTAACACCATTTGATCCCATAACTTGAGCTGACAAAGCCATAACGCTAAATGCCATTACTAAAACTAAAACTAACTTTTTCATGAAAAAAAGCCTCCTTTAAACATATAAATTATAAAGATATATTTAAAAATAATAAAGGGGCTGTCCAAAAAGCATTTCAACTTTAAGGATAGCCCCATTTATTTAATCAGAAACTATCTAATTACCATTTCTTTTCGATCTGGTCACAGATGTTCATTTCACCTTCATCCAAAGCAAAGAACTTAGCTTTTTCCATGTTTGGAACAACATTTACTGAATCACCTAAGCGGAATTCAGCATTAGCTGTTGTCTTAGCGATGATTGACTGACCTTTGTTAGAAATAAGGTACAAGTGTGTTTCAGCACCAAGTGGTTCTTTGTTTGTAATTTTCATCTGCATATCATCTTTAGCAGCTGGTTTTTCAACATATGTCAAATCTTCTGGACGGATACCGAATGAAACTTCTTTACCAACATAAGCTTTAAGTGATTTAGCCTGTTCGTCTGTTGGGTTGATTTCGAAAGAACCTTCATCACAAACGATTTTTCCGTTCTTTTCAAGAACTTTTACAGTCAAGAAGTTCATTGGAGGTGTACCAATAAAGCCTGCTACGAACTTGTTGATTGGGTTGTTGTAGAGGTACAATGGAGCACCAATCTGCTGGATAATACCGTCTTTCATAACAACGATTTTTGTACCAAGAGTCATAGCTTCAATCTGGTCATGTGTTACGTAAATCATTGTAGCCTGAAGTCTGTTGTGAAGAGCAGCCAATTCAGAACGCATTGTTACACGGAGCTTAGCATCCAAGTTAGAAAGTGGTTCATCGAACAAGAATACTTTTGGATTACGAACGATAGCACGTCCTACAGCAACACGCTGTCTCTGTCCACCAGAAAGAGCCTTTGGTTTACGATCCAAGTACTGTGTAAGGTCAAGCTGTTTTGCAGCATCGCGAACACGACGATCGATTTCTGCTTTATCCATTTTACGAATCTTAAGACCGAATGCCATGTTATCATATACAGTCATATGTGGATAAAGAGCATAGTTCTGGAATACCATTGCAATATCACGATCCTTTGGAGGAACGTCATTCATTTCTACACCATCAATGAAGAGTTTACCTTCAGAGATGTCTTCCAAACCTGCGATCATACGAAGAGTTGTAGATTTACCACAACCAGATGGTCCTACGAATACACAGAATTCTTTGTCTTCTACTGTGATATTAGAATTTGTTACAGCACGAACACCGCCGTCGTAAATTTTTCCAATACCTTTAAGTTCTACTTTTGCCATTTAATTAGGCCTCCTTAATAGGGTTATATTATATAATTAATTTTATTCCCATTAACATAAGAAGTCAAATAAATTATTTACTTTTTTAACGAAAAAAATCTGTTTTTTTTCATTAAGGTGTTATTATTTCAGTAATGATTCAACCTTTTTTGCCGCAGCTTCCAATTCTGGAATATCAAGGGATTCAACATCACCTGCATCAATTGCAGCAGAAGTTTTTTCTTCCATTGGTAGTCTTGCAAGAACTGGAATATTAAAAGTTTCTGAAATTTTATCAATATTGCTCTTACCAAAAACTGTAATCTCTTTTCCACAGTCAGGACATTTTACATAACTCATGTTTTCTACAAGACCAAGGATTGGAATATTCATCATATTTGCCATATTTACAGCTTTTTCAACAATTACACGTACCAGCTGCTGAGGTGAAGATACAATAATAATTCCATCAATTGGCAATGACTGATAAATTGTAAGAGGAACATCACCTGTTCCAGGAGGCATATCAACAAACATAAAGTCAACATCCTTCCAGATTACATCTGTCCAAAACTGTTTTACTGCACCTGCAATAACAGGTCCACGCCAAACAACAGGATCATTTTCATTCTGAAGAAGAAAATTCATAGACATAAGCTGTATGCCAGAATCTGTTACAACAGTCTTTAGAGCATCCTGACCTTCAACAGCTTCTGCACGCTTATTGCCAACACCAAAACTTTCAGGAATAGAAGGTCCAGTAATATCAGCATCAAGAATTGCAGTTCTAAAACCATCTTTGCAAACCTTACTTGCAAGAAGAGATGTTACCAGGGATTTTCCAACACCACCCTTTCCACTTACAATTCCAATTACCTTTTTAACAGAACTTTCCTTGTTGAGATATGCATGCAAATCTCGTTCAGCACAATTCTGACTACAACTACCACATTCGTGATTACAATCAGCCATGATACGCTCCTGTATATTAAAACTTAATCATAATTTTTAAAATTATATATCAAATATAAGTATAAAATAATGAAAATTCAAGGAATAATTATAGTAGAAATGTTACATTTTTTCTCATTTTCTTTTATTTTTTTTCTTTTTGGTATGTATATTTATTCCTTTCTTTTGTATAATTATTCAAAACTTTTTATAAAAGGTGGTCATTATGACAGCACAGTTTATTGCCAAGTTGTTAGCATTCGTGCTTTACCTTGGTATTATGATTTATGTTGGATTGAAAAATGCCAGCAAAAATAACAGCTCAGCAGACTTTTTCTTAGGCGGACGCAAGGTTGGTCCATGGGTAACAGCTCTTTCTGCAGAAGCATCTGACTCATCTGCCTGGCTTTTAATGGGTCTCCCAGGCCTTTGTTATTTAGGCGGTATTCAGGAATCAGTTTGGACAGCTGTTGGTCTTATTATTGGTACATATTTAAGCTGGCTTTTTGTTGCAAAACCATTACGCAAATGTTCAATTGCATTCGGTGATTCAATCACCATTCCAGAATTCCTTTCAAACCGTTTCAAAGATAAAACACATCTTCTTTCAATTGTATCTGTAATTTTTATTGTTTTATTCTTTACAATTTATACAGCATCTGGTTTTGTTGCATGTGCAAAATTGTTTAATTCAGTATTCGGATTAAACTATCATGCTGGTCTTGCAATTGGTCTTGTTGTAATTCTTTGTTACACAATAACAGGTGGTTATACAGCTGTTTGTACTACAGACTTTATTCAGGGCTCTTTGATTTTCGTTGCATTTGTAATTTCTACAATCATCGTAATTTTCTCTATCGGTTCAGGTAATACACCTGTTAGCGTTTCAGATGTTTTCAATAATTTCCAGACATTAGCAGGAACAGAATTACAGTCATTTAATGGAATGGGAATTGTTTCCGCATTAGCATGGGGACTTGGATACTTTGGTATGCCACATATTATTGTCCGCTTTATGGGAATCCGTTCTAACTCAGAAATTGGAAAAGCACGCCGCATTGGTATTGTATGGATGGTAATTTCTTATATTGGTGCAATTCTTATTGGTACACTTGGTACAGTTTATTTAAAAAAATACGGAATCACCTTGGATTCAGTAAGTGCAGAAACTGTATTCTCAGCCACAATGCAGAATATGTACCCGGCATTCATCGCAGGTATTTTCCTTTGTGCAATTCTTGCAGCTTCAATGTCAACAGCAGACTCACAGCTTCTTGCCGCTTCTTCTGCCGTTAGTCAGGATATTTTCAAAGGATTAATCAAAAAAGATGCAGAAGAAAAAGATGTATTAAATGTTAGCCGCTTTACAGTATTCTTAATTGCTTTAATTGCATTGTTCATGTCGTTAAATCCAAACTCTTCTATTTTCAGTTTGGTTTCTTTTGCCTGGTCTGGATTCGGTGGAACATTTGGTCCATTAGTATTGCTGGCCCTTTATTGGAAGCGCACAACAGCAGCAGGAGCGATTGCAGGTCTTGTATGTGGTGGTATTGTAGATGTAATCTGGCACTACATTCCTTCATCAGTTGCTCCAATCTTCGGACTTTACGAAATTGTACCTGCATTCTTAGCATGTTTAATCGTAACAGTAATTGTTTCAATCTGTACAAAACAGGATGAAGAAGTTGCAGCAAAATTCGAAGAATATAAGAAGATGGAAGACTAAATAAAATTTAACTTAAAAATAAAAGTGATAAATTGAAAATCTATATTTTATAATTTAAAAATATAAGGGACTGGATTTTAATGCAAACAAAGCACAAAATCCAGTCCTTTTTAATTACCTGATGATCTAAAACTAAAAAAAGTCCATTAATAATGAGGTGGTTTTCTATTAGGTATCTCTTCGCCAGTTTCTTCAATCAATTCTTTTATTTTCTGAATCATCAGCCTGTTCTCAGCTTTCAATTTATCAATTTCCTTAGACTGTCCAACAGCCACTTCCTGAATCTGCTTCAAAAAATCTTCCATGTAAGTTATTTTTATTTCCAGATTTTCCAATCTTTCTTCAATATTCATAATAAAACCTTATTTAATTTTCTTTATGCTAGTTTCCATATAAGATAAAGAAAAAGTCTTTTTTACATTTTTTTCATTACCATTAATTAAATCATCTTCAAAAATGAACATGGCAGAAGCTAAAACAGCATTATCGTCACCTTTTCTAAAACTAACCAAGATAGGATATGAATTTTTGAAAATATAAAGATACATTTTATTATCAGTAAGAGATTCTGAGTCAAATATAGATGATCCTTGTAAAACAGAAGATAATGCAAGAATATATGAATTTTTGCTACTATTAATCAGTGAACCAAATAACTGAACATAAAATTGATCAAGAAAATAATTCATAACAGTTTCGGAAATATCATTTGATCCAGATTCATAATACATATTTATAAAATCATCAATATTCACAGATATCTCATAACAAGCTTTTACATCAGATTTAGATACTTTGTTAATATCTTTTTCATATAATTTTATTATCTCAGAATTATTCCCAAAGACTAATTCAACAAATTGAGGACATTCTGCACGCTCAAAAACCAAATCTGCAACTTCCAAACCTTTATCATAAAGCTGCCCAAAACAACAGAAAGCAAAAGAAAAAACAACAAACAAGAATATTTTTTTCATATCAAATCACCCATTATATTTTTATTCAACCTTTTCGTAATAAGAAATAATAAGAACATCAGGATCCAAAGCATAAGGATGAACTATCTTTATTATATTTTTACTACTATTTACATAAAAAGTATCAGAAAAATCATTCAAGGAGATCCAAACCATTACAGTTTCAGAACTTTTATAATCTCCATCATTATATTCATCAATTATGCCATAAGGAGATCCATCTTCAAATCTTAAAGTATCATTACCATATCCTTCAGTTAAACGCCAGGTACCTTTAAGCCAGGATAAATCATCATTCAATTTAAATTCAGTATATTCGTAAGATTCATCGTATACAGAATAAATAGATTTTTGTTCACCAAAACCGCGAAGATTGTAATTTGTGATATAATTAGAATTTTCTGAAAAATGAACACGAGTATAATTAAAAAGCAAGTCGTTAATAGAAATTGGAGGTGCAATATTAGTATCAGTAATAAGAGTATTGTTATTTAAGTATGCTTCATAACAAATATAAGCATTTATATTGAATTTAGCAGCCTCAAAAAAAACTGCTTCTTTATATCTAAAAATTTCAGTTTTATTAGGATTTACAGTTCCAATAGTTCTTCGCTGAATCAGATTATTTTGATCATCATAAAAAGAAACATAAAGTGTATAAGGAGATTCCAGATAATTAGAAGCAATAATAGCGTAATCAGTATCCCCAAGTTCTGCAGTGAGAATAGAATTGTTCTTAATCGACTTTGCACTTAAGCAACCAAAACACAAAAAAGAAAATAAAATAGGAATAATTTTTTTCATCATATTATAATGATACAGACAAACACACACTTAGTCCATATTACAAATTTTCAGGCAGCTCCAACCTTCCATTTTGGCTCACTACATTGCAACTGTATACTGCTCTTTAGCACTCAAAATGTTACCTGATTTTGTTAAAAATGATAATCACTAAAAAAAGTAGGTAGCTATTGCACGAAACTGCAATGAACACCTTAATTAAAGAAATGAAAGTTAAATAAAAAAAGCCAGCAGCTACCTACTTTCCCGCTAAAGAGCAGTATCA
>SAMEA3663082__coassemble_1104_pt1 | contig 8057 bp, 5 predicted proteins | sample SAMEA3663082__metabat2_low_PE_016 | metagenome-assembled genome bin SAMEA3663082 (sample SAMEA3663082) | pig gut metagenome | biome: pig gut; feature: pig-associated habitat; material: faeces | place: France | collected 2012 | reverse complement strand
GGCACGTTGTAGCGGTAGTACTTTTACTCTAAGACGCTGTGGGAAGTTTGTATGTTATTTTCTTTATTTTAAACCTACTTTAGTTTTTGACTGTTTTTATTTGTATTCCAGTTTTTTTATATTCTTTATAGAGATTTCGTTGTGAATAAAAACGTTTAAAAATCTGGAGGAATGGTAAGTTGTCTCTTTTTCTGGCTCTAATAATTCTTTTTATTAGATTTGCTTTTACATAAACAATGGAATCACAGAGAGAAAGTAGTTCTGGTGTTTTATAAAGTAGTGTTGCATTTAAGATTATATTTTTGTCTTTGTTTTCTGCTATAAAATCTTTTGTGATGGAGATTACGTATGGATATACTATTTGTTCCTGTTTTTTTAGAAGTTCTGGAGATGTAAATAGTAATTTTCCTAGTTCTTTGCGATTCAACGTTCCATCATTATTTTGAATATTAAGATTCATTTCTTTTGCTTTAGTTCCGAATGCGGCAAGAATATCATTTTTTGCAAGTTCAATGGCCTGGTGCACATCTTTATCTGCATCTTTACAAAGCCAGCCCTGGTTTTCGTATTGAGAACAAATGTAGTTTTTACCTGCTGCCATTTTTCCTGTAACACATAGAATCAATGGAAATCTCCCCAGCATTTTCCGTATTCAATGCTTACTCTTAAAGGAACTGCCAGTGTAACTGCAGTTTCCATTCTTTCTTTTATCAGGTTAATTGTTTTTTCAATTATTTCAGGTTTGTCTGGACATTCAAAAATTAATTCATCGTGAACTTGTAACAAAAGGTGGGCTTCTGATTTTGATGCTCTTAATCCGCTTACAACATTAAGCATTGCTTTTTTTACAATGTCTGCGGCACTTCCCTGAACTGGTGTATTAACTGCAATTCGTTCTGCTGCTGATTTTTCAATTTTATTTTTGCTGTTGATGTTAATAATTGGTCTTTTACGTCCAAAAATTGTTTCTACATAGCCAGACTGTTCTGCATTAATTACCGTATTGTGAATAAAACTGTTGATTTTGGCATACATCTTAAAATAATTATCTATAAATAATGATGCTTGTGTTCTAGAAATGCCCAAGTCCTGAGCAAGGCGGAAAGCACTCATTCCATAAATTACCCCAAAGTTGATTGTTTTTGCTGTTCGGCGCATTTCTGCTGTTACTGCTTCTGGAGCGACTCCATAAATCATTGCTGCTGTTGCTTTATGAACGTCTGTTCCATTTATAAAAGATTCACACATTATGGGATCTTGTGATAAATGGGCTAAAACAACTAGTTCAATTTGAGCATAATCTGCAGATATTAATACTTTGCCTTCTGGTGCAGTAAAAGCTGATCGAATTTTTCTTCCTGCATCTGAACGTACTGGTATGTTCTGAAGATTTGGTTCACGACAACTTAAGCGTCCTGTAGCAGTTCCTGTCTGAACAAAATCTGTATGAATTCTTCCCTGGGAATCTGTCATTTGTGGAAGAGTCTGAACATATGTTGATTGTAATTTTGCAAGTTCTCTATATTCAAGAATCATTTTTGGAACAGGATTTATTTGGGCTAATTCTTCCAAAACTGATGTGTCTGTTGAATAACCAGTTTTTGTCTTTTTACCTGTAGGCAACTTTAATTCTTCGAAAAGGACGGTTTGTAATTGTTTTGGCGAAGCAATGTTAAATTCGTGACCTACTGTTTTATAAATTTCTTGTTCTACTTGAGCAAGACCATGGGTTAATTCAATGTCGTAATCATTTAGATTTTGTGAGTTTAAATGGATTCCTGTAAGTTCCATTTGTGTTAAAACAGGTAGAACTTCCATTTCCATTAAGAATAGCTCTTTGTTTTTGTCATCTAATTTTTTCTTTAAATCATTCCATAGCAGAAGTGTAAAATCTGCATCTTCGGCACCATATGGAGCAGCCTGCTCTAGTGGTACATCTGCAAAAGTCTGACCTTTTCCAACTATGTTGTTAAATTCTATTCCTTTTAAACCAAGAATTGTTTCTCCCAGATATTCCAGTGAATAACCATTTTTGCCAATTCGTTCTGGATTTAACAGCCAGGCCGCTATCATTGTGTCTGCAAGACGACATTTAATAGAAGAAATTTCATTTTGAGGTTCCAGCTTTAGTAATTCTGGAAATTTTTTTATTTGTGATAAAAGTACTTTCAAATCGAATTTTGCATTGTGCATTACAACTAGTACTTTGTCGTTTGTAAGCAGCTTTATTATTTGGGATAAACAATCGTTGATTGAAATATAATTTGTTTGATTGAATAAATCTTCTGAATTTTGCTGAACTGGAACATAAATTGCTTTTGTTGGTTCCCAGCAAAGTGAAAAGCCCAAAAGCTTGCTGGTTAATGTGTCTAAGGAATCTGTTTCTGTATCAAGTGCTATTGGCACCCCAGGATGGGCTTCTGCTGCTGCAATGTATGCATTTACAAATTCCTGTAATTCTGAAAGCTGGGTTACTGCTTTGTAATTTGATGTGTCATTCTGTTTTACACTTATGGGTTCACGATTGATTTCTGCAAAAGGATTTGGGGCGTTGCGGTCCTTAGTTATAGTTTCTATGTTACCGCTAGAAGGGGTGGCGGAAGACGACTTGTCGGCTGAAGACAGGGGAAGGCTTTCCCCTTTTATATCTACTTTCTGACCGTTTTCTACAGCTAATTCTGCATAGGATTTTGCCACATTTGGAATGCCGTAAGAGAACATTTTTGCACTGGCAGCAGCGTAGTTAAAATTGATTGGTTCTGAATTTAGGGCTGCATCAATTTCTGGGCAGGCAACGTTGTCGCAAAGTTTTACAAGTTCACGGCTAAAGAATGCATCTTTTTGTCCATCCTGCAGTTTTTTTAGTGTTGCTCCTTTTAGGTCTGAAAGATGAGCATAAATTCCTTCCAGATCACCATAATCCATAATGAGTTTTGATGCTGTTTTTATGCCAATTCCCATTACTCCTGGAATATTGTCTGCCGTATCGCCACAAAGTGATAGTAAATCCAGCAGTTTTTTTGGCATAACACCCCATTCTGCCTGAACACCGTCTATTCCTGTAACTTTCCATGTGGAAGCACCGCTTTCTGGTTTTAAAATCTGAGTAGTTTCGTTTACTAACTGCATAAGATCTTTATCGCCACTTAAAATGCGACAGCATCTTCTGGTTTCACGGCATTTTTTTTCTACGGTTGCAATTATATCATCTGCCTCGTAGCCGTCGCATTGTAAGACTGGAATTCCTAATTCCTTTAATATATCTTCGATCCATGGAATTTGGGCATGGAGATCTTCTGGTGTTTTATTTCTGGTTGCTTTGTACTGTTCATACATTTGATGACGGAAAGTTTTTGTTTTGCTATCCATTGCGGCAAAAATATAGCCGGGTTTGTAATGTTGAAGAATCCAATGAAGATTTCTAAAAAAGCCAAAAAGGGCAGAAACATTTTCTCCATTTTGATTTGTAAGGGGACGTGAAATAAAAGCAAAATAACAACGGAAAATAAGGCCGTAACTGTCTAAAATGTAAACTGTATTTTTATCTTCAAAATTCATAATTATATAGTAACAAAAATAGGAAAAAAAAACACTTTTTATTGGATTTTTTTTTGTTTTTGCTGATTTTTATTGCAGTTTTTTTTGATGTTAAAGCTATACTATTTATAGGAAGTAATTCTGATTTAATAAGATAGCTAACAATTCTGTCTAAAATGATTCAGGGCATTTTTGATGGTTTGTTGCAAAATAAAAAAATGGGAGAAAATATGAAAGTTAGTAAAAAAAGTATCATCCAGTTTGATTTTGCAAAAGTTGTTGAATTATCTGATGATGAATTAAAAACAAAAGTGATTGGGGGACAATCATTGTCTGCTGCAGAGCAATATGAAATTGCACAGAAGGCAGCAAGAGGGGACTATTCGGGACTTGAAAAAGCAAAGAGTAGTGAAGTAAATAATATTTTGAGTTACGGAGATGATTCTAAAAAAACTGAAGCAGGGATTTCCACAAAGAAGGATACTTCGGTAACTGTGGAAACTCCTAAAAGTACACCTTCTGTTTCTGTAAAAACAAAAACTGAAACAGAGTCAGCAAAAAAAACAGGTACCTCTTACTCTACTGATGACAGTGAAAAAAAAGATTATGTGGTAAAGACTTCTAATATTGATGAACGTGAGAAGAGGGATGGGGGAAGTATTTCAAGTTCAAGTTCTACCTCAACTTCAAGTTCTAGTTCTACTTCAAGTTCTAATTCTACTTCTAGTTCAAATTCAACTTCAACTTCAACTTCTAGTTCGAATACATCACCTTACCCTTTTAAAAAGACTGCGGAGTTGAACAAAGAATCTGATCAGCAATATGAAATGGAGGTGGATTATACAAAAAATGGCAATAATGAATTAGCTGTAACTGTTCGTACCCAAAATCCAGATGGAACTTATGATTATTCTCATGGAAAAGTAATGAGTAAGATATATCATAATGTAACAAATAAAGTAAAAACACCACAGCAGCGAGGAAATCCAGTATTATATAATGGATATTATTATTATCCGCAACAAATGCCAGACGGTACATGGAATATAACAGGTGTAGAATATAAAAATGATAAAGAGCTTTTTGGAACTTTTGCAATTAGAACAGATGCCAATGTTGAAGTTACAGAATATGACAAAACTGGTACAGAAATTATTGGTACAACAATTGATTCAGGATTTTTAATTCATGGTGGTATAAGTCCTACAACATGGGGATGTTTAAAGATGCCAGATGAGAAAAATTTGTGGAATTTTGCTGGATTAACAAATTTTATTCTCGATAATGGGGGATCTGCCTCTATGAAAGTTATGGATTATAATTTATTATATTAATAAATAAAAAAATGTTAGGAGAAATCAATGAAAAAGAGAATTATTTTTTTACTCGCAGTTTTTGTATGTTTTACAAAGGTTTATGCACAGGCTAAGGATTTATCAAAAGACAAGTATTATTCCTTAAATCTTGCTTGGTATTCGACTCACTATGTTACACCTGAATGTATTTATGAGGTGAACAATGAGGAAGAAACATATACTAAGTTAAAAAGAAACAGAATATATCTTGATAAAACTGGGTATTATCATTTTGATGATAAGGTATTTATTCCTGGATTGATGGCAGTTAAGTTTGATTTAAAGAAAGGAAGATTATTTAATGATTCTTATGCTGAAGAAAAGGGAGTTTACTTTAATGATTCGTTTGGAGCTAAATATAGTGCATCTTCTTCATTAAGTGAAAAAACAAAAAACGGAATAAAGAAATATGACGCAGAAAACCTGGGTCGTTTCGCTTTTTCTAGTACTTCTCATTATGAAAGTCTCTCATGGAATTTTAATAGTATTCCATGGGTTGAAGGTGAAAAAGGTTATGGAATAGGTTCTACTATAAGAATCTCAACTAAAGAATATTTTGATACTTTATGTATTCTTAATGGATATGTAAACATTGAAAAATTAGACTTATATAAGAAAAATTCTAGAGTAAAGGTTTTTAATGTAAAAGATTTAGATAATAATCTTGAATATAGAATTGAGCTTGAGGATATTGTTGAATTTCAATATTTATATCTTGATGAGGAAACAAAGAATGTGGAGTTAACCATTGTTGAAGTTTATAAAGGCGATAAGTGGGCAGATACTTGTGTTCAAGGTATTGTTCCAATGGTAACAGCTACAACCGTGGATAATTCTAATCAGCAGAAATATTCTATGTTTGGTTCTGAAAAAGCCATAACCAATACAATAAATAATTATACTAATAAGTATTCTGAAATAGTGAATAAATAAAAAAAAGAGGGATGTATTTTTTAATGCATCCCTCTTTTCACATCCATGTCTATATTATTGGTTATGATTTATTTTACTATTTCTGCGGCACGTTCAAGAGCTGCTGTAATATTGTCAAAAATATTTTCACGACCAAGCACATCTGCCATACCTGTTTTTTCAAGAAGCATATATGGTTGAGTGTGAATACCTGAAATTACAATTGTAATTCCTTTTCTATCACAAGCTGCTTTACACTGTTCAAGAGCTTTAATACCACCTGCATCAAGATAGATTGTATTTCTCATGCGAAGTACAAGTACTTTACAGTCGGCATGAGCACGTTCAGTTGCAAGTTCGAATTTTCTAACTGTACCAAAGAATAAAGGTCCTTCGATTTCGTATACAATAGTGCCAGCTGGAATTGATAGATTTTCCTGAGGCATATCAGCTTTAATTCCACCAGTAAGGGTTTCTCTTCCATTCTGAACTTCACTTAAATCAATCATTTTCTTGATGAAGAAGAATGCGGCAAATCCTAATCCAACTTCAATTGCAACTGTAAGGTCAACAAATACTGTGATTAAGAATGTAACAAGGAATACAAAAATATCAGATTTTTGTCCCTTTAATAATGCTTTTATTGCTGGGAAACCGGCCATGTTCCATGCAACATTAATAAGAATTGCAGCAAGAGCAGGCATTGGAATGTATGCAGCATATTTTCCAAAGAATAAGAGAATTAGAAGCAATGTAAGTGCATGAATAATACCTGCGATTGGAGTGCGACCACCGTTTTTAATATTTGTAGCTGTTCTGGCAATTGCACCTGTAGCTGGAATACCACCGAAAATAGGTGATGCAATGTTAGCAACTCCTTGAGCAACAAGTTCCATATTTGAGTCATGTTTTGAACCAATCATTCCATCGGCAACTACGGCAGAAAGTAATGATTCAATTGCTGCAAGAACTGCAATAGAGATTGCTGTAGGGAATAAACTTGTAATTGTTTTAATTCCAAAATCAGGAAGTGTAGGTTTTAATTCTTTGATAGATGGAATTGCAAAGTGGGCAGAACCATCGGCAAAGGTTCCAATTGTATCGCAATGCAGATTACAGAATTTTCCAAGTAAAACAGAAGCCACTGTTGCAACAATAATTACAATGATACTTCCCGGGATTTTTTTAACGAATTTAGACCATATGAAAATAAAAGCAAGACAAATAGCAGCCATTCCAAAGGCATACCAGTTAACTGTAGCTGCAGATTTTGCAAAGGCAATCATTTTTGGAAGGAAATCACCTGGAAGCTTAGAGTATTCTTCACCTAAAATCATCATTGGTGTAGAAAAATCTGGGTGGAGACCAAAAAAATCTCCTAACTGACCAGAAGCAATTGTAACTGCAATACCAGCAGTAAAACCTGTTACAATTGTATAAGGAATAAATTTTACAAGACCGCCCATTTTAAAAGCACCAAGTAAAATCAAAATGATTCCTGCCATAACAGTTGCTGTAGCAAGTCCACTTAATCCGAATTGTGCTACAACGCCATATACAATTACAGCAAATGCACCTGTTGGACCACCAATCTGAACACGGCTTCCACCAAAAGCAGAAATACAAAAACCTGCAATAATAGCTGTGAAAATTCCGGCTGCAGGACCTACACCGGAAGCAATAGCAAAAGCAATAGCTAGTGGAAGGGCAACAATACCAACAATCACACCGGCAATTAAATCGCTGACAAAGGTTTTTCCATTATAACCTTTTAATGAATTAATCAATTCTGGTTTCATAATGATGTTGATTATAATGAGTGGCAAAAAATTTTACAATTAGACGTTAGACGCATTAGAGAAGCTTAATATGGAATTGGACTCCATTTTAATTGTTTTTTTTATATTCTAAAATCAGACTTCTATAATCATATTGTGAATCTGATTCCAATTTGAAAATACATTTTTTTTCTTTCTGATTTATATTTGATAACACTGCTGCTACATCTTCGTATTCAACACCAGGAATTTTCATGCTGTTTTTGCATAGTGATTTGATTTTGATATTTTTTAATCCTGCAATGCGACTTTCAAACCACCAGGCAAACATTTTCATTCTGGAATCTGTAAGAACTTGTTTTCCTTCGTAAGTGATGCCATATTCTGGATTTGCATTGAACATTGAAGATATGCTCAGTTTATCAGAGCTGGTGATGTGGTTAGAAATGCCATGGAATGTTTGTTCTGCTCTGCT
>SAMEA3663082__coassemble_1038_pt1 | contig 8312 bp, 6 predicted proteins | sample SAMEA3663082__metabat2_low_PE_016 | metagenome-assembled genome bin SAMEA3663082 (sample SAMEA3663082) | pig gut metagenome | biome: pig gut; feature: pig-associated habitat; material: faeces | place: France | collected 2012 | reverse complement strand
GGAATTAGGAATGAGGAGTGTGTATGACTCCTCATTTTTTTTGAGGTTTATGATGGAAAAATTTATTACTGGATTTCACTCTATTGAAGAAAAAGTTCGTGCTGGTAAAAATCAGTCTAATTTAAAAATATTTTATAACAAAGCAGGTCCTCGTGTAAAAAAAATTCTTGAAGAAGCTGGAAAGGCAGGAATTAAATGTACTCAGGTAGAGGATAAGCAGCTTAATGACATGGTGAAAAATCTTGATGAAACATTGCAGGATCACCGTGGTATTGTAATGAAAATAGAAAATACTTCTGTACAAGAAAGTAATTTAGTTGATTTTAATGCCTGGATAAAAGCACATAAAAGTGATGGAAAAGCAACTGTTGTAATTTTAGACAGAGTAACTGATCCTCACAATGTTGGAGCGATTATCAGAAGTTGTGATCAGTTTGGGGCAAGTTTAGTAGTAATACCAGAACATAATTCAGCAAGTGATATTGCTGGAAATGAAGTAATTGGAAGAACGAGTGCAGGGGCCAGTGCATGGGTTCCTGTTGCAGTTGTAAATAATCTTGTAAGAGTAACAGAACAGTTAAAAGAAGCTGGATTTTGGATTTATGGTGCAGATGCTGGTGGTGAAACATTGGGAAAAATTGATTTTCCTGCAAAGACTTGTATCATAATGGGAAGTGAAGGAACTGGAATTGGGCAGTTACTTGAAAAGCAATGTGATACTATTGTTTCAATTCCTACTTGTGGAAAAATAGACAGTCTAAATGTTTCTGTTGCGGCAGGGGTTTTATTGTATGAACTTTACAGACGTCAAAATTGACAAAAACTGTCATTATGTGCGACAATAAAAATAAGAGGTAATTTATGTCTAAACGACAAGATGAAATTGCAAAAAAAGCTGTTAGAAAAGCAACTATTAAAAACTTAAAAGTAAAAAAGAGTTCTCGACTTGCACAATTAAAGGCTGATTATGAACAGCAGGTTAGAGAAATTAATATTCAATTTGCAGAAGATCCTGAATTGTTAAAAGCAAAATATGCTGCAGCTGATTATGCAAAATCGGAAAGAGCAAAGCGTCATGCAGAAAAGAAAATTAAGCGTGAACAGGAAAAAATTGCATTTGAAAAAACTGTAAGAAAACCAACAATGGCTGAATCTGTTGCAAGTGCAATTGTTCAAGGATTTGGATGTGCATTATCTATTGCTGGTTTGGCTATTTTGGATACAATTGCTATTCAAAAGACCCACGAATTTGTAAACCTTACAACTGTATTTTTCTCGTTGTTTGGTGGAGCAATGATACTTATGTATTTGTTCTCTGTTTTGCAGCATTCAATTCCAGGTTTTACTGCTAAAAAAGTATTCAATAAATTATCACATGTATTAGCATTTTTAAGTATTGGATTCTGTTACAGTGTATTTACAATCACAAAAATACAAGGTGTTTTCGGCTGGATTTTATTTGGAATTGTATGGGCTTTGTCTTTAATAGGAATTATATTTTATTCAATTTCAGGTAGAAAACATGATAAAGTAAATGCTGCTCTTTACATTTTAGCAGGCTTTTCAGGTATTTTCGTTGTAAAAGTATTGTACAATGTTATTCCAGTACATTGTTTTTCTATGCTAATGTTTGCTTTAGCATTCTTTGTATTTGGAATTTTCTTCTACAACTTAAAGAAAATTAAGTATATGCATTTGATTGGAAATATTTTAATGCTTTGTGGTAGTATTTATGTATTCTTTGCAATGTTGTTTATGAATTTCTAATTAAATTGATAATTAAATTGATTTTGAATAATAGCTGTAGTTCATTGATGGACTACAGCTTTTTTATTTAACACTTATATTGTAAAAACTTTTCTATCTCACTAAAATATTATCATTACTTTTATAAAGGTGATTCTATGGAAAACACAAAAAGAACAGTTACTTGCGGTGAGCTTACAAAGGCTGATGTTGGCAAGAAAGTTGTATTAAATGGTTGGGTTAGCCGTACTCGGGATTTAGGCGGTCTTGTATTTATTCGTCTTCGTGACCGTTATGGTATTACTCAGGTTATGGTTGGAGACAAGGCTAGCGATAAAGTAAAAGAAATTGCCTCTTCTCTTAAATCTGAATATTGTATTGCAGTTGAAGGTGTTGTTGCTGCCCGGGCTGAAAAAGATATTAACAAAGACATGGCAACTGGTGAAATTGAAGTTGAAGCAACAGATATTGAAATCTTTACAACTAGCCAGGAATTGCCTTTTTCTATTGAAGAAGTTCGCCAGAAAGATGGAACAATTGTTCTTCCAAATGAAGATCTTCGTTTGAAATACCGTTATCTGGACCTTCGCCGTGACCCAATGCAGCAGAATATTATTTTGCGCAGTCAGGTTACATTTGCAACTCGGGAATATTTGACTTCTAAAGGATTTTTGGAAATTGAAACTCCAACTTTCATTAAATCTACTCCAGAAGGTGCCCGGGATTACTTAGTTCCAAGCCGTGTTCATCCAGGAAAATTTTATTCTTTGCCCCAGAGCCCACAGCTTTACAAGCAGCTTTTGATGGTTTCTGGATTTGATAAATATTTCCAGATTGCACGCTGTTACCGTGATGAAGATGCTCGTGGTGACCGTCAGCCTGAATTTACTCAGATTGATATGGAAATGTCTTTCACAAACCGGGAAGAAGTTCTTTCTACTACAGAAGGAATGATGCAGTACATCTTCAAAAAGACAATGAACTACGATTTGCCAGCTAAGTTTGACCGTATTTCTTGGGAAGATGCTTTTGACTTCTACGGAAGCGACAAACCAGATTTACGTTTTGATATGAAGATGCAGGATGCTGCATTTATGGCAGACCTTGCTGATTTCAATGCATTCAAGGCTGGAGCTGCAAATGCAGGCCGTCATATTCAGAGACACAAACGTTCAGGATTGAAGGCACTTGTTGTTAAGAACGTTGCAGATAAATACAGCCGCAAACAGGTAGAAGCACTTGAAGCAGTTGCTAAAACATACAAAGCAAAAGGTCTTGCCTGGATGAAAGTAAATGCTGAAGGCGTATTTGAAGGTGGAATTTCAAAATTCTACGCTGGAAAAGAAGCTGAAGTTTGTGCAAAACTTGGTGCTGAAAAGAAAGACTTGCTTTTGTTCGTAAGCGATGAAAACTGGCAGCTTGCTTGTACAGCTCTTGGTGCTGTTCGTAAGCAGCTTGGTAAAGATTTGAACCTTTACAATCCTAATGATGAATTCCATTTTGCCTGGATTATCGACTTCCCATACTTTGCATTCAACGAAGAAACTCAGTCTTGGGAAACAGAACACCACATGTTCACTCTCCCTCAGAAACAGTACTGGGATACATTGGAAAGCGACCCAGGGGCTGTAAAAGGTGACTTGTACGACCTAGTTTTGAACGGATATGAATTAGCTTCTGGTTCTATGCGTATTAATGATCCAGCTTTACAGCAGAGAATCTTTAAGATTGTTGGATACTCAGAAGAACGGGCACAGAAAGCCTTCGGTTTCTTAGTACAGGCATTCAAGTTTGGTGCACCACCACACGGAGGAATCGCACCAGGATTAGACCGCTTGATTATGCTTATGCGTCACGAAGAATCAATCCACGAAGTAATTGCCTTCCCTAAGAACAATTTGGCAGCAAGTCCTATGGACGAATGTCCAAGTGCAGTAGACGAGCAGCAGCTTAAGGATTTACATATTGTTGTGACAGATCCAGAATTATAATGAGCTGCAGTTTAAGGATTTGCACATGCCTATAATCGAAGAACCGTTAAAAAAAAGGTTGCAACAGCAAGCTTTTTTAGGTTCATCGATAAATCGGCTCGGAGCGAGACTTGCGAGCGACGTTGTTATGATGTAGAAGAATAATAAACAAGGCAGTTTCCTGCGGGAGGCTGCCTTTTTTTATTCTTTAGATATAAATGAATTTATTTTTTGATAAAGCTTCAACGATTGCTACTTCTTTACTTGAAGATTTAAAACCAGTTCTTGATTTGAATTAATATCTGGAATTTTTAAAGAGTGATGATGACTAAAAATATTGATTTTTCTTGACATATATATGTTTTATATATATGTTTAAACTATGGCAGCTACAATAAATAAAAAATTGGTTTCGATTTATTTTGAAGAAATACAGTATATGATGTTTCAGCATTTAGCAAAGCAACAGAATTGCAATACTGCGGATGTAATTCGGGAGGCAATGGACATGTATTTGGAATCTGTAAAAAATAAAAAGAATGATTCTTTTGATGATTGGAAGCCTTTGTCTGTTGGTGGCCTGAAATGTGACTTGAATGGTGTGGACTCTGATTGGGTTAATAAAGATTATCAGGATGAAATGCTAGGTGGTTCTTATGACTGGAATTGATACAACGTTTTTAATTGATCTGGAAATTAAAGAATCGCCAAGGCATGAACGGGCAGTAGAGATTTTTAATAAGTGGCGTGAAGAAAAAAACTCCTTTTTGGTTATTTATAGCAACGTTTTTAACGAGTTTTTACATGTAATTACAGATGCAAAACGATTTGTGAATCCTGTTCCAATGGAAACCGCAATAGAACGGTGCTGGTATTGGATTGACCATCAAAGGGTTAAGGTCGTTTATTCCAGTGATGATTCTTTAAAACGTCTGCTTTTATGGATGTCTATGCACGAATTAGGTCGCAAGCGAATAAATGATACTACTATGGCAGCGGTTTATGCTCAGGAAGGAGTTTCAAAAATCATTACAGCAAATCCAGCAGATTTTGAGATTCTAAAAACTTTTGAAGTTATTGGATATTAAGTGCAAGGCTGGATTTTGCGTAAGAATGTCCTTTTATAATATAGCGTCATATATGCGGTTCGTTCAAAATTTTGAGTCATTTTTTTTTGTAATTTGTATACTTAAGCTGTTTTGTTCTGATATTTAATACTCTGTTATGAATCAATCACGATTCTTTTTACATTAAATTACCGTAAATCCCATGTTGCGCAAGGTTCTTTCAAAATCTGAAATGTAATTTTCTTGAATTGCGATTTTATATCCTTCTACCTTCAGAATTTTACCGTTTGAATATTTTATGATTTCTGTAACTGCTTCAATTAAATCCCTATTTTCTGGTGGAAGTTCAAGAATATGCCATTGGTATTGATATTGCGGTGTGAAAATTTTTTTTAGTAAATCATCATGGATTTTTTTCCAGTTTGCAGGCAGCTCTTTTTGGGAATAGCGCTCAAAATTTTGGAATAGAGATTCTATTTGTGCCTGACTTTTGTATTTTTTTTGCAATTTATCCCGGCTAAAAAAATAGATGTCGCCTTTTAGATTTTCACAAACTTCTTTTATAAGTCGCAGGGCAATTTTATTTTCTGGGCTGCATTCTATAACGGGCATGTTTTCTTTTAAAACAATCGGTTTTGTTTCAACGTTTTTTGACGTGTAAGTGAAAGTTTCTGTTTTTCCAAAAACGTATTCTCCTAGAGTTGTCATGCGGATATATTTAATTTTGCCAAATTTATAAAGTTCAAGTTCACCAGGTTCGCAAGGTTGAAAATCCCAAATTATTTCAAAAAGTCCAAAGGCTGCGGCGGTAAGCAGGAAATTATTGAAAACTGGTTCCAAAAATAGTGGTCGAAAATTTCCGCGATATACAGGAATTGTAAAACGGATATTGTAAAAATGTTTTTCATCATTTTTAGGTAATTCGCCAATAGCATAAAAATTATAATCTACGGTTGAAAACTGTGGAATTGATTGGGCATACAGATAATCGGTGGAAATTGCATCTGTAAAATTCCAGTTTTTAAAATATTCTAAAGTTTCCTGGTGATTTTCTTCTTTAAAATATCCTAAATCCCATGCCATTTGGCCTTTGTAATTTGTGTGAAGATGTGGAAACAGATAGGCAAATTCGTAATAAGCATGGTCGTTTTTGAAAAAATCAAGAAAAAGCTCTTTTATTATTTGTTGTGGTGGTAAATCTTTTTTTGATTTATATACAGGAATTCCATCATATTGCAAGCCGTTTGTAAGCTGGATAAATTTCATCACTATGTCTGAACGAAGATTTTCCAAATTTTCGGCTGTTTCAGAATCAAGTCCGTATTCATTTATGAGATATTCTTTTGAAACAAAAGGTGTAAGGTTGCAAATGGATTTGATGGCACCTTTATGTTTTTTAATCAGCGGTTTTTTTGCGTCTCGTTCAAAAAATTCTGTATCTTCCAAAACCTGAATAATATTTTGAATATTATCAAAAACTTCCATTCCATCTGTTTCAGAAAAATAATTTTCATAATTATTCAGCTGCTGCTGATTCAAAAATGATTGTTCTGCCTTAAGTTCAGGAATGTTACGCAGTACAAAAAAAACAACAGGTTTTAAAGTAAGAATATGAGAATCATATTGAATAAAATAAGCCAAAGTGTTGTCTTTGGAAGACCAATCGTATTCATCATCATCGTACCAGGAGTGATACTTTGATTTTTCAATGGTAAGTCTGTATTTTTTTACAGCATAATCTGTTGGCACTATGGATTTATATTTAAATTCCTTCAAAAAATCCTGTTGATTTTCTGGTAAGTTTTTGTACCATTGCTCCATTAAGTCTGAATTGCTTAAAACTATTGCTGCATATTTTGCAAGATCTGCTTTTAAATAATTTCCTTTTTTAGGAATGAAATTTGGAAAATTCATTAAAAAGTTGAATAAATCATCTTTTCCAAAGCGGTCCGAATCCATAAGAATATCATAAGTTTGCTTAAAATATTCCCGACCAGAAATCATAGAGAAAAAGTCATTGGAGCCATTTTCTAATTCAAAATCATTATTCTTTGTCATTTTTTTACAAATCTCCGTTTAAATTAAAAATCCTATTTTTCCAAAAGATAATTAATGTCTTCTACCGTAAGATTTTTCATTGCCTGAGAGTCTGTGGAGATTACTGAAGCAAATAAATCTTTTTTGCGATTCTGAAGTTCAAGAATTTTTTCTTCAATTGTATTTTTTGCAATAATTCGGTAACAGAACACATTTTTTGTCTGGCCGATTCTGTGGGTGCGGTCAATGGCTTGTTGTTCGGCACTGGTATTCCACCACGGGTCTACAATGTAAACATAATCGGCTGCGGTAAGATTTAGTCCAACGCCACCAGTTTTTAGAGTCATAATGAAGGCCTTGCAATTTTCATCATTCTGGAATTTTTTTACAAGGCTTGCACGGTCATTAGTTGCACCAGTCATTGTAAGATGTTCAATTCCAAGTTCTGTAAGTTTTTGAGAAATTGTTTCAACACAGGAAATAAAATTGGTAAAAATCAAACATTTATGCCCACTTTCTGCCAAGTCGCTGATTCCATTTACTAAAAGTTCCCATTTTGAACCTTCTACACTACCGTCGCTTTTAGTTTCCGGGCAAGTAGCAAGTTGACGTAATTCCGTAAGTCCCTGCAAAACAAGAAATCCTGCTTTTCCAATACCATTTACACTGCTGTTGCCAGAAGTAGAATTGTATCCGTTAGATTTTTCTGCGGATTTTTTCAGTTCCCCTTTTATGGCTTCTTCGTAATATTTTCGTCGCTGCTCGTAAAGCTTTGTCTGCTCGTCATTCATTTGAACATAAAGAATATTTTCCGTTTTTTCCGGAAGTTCTGTAGCTACATCCTTTTTAAGACGACGAAGAATAAACGGATTCAATTTACAAGCAAGGATTTTTGCTGCATGTTCATCGCCATTTTTCTGAATTGGTGTCATAAACTGCTTTGAAAATTCACCTTCCGAGCCAAACATTGGCGGATTTATAAAACGGAAAATTGAATAAATTTCTCCAAGATGATTTTCCATTGGAGTGCCGCTAAGTCCAAATCGATGTTTTGCATTTATAAGCATTGCAGCTTTTGTAATTTGGGATGAAAGATTTTTGATAGTCTGAATCTCGTCCAGAATTGCAAAATCAAACTCCAAATCTTGAAGCTGCTGAATATCGTTTCGTAAAACAGCATAAGTTGTAATAACTACCTGATGATTTTTTATTTCTTCAAAATTGCGTTCGCCACCGTAGTAAACATAAAGATTGATTTGTGGTGCAAATTTCTGGAATTCGCTTTGCCAGTTGGAAACAAGACTTTTTGGCACAACAATAATAGAAGGAAGAGAGTGATTTTCATCGTCCTTTGTGGAATCTGCTGTATTTGCAATCATTTCCCGAAGCAGGGCAATCACTTGAACAGTTTTTCCAAGTCCCATATCATCAGCAAGACAACCGCCCAAGTTATTCTGTGCCAGATACTTCATCCATTTTACACCGTAATTCT
>SAMEA3663082__coassemble_940_pt1 | contig 8824 bp, 4 predicted proteins | sample SAMEA3663082__metabat2_low_PE_016 | metagenome-assembled genome bin SAMEA3663082 (sample SAMEA3663082) | pig gut metagenome | biome: pig gut; feature: pig-associated habitat; material: faeces | place: France | collected 2012 | reverse complement strand
ATTAACTTCTGCAGCAGGATTAATGTCCAAAATTCGTTCCTTCATTACATCAACTTTATATTTTCCAACTGAAGAATGTATAGCAATAATTTGTCGATTTAAATTTGTAAGGCTCACAGTGTCGTTGTCTATTAAATCAATATGCTGGATTCCAGAGCGAACCAAGGCTTCTACAACATAGCCTCCAACGCCCCCAATTCCAAAAACTGCAATGTGTGCTTTGTTTAAGGTTTCCATGGCATCTTTGCCAATTAGTAATTCTGTACGTGAAAATTGATTTAACATAATATTATTATAGCAAAAAAATCAAAACAATAATTATTTTATTAACAAATTCAACATATTATTTTATACTGTTTAATAGTATTTAATATATGGAGAAATAGTTTATGAATATTTTTAAACGCTTTATTCTTTTCTTTGTACCAAGTTCCTATTTTGGTGTAATGTACCTCAGTTATTTTCAGCTTCGCTATATTCACATGGCTCCAGAAAGATGGCTTCCTGGACTTCCTCTTACAATGGGCATTACAACCGGACTTATTGCTATCATTCTTTTAATCATGTTTTTTGTTACAAAGCCTTTCGTTAATCTTTTCAACAAAATTGAAAAAGAAAATTATGTTCCTACTGAAGAAGAAAAAGACATAGCTCTTAAAATCTACCGTAAGATTAACCTTACTTCTGTAATTGGTATCGTCATTGGTTTTGTTGCAGGAAATATGGTCAGTGCCCTTATCAAGATGATAAAAGGTGTTCTTCCTCTTGAAACCTCTCGAATTATTGTAGTTTTCTTGCAGTCATGTACATTTGGTCTTCTTGAATCACTTTTCATGGTTTACATCATGAATGAAACACTGACTAAATATAGAAAAATGCTTCACATCAATAACCTTGAACGTGATAAATGCACAATGAACATTTCCCGCTCATTATTTTATGTATCTTTTTCTGCAGCTCTTTTTGTAACTTATAATATTTTTTGTATCGGTTATGGAATTATTATCAACTATGCAGCTCAGTACCTTACTCCATATATTATAGGCTCCATTCTTATGGGAATAGTATCCTGCATACTTGGTGGATCTGTATACAATATTCTGAATAAAGGACTTAATTCCCGAATTAAATCTTCTACTGCAATTATTGAAAACCTTCAGACTGGAACACTTACTTCTCGTATCGATATTGAAATGTTCGATGATTTTGGTGTACTTGGAAGCAGCGTAAATGCACTTATCGATAAACTTACTTCCATGCTTTCTGGACTCAGAAAAGAAAGTAATGTAGTAAGTAATTCTGCTGCTGAACTTACACTGATTGCAAATACGGCCAAGGATTCCCTTGAAAAAATGACTCAGATTCTTGCAAAGATTTCTGAAGAAGGTGGAAAACAGAACTACGAAATTCTAGATTCTGAAAAATGTATCAGTCAGCTGCTTGAAACCCTTAAAAACATTGATGAACATGCAGTTCAGAACTCTGATGCTACAAAAGAAAGTTCAAGTGCAATTTATGAAATGGCTGAAAATATTACTTCTGTTTCAGGCATGACACAAAAAGCTGATGCTCTTTCAATACAGCTTTCGGAATCATGTTCAGCTGGTAGTAAATCTTTGAACGAAGCTTCAAAACAGATTAAATCAATCAGTGAATCTTCTGCACAGGTTCGTGATATTATTAGATACCTTCAGGGAATTGCAAGCCAGACAAATCTTCTTGCCATGAATGCTGCTATCGAAGCTGCCCATGCTGGTGAAGCTGGTAAAGGTTTTGCTGTTGTTGCAGAAGAAGTTCGTTCACTTGCAACCTCTTCTCAAGACAGTTCAAAGAAAATCAGCGACTACGTAAATGACATGGTACGTCAAATTGAAATTGGAGTTCAGTCAATTGAACATACAAATACTACATTCCGACAGATTGAATCAGGTGTAACACAGAACACAGACCTTATCCAGAATATTACACAGGCTATGAAAGAACAGGAACAGGGTGCTCAGGACAACCTTAAATCAACACAGAATGTTGAAGCCGGTACTCAGCGCATTAAAGAACTTGTTACTGCTCAAAATGATCTTGCAAATAAAGTTGGAACAAGCATGAAAGCTTCAGTAGAAAGTACAAAAGTTATGCTTGACGCCATTAAAGAAGGAAATACAGCTTCCGTTGCAATGCAAGAAGTTATTGACCGCATTGATTCAATGGTAAAAGCCAACCAGCAGGCAGTAGAAAGTATGACTGAGCAGATGAGTGCTTTCAGTCTGAAATAGACAATATTCCCTTATCATCAATTGTTTCTGCAAGGATTAAAATGTAACTATTTTCATAATTAAGAGGTTATACTAATAAATACTTAAAGATTAAATATATACTAGGAGTACAAAAAAAATGAAAAAATTAATTTTAGTATTAGCGGCAGCACTTCCTTTTTTATTTACAGGCTGCAAAGAAACAAAAGCTTTAGATGGTGAATGGAAAGCAGTTTCGTTAGTTCAGGATGGAGAAACATATACAAATGATGAAGCATTTATTGGTTTTGAAAATGAAATGGGTGGACTAAAAGTATATGGTAATTCTGGAGTTAATCTTTTTAATGGTACAATCAAATTGAAAAATGGTACCGTAAAAACTGATGGTTTTGCCAGTACACGAATGATGGGACCAGAACCAGAAATGACTTTTGAAGACAAGTTTCTTGAAATTCTTTCTTATGCAGACAGTTATGAATTGAATGATAATATTCTTGTAATAAAGAGTTCTTCTAAAAACGGAGAAATTAAATTCCAGAAAAAATAATATCAGAAACAATTCTTTATGATTACTGTTAAATTGTTGTATCCACTTGCATTAAGGAATTAAAAGTATTATTATAATAAACAACGGCAAAGAGGTCGTAGATATATTTTTGGGATAGTTGTATCCCCAGGATATATCTACGACCTCTTTTTTTTATTTTTTGAATAGGAGGAATGCAAATTCCATTAAAGAATTTGGAAGATTCTAAAAAAACTTTTCTGATGAAAAGTTTTTTCTTAACGAATCTCCTATTTACCGCAGTGCCGATTTCTGGTAAAAACCTAAAATCGATTTTACAGCGGTAAAATCGATTTTTTAACGGTTTTTGCCATATTAGGCATGTGTGGATTTGTAGGTGCATTTGATCTTAACTCAGGAAGTCAGCCAATTAATGAAGGCTTAAAGGAAGAATTACGCAATCAGGTACTGGAAATGTCTAAAAAAATTAGACATCGTGGTCCGGATTGGAGCGGGGTATATACTGGTAATAATGCTATCCTTAGTCATGAACGTCTTTCAATTGTTGACCCACTTTCGGGAAAACAGCCTTTGGTTAGTGATGATCAGAAAATCATTCTTGCGGCTAACGGTGAAATTTATAATCACAAAGATATTCGTAAAGAATTTGAAGGGAAATATGCATTCCAGACAGGTTCTGACTGTGAAGCAATCATTCCTTTGTATAAAAAATATCGTGAAAGGGGAAACTTTGCCCAAATGATTGAAAAGCTTAGCGGTATTTTTGCTTTTGCTTTGTATGACAGCGAAAACGAAACTTATCTTATTGCTCGTGATGAAATTGGTGTAATTCCACTTTATCAGGGTTGGGATAAACAGGGGCGTTACTATGTTGGTTCAGAATTGAAAGCTTTGGAAGGTGAATGCCAGACAATTGAAGAATTCCCTAACGGCTCTTATTTCTATTCAAAAGATGAAAAACCAACTAAATGGTACAAACGGGATTGGGAATCTTACGATGCAGTAAAATCAGCTCCAAAAGCAACTGATGACAAAGGGGAAATCATCAATCCTTCTGTTATTGAAAAAGTTCGTAATGGTTTGGAATCTGCTGTAAAAGCTCAGTTGATGTCGGATGTACCTTACGGTGTATTGCTTTCTGGTGGTTTGGACTCTTCTGTTATTGCTGCAATCACTCAGAAATTTTCTAAAAAACGTGTTGAATCTGACTCAAAAGAAGCTGCCTGGTGGCCACAGCTGCACTCCTTTGCAATTGGTTTGGAAGGAAGCCCTGACTTAATTGCTGCTCAGAAAGCTGCTGATTACATTGGTACTGTTCATCACGAAGTTCACTTTACAATTCAGGAAGCTTTGGATGCTTTGCCAGATGTAATTTATCACATTGAAACTTATGATATTACAACAGTTCGTGCTTCAACTCCTATGTATCTTCTTGCCCGGGTAATTAAATCTATGGGTATTAAGATGGTACTTTCTGGTGAAGGTTCAGACGAATTGTTCGGTGGATATTTGTACTTCCACAAGGCACCAAACCCTCAGGAATTCCACGAAGAACTGGTTCGTAAAATGAGCAAGCTTCACCTTTATGACTGTCTCCGTGCTAACAAATCTTTAATGGCCTGGGGTGTTGAAGGTCGTGTTCCATTCCTTGATAAAGACTTTATTGATGTTGCTATGGGCTTAAACCCAACTGATAAAATGAACATTAAGCTTCCAGATGGCAAACAGCGTATAGAAAAATGGATTTTGCGTAAAGCCTTTGAAGACATTCTTCCAGAATCAATCTGCTGGAGACAGAAGGAACAGTTCTCTGACGGAGTAGGTTACAACTGGATTGATACATTAAAAAAGATGACAGAAGAAAAGGTTAGTGATGCAGAATTTGCCCGCCGCGAAAACCGCTTCCCAGTAAATCCTCCAAAAACAAAAGAGGAATACTACTACCGAGAAATCTACAGTCGTTTATTCCCAAGTGATTCAGCAGCAAAGGTTGTTCCCCACGAAGCAGGTGTAGCTTGTTCTACAGCAAAAGCCTTGGAGTGGGATGCAGCCTGGAAGAACATGGACGAGCCAAGTGGACGCGCTATTAGTGGCGTACATGATCAAGCTTACAAAAACTAAAGTAATGTGCGAGTTTGCTTGCAAACTCGGTAAGCTTATATATATTTTTTCTAGAGAAGTCCGTGTTTCTTATTTTTCAGTTGGATTGGAGGAGGAAGGGGTGCACAACAAATCTGTTCAACTTTTGCAGGAAGTTCGTGCATTTCTTCTTTTGACATTCCTCTTGTTACAATAGGATCATGAATGGTGATTGTAACATTTCCTTTCTGAAGTTTTCCTTTTTCTTCCAGTAAACGCCAGGTTCCATCGATTGTAACAGGAACTATAGTTGCTTCTGCCATAAAAGCTAGTTTAAAACTTCCAGCTTTAAATTCGTGATGAGGACCACCGCGGCTTCTAGTTCCTTCTGGGAAAATCATTTGTGAATATCCCCGTTTTAAACCATCTACAGCATCATGCATTGCTTTTACAGAAGCCCTTGGACTTTTTCTGTCCATAAATGTACACTGCATCAGTTTCATCCAATCTGCAAGCATAGGAATTTTTGCAAGTTCGACTTTTGCAACAAATGCCATTGGTTTATTAACAAAGCCAAGAAGTACCGGAATATCCATATTTCCTTGATGGTTAGAAATAAAACATACAGCTTCATCTGTTGGGATTTTTTCCTGACCAATAACTTCAACTTGTGCAGGACATTGACTAAGAACATATCTTGCCCACATAGGAACCCATTTGTTTACAAGTTTATCCCGGGCTTCAATATTTCCTTCCTTCTCATATTTTCTGGCAACTTTCAATTTTTTGCCTTTAAAGAACATCCAGCTAAGGATTTTAATAAGTTTAATGATAGTTCTGAACATGATTATATTTTGCCATTTTTATTAATCCAAATCAACATGATTGTTAATCCATGTGATTAATATCTACTAAGCACAAGTTGTTTACATTAAATTTGCTGGCTAAACAGTCTGCCATTGCATTTGCAGTATCCATTGATGTAAAACAATCGATGTCATGCTCAACTGCAAGACGGCGCAATTTAACTGATTCTGCAACAGGGTCGCGACCTTTAGCAGATGTGGAAATTACATAATCAATCTTTCCACTTTCCAGCAAAGTCATAACATTATCATTGTAATTTTCATGAACCTTGTTTACATATGTAACTTCCATGCCAGAGCGTTCAATTGTACTTGCGTTTCCGCTTGTTGCATACAATTTAAATCCCATATCATAGAATTTTTTCGCCAAAGCAGGAAGTTCTGGTAAATCAGACTGACGTACACTAAACAAAACTGCTTCTGGACGTTCTTTATTAGTTCCTGGATGAATCATCTTCCAGCCGGCTGACAGCATTCCTTTATAGATTGCTTCTTCAACTGTAGGTGCAATTCCAAGAACTTCACCAGTAGACTTCATTTCTGGACCAAGGTGAGTATCTACATCCATCAATTTTTCAAAGCTGAATACTGGAACTTTTGCTGCAAAATAATCTGGGTGGCGGTAAAGACCAGTTCCAAAGCCCATATCGCGAACTTTTTCACCAAGCATGGCACGGGTAGCAAGTTCAACCATTGGAACGCCGGTAACCTTACTTAAATAAGGGACGGTTCTGGAAGAGCGAGGGTTTGCTTCAATAATATTAAGCTGACCATTGTAGAAAAGCCACTGAATGTTTGTAAGCCCTTTTGTACCAAGAGCTAAAGCCATTGCAGTAGATTTTTTTACAACTTCTTCTGTCATTTCTGGAGTGAACGACCATGCAGGGTAAACGGCAATTGAGTCACCAGAGTGGATACCAGTTCTTTCAACGTGCTGCATAATGCCTGGAATCAGAACATCTTCACCGTCACAAATACAGTCAATTTCCAGCTCAATTCCTTCCATATATTTATCAATTAAGATAGGGTTTTCAATTTTCTGAGCCAGAATGATTTTCATGTACTCTTTAATATCAGCACTGCTGCGGGCAATAATCATGTTCTGTCCACCCAAAACATAAGATGGTCGCATTAAAACAGGGTAGCCAAGTTTTGCGGCAGCTTCCAAAGCTTCTACTTCTGTAAGAACAGTAAGACCTTTTGGACGGTTTACTTCAAGGCGTTCACAAAGTTCATCAAAACGTTCCCGGTCTTCGGCCAGGTCAATGGCATCGGCACTAGTACCTAGAATCTTAATGCCTTGTTTATCAAGATAATTTGCCAGTTTGATTGCAGTTCCACCACCAAAGGCAACTACAACTCCAAGAGGTTTTTCTACCGCAAGAACATTCATTACATCAACTGGAGTCAATGGTTCAAAGTAAAGACGGTCGGCAGTATCAAAGTCTGTAGAAACTGTTTCCGGGTTATTGTTAATAATAGCAACTTCGTAGCCAAGTTTTTTCAAAGCCCAGATACACTGTACGGAAGAGTAGTCGAACTCAATGCCCTGACCAATACGGATTGGACCTGAACCAAGAACAACGATTGTGCCTTTTGAATTTTTTGCATCAGTTTTAGCAGAAGTCATTCCATGGAAAATTGGATCAAACTGATAGGCGGGGGAAGTCTCCCCCTCGCTGCAACCTGCTGCGCAGTTTTCCGCTACCCCCTCGCCTAGGTGGCTGCCGCCCCCTAAAACCCCTGAGTGCAATTCATTAATAAACTGCTCAGCTTCGTTTTCTCCATTACTAACAGAATAGAAATAAGGAGTTTCTGCATCAAATTCGCCGGCACAAGTATCTACCATTTTGAAAGAGCGAGGAGGGTATAATAAGTTGGAAGCTAAATCAACCCTGTCGGCTTGATTTTTAACGCTTCCTTCGATAGTTGCCATTTCTTTTTCTGCATTGGCAATATTCTGAAGCTTCCACAAGAACCATTCATCAACTTTTGTAACCTGGTGGATTTCTTCAATTGTCATGCAACCCCGCTTAATTGCCTGGTAAATTGCAAAAATACGCTGATCTGTACACTGACCAATTCTTTCACGGATTTTATCATCCTTTTCTGCAGCAAAAACCTTGTAATTCAAGTCTGAAACACCAAGTTCACAACCACGGGCAGCCTTCAAAATTGCTTCTTCAAAGTTCTGCCCAATTGCCATAACTTCACCAGTGGCTTTCATCTGAGTACCCAGCTTGCGGCTGGCATAAACAAACTTTTCGAATGGGAATTTTGGCATTTTTACAACAACATAGTCTAAAACTGGTTCAAAACATGCGGCAGTTTTCTTTGTAACAAAGTTTGGAATTTCATCAAGAGTAAAACCAACTGCAATTAAAGCGGCAACCTTTGCAATAGGATAACCTGTTGCTTTAGAAGCAAGGGCCGAAGAACGGCTTACACGAGGGTTTACTTCAATTACTGCATACTCAAAAGTTTCTGGGTTCAAGGCAAACTGACAGTTACATCCACCTTCAATTTCCAGAGCACTGATAATATTAAGAGCAGCCGAACGGAGCATCTGGTATTCTTTATCTGCCAGAGTAACAGTTGGAGCAATAACGATTGAGTCACCAGTATGAACACCAACCGGGTCAAAGTTTTCCATTGAACATACTGTAATTACGTTTCCTTTTGAGTCCCGCATTACTTCATATTCAACTTCTTTCCAACCGGAAATACATTTTTCTACAAGAATCTGGTGAATTGGAGAGCGATGCAAACCGTTATGGGCAATTTCATCAAATTCTTTTTCGTTATAAGCAATACCGCCTCCAGTTCCACCAAGAGTGAAGGCAGGACGGATAATTGCTGGGTACCCAATTTGATTTGTAACAAAATCCAAGGCATCTTCGTATGTTGTTACAACTTTTGAAGGAATACAAGGCTCGCCAATTGCTTCCATTGTATCTTTGAACATCTGACGGTCTTCTGCCTTGTCGATTGTAAGGGGACGGGCACCAAGTAACTGGACACCGTGACTTTCAAGAAACCCAGATTTTGCAAGTTCCATGCTAAGGGTAAGACCGGTCTGTCCACCAAGAGTAGAAAGAAGACTG
>SAMEA3663082__coassemble_917_pt1 | contig 9008 bp, 4 predicted proteins | sample SAMEA3663082__metabat2_low_PE_016 | metagenome-assembled genome bin SAMEA3663082 (sample SAMEA3663082) | pig gut metagenome | biome: pig gut; feature: pig-associated habitat; material: faeces | place: France | collected 2012 | reverse complement strand
AATGGATTTTTCAGATGCCATTAAGTTCTGTAAATTTCTTTATGAGTGGATTCTTACCCATATTGCTCATGAAGATAGACTTTATGTAAAGAAAGTAGTGGAATACAAAAAAAATTAATCATAGCAAGGGCTGTAAGTGACTTTTCTACAAAACTATTTAAAGACATATTTATTATTTGTCATAAAATCCTCCAACGATTTTATTTTTTAAATTTTTCGCTAAGCTGAGAAATAATAATTGCGACAAACATAACCACACAACCTGTAATTTCTCTTCCGCTTAAGGTTTCGTGAAGATAAATTGCGGCAGAAAGTGTTGCAAAAACTGATTCCATGCACATTAATAAGCTTGCAATTGTAGCTTCACAATATTTTTGTCCAACTACCTGCATTGTGTATGCAAAACCGCAGCTCATAATTCCAGAATAAAGAATTGGTAAAATTCCAGCTTTAATCTGTGCTGGGTCTGGTCGTTCAAAAATGAACATTAATATGAGTGAAAGAATGCCGGCTGTAAAAAACTGAACACATGAAAGCTTAATTCCATCGCATTCAGGGGCGAATTTTTCTATAAATAAAATCTGTAATGTAAAGAAGATTGCACAGATGAATGTAAGGATATCGCATAATCCAATTGAGCCAAAAGATGCTGTTTCGAAACAAAGAAAATAAAGCCCAATGAAGCCAAGAATAATACAAATCCAAGTGATAAAAGGAATTTTTTTTCTAAAGAAAATCAATCCTAAGATTGGAACAAAGAACATATACATGGCTGTGATAAAAGCAATTTTTCCAGCACCAGCTCCTGGCTGATAAAATGCAAACTGCTGAAAGTTTGTAGCGGCACAAAGGAAAACCCCAATAATAATTCCATATTTAATGGTTTTCGTATCAGTTGCTTTTCTTTTCTGAATTTCTGATTCTGTCATTTTTTTTGCTGAGATTTTATCTCTTGTTAAGATAAAAGGTAAAAGAAAAAATGCACCAATTATGGTTCTAATACCCATGAAAGTAAAACCTGGAACAGAATCACTTCCAAGACTTTGGGCTACAAAAGATGTTCCCCATATAATAGCTGTTAAAAGTAATAATAAAACGCCTTTTAATTGTGTTTTTGGCTGTTGAGTGTTTAGTTCTGACATATTTGTGATAATAAAACTATTTTGGGTTTAAATCTATATTTGTTCAGAAATCTTTTTCATTTCATCAATATTCATTTTCCATTTTTCTACTAAAGAAGCAGGGGAAAGTGGAATTGCATTTGCTGCAAATGAATAAATGAATGTTTCTACACCGGGTCCCTGATTGCTTGAAAATTCTATTACTTTTGCATTATCTGGAATAGAAACTCCTTTAATTTTCTCATTTTCTGGTAAATCACTATAAGAATAAACTTTGTAATCTTCTGACCATTCATAAAGAGATTCTGAGGCGGCATAATTTTTGAGAATGATTTTATAGTGTTCTGTTTTATCAGTTGTGGAAATTCCAAAATTTCCTACAGCATATTCATTCTTTTTGTACAGGTGTGGAGCAGGAAGAACAAATTCTTTATTTAAAATCTTAATGTTTTTTATTTTTTCCAGATTATAGGTTCTGTTGCCTTTTGCAGGTTTGTGATCTTTTTCCAGACAATTACCGTATAAATACCAGCGGTTTTCGCTAAAACATAACTGCCAGCTTTCTACAAGTCGCTGTTTATATTGGTCTTCTTCGTTTGATGAGTAGTCAAATTCTACAAGACGGTTTTCTTTTAATGCCTGAATAACTGTTTCCCAAACACAATCTTCTATATTTGTTTGTGGCTTTCGTGAAATACAAATTCTGTTTTCAAACCATTCATTTTCCTGAGATTTATATTCTTTGAATGCAAAATTCTGATTGTCGGGAGAAACAATGTTTGTTGTGTTTTCATGAGGTGAAAGAACGTTATCAAGGATATCTTGCATTGGAGCCCAAAGAGGTGTTCCTTTGAAAATATCAAAACTTTTGGAAAGAATTCCTACACTAATCATATCTCCTTCGCTAAGATAAATGGCAGGGAAGAACCAGGCTCTTTCTGTGTAGTAATAGCCTTGTGGTGAAGAGGCAATTGGAGCGTGCCAGGTGTCACGTAAATCTTCAATATCACGAAGAATTGTACGTTTTGATTTTCCCAGGTGTTCTGCTAATTCTGCTGCGGAATGTGGTTTTCCATCTCTTAAGACCACATCAATTTTGATGATTCGTAATAAACTTGTTTTATTTTCTCTTGAAACTTTTTCTTCCAATATTTTTGCTCCTTTTTTTTGGCATTTTTTGCAAGTGGGGATATTTACTATTATATCATGATTAGTGGATATAAAATAACTAAAAAAAGTTAGCACAATCTAACAAAAAAGTAGAAAATTCATATTAAAGATATTATATTTATTGTATGACTATTAAAGATTTGCAGATTGGTGATTCAGCTATTGTAAAAACTGTTGGAGGAGAAGGTGCCTTAAGACAGCATTTTCTTGATATGGGTGTTATTCCTGGAGTAATGGTTACTCTAGTTAAATATGCACCTATGGGTGATCCGCTGGAATTACGTGTTTTTAGCTATGAATTAACTTTGCGCAAAGATGAAGCTTCGCAAATAGAAGTTGTTCCTGTGTCTGAAGCTGTTTCAGAGGCAGGAAAGCAGCTGGAAGAGAAAGATCTTAATCAAAATATTCATAAACATCATCCTGGTTTAGGTGAAGAAGGTATATATCATCAGAAAGAAGATGAAAATCCTTTACCAGATGGAACTCAACTTACATATGCCCTGGTTGGAAATCAGAATTGTGGAAAAACAACGCTTTTTAATCAGCTTACAGGTAGTAATCAGCATGTGGGAAATTTTCCTGGTGTTACAGTAGACAGAAAGGATGGTGTGATTAAGGGATATCCTAATACTTTGGTAACAGATTTACCAGGTATTTATTCAATGTCTCCATATACAAGTGAAGAAATTGTTTCTAGAAATTTTGTTCTGAACGAAAAGCCAAAATCAATTATTAATATTGTTGATGCCACATCAATTGAAAGAAACCTGTATTTAACAATGCAGCTTTTGGAAATGGATATTCCAATGGTTATTGCTTTGAATATGATGGATGAAATGACTGGAAACGGAGGCAGCATTGATATTAATGCAATGGAAAATTTGCTGGGTGTTCCAGTAATCCCTATTTCTGCGGCTAAAAATGAAGGCGTAGATGAACTTGTAAAACATGCTATTCATATTGCTCACTATCAGGAAAAGCCTGTTACTCAGGATTTTTGTGATAAAAATGATGATGGAGGAGCCGTTCATCGTTGTATTCATGGGGTTATTCACTTAATTCAGGATCATGCTGAAAGAGCTGGAATTCCTGTTCGTTTTGCTGCAAGTAAAATTATTGAAGGCGATAAAATCATTTTGAATATGCTGGATCCTGATCAAAATGAAATTGAAATGCTGGAACATATTGTTTTGCAAATGGAAAAAGAGAGCGGACTTGATAGAAGTGCGGCAATTGCTAATATGCGTTATTCTTTTATTAATAAAGTTTGCAAACAGGCTGTTAAAAAGCCAAAAGAAAGTAAAGAGCATATTCGTAGTCAAAAAATTGATAAAATTCTGACTGGAAAATATACGGCAATTCCTTCCTTCATTATGATTATGGGAATGGTTTTCTTTCTTACTTTTAATGTTATTGGTGCTTTTTTTCAGAACCTTATGGAAAAGGGAATAGAAAATCTTACTGTTTTTGTTGCAAACGCTTTGCAAAAATATCAAGTGAATCAGCTTTTACAAGGGTTAATTCTTGATGGCATTTTTGCTGGAGTTGGTAGTGTTTTAAGTTTCCTTCCTATTATTGTTACATTGTTCTTTTTTCTTTCTTTGCTGGAAGACAGTGGATATATTGCCAGAATTGCTTTTGTAATGGACAAACTGCTTCGTAAACTGGGACTTTCTGGTCGTAGTATTGTTCCACTATTAATTGGTTTTGGTTGTACAGTTCCAGCTGTTATGTCTACAAGAACACTACCAAGTGAACGAGACCGTAAAATGACAATTCTTCTTACTCCTTTTATGAGTTGTACTGCTAAATTGCCAATTTATGCCTTTTTTGTAAGTGCATTTTTCCCACATCACGGGGGACTTGTAATGATATCCCTTTATCTTTTGGGTATAATTACTGGTATTCTTGTTGCTCTTTTGTTTAAGAAAACTTTGTTCCGTGGAGAGGCTGTGCCTTTTGTAATGGAATTGCCAAATTATAGATTACCAGGTGCAAAAAATGTTATGCAGCTTTTATGGGATAAAGCAAAAGACTTTTTACAAAAAGCATTTACAATCATCTTCCTGGCATCAATTTGTATCTGGTTCTTACAAAGTTTTGATATTCATCTTTCTCTTGTAGAAAATTCCCAGGACAGTATTCTTGCACAGATTTCTGGAGTACTGGTACCAATTTTTAAACCATTAGGTTTAGGTGACTGGAGAATTTGTTCTTCTTTGATTTCTGGTTTTATTGCAAAGGAAAGTGTAGTTTCTACTTTGGAAGTTCTATTTGGAACAGGACCCGGACTATATTTCGTAATTTCCAAGCTGGGTGCCGTTTGTCTTTTAGTATTTAGTCTGCTTTATACACCTTGTGTTGCTTCTATTGCAGCTGTAAAAAGAGAATTGGGAACTAAATGGTCAATTGCAGTAGTTTTATGGCAATGTGTTGTTGCCTGGTGCATGGCATTTTTAGTTCATATAATTGGTGGTTTGTTTTTCTAAAGGGAGGCAGCAATGAATTTTATTGATTTGTTAATTTTGGCATTTATTATTTTAATATGCGGTTTAATCATAATCAGAATGGTCAAAAATAAAAAAAAGGGCAAATGCAGCTGTGGTTGCGATTGTTGCAGCATCAGTTCATTTTGCAAGGATAAGGATAAGGATAAGGATAAGGATAAGAAATGAATCTTACTCAGATTACACCTGTTAATTCTCAAAAAAGCAACTTAGTTTATCATGAAGATCCAATTGTTTTTCAGAAAAATACACTGGAACCTCATGCATATTTTATTCCTTTTGGAAAGGCACAGAATCCTTTTGAACAGCGGGAAAAATCAGATTTTTTTGAATTACTTAATGGTAAGTGGGATTTTTCTTACTACGAAAGCATTATTGATTTACCCGACTCTTTTTGTAATGAAAAACCTAAGACAAAAATTAATGTCCCTTCCTGCTGGCAGTTATATGGTTTTGACAAGCCACAATATACAAATGTAAATTATCCAATTCCTTTTAATCCTCCATTTGTTCCAGATGATATTCCTGTGGGTGTGTATTCACGCTCTTACAATTACAAGGCTGATGGAAAGAAAAGAATTCTTTGTTTTGAAGGTGTGGACAGCTGTCTTTATCTTTATATAAATGGACGCTTTGCTGGATATTCAGAAGTGTCACATCATACTTCAGAGTTTGATGTAACTGATGTTTTAAGAGATGGTAAAAATACGATTACAGTTGCAGTTCTGAAGTGGTGTTTTGGAACATATTTGGAAGATCAGGATAAAATCCGTTTAAGTGGTATTTTTCGTGATGTTTATATGCTTTCCCGTTCTGAATCTGGGTTAAAGAATTACAGAATAGAAACAGGGATTTTGGAAGATGAAAAGCAGGGAATACTGAAATTTACTCCTTTTGGCTCTGATGCGGCTGTTTGCCTGAAGATGTTGAAGCAAATTCATCCTGATGATGAACATTTTGAACATAAAGTAATTCAAGTGAAGGACGGGGAAACTGTGGAAATTGCAGTAGAGAATCCTTTGCTGTGGACTGCAGAAACACCAAATCTTTATGAATTAGTTATTGAAACAAATGAGGAATTAATTGGTGAAGAAATTGGTTTCAGAGAAATAAAAGCAGAAGACGGGATTATCAAAATAAATGGTCAACCGGTGAAATTCCGTGGTGTAAATCGTCATGACAGTTATGCAGATACAGGATATGCGGCTAGTGTAGAACAGATGGAAATGGATTTGAAGTTGATGAAGCAGCATAATATTAATGCAATTCGTACATCTCATTATCCAAATGCACCTTTGTTTTACAAGCTTTGCGATCTTTATGGTTTTTATGTTATTGATGAAGCTGATTTAGAAATGCATGGGTCAGTTTCTGTAAATAATCATTTTCATTGGGATTGGTCTGATTATTCGGGCATCGCTCTTTCAGCTAGCAATCCTCTGTTTGCAAAAGCTATCCTTAACCGAGAACAATTACTGGTAACTCGTGATATAAACCGACCTTGTGTCATTATGTGGTCCCTTGGAAATGAAAGCGGTCTAGGAAACAGTTTTGTAGAAGCTGCCAAATGGATAAAGTCTTATGATAAAACCCGACTTGTTCATTATGAAAGTGTTCACAAACAGGATGACACTTCAGATGAAATTTTCGATGTTGTTTCCAGAATGTATCCTTCTGTAACAGATTGGAAAAAAGTGGAGCAGGATCCAAGGGAGAAACGACCTCTTGTTTTGTGTGAATATTGTCATGCTATGGGAAATGGTCCTGGAGATTTGGAAGATTATCATAAACTATTTCATAGTTCTCCACGGTTTGCAGGTGGTTTTATCTGGGAATGGTGTGATCACAGTGTTAGTCTTGGAAAAAATAAAGACGGCACAGAAAAATATGGTTATGGTGGCGACTGGGGTGAACGGCACAATGATGGTAATTTCTGTTGCGATGGATTAGTGTACCCAGACAGAACACCTCATACAGGATTAAAAGAAGCAAAACAGGTTTACAGACCAATTCGCGTTAAAAAGGCAGAAGGTAAGAATCAGTTTGAATTTTGGAATCTGCTTGCTTTCTGTGATATTTCTTCTATTTTTGATTGTGAATATGAACTTACATGTGGCGGCGAAGTTGTAAAACAGTCGGTTATACAGCTTCCAAAAATTCCTGGGTTAAGTAAAGTCCATGTGGAAATTACAGGGCTTCCAGATTTTTCTGAAAATACCCAGGAAGAAGTTTTTATTCGATTCATTTTTACAGAAAAAGAAGATCGTTTGTGGTGTAAAAAAGGCTTTGAAGTTTGTTTTAATCAGATTAAGCTTTTTACACCAGATGGTTTTGATAATACTGAAGAAATAATTGCAGATTCTTCATATTTACCAATGCTTGAAAATCAAAAAGAATTTGAGCCTGGAAAAAGGGATGAAAAAGGTATTCAGAAAAATGCCCGTGAAGAAATTGATGATTTGATTCGTTTTTCCACTGAGGCCTATAAAAGTGAAATTCAATACATACCATTAATGTATACTTTTAAACGGGGCGGGTACCAGTTTACTTTTAATCGCAGAACTGGTGAATTTGAATCAATTTTGGCAGATAAAATTGAGCTTTTAAAAAAGCCCCTTCGTTTTAATTTTATGCGTTCTCCAACTGATAATGACAGCCCAAAAGGAGACTGGTTTAATGCCCATCTTCATGATTATGATACCAAGGTTTTTAATACAAACATTCAGGTAATCGAAAATGATATTGTGATTGTTGTAAAAGAAGCTTTTGGTTGGAATATTAATCAGCCATTTTTGTATGGAACTGTAATTTATAGAATTAACCACCAAGGTGCTTTGTTTGTTCGGTTTGATTTTACAGCTACAAGTAAGCTTGCCCAGCTTCCTAGAATTGGTCTGCGTTTTTTCTTAGATAAATCATTTAATAAAGTGGAATACTTGGGTTATGGACCAACTGAAAGTTATATTGATAAGCATCAGTCTTGCTATGTGGGAAAATTTACAGATAAAGTCGAAAAGATGTATGAACCCTATATCCGTCCTCAGGAAAATTCTTCTCATTATGATTGCAGATATGTAAAAATTTCTTCACCAAAAATCACCCTGGAATTTTCGGGAGCAGATCCAAAAACAGGAAATGTTCATAACTTAAGTTTTAATGCCAGTGAATATACACAGGAAGAGTTGTGGTCTAAAAAACACAATTGGGAACTTGAAAAATGTGGAAATACAGTGCTTTGTGTTGATTACAAAATGAGTGGTGTAGGTTCAAATTCTTGTGGTCCTGCATTGGCCCAGAAGTACCGAATCCAGCTACCAAAAGTGCAAGGGGAAGTGCAGATTAGGTTTAAATAAAAGAAAAATAAGAAACAAACAAACTTCACACAGCGTCTTAGAGTAAAAGTACTACCGCTACAACGTACCTACGAAGTTGCTCGCTGAAGCTGTTTGGAAGTTATCCATCTCGCTGCGCTCGTCAGCTTCAGAGGCACTTCGTAGTCCCGTTTTCGCTCTCGTACTTTTACTCTAAGACTTCCCTGGTATTTTGATTTTTCTTTATTCAAACCATGGACCCGGAAGGGGCAGAATTTATAAAACACATCCCCGCCTTCAAAAAAGAATCACTCATTATGGCCATAAACCATTGAAACTCTCATAATGCAATGTTTTTCACTTATAAGCCTCGCATTTGGGGCGCCAGGTTTACCAATGAAAGAAAATTAAAATACCCGGGGAGCAGTTACCTAAAATGGCGGGAGCAGAAAAAAGAATTCTCAAAAAGGCTCTAAGGGCGGAAACAATCGTTTCCTTGCCGCCCTTAGCGTCTAGCGACGATATCTAGCGGTTTTGAGAAGGCTTTTTTCTGCGGTAGCCATTTTAGGTAACTGCGCTGTGGGGTAGTTCTATTTTTCAAAATTTTGCTATAAAATATTTTGTATGAAAAAAATAAAGTCCCTCAGATTCTGTTATGTTCTGTTATGCTCTGTTATGCTCTGTTCTACTTTTATCTTGTGATATATCATTTAATGAGCCTTTAAGAGAATATTTTGAATATTGGACTGAAAATGTTTTTGTCGGAAGGTATGAAACGGTTTCCTCCCACAGGATGCTTAACATCATCAACTTAAGCCCACTATTTAAAAATTTCAAAATATAATAAAATTCCTTAGGTGGAAAAATGGGGGCAACATTTCAGAATAGATGGGAAGAAA
>SAMEA3663082__coassemble_813_pt1 | contig 9605 bp, 9 predicted proteins | sample SAMEA3663082__metabat2_low_PE_016 | metagenome-assembled genome bin SAMEA3663082 (sample SAMEA3663082) | pig gut metagenome | biome: pig gut; feature: pig-associated habitat; material: faeces | place: France | collected 2012 | reverse complement strand
ATAATCTGTAAAGTCATTTGGATTTGCTTTATAAAAATACTCCCAGTTGTCTGCATTCCAAAAAATACATACTACCTATCGGCTATGAACCTTCGTTAGGTTAAAATCTACCTTCTGTTACAGCTTCTCTAAGACACTTGTTCATTCTTGTCTGATAACCTTTACCTGTAGATTTCATTATTGCAAGGATATCTGCATCAATTTTAAATGAGATAAGTACTTTTTTTGGAGTAATGTCAAAATATTCTTTATGATACGGAACAAATTCCTGTAATTCTTCTTTTGAGAATTTTGGAGAATCTTCATCATAAGTAATTGGAACTTTCTCAATTTCTGCAATACGCTCAGCCGTTAATTTTTTTGATGTAATCATAATAGACCTCCTGATCGTCGAATACATCCGCTATTTCCTCGAAGCCGAAACCATGTTTTTTCCGGTTTATCTCGTTCTTTTCCTCATCCCATTTAAAGCGACCATCATCGCTTATTACAGTCTTACCCATAATAAATCCTTATATATAGTATATTTTTACAAGGATATACTGTCAAATATTTATTATTTATCAGCTTGAAAGTTTTTCCTGTATCAAAAAACTATAAATTTGTTGCCATAACAGCGTAATACTACTATAATACTGTATATGTACGACCATACATATATTGCCATAGATTTAAAATCTTTTTACGCCTCTGTTGAATGCAGGGAACGGGGGCTGGATCCTCTGAAAACTAATCTGGTTGTTGCTGATGCATCCCGAACGTCTAAAACAATTTGTCTGGCGGTTACTCCTACTCTAAAAGCATATGGTCTTTCTGGGCGTAGCCGTCTTTTCGAAGTTGAAGCAAAGGCTCGTGAAATAAAGGCTAAGACTGGAAAAGATTTGGAATATATAGTTGCACCTCCCCATATGAGTCTTTATATTCAATACTCTTCACTTATCTATAAAATATATCTTCATTATTTTAGCCCGGAAGATATTCATGTTTATTCCATTGATGAAGTTTTTATTGATGCCACCAGCTATCTTAAATTTTATAACATAGATGCTCATACGCTTACTCTAAAGGTTATAAAAGATGTGCTTTCTCAAACGGGAATTACTGCAACTGCTGGCATTGCTCCCAATCTTTATTTGTGCAAAATTGCAATGGATATTGTGGCAAAACATATTCCAGCTGATAAGGATGGGGCTCGAATTGCAGAACTAGACGAAATGTCTTACAGACAAAAGCTTTGGGCTCATAAACCTATTACGGATTTCTGGCGGGTTGGAAATGGGATTGCTGGGCGCCTTTCAAAGGTTGGGCTTTATACTATGGGTGATATTGCCTTGCAATCTGTAAAAAATGAACAAGTGCTTTATGATATTCTTGGTATTGATGCTGAAATATTAATTGATCATGCCTGGGGATACGAGCCAGTTACAATGAAGCATATCAAAAATTATAAATCTTCCCAAAAAGGCATTTCTTGCGGCCAGGTACTTAGCAAGCCCTATGAATATGAAAAAGCACGGATTGTGGTAAGAGAGATGGCTGAACTGATGGCTTTAGATTTGTTTAACAAGAAACTTCTTTCTTCCAGTGTATTTCTTTGGATTTGCTATGACAAAGATTCTCTTGTTTATGATTCTTATGAAGGTCAACTTGTAATGGATCCTTATGGAAGAATTATGCCTAAACCGGTACACGGAGGTTGCGGATTGGGAACAGAAACAAACAGTTCTGCAGTAATTATTCATGCCATTCTAAAAATTTTTGATAAAATTGTGGATCCTAATCTGTTGATTCGTCGCATAAACATGGGTGCAAACGATGTAATTCCCGTAGAAATGAGACAACCAGGGTTGTTTGATGAAGATGAAGAAGAATCTCACAAAAAAGAAGACAGTCTGCAGAAAACCCGGCTTAAAATTATTAAAAGATTTGGGAAAAATGCACTGCTAAAAGGTATGAATCTGCAGGAAGGTGCCACTACCATAGAAAGAAATGCTCAAATTGGAGGCCACAAAGCATGATAGATAATTCAAATAAAATGGAAAAATATATAAGTATTCTGGAAAAATCATGGCCTAAAGAATCACTTCGCCCAAAAATGCCACTTAAAGACAGAGCAAAAATATTTCTGCCTTTTGCGGCATTAAAGGGATATGAAGAAAGCCTTGAGTCAGTGCGCAAAATTATGGAAAGTGATGAAAGGACGACATCAGACCCTACTCAATTTCTCGTGTAATATTTTTGAGCCAGCCCTTTTTTAGATAGTGAATTACTACAACTGGCATTTTTTCAAATTCATCAAGATACAAAATAAAATAAACCCAGATTGGAGGTAGTTTAAATACAAAGGCGGCTAACAACCCTAAGGGAACTGAAACAACCCACATGCTAATACAATCCATGATAAATCCGAATTTTGCATCTCCACCGGCTCGGAAAATACCGCAGATTAATACTGTATTAATTGCAGCCCCTGTAATTGAGAAAGCATTAATAAACATTAAAAGATCTCTGTAATGAGCTGCGGCAGGTGTTAGTTCTGCCAGCAATGGCATAATTGGGAAACAGCATAATAAAAGAATACTACCTGCAACTCCTGCAAGAATTGTACTTCTTACAAGACGCTTTGCATTTCTTTCTGCCAATTCCATGTCTCCACTACCCATGGTTTTTCCAAGGACAACGGCTCCACCATAAGCCATTCCAAAACACATAATTGAAGCCAGCTGTCGAATAACATTTACAACTGAATTTGCTGCTACAATATCTTCTCCCATGTGGCCAAGTATTACAGAATATGTGGCAAATGCTGCTCCCCATACCAATTCATTTCCCAATGCTGGTAAGGAAAACTTAATAAAATCTATATTCAGTACTTTATTAAAAGTAAAGATATTTGAAATTTTAAATGAAACATCTTTTTGTGTTCTGGCATATATTATACATAAAACCATTTCAATAAAACGGGCAATTGTTGTTGCAATTCCTACCCCAATAATTCCCATTTTAAAACCAAAAATAAAGACTGCATTCAGTCCAATATTTAAAAGCAAAGCAACTGTTGTAATGATAGTTACACTTTTTACACGCTCAATACTTTTAAAACCAGCTTGGAAAATCTGAGAAATGGAGAAAAATAAATAAGAAAGACTTACAGCACGAAGATATCTGGCTCCTTCTTTAATGAGAGGTTCCTCGTTTGTAAAAATCTTCATAAGCAATTCCGGAAAAAACATGGCTCCAATTGTAAAAACAATGCCAAAAGAAGCAGAAATTCTTAAGGCTGCACCATGTAAAATCTTAATTGATTGAACATCTTTTTTGCCCCAATACTGTGCTGCAAGCATAACCAGTCCAGAAGAAAGACCTGTGGCAACCATTACAATAATAAATTGGATTTGCCCTGCCAGTGATGAAGCTGCAATGGCTGTTTGACCTACATACCCCAGCATAATTACATCTGCGCTGGTTACGGCAGCCACAATCAGGTTCTGAATGGCCATTGGCCCAACAATATGAAATAAGGATTTGTAAAAATTTTTTGCTTCTTGAATCATAAACGTGTTTAATTAAAATAATCCTAAAAAATAAGATACCTCATTATAGAAAAATAAATGATTTTGTAAAATAAGAAAGTCTCCTCAATTATTTTCTAGCCCACAGAAAATATAGGGGAAATCCTTTGTATCTAATTAATAAATTCACTTATATAATAGAAGAAAAATATAAAAAGGATAATTATATGTTAAGAATTGTTGAAACTAAATTGGGAAAAATCCAGGGATTACCTGCTGCAGATCCTCGTATTACATCATTTAAAGGCATTCCGTTTGCAAAACCTCCTGTAGGCAATTTGCGCTTTCATGCTCCTGTTCCTGTGGAAAAATGGGATGGTATCTTAAAAGCTTTTGATTTTGGTCCAATTTCGGTTCAACCTACTCCAAATTATGATCCAAATGATTTATATTGCCGTGAATGGTCTGTTGATGAAAATATTGCTATGAGTGAAGATAGTCTTTACTTAAATGTATGGACTCCTGCTAAAAAAGCAGATGAAAAACTTCCTGTTTATATCTGGATTTACGGTGGAGGTTTCCAGACTGGTTTTACGGCAGAAATGGAATTTGATGGAGAACGTATTGCCCGACGTGGTATTGTTGTTGTTACTGTTGCATATCGATTAAACATGTTTGGTTTTATGTGCCATCCAGAAATTACAGCAGAAAATCCTGATGCACCTGCTAACTTTGGTTTACTTGACCAGAGAATGGCAATGCAGTGGGTAAAAGATAATATTGAGGCTTTTGGTGGAGATGCAGATAATATCACTATTGGAGGACAGTCTGCAGGTGGTGGTTCTGTTATGAATCAGATTTTACATGGCACAAAAGGCATTTTTAAACGTGCAGTTTGTCACAGTGGTATGTTCTACATGCCTGGAAACAATATTATGAATCCACGCACTTTAGCAGATGCAGAAAAATTGGGTGAAGACTTCTTTAAGTTCTGTGGTGCAAAAAGTCTTACAGATATGCGTAAATTCACAACTGCAGAATTACGCAAAAAATGGGATGAATACGGTGGATTTGGTAAATCAATTGCAACCTGGCTTCCTGTAAAAGATGATAAATTCATTAAGAATGAACTTTTTGAAGCTTTTAATAAAAATGAACTTGATTATGTTCCATTAATTACCGGTTTTACAACTGACGAATTCCGCTATGTGCCAGAAGGAATGGATAAAGATTCTGCCAGCATTAGTGCTATTGAAATTGCAATTAAAACATATCTTGAAAAAGCTAAGGAAAATGGTGTCAAATGCCCTACTTATACATATCAATTTGATGTTGAAATTCCTGGTTGGGATAACCCTGGAAAATTCCATTCGGTAGATCTCTGGTTCTGGTTTGAAACTTTGGCAAAATGCTGGAGACCTTTTACAGGAAAATGGTATGATGTAAGCCGCCAGATGTGTAATTACTTGTGTAATTTTATTAAAAATGGAGACCCAAATGGTAACGACTGTGACGGTATTCCAATGGAAAAATGGGAACCTTCTACGGCAGATAATCAGAAAAACATTGTGTTTAGAGTTTAAGTAGCACAAATTGACGAACCGCATAGCAAACCCTCCATCACTTTTTGATGGAGGGCTTGTTTTTCGATGAACCTAAAACAACCCTTACGGCTTGTTTTTTAACGGTTCTTCTATTTTAGGCATCCTGTAAAGCTTCGTAGCCTTCTTCGCCGGTTCTTACTTTTATTACATTTGTCACATCATAAACGAAGATTTTTCCATCACCAATGTGACCTGTGTAAAGAACTTCTTTTGCAGCAGTAATTACTAAGTCAACTGGAACTTCTGACACTACAATATCAACCTTAATCTTTGGAAGAAGTGTCATGTTGATTTCAGCACCACGATACTTCTGAGTGCTACCATGCTGAACACCACAGCCAAGAACGTTTGTTACTGTCATACCTGTAACGTTGATGTCGTTCATTGCAGCCTTCAATTCATCAAACTTGCTCTGGCGTGTAATGATTGTAACCATATGGAACTTAGCATCTGGATGAGAAGTTGCCTTTGTAACTGGGAGTGCTTTTTCAACTGGTACAACTGGAGCACTAGCTGGTGCACCTTCTGTCATTACCTGTGGAGCAATCATAAAGTCTGCATAAGAAGAATCAATACCATGTTCAAGCTTATCAAGACCAATAATTTCTTCTTCCTTGCTGGCTCTTAAACCATGGAACTTTTTAATAGCAGCAAAAGTAATAATCATACAAATTGTTGTCCAAAGAAGGATTGCACCTTCACCAAGAGCCTGAACACCAAGCTGGCGGAAACCATGTCCGTAGAACAAACCTGTATCAACACTGAACAAACCACAAGCAATTGTACCCCAAACACCGTTTGCCAAGTGAACAGCAACAGCACCAACTGGGTCATCAATATGTAATTTAAGATCGATGAATTCTACAACAACTACTACTAAAATACCTGCAACAATACCAATGATTGTAGCACCTAAAGCATCACAACAAGCACAAGGAGCTGTAATTGCAACAAGACCTGCCAAAGAAGCGTTTAATGTCATTGAAACATCAGGCTTACCGTTCTTTATCCAAGTAAAAACCATTGTTGTTACACAAGCAACTGCTGGAGCAATTGTTGTTGTTGTGAATACAGCAGCCAAACCACCAATTCCTTCCAACTGAACACAAGCAGCACCGTTAAAGCCATACCATCCGAACCAAAGAATGAATGTACCAAGAGCACCAAGTGTCAAAGAGTGACCAGGAATAGCGTTTACTTTTGTTACTTTTCCGTTCTTATCATATTCATACTTACCAATACGAGGACCAAGGAACATGGCACCAATCAAAGCAGCACAACCACCAACTGAGTGAATTGCAGCAGAACCAGCAAAATCAATGAATCCCATCTGAGCCAACCAGCCCTGTGAGTTCCATACCCAACCAGCTTCGATTGGATAAACTACAGCAGAAATGATTCCGGAATAAATACAATAGGCACTGAACTTAGTTCTTTCAGCCATTGAACCAGAAACGATTGTAGCAGCTGTTGCACAGAATACTAAGTTGAATACGAAAGAAGACCAGTCTATATCAGCAAAGTTAGTGAATAACTGCATGTTTGGTTTACCAATTAAACCAAAGAAATAGTTTTCGCTCATCATTAAGCCAAAACCAAGAAGCATGAACATTGGTGTACCAATACAGAAGTCCATCAAGTTCTTCATGATGATGTTACCAGCGTTTTTTGCACGGGTAAAACCAGTTTCAACCATTGCGAATCCACACTGCATAAAGAATACAAGTGCGGCACCCATGAGGAACCAAACTCCCCAAACTGCATCTGCCATAATCAACCTCCTCTTATAGCAAAAAAGGCGTCGGTATAATACCGCTAAAACAGCAGCATACCGACGCCCTTGTCATTAATTATTTGAAATTTTAGATATCAAAACAATATTTCCCTATTGCATTTTCCACAACAGAAAAAAAAAGACGCCATGGACATATATCCACGGCGTCTTTGTCGTTTGATGTTTAAGTTATATATTTTCTAAAAAAAATTGTCAATTGATTTTAGAAAAAAAATCTGAAAATTTTAGATTCTCTCTTAACATAAAAAGCACTATAATTTACTTATGACTTGGATGTTATTGGTTTTGGTTTATGGACTTTTAAAAGGTGCCAGGGAAATTGCTAAAAAAAAGGCAATGGAAAAGAACACCGTTATGGAAGTTCTGGTGATTTATACCCTGCTTTCTTTTGTGTTTGTTATTCCTCAAGCTCCACAAGCTGGCGGACTAGAACCAATTTACTATTTATGGATTGCAATTAAATCTTTCAGTATTTTTTTAGCCTGGATTTGCAGTTTCCGTTCGTTAAAAAAGCTTCCAGTTAGTGTTTATGGAGTTCTGGACCTTTCCCGTATTCTTTTTGCCACATCCCTTGGTGTTTTAGTTTTGGGAGAAACAATTAAGATATTCCAGGGAATGGGCCTTGTTTTTGTATGTTTTGGTCTTGTTTTATTAAAATTTAAACCTGCATTTTTAAAAAAAATATTCCATGTTGATGAATCTCCAATCACTTTATCACCAGACGAAAGCCCATTCTCCAATGAAAATTCCAGTGAAAATCCTTCTTGCTCTACTAACACTTTAGAAAAAATATCAACTTGTATACAAAATAATACACCTGTAAAACAGGATAAATCAGTAAATTTCTATATTTTTCTGGCTTTTTTGTCTTGCATGCTTAATGCGGTGTCTGGTTTTTTAGACAAAGTGCTTATGAAAGACATTTCCAGTTCCCAATTACAGTTCTGGTACATGCTTTTTCTTATTGCGTATTATCTGATTTATGTCCTGATTTTCAGAGTAAAAATCTCCCCTACAGTCTTCAAAAATGGTTGGGTATGGCTTTTAGCAATTATGTTTGTTATTGGGGACAAAGCCCTGTTTATAGCAAATGGCAATCCTGCAAGCAAAATTACTATTATGACTCTTATAAAACAGGCTGGTTGTCTTGTTACAATCTTAGGGGGAAAGTTTGTGTTTAAAGAAAAAAATACGGGCTACAGATTGTTCTGCGCCTGTATTATTATTGTTGGCATTGTAATGGGTGTTATATAAAATACTAAAAAAATCACTTTTAATTCTATTAAATTTATTCAATTTCTCTAAAGATTTTTTGGCTTTTTTACCTATCTCGATGTATAATTATTTCTATACATAAAAACAAAGGAATCTTAAATGCCAATCACAAAATATCTTGAACATAATGCAGAACAGTTTGGAAACGACTGCGCTCTTGTTGAATTAAATCCTGAAGTTCGTGATACACGAAGAATGACTTGGAAAGAGTATGATCTTACTCAGCCAGAACCAAATCTTCCTTACAGAAGAGAAATCAGTTGGAAAATCTTTAATGAAAAAGCAAATCGCTGTGCCCACTATCTTTTAGAAAGAGGGGTTCATCCTGGTGACAAGGTTGGCATCTTGATGATGAACTGTCTTGAATGGCTTCAATCTATTTTGGAATTTTAAAAACAGGTGCCCTAGCCGTTCCATTAAACTTCCGTTATGCCAGTGATGAAATTGATTATTGTTTGAATCTTGCTGATATTTCTGTGCTTTTCTTCGGTCCAGAATTTATTGGTCGTTTGGAAGCAATTTCAGATAAAATTATTGCCCATCGCCTTTTAATTTATGTTGGCGAAGGTCATGAACCAACTTTCTCTGAAAATTATGTTATGTCTGCCATGAACTATTCTTCTGAAAATCTTAATATTGAAATTTCAGATGATGATTATGGTGCAATCTATTTTAGTTCCGGTACAACAGGATTTCCAAAAGCTATTTTACATAAACATGGGGCTTTAATGCATTCTTGTGCCTGTGAACAGAATCATCATGGACAGAAAAAGGATGATGTATTCCTTTGTATTCCACCTCTATATCACACTGGGGCAAAAATGCATTGGTTTGGTTCTTTAATTTCTGGTGGAAAAGCCGTTTTACTTCGTGGAACAAAACCTGAAACAATCCTGAAAGCTGTTAGTGAAGAAAAATGTACTATTGTATGGCTTTTGGTTCCTTGGGCTCAGGATATTCTTGTTGCTCTTGAAAAAGGCGATGTAAATATTAAAGATTATCATCTTGATCAGTGGAGACTTATGCACATTGGAGCTCAACCTGTTCCTAAAAAACTGATTGAAGACTGGAAAAAATATTTCCCACATCATGATTATGATACAAACTATGGTCTTTCTGAATCTATTGGTCCAGGATGTGTTCACCTTGGTGTTGGAAATGACCACAAAATTGGTGCCATTGGTATTGCCGGTTACGGCTGGAAAGTTCGCATTGTTGATGAAAAACGCAATGAAGTAAAACAAGGGGATGTTGGTGAACTTGCTGTATTTGGTCCTGGTGTAATGGTTGAATACTACAAAAACCCTGAAGCAACTGCAGAAGTAAAGGACAAAGATGGCTGGCTTTACACAGGTGATATGGCCATGATGGATGAAGACGGATTTGTTTACCTGGTAGACCGGAAAAAGGATGTTATTA
>SAMEA3663082__coassemble_683_pt1 | contig 10633 bp, 8 predicted proteins | sample SAMEA3663082__metabat2_low_PE_016 | metagenome-assembled genome bin SAMEA3663082 (sample SAMEA3663082) | pig gut metagenome | biome: pig gut; feature: pig-associated habitat; material: faeces | place: France | collected 2012 | reverse complement strand
GGCTTGCAGCAATGACTATTTCCATTTTGGTAAGGAAAAAGTGCATGTGATTTTACCAGATTTTACTTTGGAATTTGATGAGACGAGTCCGCAGTTAAGTGGGTGGCATGTGGAAATTTATTCTGAAAGTGAGATACGTGAGTTTTTTACAAGAGATTCTGGTTTTGACATTTATGTTGAAAAGAATGAGGTTGGCTGTGTTTTAGCTACTCCTATTGTGAAGAATTTTGCTGGTGAAGATGTTATTTTTTTTAAGCCTGCAGGGAATTTGATTTGTGAAATTGACTTTGCTCTTGGAAATGAATTGATTCTGGATTGGTATAAAGGATATTGTGCCTATTTGGTAAAAGTATTTTTTGATGAGACTGATTTAGAGAATGGTCATAATGAAGAGACTTGGAATGTTTTAGCTTGTTTCAATTGGTTTAAAATGATTGATGTAATGGAAGAAAGAGTTTTGGATTGTGAGATAAAAGGTTGTTTTTACAACCCATGGGTAATTGCACCTGAAACTGTGACAAGGCAAATTGCCTTGCACAGTTTCAGGGCTTCCCACCTTACTATGAAGCAATATTTTGAACTTGAAAATTTATTTGACAATAAAATATATTCTTCTTTTGTTCCTGAAAATAAGAATATCAAAAAAAATCACAAAATTTTGATAAAACAAAGTGAAGTAAATTTAATTTCCGATTATAATTTAGATAGTATTATTGTGACAGGAACTGCAATTAAATATAAAATTAAATATGCTGGAATGCCACAATATATTATTGGTTATGAATAAAAGATTCTTTTGTGTTTTTGTATGTATAATTTCTCTTTTGCTCGTTGCATGTGATAAAAATAAAGACTATGAATTTAAGTCTGACAGAGATGTTTTGTCTATTGGTTTTGGAAAGAAAGGTGATAATTATAAATGGTTTTATTTGTCCAATGATAAATTTGAGGAAGTGGAACGCCCTGAGTTTTCGCCAGTAATTTCTAAGGGACCATGGACTGAAACAATAAGAATTTCATCTGCAAATAATGTGCAAGACAAACCAAAAGGTTATGCCATTGTTAATAGGCTTGGTGTTCTTTCTTTTGAGGGGCATAAGGTTACTTTATCCAAAGATGTGGCAACTTTTTCAGATCGGACTGCAGGAAATCTTGTATTCGTGAATGACACACCTGTTTTTTCAGTATATAAAAGTTCATTTTTCAATGACACAATAGCATCAACTGATTATAAAAAGAATGACAGTAATCATTTATTTTTGTTGCAGTTTGATGATAATACGCAACTTTGTTATCCTATAATAAATTGCAAAAATATTATTGATAAAGAGCAGGCAGAAGTTTCTGATTTTTACTGGGATGGAACAGAATGGGCTTGTTCTTTAAAATATGTTGATGAAGGAAGAATCAATTTTTCATATATAAATTGGCGGCCAGTTTCATCACTGCTTACTATTACCCCTGCAAGTGCAAAAAAAGATATTGTAATTTCGGAATCAAATGTTCAGAAATTCAGAAATTCAAAATCCGCAAATGAATTTGCATATGCACCAGAAAGAATTAAAACGCTTTTGGAAGGATATGCATCAAAAATTCCGTTTACAATGGAATTAAAAAATGCAGGAGGGGCATCATCACGGATATATCAAAATAATACAACTGATTCTTTAAGATTTGAAAGAAATTGTTGTGGAATTATTTCCAAAGAACTTGTTTCCGTGCTTTTTGATGATGGAACATTTTTTGCCCAGGGAAATTTAAGAGATAAGGCTTTTTTTAATGATGGGGCAGCTGTAGCATTGCGACTTCCAAAATTACCTGCCGGTTATGTTTATGGTGAATATGTCATAACTGAAAATACACTTTTTGCAGCATGGGAAGAAACTTCATTTTATGAATCTGGAAGAAGCGGATTTATAGCTGTTGATTTGGAAAAGATTTTGTATGACAATTAAAAGAGAGAATTATTTTATATGAAGAAAATAGGTTTTGTTTTTATATTATTGTTGATTTTTTTTCCCCTCGCTTCTCAAACCACGGGAACAGATTCTGTAACAGAGTCAGACTTAGTAACAGAAAGTCCTTTTGAAAAATCTTTTTTTGAAGCAACAGATTTTTTTGTTGGTTTTACCCCCCTTGCATACATCTCTACAGAAAATGACAACAAAGGAGGACCTTCATCAATTGTATATCCATTATACCTTGGAATTGCGTGGCCAAGAGACTATTGGATTTCTATTCAGCCTTCATTAAAAATATTTACTGATTATTATCTTGTAAGTGAAGGAAAAGTATATCCTGCCGAAATTGAAAACAGAACAGGTTTGGGTTTTTCCTTTTTGTTGAATGTTCCTGTGGTTTTTCAGGCAAATTTCTGGGATAAATCTAACTTAAAACTTTCTGCTGGAATTGCTCTTTTGTTCCGCTTTGCAGTTACAGCACCTGGTATTGATTCTAATGAAGCTGGCGATTCTGGAAAAGTTAGTGATGATATTTCTCTAATTAATTCCAGCTTTTACGAAGGTGCTAAATTCATCTATTTTTCAACTAGTGCAGACTGGATGTTTACATTGAATAATGGAATGCAGATTGGTCCAGAAATTTCTTTCTATATTCCAGTTATTACATTGGCATCAGAATTTAGTTTGAATGGTACAATGATTTCTTGTGGAGTTAAATTGTTCTTCTAATGGGTTTTACAACAGCATCTCAATTCTATAAAAATCTTTTTAATACTAAAGTCTATAAAATTAGTCTTGATGGTGGCTGTACCTGTCCAAATCGGGATGGAACAAAAGGTGTTGGGGGTTGTATATTTTGTAGCGAAACAGGTTCAGGTGATTTTCAAAGCAAGGATAAATCTACTATTACCGCCCAAGTGGAAGCTGCAAAGCAAATCGTTAATAAAAAATTTCCAAAAAAAATTGAAAAGAAATATATCGTTTATTTTCAGAATTATACAAACACCTATGGCAACGAAGATTTAATCATCAAAAAATGGAAAGAAGCTCTTTCTTGTAGTGATGTTGTTGGGATTGCCATTGCAACCCGACCAGATTGCCTTTCCTCTAAGATTGTTTCAGAAATTAAAGACTTGTCTAATAATTGGTATGTTCAGCTGGAATTGGGCTTGCAATCAAAAAGTAATGAAACAGGAAAATTAATCAATCGTTGTTATGAAACAAAAGTCTATGAAAATGCTGTTACCTTAATCAAACAACAATGTCCCAAAGTTCATATTGTTACCCATCTTATTTTTGGACTTCCAGGGGAGAATGAAAAAGAGATGATGGAATCTTTAGATTATACGATTGCATGTGGAACTGATGGTATAAAAATCACAGTGCTTTATGTTCTAAAAGGTACAAAACTTGAAAACATGTATAACGATGGATTATTTAGAACGCTGGAAATGGAGGAATATCTGAATCTGATTAGAATGGCCATAAAAAAAATACCTTCCAATGTTATTATCCATAGGCTTACAGGTGACCCGCCAAAGAGTCTTGTGATTTCCCCAGTGTGGACATGTAACAAAAAGAAGGTATTATCAGAAATTAATAAAATACTTGGAAGCAACTAACTTTTTTGGTTATTCTGCTGCATTTTAATTCGTTTTTGTCGAACATCTGTAAGTAAAGCACAAAGTTCATCTTTTTTTTCATTTTGAATAAATTCTTCCATTAAAATAAGTTGTTTTTTGAAGTTTTCTATGTGATTAACAAGCTTGTCTTTATTGCTTAGGAAAAGCTCTGTCCAAAGTGGAGCATTAATCATTGCAATGCGGGTAAGATCTTCAAATGAACCGCCACCAAAAGATGTAATTTGTTCATCTTCAGCACTTTCAACCATGGCAGAAGCAACTACGTGACAAAGCTGAGATGTAAAACCAATTTTGTTATCATGAGTATTGCTGTCTGTTACTGTAATTTTTGAAAAGCCCATTTTGTGGATAAGGGTTTTAAAAGTTTCTACATTTTCCTGATGGATTTTTGAAGCAATATTATTTGGTTTATCGATTAAGATGTAATTGTGATTAATAAAGAATTCACCTTTAGATGATGCAAAACCTTCTTTTTCACCACCGGCCATTGGGTGTCCCATAATAAAATCTGCATTTGGTGGACAAATTTCATCATAATTGATTTCTAAAAGATTTTTTACACCACTAATATCTGTGATGATGGCATTATCCTTAAAATTGTTTCTGTTTTCTTTTAAGAAGTCAAGAATTGCATGGGGATAAAGGCAGACAAATACAAAATCACACTGGGAAAGCATAATTCTATTCTGATCTGGTAAAAAGCCTTCATCAATAATCTGTTCTTTTTTTGCAGCTTCTAAAGATTCTGTATTGCGGTCTAAACCAAGAATTTTGCCTGAAAAGAAGTTACTTTGACCAACTGAGTTTCTGATTGCTTTTGCAATAGAACCTCCCATAATTCCAAGTCCCACAATTCCGTATGTAAAAGTAGAAAGTTTTTTTTCTAATGATAAAGTTTCTGACATGTTTTTTCCTTTGGTGAATAATTTTACTTGTATGAGTGGGTTTTATCAAGAGTTTGATTTTTATCTTGCTATTATTCCTTTAGTCTTCCATTTACCAAATTTGTATCTGATAAGGCAGACAATTCCTGTGAAGAACCAGGTAAGACCTGTAGTAATCCAGATGCCCCAATAGCTAATAGGGAAAGTGATTCCGAAAATTGTGATGGAAGGAATGCGACATAAAATCTGTGAGAAAATTACACGGCAGGCAACTTCGGAAATGCCGTTTATCATAGAGAAATTAGTATCACCACATCCATTTAATACAGCTCGAGGAACATAAATCATTCCTAAAGGGAAGTAGAAAAGGCTTGTTATTTTTAGTGCCATAGCACCGATTTTTATTGTTTCAGGGTTTGCACTGCCATCAATAAAGAAGCCAATTACATTTTCTCCAAAAATGTAGGCAACTGGTAGCATTGTTAGAGAGAAGATTAAAGCAAATAGGGTTCCTCTGTGCATGCCTTTTTTTACACGGGCAATATCACCAGCTCCCATGTTCTGACCTGCAAAACTTGTAACTGCAGCACCGAGGGAACTGTAAGGCTGCTGAACCAATTGTTCAACTTTCATACAGATTGTGTAAGCTGCAATTACTGATTCTCCAAAAGTATTTACAACTCCTTGTAATACCATGCAGGAAACAGCAATGAGGGAGTTTTGAAGAGCGAGGGGAACACCAAGTTTGAATGAGTTTGCAATAATTTTTTTCTTTGGTTTTAATTCCTGTGGAGTCAAACGGAAAAAATCAACTTTTTTATAGGCATACATAAAACTTGCGATTGCAGAAATTGCCTGTGAAATAACTGTAGCAAATGCAACCCCAAAGACTTCCCAGTTCAATACAAGAACAAAAAGTAAATCCAATGCAATATTTACGATGCTTGAAATAATAAGGAAGTAAAGAGGTGATTTTGAGTCTCCCAGGGCTCTAAGAATTGCGGCAACTCCGTTGTATAATGCAATGAATACAATTCCAAGGCTTGTAACTCTCATGTATGTAACGGCATCCTTAAAGATGGTATTTGGACATTGCAAAAGTCTTAAGAGTGCTGGAGAAAGAAAAACACCAATAAGTGTTACAATAAAGGCTGAAATAGAAAGCACATAAAGAGAGCTTCCGATTGTTGTACGGACATTCTGATAATCTTTTGCCCCAAAATACTGGGCTACGATGATTCCAATACCAATAGCAAGACCAGAAGAGAGAGAGAAAAATAAAAATCCCATGGAACCGCAAGTTCCTACAGCAGCCAAAGCATTTTGACCAACGTAATTACCTACAATAATGGAATCTACCATATTATAAAATTGTTGAACTATATTTCCTAAAAGAAGAGGTGCTGCAAAAGCTAACAGGTGCTTGCTTATTGAACCTGTCGTCATGTCTGTTAATTTAGCCATTTAATCACCATAAATCCTTAATGATAATATAGTCATCTGCGAAAGAAATAAAGTGTATAAAAATCTATTGTCATTGTATGAAAATGATTAAATCGCAGACGATGGGGACAGGGATAAACTTTAAGTAATTCAGACGCTGGGGACAGGGATAAACTTTAAGTAATTGTAAATATCATTAAAATTTACTAATATATGGAATACATTTCATTTTAGGGAGGACCACTATGGTTCCAGTTTTAATTAAAGATTTACTTAAATCTTCTCCAGACGGACGAGAAGTAAAAGTTTGTGGATGGGTTCGTTCTGTTCGTGACTCAAAAGGTCTTGTTTTTATTCAGGTTAATGACGGAAGCTGTTTTTCAAATATCCAGCTTACTTTTGACCGCAATAATCCTTCTAAAAATGCAAATGTAAATAATATTGAAGAAGAACTTAAAAAACTTAATACAGGTGCTTCTGTTCGTGCAACAGGTATTTTAATAGAATCGCCTGCTTCTGGACAGGCAGTTGAAGTTATTCTTGAAAAAATTGAATGTCTTGGTACTTGTAATCCAGATGAATATCCATTGCAGAAAAACAAAATGTCTATGGAATATCTGCGTGAAAATGCTTACCTTCGTGCACGAACAAACACTTTTGGTGCTGTTTATCGTGTTCGTAACCAGATGGCATTTGCTGTTCACTCATTCTTTCAGGAACGAGGATTCCAGTACATTAATGCTCCAGAAATCACATGTTCTGACTGTGAAGGTGCTGGAGAAATGTTCCAGGTAACAACTTTGAGTATGGAAAAAATTGCAGAAATGGGTGTAAAAGCCGGTGCAAAAGGTATGAAACCAGAAGATGCTTATAAACTTGTTGATTACAGCAAAGACTTCTTTGGTAAAAAAGCAAACCTTACAGTATCAGGCCAGCTGGAAGCCGAAACTTTAGCTACAGCATTAAGCCGTGTTTATACATTTGGACCAACATTCCGTGCAGAAAATTCTAACACACCTCGTCACCTTGCAGAATTCTGGATGATTGAACCAGAAATGGCATTCTATGATCTTGATGATGATATGGATTTGCAGGAGGACTTCGTTAAATATCTATTAAACTGGGCACTTACAAAATGCCGCGAAGATTTGGAATTCTTTGACAAACGCATTCAGCCAGGTCTTATTGCTCAGTTGGAAAGTGTTGTCAATTCTAAATTTGTACGCATTTCTTATACAGATGCAATTGCAAAACTGGAAGAAGCTGCTAATAACGGTGCTAAGTTTGAATTCAAACCTTACTGGGGATGTGATATTGCTACTGAACACGAACGCTATCTTACAGAACAGATTTTCAAATGTCCTGTAATGGTTTTTGATTATCCAAAGGAAATAAAATCCTTCTATATGAAACAGAATCCTGATGGAAAAACTGTTCGTGCCTGCGATGTTCTTGTTCCAGGAATTGGTGAACTTAACGGTGGTTCAGAACGGGAAGCTGATTATGATAAACTTATTGCAGAAATCAAAGCTCGTGGTATGGACGAAAGTGTTTATGACTGGTACTTAAAGCTTCGTAAGTTTGGTACAGTTCCACACTCAGGATTTGGTATGGGATTTGAACGCCTTATTCGTTATGTAACTGGTATGGAAAATATTCGTGATGTTATTCCTTATCCACGGGCTCCAAAACTGGCAGATTTCTAATAAGCAGTGAAAAAGACATTAAAAATTGTTGAATTTTTCCATTTGCTAAAAAGAAGGGTTAGCAGACGTCTCAAAAAAACAAGTCAGTTGATTTATTTGACTACTGCTAACTCTTTTTCAAACAACATTTTTGAAAGTGCTAATTCCTGTTCATTTGGATTTATTTTTTCTTTCATCCCTATCACATTGATTATTTTAACATTACTGGTAGGGCTGTTACGAACTCATCCTCCATTATTAAATTTTATCCTTCAATATATTCAACCAATTTCTACCGTAGTCGATTTAAATTCCATTATCAATCAGGTTCTAAATATAAAATCTTTTTCATATGTGGAATTCTTACTTGGTATTTGGATTGTCTGGATGGCAAGAAAACTTTTTAGTTCCATTTTAGGTGCCATTTCAAAAATATTTAAAAGTGTTTCTGGTGGAAAGACACTAATAAATCAGCTGATTAGTTTTGTTGTTGAATTTATTCTGGTAATCATCATTATGTTTGTAATGCTGTTCATTTTCAGTATTAACAGCTTTATCTCCCGTCCAGAATTTCAAGATATCATAGAAGATTTACCAGTTCATTTTTTATCAACAATTAGTACTAATGCGGCTATGTTGGTTTATCTGGTAATTTTTCTTTTTACTGCTGTAATTTATAGAATTGGATCTGGAATAAAACCTAAAATCAGCTTGTGTTGTTTTTACGCATTATTTTCAACAGCGGCATTTTATTGCTGCTCTACATTAATTTCCATTTTCTTTAATCCTTCGAATTACAACTTGATTTACGGGGCTATCAGTTCTCTTTTGCTTTTGATGATGAGAGTCTGGTTCTTCTTTAATATTTTCCTGTTTTTTGCACAGATGCTTTTCTGTACAGAATATTTAGATACCTTGTCTTTTGCGCTTTTATACATGCTTCCAGAAAATGAAGAAAATCTTTCAAAGTGGGGTGCATTTAAGCGTTCCCTTTTTAGAAAACCAGCAGTTATTCAGAATAAGTATGCTGTAAAGAAATATAAATATGGTGAAACAATATATAAAACTGGTGATGATGCGGATTGTGTTTTCTATATTTTGAAAGGAACTGTTTATCGTTATTCACAGGATAATAGCATTACAGTTTTAAAGGCTGGTTCATTTTTTGGAGAAATGCATTGTGTTCTTAATCAGCCAAGAACAAATACAACAATTGCTCAATCTGATTGTGAGATAACGATTATTGAATCAGAAGATTTCCTTGATATTTTAAAGAAAAATCAGAAGGCATCTGCAAAAGCCATTTCTAAAGTTTCACGATATACAGAAGAACTTTACAATAATGAAAAAATGCAGGATACGAATAATCCTTTGTTTAAATAAAAAAATGCACCTCCTGAAATTGAACTTTATTTGACCAACTTTAGGGGTGCACTTCAAATATGGATTTTTTTTACCAGAAATCCTTTTTAATCTTTTGCATTAGGAAGATTTACAATTCCACCTGCAGCAGTAAGTGGAACATATTCTGGAACCTGACGTCCATCCCACTTTTTAGCCTTTTCCAGTTCAATTTCAAGTTCTTTAAGTTTGATTTCAACCTGGTAGTTTTGAGCAACTTTGCTGTTGTAGTATGCAAGAGCATCTGCTTCAACTTTCTTTGCTTCAGCTTCTTTTTGAGCCTTAATTAAAGCAGCTTCAGCTTCCTGTTCAATTGCAGCCTTTTTAGCTTCTGCTTCTTTTACCTGCTTCTGGGCATTCTGTTCAGCAAGCTTCAAATCCTGTTCAGCTTTTTTTACTTCCTGAGCACGGTTAGCAGTTTCTTTAATCTGTTTATCAAAGTCATCACTCCAATCCCAGTTTGTGATTGTTGTTTGTGAAATATCAATAGGGTAGTCAGCCATTCTGGTAAGCATTGCCTGTGCTACTTTTGATGTGACTTCATTCTGTTTTTCAACAAGATCATAAATTGAATACTGACCAACAGTTTCTTTCAAAGAAGCTTTTACATTGTCCCGCATTGCTCCCTGAATAACCTGATCGTTCTGATAACGAGTAACAATATCCATAATGCGTTTTTCATCATAGATATAGCGAACAGCAACTGTACTTCCTACAGTCTGCATATCCTTTGTGATGGCACCATCGCTTCCACAAGAGAAAGAAACTTCGTATGTCTTTGGTTCAAGTCTGAATTTTCTGATTCTAGTAATAAATGGAGCATGGAATTTCATTCCTGGTTGAATAACATCGCCTTCTACCTGTCCAAGTGTAACTTTTACACCTCTTTCATTTGGTGATACAACAGTGCAAGAATTTACACAAACAACTACAATTGCAACAAGAACAACTCCGGTTGCAATTAATCTTTTAATACCTTTGTTCATAAGGCCTCTCCTTAAAAGTTTATCTTAAGTGGAAAATAATGTTTTTTTTAAGATATGACAACCCTTTTTTTTAAATATTTCATTTTTTCTCCGGAACTGGTACCACCTTTAGGCTATGAACCCATTGAAAATTTCTATATTAGTGGTAAATTTAATAAGTAGGGGCACCTGCCCCTGCGCGTCCACTTCGTTGGCCGCTACCCCCTCTCCTAGGGCTTTGCCCTAAAACCCAGATTAATTGGAGGCTTTATGAAAAAAATATTTTTATCATTACTAATGGTTATTGCATTTTCTTCTATAACTATTTTTGCTCAGAGTAAAACTAAAACTAAAATTGAATTTTCTTCAAAGGATATTAACAACAAAAATATTACAAGTGAAATTTTTGAAGATGCAGAATTAACAATGATAAACATATGGGGAACTTTTTGCGGACCTTGTATTAAAGAAATGCCTGATTTAGCTCAATTAAATAAAAATAACGAAAATAAAGGCTTTCAAATTATTGGAATCGTGATTGATGCAGTGAATAGAAAAGGGCTTCCAGATTCAAAACAAATGGACGCTGCCAAAAAAATAGTAAAGCAGACAGGAGCAGATTATATTCACATTGTTCCAGATACAAAATTA
>SAMEA3663082__coassemble_617_pt1 | contig 11304 bp, 11 predicted proteins | sample SAMEA3663082__metabat2_low_PE_016 | metagenome-assembled genome bin SAMEA3663082 (sample SAMEA3663082) | pig gut metagenome | biome: pig gut; feature: pig-associated habitat; material: faeces | place: France | collected 2012 | reverse complement strand
CTATTCCCATGGAATATAAGTTTCATATCAATAATTTTATTACGAACTACCAAAAGAATTTGCTAAATTCTAATAAAGTAAACGGTGTGAATATTGTGAATCCAGAAGCATCTGATTCATCAAATGTAAATTCAGATTCTGCTGTTCAACAATCACAAGGTTCAGTAAGTAATGCAACAAATTAATGGTGCAGTTTAATCTGTATCTAATTTTATTTTATAAAGACGGAAAATATGAAAGCAAATAATCCATTAGAATCAGTGTATTTTATTTCTTTACCTGAAAATTTTAAATCTGAAAATTCTGAAATTCAAATTGATCCAACAGTTCAATTACCAGTTCAAAAAAAGCCGGAGGATGGTCCAGGGGATTTTGATCCAAAGGAAATTACTACGGAACAGATTCTTGCTGGCATTCTTACTGTTTTAGCATATGATAAAAAAAATCAGAATTTGGATTATTATCGTTCTATATTAAAAAAAGCTAGACCAAATATAAAAGCAGAATTATGTGAAGCGGCAATTTTAAAGACTAAAAATGAAGATTTTGATTTAGCGGAAGAAATTTTTCTTGCTTTGCATGGTTTTGATCCAGAAGATGAAGCAATTATTCTTAATATGGCTTTGTTTTTGGATCAGCGGGCTGAAAGTTATAGAAAGGCTGGTTTGTATGAAGATGCAGATGCATATGATGCCGATGCCTATTCCTATTATGAGCAGGCAATGAATGCTGAACCACCATTGGCTGATGCATTCTTTAATGCAGGCTTCTTCTTTATGAAACAACATAAATTCAGAGAAGCTAAAGATTCTTTTGAAACATATATTGCACTTACATGTGAATTAAGTGATGAGGAATTGGGCGAAGCTGGATGTTATAAGAGAGAAAGAGCTCAGGAAGTTGTTAATAATATTCAAAGACAGAATATGGATGATATCCATTTTAAGGATGCTTATGATTTTATTTCTCATGATCAGGTTGAAAAAGGTCTTGAGGAAATTAGAATCTTTTTGCAAAGTAATCAGAAGGTTTGGAATGCATGGTTTATGCTTGGTTGGGGATTGAGAAAGCTTGAAAGATTTGGTGATGCTAAATCTGCTTTTCTAGAAGCCCTAAAATATGGAGCAGATGAAAATGCAGATACTTTTAATGAACTTTCCTTGTGTTATATTGAAGAGGGTGACTTTAAGGAAGCTGAAAACTGTTTGAAAAAAGCTTTTGCTCTTGAACCAGAAAGTACAAAAATCATTTCTAATTTGGGATATCTTGCATTGGCCCAGGGAAAGAAACAGGAAGCTAGAAATTATTTTACAGCAGTATTAGAATTTGATCCAAAAGACCAGATTGCTGCAGCAGAGCTATTAAAGTTGGAAAAAGAAAATTAGTTTTTTAGACAAAAATAAGTTTATTTTGTTTTGAAAATTAATCATTCTGTAATATTAAAAATGAGAAGGGAGATTTAAATAATCTCCTTTTTTTATTCCATTTTTTTCGAACCAGCCTTGTGGAACTTCTAATGCGTATCTAACTGAAACAGTACTAATAATTGAATCTAAACAATATGGTTCCATATGGAAAATGTCTCTTATTTTACCTTTTGAATCTATGTAAGCAATAGATAAAGGTGTTGGGGTATTTTTCATCCAAAAAGAAAGAACTTGGTCTCTTTCAAAAACAAAAAGCATACCAGTTCCTTCTGGTATTTTTTTTCGTTCCATATATCCCCGTGCTCTATCTTCATTTGTTTTAGCAATTTCTGCACTGATTGATATTGTTGTACCATCAGATTTTGTTATGGTTAAATTTCTTTTTTCTAATCCACTGTTTTTACAGGCAATTAATGTAAGAAATATACTGAAAAATATAAAAATGCAAAGTGTTTTTTTCATGATTAAAATTCCTCTAAAAATAATTCTCGTGTATATTCTTCTGCAGATATTTGAACATTGGTATAATTTTTTAATTCTTCATAGGTTTTTTTATCAATATATTTTACAGATAAAGGTTTTTCTAAAATAAGAATTATATCATCAGATTCCCAAACTGTTTTTTGAGGATCTAATGTTGTTGGTTCTCCATATTTTTTTGTTAATGTTGTAAACATGGAATAATAGTCAATTTTATTTTTATTTAGATTAATGGTCATTATATAAAGTTTTTCATTATAAAATTGAAACCAGCATTGGGTTAGAAAAGGTGAACCTAAATTATTTGTTGTGTCTGTTTCAATTAAAATTTGATTATCTCCAGGAACTAATGAGACATCCCTGTCACCATTGTAACCAAATTCAGGTGTTTGAATTAATGCAATTTTAGTTTCATCCAAAGTCATTCCTAAAGAAATTCCTTTATAACTATAGGGCAAAGGTTCATAGTTTTTTGAATCTTCTTGTGAAAAAAAATCATATGAAATAAATAATAATATAATAATCAAACAAATTTTATTTAGCTTCATATAATTATTATCGGAGGAAATGGTTTAATAATTAGTTTAGAAAACTCTTATTTTTGCTCTTGCTTTTGTTTACGATAAAAAGCTGCTTGTTTTAAAAGTTCTGGGATATCTTTGATAAAAATTTTACCATTATCTATTTTAACAAGTGAAGATTGCTGGAATTCATAGATTGCTTTTGGTTGATGCTCATTTGCAATTCCACACATATTAGCCAGATCTTTAGGAGTGAGTTCTGTCTGTTGTGATTTTGAAGGCAAATTATTTAAATCTAATTTTTGCTTTTCAATTTGAAGAGAAAGCATATCAATCATCTTTTGATAAGGATTATTAATATTTGCATTATCTAACTGTCTGTACATAGACCAAAGTCTTTCGGCCAGGGTATTTGTGAGACTTGAAATCAGCTGAGGTTGAGAGCTAACCATGTTGTTAAAGTTTGTATTGTTTACAACCATTAATTTACAATCACTATGAGTAATTGCATTTGCAGAACGAGGTTTGTTTTCTAATAAAGCCATTTCGCCAAACATTGCCCCTTTTTGCAAAACAGCAAGTGTTACCTCATTTCCATCTACAACTTTTGTAATAGAAACTTCTCCTGATTGAATAATAAACATATCGTGTCCAGTAGAAGCTTCGGCAAAAACCATTGTATCTTTTGGATATGAACGGGTTAATTCTTCAGTTGGCTCAAAATAAACAGCATGTGTTCTGTTTTTTAGAGTAATAAACTTTTGTTTTGCAATTTCAGCATTTGGTCCAACAGGTTTTGTTTTGAGATATTGATAATATGCAAAAACAGCAATATCCAGTCGCATTGTTTTTTCATAATATTGGGCAACTTTGAAAATATGTTCGTTGTTCTCTTTTACTACAGAGTTTAATGTTGCTTGTGTAAGCATTTCATTCATTTGGCGCATTCGTGCAGCAAATGTTTTGATGATTTTAATGGCAACAGGAGTATTATTAACAATAAGCTCTGAATACTGTTCTTTTTTTACAGCAATAACAGTTACATCAGTTCTAGCAATAGCGGTTTCAATTTGAAGGTGTCCTGACATACATGGAACAACTCCTACGAAGTCTCCAGGACCTAAAGAAAAAGGCTTGATTCCCGAACCAGAAGATTTAAAACATGATACTAAACCTTTTTGAATGATAAAAAAGCGATCACTATCTGATTTACCTTCTACTACAATATATGAACCTGGTTTGAAATTAATAACCTGTAATTGTAACATTAAGAACCACCCTGCTAAAAAGTATAAATTTTGGACTATTATTTGTCAACAAAGCCAAAATCATATAATTAGTTATCGACAAAAATAATTTCAGGCTCAAGGGAAAAACCAAAATTATTTTTAATTTGAGTTTGAGTATACAAAACTAAGTCTTTAATGTCTTTTGCAGTAGCTTTATTTACATTAATGATAAAATTTCCATGGAAATCGGCAATTTTTGCACCACCTATGGAATAACCACGAAGTCCTGCTTCATCAATAATTTTTCCAGAGGGTTTACAAAAGTCATGATTGTTCTTAAAAACAGAACCAGCACTTGGATATTTAAAGTGTCCCTTATCAACTCTTTCAGAAATATATTTTTTGCATTCTGCTTGAATTTTTGCCTGATCTTTTGCGGTTTTTTGATCTAAAAGAAAGGTAACAGTGGTAATGAATTTATTTCCATCTTGAAATGGGGATTTTTTATAATCCCATTGGGTAGGATCAAATCTGTTGTGTTCTAATTCAACTTTACTTTTATTTAGATTCATATGGGTTGTATAGTAAATGATTTCCGAGATTGATTTATCAAAACAACGGGCATTCATAAAGGTTGCACCACCTACAGAACCTGGGAGTCCTGCAAATTGTTCAACTCCACTGATGTAATGTTCTGTACAATAATTTACAAGTGTAGCCATTGGAGTTCCAGAAAAACATGTTATAAGAATCTTATCTTTAGGAATTGTTTTTTCAGGAAAGTCCAATGGTAAATCACGAGGGGCTAGTTTATCTACACTTACAAAATCCTGAGTGGAAAGTACAACCTTTTGTAATATACCGTCAGGAAAAACAATGTTACTGCCTCCTCCCAAAATAAAAAAAGGAGTTTCAGTTGCGAGCAGATTTGAAAGAGCAATTTGGAAAGAATAGTAATTTTTAGGTTTTATAAAAAGCTCTGCTGAACCACCAACTTTGAAGGTTGTTTTTTGTGCTAGAGGTTCGTTGTAAGTTATATCTCCAATAAAAGCTTCATAATTTTTAATGGATGCGATTAAATTGTCATATTTTGCCATTTGAATAAATTATAATAGAAATAGGCTATTTAGTCACGAAAGAGAAAGAAGGATTGAAAATTTATAATGAAAGCTTCCTTTTTTTAACATAAACTTTACATTGTATTAATTGAATTTTATTTTAAATCATATATAAATAAATTATGATTTATATTCTTGAAGATGACGATAACATTCGTAAACTAATTAATTATTCGTTGAAAAGCCAGGGATATGAAGTTAATGATTTTGCTTTACCATCTCTTTTTTGGCAAGCCATGGAGTCTCAAAAACCTGATCTTCTTTTACTTGATATTATGTTACCTGAAGAAGATGGAATTTCAATTCTTAAAAAGCTTCGAACAGATTTTAAAACATCCGTAATTCCTGTAATTATGCTAACTGCTAAAGATTCTGAATACGATGTAGTAACCGGATTAGATGCGGGAGCTGATGATTATGTTACAAAACCTTTTGGTATGATGGCTCTAGTTTCCCGAATAAAGGCAGTTCTTCGTAGATATGAAAAAACAGACTCTAGAAAAGAAATTATAGAATGGAGCGGTATAAAAATTGATGAAAATCAACATACGGTTTTTGCGGGTTCAAAACAGATTTTCCTTACGGTAAAAGAGTTTGATTTGCTTGTACTTCTTATGAAAAACAGGGGTAATGTACTTACCCGAGAGCAATTACTGGAAGCGGTTTGGGAGCTTTCCTCTGCGGTAGAAAGTCGTACAGTTGATGTTCATATTCGTACACTACGAGCAAAGCTTGGTGAATATGAAAAAAACATAGAAACAATTCGGGGAGTGGGATATAAATTTATATGAAATCAAAATCACTTACATTTAAAATATTTATAAACACATTTTTAGTAGGAACTCTTATTTATTTTGTGTGTGCATTTTTGTTCATTTCAAATATGTACAGTTATTTTGAAAATCAGATTTTTTCAGAATTAATAACTGAAAGCAATTTTTTGGAAAAATATGTTTTAGAAGGAGAACTTGATTATATTGCTTCTATAAAAACTGAAAATCGTATTACACTGATTCATACAGATGGAAGGGTTTATTTTGATAATAAAGTAGATATTTCTAAACTGGAGAATCATGGAACAAGACAGGAATTTATTGGTGTTAAAAATAAAGGGGCTATCCAACTATCACGTTTTTCTTCTACAATGACTGAAAAAACTCTCTACTTTGCACGAAGGATTTCAAACGGAGATGTATTGCGAATTAGTTGCAATCAGCATTCTGTATGGGTTCTTGTTTTAGGAATGAGTCAGATTCTTTTGATAATGTTTGTAATTGCCGTGATTATTTCCGGTTTATCTGCTTCTTGGATTAGTAAAAAAATTGTAGATCCATTAAATAAAATTGATTTGGAGAATCCTGAAGAAAGCGATGTTTATGATGAACTAAAACCATTTACAAAACGCATTGCAGAAGAAAATTTTGAAAAATCGCAAAGAGAAGAGCTTCGACAGCAATTTACTGCAAATGTTAGTCATGAATTAAAAACTCCACTTACAAGCATTAGTGGTTTTGCGGAAATATTAAAATCTGGTGGAACAGATGAAACAACAACAAAAGATTTTGCAACTTCTATTTATGATGAAAGTCAGCGGATGATTACTCTTGTAAATGATATTATTAAGCTTTCAAAGCTTGATGAAAAGTCAATAAGTCTTGAAAAGGAAGCAATTAGTCTTAGAGACTTGTGCAGGGACGTAATTGAAGTTGTTTCTGCAAATGCTAGGGCAAAAAATGTAACAATAAATCTGTCTGGGGAAAGTGGATTAATAAATGGAGTTCAGCCTGTCATTTATGAAATGATTTATAATCTTGTGGATAATGGAATAAAATATAATATTGAGGGCGGAAAAGTTGAAATCAATATTCAAAATATGATGGAAAGCAAATGTGTAATTCTAACAATAAAAGATACTGGTATTGGAATTCCTGCTTCAGAAAAAGATAGAATATTTGAACGTTTTTATAGAATTGATAAAAGCCGTTCGAAACAAAATGGGGGAACAGGACTTGGACTTAGTATTGTAAAACATGCGGCAAAATATCACGGTGCCAGCATTTTACTGAACAGCGAAGTGGGAAAAGGAAGCACATTTACAGTTATATTCCCAGTGTAAAAATAGATAAATTTTACATAAACTTAACATAAACATAATTTTCAAAACTCATATAAACCACCATATTATAGCCATGATTATGAATGTATTATCACAGGTAATTAGCTTTATAGGGTCTTTGTGCCTGTTGCTTTTTGGAATGAATATGCTGAGTAATGGTATACAGAAAGGAGCGGGAAGTGGATTACAAAAGTTACTTGGAAAAATAACGGGCAATCGATTTTATGCTGTTTTAACAGGTATAGGTGTTACTGCCATAATTCAATCATCTGGTGCTACTACTGTTATGGTAGTATCCTTTGTTAATGCTGAGATTCTGACTTTGGAACAAGCAATTGGGGTGATTTTTGGTGCAAATATTGGAACAACGGTTACTGCCTGGATTGTTTCTCTTTTTGGATTTAGTTTTTCTATTTCAGCCATGGCAATTCCAATGTTTGGTTTTGGATATGTTCTGAAATATTTTAAGAAATTTCGCATTCATAATTTTGCAGAATGTTTTATGGGTTTTGCACTGCTATTTATGGGACTTGGGCTGCTTAAAGAAAGCCTGACCTTAGGACCAACTGCAAGTAAAGTTTTTTCTATTATAAATGAATGGGGACTGGGAGGCATTCTCCTAGGTGTTTTGACAGGTGCCATAATTACAGCATTGATACATTCAAGTTCTGCAATGACAGCAATTGTACTTACAATGGCGGCAGGGGGAACTTTAAGCTGGGAGCTTAGTGGGGCAATTGTTTTGGGAAGTAATATTGGGTCTACTGTAGATGCAGTAATGTCAAGTTTTGGTGCTAGTGTAAATGCTCGACGTACTGCTTTTGTTCATGTGGCTTTTAATGTTACAGGTACAATAATAGCATTACTGATTTTTAGACCGTTTCTTAGTTTGATTGATATTATTATTCCATTGGAGCCTTCTGCAAATATAACAACACATATTGCAATGCTTCATACAATTTTTAATATATGTGCAACTTTAATATTTATTCCTTTTGTAAACCAGATTGCAATGATTTCCCGCAAGGTGATTTCTGAAACAGCAACAGAAAAGGATGAACATTATCATCTTCCAGCAATTCTTCCTCATTCTAGAATTAATGCAGATTTATATTCTTACCAGATTCAAACAGAAATAAGTAAAATGAGTGCAAAAATAATGGAAATGTTGGATTCTGTATGCAACAGTTTTACAAATCCAAACAACGCGGATGAAGAAAATGAACATGTAAAATATCTTGAAAGCTATATTGATGAAATGAATGCAGCAATTACAGGATTTTTACAAAAATGTTCCCGATTACCAAATGCCAATCGTAAAGAAAGACAACATTTTTCAGATTTGATTCATATTACAGATACAATGGAAAATCTAAGCGATGAAACTTGTTCATTAATGCACACTGTAAAAAAATTTGTAACTGATGAAAAATATAGGACCGATTCAAAACGAAGTCGTGAAATTATGGATTATATAGAAAGAGTTCGTATTTTCTTTGAGCAGGTTTGTGTATATTTTACAATTGGTTTTTCCGCTGAAGAACGAAACTCTGGAGAAATAATTGAACAAAGAATTGATGAAACTAAAAAAGAATTGAAGAAGGAAAGTCGTAAGCGTCTTGAAGCAGGTGCAGATGTGAAAGAAGAACTTAATTACATGGACATGGTTCGTAAAATTGAACGAGCTGGTGATTGTGTTTATGGAATTTTGCAAAGTTTATAAAAGGGATTATAAATATCTTTTGAAATCCTGACCATTAACTCCAGCAAACAGCTTGCATATGAACAGCTCTATAATTTTTAAGATAGGATACATTTTCTTTCTCCTGTCAGTGCAAAAATTACCCACTCCGCAATATTTGTAGCGTGGTCGCCAATTCGTTCTATATATTTTGCTATGAGAAGATAGTCCAGAATTGTTTCGCCTTCGCTGGTTTCACGAATCTTCTGTACAAGATCTGTTTTAATGGCATGGTACAAATCATCAATAACATCGTCGTGGGCAATAACATTTTTTGCCTTGTTGTAGTCCTTTTCGATGTAAGACTGAACTGCATCGTGAAGCATATTGATAATTTCTGTAGAAAGCTCAATAATCTCGTTCATCTTGCCGTATTTGCAGTCAGGAACATTAAGCACCAGGTCCGCCACATCCACTGCGTGGTCACCAATTCGTTCCATATCAGTAATCATTTTTAGAGCGGCAGTAATCAGACGCAGATCGGTAGCCATTGGCTGTTGCTGCAATAAAAGCTTCATACACTGAGCTTCAATATCCCGTTCCATATCATTAATGGCTTCGTCATTTTTTGCCACCTGTTTTGCCGCTTCCACATCCCGTCCCATCAACGCCAGCATGGAACTTTCAATTGCAATTTCAATCATCTTTCCCATGCTTATGATTGCCCTATTCAACTTACGTAATTCTTCTTCGTATTTTTCTCTCATATAAAAATCCTTTCCAACTCTCTATTCCGCATTCCTAATTCCGAATTAGTCTAACCAAACCGTCCAGTGATATAATCTTCTGTTTTTTTCATTTTTGGCTTACTGAAAATCTGTTCAGTATCGCCAGCTTCAATAATTTCTCCAAGCAAAAAGAACACAGTCTTATCGCTGATTCGAACTGCCTGCTGCATGTTGTGAGTAACGATGATAATTGTGTATTTTTCTTTAAGCTGCATAACCCAGTCTTCAATTTTGGAAGTAGAAATTGGATCCAGTGCAGAAGTTGGCTCGTCCATTAAAAGTACCTCCGGCTGAACGGCTAAGGCTCTGGCTATGCAAAGTCGCTGCTGCTGACCGCCACTTAATTCCAGTGCGGATTTTTTTAGATTATCTTTGAACTCATCCCAGATGGCCGCATTCCGTAGTGAAGTTTCTACAATTTCATCCAGTTCTGCCCGCTTTTTGATTCCGTGAGTGCGAGGGCCGTAAGCAATGTTATCGTAAATGCTCATTGGAAAAGGATTAGGCTTTTGGAAAACCATGCCTACATTTTTTCGAAGCAGGTTTACATCTGTGGATTTGTCTAAAATGTTCAGATTACTAACGGGGCGTTGCGGGGTGTCCCCGCTGATGGGGGTGTGTGAGCAACGAAGTGCGGCCGTAAGGGGGAAGAGTCGCTTCGCTAACGAGTTTTGTTTTCGATTTTTTCTATCGGAAAACAAAACATCGCTTCCCCCTCCATTAATTATTCCCCATTCCGAATTCCTGATTAAAATTTCCCCTTCAATTTTGCAGCCTTCAACCATATCGTTCATTCGATTGATGGATTTTAGCAAAGTAGACTTGCCACAGCCAGAAGGCCCAATAAACGCCGTAATCTGATTTTCTGGAATCTCCAGATTTATGTTTTTGAGGGCATGAAAGTCGCCGTAATATAAATCTAGATTTTTAATTTCAATTTTATTCATGCCTGAAGTTTAGCGGGTAAATGTAAAATGATTTTGAAAAATATGTAAAAGGTTTGTAAAATTAAAAAATGAAAATAAAACCAATTACTATTGAAGATTATGATTCTCTTATGGAACTTTGGAACAGCGTTGGAATGAGTAAGCGAGCTCTGAATCCTGTTGATGACAGCCGGGAAGGAATTGCATTTTATTTAAGAAGGAATCCTTCTACCTGTTTTAAGGCTGTTGATGAAGATTTTGGAAAATTGCTTGGTGTAATTTTGAGCGGTCACGATGGGCGCCGGGGAATTGTGCATCATCTTTGTGTAAGACCTGACGCTCGCCATTGTGGAATTGGATCAAAGCTTGTAGCTGCTGCTGAAGTTGCATTAAAGGCAGAAGGTATTCAGAAGATTTTTATTCTTGTTTTTAATGACAACGAAGGGGGCAATGCCTTCTGGGAAAATCAGGGATATTCTTTGCGCACAAATCTTAACTACAGAAATAAATCTCTTAATGATGAGATTCCTATGGGGGAATAATTTTTTCAAAATTATAAATTTAATTTAAGCGTAAATCAAAAGCTTTTTTTAAGTTTCCGTTAAATCCAAGATCTTCGTAGAACTTATGGGCTTCTGTGCGTTTGCAGTTGCTTTGTAAAATCACTTTGTAGCAGTTGTTGGCTTTAGCGTCTTCGGTAGCCATTTCTATAACTTTGCGGGCCAGGCCTTGTTTGCGGTAGGCGGCAGCTGTAACTACATTTTCCAGAAAGCAGATGGAGCGTCCGTGGGCTGTAAGATTTGGAATAATCATTGTGAAGCAGGTGGAAACGACTTTGTTTCCGTTGGCAGTATCAACTGCGCCAAAATATTTTATGTTGGGATTTTTTGAGATTTCTTCCCACACTGGCAGGGAGCCTTGGGCAGTCAAATCTTTGTTGTTTTCATCCAGCTGAACGTAAAGCTCCAGTAAGGATGGCAAATCTTTTTCTGTAAGCAGACGGAATTGGATATCTGGT
>SAMEA3663082__coassemble_601_pt1 | contig 11451 bp, 10 predicted proteins | sample SAMEA3663082__metabat2_low_PE_016 | metagenome-assembled genome bin SAMEA3663082 (sample SAMEA3663082) | pig gut metagenome | biome: pig gut; feature: pig-associated habitat; material: faeces | place: France | collected 2012 | reverse complement strand
CTGTCCCCACCGTCTGACAAAAATTTTGAATTGGTGTAAGAAAATCTTTTGTTACAGAAAGTAAGGCTGAAACAACAAAAGCAAATCTTTTTTCAACAATGCTCATGTACATGCAGATAAATTGCTTGGGAGCGTTTAAGTCTACAACCTGTTCAAAATCTCCCTCAGGAATTCCTCCGCAGTTCATATCCACATAATCTGCCAAAGATGGATTTGTATATTGAATTCCAAAATTCAAGATTTGATTTGTAATTTCATTCCAAAGTTTAATCTTGTTAAAAGAGCGGTAATAATCTTGCATTTCTTCTGTGTTCATATGATGAATTATATCAGGTTGTTTCCATATTAAAAATATGTTAGAGTAAAAACATGTCTACTACAAAAAAAACAACTAAAACTTCAAGTTCAAAAAGGACATCAAATTCAAATCGTAAAAGAAGCTCTAAATCAAAAGCACAAAAATGGTTCACGGTTCTAGTGTTCATTATTGTCGCTATTTATGCTGCCTGGTATGTTTACACAAATAGATATGAAATCATTGACATTGTAAAAACAGAAAATTTTGCAACAGACGAGGAAAACTATGCTGCACTAGAAGCAGAAGAAGCAAAGGCTTCTGAAAAGGCTGAAACAAAAACTTCGGAAGACGTAAAATCAACACAAAAGGCTCCTGTTAAAACAGAAAAACCAGCAGCCGCAACTAAAAAAGTTGTTGCTGGTGAAAAAGGTTATTCTTTTGATGGAGACCTTGGATATGCAGAAAACGATCCATTATTTTTTGGAAATCCTTCTGATGCTGTTGAAGAATTAAATGCAAACACAAATTATCTTATGATTAAGGATCAGTACACTGTTTCTTATAACGATGAACTGTTAATTCCAAACTGGGTTGCATGGCACTTGGAAAAAGATGATATGGGCGATTCTGACCGTATGGATGACTTTAGACCAGATCCAGATTTGCCAAAAGAATGGTATGCAGTTAAAAAGGCTGACTATCAGTACAACACATATGGTTATGACCGTGGTCACGTTTGTCCATCTGCAGACCGCACTGCTACAAAGGGTGATAACTCAATGACATTCTTAATGACAAATATGATGCCACAGTCGCCAGATAATAACCGTATAATATGGATGCATTTTGAAAATTTCGAAAGAGAGTTGGTTACACAGGGCAATGAAGTTTATATTATTGCTGGTCCATATGGAAAAGGTGGAACTGGTGCAACTGGATATTTTGAAGAAGTCGAAATCAAAATGAAAGATGACACAATCCGTAATATGAGAGTACCTTCTCATACTTGGAAGGTTGTTATTGCAATTCCAGATGGAAAAAATGATTTAGAAAGAGTCGATTCTAAAGCAACTGCAATTGCAATTAATGTTCCAAATCAGCAGGGCATTTCTAAAAATGGTGATTGGGAACAATATTTGTGCTCAATAGACGACATTGAAGAAATGACAGGTTATGATTTCTTTGAACTTCTTTCTGATGATGTGGAAGATGCTCTTGAAAGTGCTGTTTACGTTAGAAAATAATTTTTTTTAGTTTTTTTTATCCCTGTCCCCATCGTTTTTTAAATACGATGGGGACAGGGATGATTTTTCTTGATAAATTTTTGTAAATGGGAAGTGGAAAAAATGATAAAATTCTTGTCAAAAATGTTTATAAAAGATTATACAAACTATAAAGACCCTCAGGTTCGTCAGAATTATGGCGTATTGTGTGGTTCAGTCGGAATCTTTTTTAATATTCTTCTTTTTACTTTTAAATTGATTTTTGGCACAATTACAGCAAGTGTTGCTATTGTTGCTGATGCTTTTAATAATCTTTCTGATGCCGCATCTTCTTGTGTTCAAATTCTTGGATTTAAACTTTCTGGCAAAAAACCTGATCCTGAACATCCTTTTGGACACGGTCGTATTGAATATGTTGCAGCATTAGGTATTTCATTTTTAATTTTGCTGATGGGTGTGGAATTAGTAAAAAGTTCGATTAAATCTTTAATACATTCTGAACCTGTCACCTTTAGTATATCAGCCATTGTTGTTTTGGTGGTTTCTATTCTTGTAAAGGCATACATGTATTTATATAACCACAAAGTTGGTAAAAAAATTGATTCAGTTGCCATGGAAGCTACTGCAAAAGACAGTCTCGGGGACACAATCACTACTTTCCTTGTAATAGTTTCCCTTGTTGCTTCAAAATTTACTTCATTCCCGGTAGATGGAGTTGCAGGAATTATTGTAGGGCTGTTTATTTTAAAAACTGGATTTGAATCCGCAAAAGAAACTGTAAATCTTTTAATAGGTGTGGCTGCAACAAAAGATCTGGCAGAAGAAATTGAAAAGGAACTTTCAAAATTTCACAACATTATTTGCATGCATGACCTGGTAGTTCACGACTACGGTCCTGGACGTATGATGATTTCTCTTCATGCAGAAGTTCCAGGAGACAAAAATATTTTTGATTTGCACGAAGAAATTGATTTAGCAGAATATACTTTGTCACAAAAATTTAATTGCCAGACAATTATTCATATGGATCCAGTTGATTTGAATAACAAGGATTTAGATGAATTTCGTCAGATAATAAAAGAAGAAACTCAGAAAATTTCTCCAAATATGTCTTTTCATGATGTCCGCATTGTTCCAGGAACCAATAATTCAAACCTTATTTTTGATGTTGTAAAACCTTTTGACTGTCAGCTTTCAGATGATGAACTGAAAGAGACATTATTTACAAACATTCGGGCCAGAGCAAAAATACCTGTTATGTGTGTAATTACTGTAGATCAACCATATTATGAGGAATAATTGAATAAGAAAGTAAGGAACTGACGTTGCCAGATTAATGTAATTTATGAAAAGTGAGAGAATATATGAGAAAAATTTTAGTATTTTTAATTTTAACCCTGTCCCCATCATCTGTATAAATTTATGGAAAAAAAATCAAATTACAAAAATCGAAGCGTCGCAATTGTAATCCGCGATGGAAAAATCTTAATGGAAAGACTCTGCTATAAAAACGCAAACAACGGTAAAGAATTCTTTTCTGTACCAGGTGGCGGCATAGAAGAAGGAGAGACTCCCGAGCAGGCGGCTCTGCGTGAGCTAAAAGAAGAGTGCGGCCTGGACGGTACAATTGTAAAACCACTTGCTGTAATCTATTCTCACGGAAGAAAAGAATATTCTTTTGAAGTTGCAGTTTCAGAAGATCAGAAGGCAATTACAGGCTACGATCCCGAAGAAGCCGGCTCTGACAATCCTCCTCTTAGAGAAGTTGTCTGGAAAAGTCTGGACGAAATTAACGAAAAAGACAGAGCCTTCCTTTTTTCCTACGGGCTCATTCAGGTTCAGGATTTTTACGAGATAATTGTCGGCTGGGGTGATGAAATCTCTTATCCGGGGCTGGCAGGAAATTAATAAATTGTTATAAAAATAGATCAGGACGAGGTGCATTTATTTTAAAAATGCTGGGGACAGGGATAAAGTATAACTCACTTAAAAATCCTGTAGTAGAAAAAGTGTGTAAAACGGTAAAACAAAATAATCTACGTCATTGCAAAATAAAATAATGCAATGACGTGATTTTAATTTACTGAAGTTTTTCTTTTATTTTTTTAATTTTTATAAAGCTTTTTACAATAACATAGGTGTAAAACACAAGCATTAATGTAAACAATACTGAAAGAATCATATCCATTGAAGAAGAACCAAATTCACCGTCAATTGCTTTTATAAAATTTGGAATCACAATCCAAAGGAAAAGAAAAATAAAGGGCAGAAGTCTGCGCTGATGTATTTTCTGAAGCATCTGAAGTTTTGATGCATTGTCTGTAAAGATTTCGTTATTGTTCTTACTGTCTGATGCACCAGGTTTTCTGAAGATTGAAAAGCCGTTTACAGACCAGAGGAAGTCCCAGCCGTTATCTGCAAATATCTGGCGGTATTCAGTATTATTTGCTCCGTTTTCATTTGTAAAATCAATTCTATAGGTTACTTCTTCCGGCTCGCATTTTTCAAATTTGTAAAAGCCGGGGAGTTTATAGCCGGTAACCTTCCAGCCATTTTTATGCTGATTTTCAAGGAAGGCTTCTTCCTCTTCATATTCAAAAAGTGTAAAAAATCTGAAAAGAGTCTTTTTATTTTTCATAATTAATTTTCTCCTATGTTCTTATAGAGTCTTTTGATTCTTGCAATCTCTAACTGCAAAACTTCTTTTCCAACTGGCGTGATTTTATAAAGCTTACGTTTTTCTTCCTCCCGAACAAACTCAATCAAACCATCCTTTTCCATTTTTCCTAATGTTCCGTACATTGTGCCCGGTCCAATTTCTACCTGACCTTCAGTTATTTCTTTTACCTTTTGAGTTATATTGTAGCCATGCATTTCTTTCTGAAGGCAAAAGAGAATGTAAAAGCCGGTTTCTGTCATTGGAACATAAACACGCCTGATTTTTGAATCCATTTCAACTCCTTAATAAGAGGGCAGGCCGAAGACCGCTTTAAGTATTGTATTTCGATATATCGCACCTCGTTATAACGAAGTTAGATATAATATATCGCAGTGTGATATATATGTCAAGTTTTTTTATTTTTTTTTCATTTTATCCCTGTCCCCATCGTTTGTAGTTTTCGAAAATAATACTTTATCCCTGTCCCCATCATCTTAACGGTATAAATGCTGGGGACAGGGATAAAAATACAATAGATGACACATCCTTCTTTTTTCTATATAATATTTACTTATGGCAACACAACACAAAAAAATTGATCCGCAGACTCTTGAAAATCTGCTTTATTTATCTAGACTTTCACCTGAAAGTACAAACATGGAAACTCTCAAAAAACAAGTTGATGACATCGTTGGATATTTTGACATTCTTTCAAAATACGATGACAGCGAAAACCCATATGATGCATATCCAAGCACCGAAGTTGAAAAACTCCGTGACGACACTGTAGTAGAAGGCTTAGAAATCACCGACGTAAAAAAAGTGTCAAAAGAATTTATGGACGGCTATTTCCAGGTTCCTAAGGTCTTGGGAGCAGGTGCCTAAAATCGGAGAACCGTTAAAAACAAAGCACGGAAGCGGTTTGTTTAGGTTCATCGAAAGAACGGCTGAGGGCAAATTATATTTGCCCCATAATATAGAAAATGCGTTAAAAACAATAGTCCATCGCGACTATTGTTTAGCATTTACCAAAAAAACGGCTCGTGAGATTTATTGAGCTGCCTAAAATAGAAAATGCGTTAAAAACAATAGTCCGTCGCGACTATTGTTTAGCATTTACCAAAAAAACGGCTCGTGAGATTTATCGAGCGGCCTAAAATCGGAGAACCGTTAAAAACAAAGCGCGGGGGCGGCGACTGAGCACCCGTTAGTTAGATGTACATGAAAAAACTCAGCTCCCAAAGGCGTTGCGGGAATGTGTCCCGCTAGAAGGGGGAGCGAAAGACCGTGTAACGGGCTGGAGCGAGGGGGAGACTTCCCCCCTTCCTATAAAATGTAAGGAAATTAAATATGTTATATACAATTAAAGAAACAAGAGAAGCTTTATTATCTGGAAAAACTTCTAGTGTGCAGCTAGTAAAAGAAGCTAGGGACACTTTTGAAAAAGATAAATCGGCTGCAATTCCATTAAACGCATTTATTGAAATGTTTGATGATGCGGTTGTAAAAGCAGAAGCGGCAGATAAAGAAATTGCAGAAGCAAAATCGGCTGGAAATGCCGAAAAATTGTTTGATGAAAAACCTTTGCTTGGTATTCCTTTTGCAATTAAAGATAACATGAACTCTAAAGGTCACCGTCTTACTTGTGCTTCTAAAATTCTTGAAGGTTATGTGGCTCCTTATAACGCAACTGTAATTGACCGTCTTGAAAAAGCGGGAGCTATTCCTCTTGGTCGCTGTAATCAGGATGAATTTGCAATGGGTTCTTCTACTGAATACTCTTGCTATGGTCCTACTCGCAACCCAATCAACCGCGACTTTGTTTCTGGTGGTTCTTCTGGTGGTTCGGCTGCGGCTATTGCTGCTAATCAGGTATTGTTTGGTCTTGGTACTGAAACTGGTGGTTCTGTTCGTCTTCCTGCATCTTATTGTGGTATTTATGGTCTTAAACCAACTTACGGTGTTCTTAGCCGCTGGGGTATTGTTGCTTACGGTTCATCTTTAGATCAGGTTGGTATTCTTGGTCACACTCCAGCTGATATTGCAGAACCTCTTTCTATTATGTGTGGTCAGGATATGTATGATGATACTTCTGTTGACTTGCCAAATGGAAAGGCTCTTAAAAATCTTTCTGCATTAAGTGATGCTGAATTTGCTGCTATAAAAGTTGCTATTCCAAAGCAGTTCCTTAAAACTGAAGGTGCTGATCCTGATGTTGTTAAATGTTTTGAAGAAACTCGCAAATGGTTTGAATCTAAAGGTGCAAAAATTGATGAAGTTGACCTTCCAATTCTTGATGCTTCTATTGCTTCTTACTATGTAATTGCTCTTTCTGAAGCTGCTTCTAACTTAAGCCGTTTTGATGGTATTCGTTACGGAAACCGTGTTGATAATCAGAAGGGTTATGATGAACTTTATGTTGATACTCGTTCAAATGGATTTGGTCCAGAAGTTAAACGTCGTATTGTTATTGGTAACTATGTTCTTTCTGAACAGTTCTCTGGTGATACTTACAAAAAAGGTATGACTGTTCGTGCCCGCATTCAGAAAGAAGTTGCTGCTGTATTTGAAAAATATGACATTATCTTGTGTCCAACTTGTCCTACTGCTTCATTTAAGCTTGGTTCTAAAGTTGATGATCCTCTTGAAATGTATCTTTCTGATTTATATACAACTTTTGTAAATTTGGCTCGTATTCCTTCTATTAACGTGCCTGCTGGAAAAACAAGCAAAGATGGAATGCCAATTGGTATGCAGTTTGCAGGAAAAATGTTCAGTGAAGAAAAGCTTCTTCGTCTTGCTGCTAATTTTGAAGCTGATCATCCAGGTTGTGGTATTCCAGTAAAATAATATTTTAAATAGTTAAAAAAGTTGGGGTGATTTATGACAGGATTAGTACTTGAAGGCGGTGGTCATAGAGGAATCTATACTGCTGGTGTCCTTGATGTTTTTATTGAAAATAAAATTATGGTTGATGGCGTAATCGGTGTTTCTGCCGGCGCTATTCATGGTGCAAGCTTTGTTGCAGGTCAAGTTGGCCGTTCTGTTCGTTATACAGAAAAATATTGTAATAACAAAGATTATATGAGTTTTTATTCTCTTTTAAAAACTGGTGATTTGTTTAACGAAGATTTCTGTTATCGTCTTTTACCTGAACAACTGGATCCTTTTGATAATATTGGTTTTGAAAAAGCTACAATTCCTTATTACACGGTTTGCACAGATGTTAATACAGGTAAGGCGGTTTATCATCAGTGTAAGAGTTTACGTGGAGAAGAAATGAAATGGCTTCAGGCAAGTGCTTCTATGCCACTGGTTGCCCGCAATGTTGAAATTGATGGGCAGTTGTTGCTTGATGGCGGTATTGCAGATTCTATTCCCGTAAAAAAATTCCAGGAAATGGGTTTTGAAAAAAACATTGTAGTTCTTACTCAAGAAGAAGGTTATGTAAAAAAGCCAAATAAGATGATGCATGTTATTTCCATGAAGTACAAAAAATATCCTGAATTTGTTGAATCTGTTAAAAATCGGCACAATGTTTATAATGAAAGTACAGAATATTTAAAAAATCTTGAAATTGCAGGTAATGCTCTTGTTATTCGACCTTCCCAAAAACCTATGGCAAGTCGTCTCGAAAAAGATCCTGCAAAAATCAGATTAACATATGAACTTGGAAGACGGGATGCTTTGAATGCTTTGCATGAAATCAGAGTGTTTTTGAATTCTTAGGGCTAAAGGAGTTATAGTATGATGCAAAATAGATTAGAAATTGGACAGCAGATTGAAACTGAAATTGTTGCAATTACAGATTCAACAATTTTTTTGGATTTGAATGAAAAATCTGAAGGTGTTTTGGACCGAGCAGAACTTGCTGATGAAAATGGTCAGGTTTCTGTAAAAGAAGGTGATAAAATAAAAGTCTACTTTACTGGTGAAGTTAATGGTGAAATGCGCTTTACTGTAAAAATTGCTGGCCAGAAAGCTGACAAAGCGATGATCGAAAATGCTTTTAATAATCACATTCCTGTTGAAGGAAATGTTGTTTCTGAAATTAAAGGCGGATATGAAGTAAAAATTGGTGGTGCTCGTGCTTTCTGTCCATATTCACAGATGGGCTTTAAGAAAAAGGAAGAACCATCATACTATGTTGGAAAAACTCTTACTTTTATCATTACGGAATACAAAAACGACGGAAAAAATATTCTTGTTTCAAACCGTCAGATTGGTGAAAATGAATATGCTCAGTCTTTGGGTAAACTTGCAAGCCAGCTTACAGAAGGTGCAATTGTAGAAGCTACTGTAGATTCTATTGAAAAATTTGGTGCTTTTGTAAATATTCAGGGTTTCCGTGCTTTGCTTCCAATCAGCGAGCTTTCTTATGACCGTGTAACAGATGCTAGTGAAGTTGTAGAAGTTGGTCAGGAAATTAAAGTTCAGGTACTTAAAGCAGACTGGAAAAATGAAAGAGTAAGCGTAAGTCTAAAAGCATTGCAGCAGGATCCTTGGGATGTAGCCGCAGACAAGCTTTCTGTTGGTGATAAAATTGACGGTGAAATCAGCAAGATTATGGATTTTGGTCTGTTTGTTAATCTTGATAAAGGAATTGACGGTCTTGTACACATTAGTGAACTGGAAGATGTAAGTGCAAATACAAATCTTAAAAAGGTTTATAAAATTGGTCAGAAGATGAGTGTTGTTATTCAGAAAATTGATGCAGAAAACAAACGCATTTCTTTGCTGCCAGCTTCTTCTAAGGAACAGGATGATACTGCCGCTAAATATCTTTCTAGTCAGGCTGATGATGGAGATACTTATAATCCATTTGCAGCTTTCTTGAAAAAATAGCAAAATATACAATCACAAAGGAAAATAATTCTATACGATTAGTTTTCTTTGTGATATAATTAAATATCTTAAAAGTTCAAGTTAATAATTGTTTATGACAAAAATTTAGGATGTTTGAAAATGAAATCTACTAAGTCTAGAATAATTAAGTGGCTTGTAATTTTTCTTCTATGTGTAATTAATATTTCTTGTTTTTTTATAAATCCCATTTTTAGAATTTTAAACGTTACTTATTTAAATGGCGTTTTAATGGCAATTCATTTTTCCACCTGTCTTATTATGCTCCAGCTTGATTATAAGTATGGATCTAAAATTGCTTTTACATTAATGGTTGCTTACCTTATCCAGATTATTTTTACTTTTGGAAAGGTTCGTGGTAATTCTGCAATTCCAGGGTTTTTTAATACAATTTTGTATATTATTACACTTTATATTTTAGCAAGAAAATTCATTATTCTTGAAAAATTTGCTGTTACAGATTCTCTAACTGGTCTTAAAAATAGACGTGGCTTGTTTAATGAAATGGATTCTTTGATTTTTAAGAAAAAGCCTTTTTATACGGTTTACATTGAACTGGGAAATTTTAAACAAATCAATGATACATACGGCCATTACTATGGAGATCAGGTTTTAAAACTTGTTACGCAAAGAATTATTGATGTTCTTGGAACAGATGGTATTGCAACTAGAATTAACGGCGCAGAGTTTGTTGTTATTATTTTTGATGATGAAAAGGTCCATGACCTTACACGAAAAATTCTAGATGCTATTAGGGAAAAAAATTCAATTATTCATAATGGAATTGAAATTACAGGTTATTTGACAGCATATGCAGGAATTTCCCATTATCCTTTTGATGCAAAGGATTCTGATACTTTAATTAAGTTTGCTGATATTGCCATGTATGCTGCCAGAAAAAATAATGCAAATCAGATTACTGATTTTACAAAAAATATGGAAGACACCTTCCTGCACAGTATTGAAGTTGAAAAAAATATTAAAGAAGGTTTTTCTAACAATAATTTTTATATGGTATATCAGCCTCAGTACAAAATGGAAGGAAAACGTCTTAGAGGATTTGAAGCTCTTATACGCCTAAAAAATAATGGGGGAGAAACTATTAGTCCTGCAGAATTTATTCCTATTGCAGAAGCCAGTGATTTAATTTTTCAAATTGATGATTTTGTATTAAATATAGTAATGCAGGAATTTAGTCCTTTATTAAAAAAATCTAAGGACATTGTTATTTCTGTTAATGTTTCTGCAAAAAATATTGCTTCTTTTGATTTTGCCGAGCGAATTGAAAGAATGCTTAAGAAGAACGATTTTAATCCTCATAATCTGGAAATTGAGATTACAGAATATTGTCTTGTGAATTCTGTAGAAACTACGGTTCAAAATATTAATCGTTTAAAAGACCTTGGTGTACAGATTGCACTTGATGATTTTGGTACTGGATATACTTCTTTGTCTTATATAGCAAAGCTTCCTGTTAATTTATTAAAGATTGATAAAACTCTTGTTGATGATATTACTTCCAGTCAGAAAAGCCAGGATTTTGTTAATGCTGTTATTTCTATGGGACATATTATGGGGTGTGATGTAATTTCAGAAGGTGTAGAAAATCAGCCTCAACTTGATATTCTAAAAACCCAAGGCTGTGATTTTGTGCAGGGATTTGTATGGAGCAAGCCTTTGGACTATGATGTTGCAAAGGATATGATTCAAAGGGTTTCATAAACAATCAAAAAAACAGCCGAAAATTCTAAATTCTTCTATAACATTTATTAAAAGTCTCAATAAATTTCCCAATATATTTCAAAATGAAGAAATTTCTTAATTCCAAACTGATTTTGTCCGATATTGAAGTGTAAAACTGTTTTGGTATAATGTAGCTGAAGTTAGTTGCTTAATAGTTTTGCAAAAAGAAACCTTATTTATGCGGTAGATGTTTATTTTATGATGAAGAAAATTGCAGAATTAAAAAATTATTTTTCTCGACACTTAAAACTGACCCCTATTTTTATTGCAGTTCTCTTTCTAAATAGTAATCTTTTTGCAGTAGAAGTAGTATGGACTGGAGACGCTGGTACAAATGATTGGGCAACATTAGGAAACTGGAGTGGTATTACAGATGTTTCTGAACTTGAAAATGCAGACACTGTAACTATTCCTGCAGGTGCAACCCCATATCCTGAGGCTTCTGCAGAAACTCCTGTTACATTAAATGGAAAGTTAATTATTGGTGATGGTGCCTCTGTAACATTTAATGGAAATGTAAGAATTAATTCAATAACGCTGGGGACAGGGACAATTATTAAATTTAATCAGGGAACTGGTGGCCAGACAACAACTATTACCACTTTTAATTTTGGTGGAAAAGATATTACTTTTGGTAATTCTTCTGGAGATGTTTTTAAAATAGG
>SAMEA3663082__coassemble_499_pt1 | contig 12593 bp, 13 predicted proteins | sample SAMEA3663082__metabat2_low_PE_016 | metagenome-assembled genome bin SAMEA3663082 (sample SAMEA3663082) | pig gut metagenome | biome: pig gut; feature: pig-associated habitat; material: faeces | place: France | collected 2012 | reverse complement strand
CAGCGAACGCAGGCGCCCGAAAGGAGCAAACACGACGTTTGCGACTGGAGGGGTTGTTTTTTCGCCTGCGGGATTAATCTTATAGCTTTAATAAATATAAGATTGGAAATGTGGGGAAATGTTTTTTGAATTATCCAGCCAAAAATATCCTTCTTCCCCATTTTTTAACACCAATTATCACCTTTACCTTTGGTGTTAATTGGTGTTAAAATATAGTTAAGAGGTTTATTATGACAGATATTATCAAATTAGAAGAACAGATTGCAAAACTTCCTATTGGATACATTACAGAAAAAGTTATAAACGAAAAAAAATATTACTGTCAGCAGTGGAAAGAAAACGGAAAGTCAAAAAGCCGCTATATTTCCGAAGAGGAAGCAAATACTCTTAAACCTCAGGTTGAAGAAAGAAAAAAACTTCAGAAAGAATTGAAAGCATTAAAAAAGACTTTGCCTGCTCCTGTTTCTGAAAAAATAGAAGAAAAAATTCCAGAACCTGAATTTAAAATGTCAGTCCTCTATGGTGAAGCTCTTTTGAAAATGGCTCAGACAGCAAGCCAGTATGAACGAAGGGATTGTTTTTCTAAGATTCAAGATTTCTTAAAGACTCCTGCGGCTGATAAAGTTTGTCTTGTTTTTGGTCTCCGCAGAACTGGAAAGACAACACTCCTGAAACAGCTTGTTCTTGCTATGAATGAAGAAGAACAAAAATCTGCCATCTATATAAAAGCCTCTACAGAAAACACAATTGAAGAGCTTAATGCCGACTTAAAGATTGCCAACAAACTCAAATATAAATATGTCCTCATTGATGAAATCACGCTGATTGAAAAGTTTATCGATAACGCGTCCCTCCTTTCAGATGTATACGCAGTACAGGGAATGAAAATTGTTTTATCTGGTACAGACTCTCTGGGTTTCTGGTTTGCTCAGAATGAAGAACTTTATGACCGTGCTGTTACCGTTCACACAACTTTTGTTCCTTTTCGCGAATATTCAAGACTTTTGAAAATCCATGATATTGATGAGTATATTCGTTATGGCGGAACACTAAAAGCTGGCGAAACCAATTTTGAAGACACTGATGCAAATGCTTTTGACGCTTCATTTAGGACAGATGAATCTACCCGCCGATATATAGACACTGCAATTGCACAGAATATTCAGCATTCTCTTAAATGCTATGACAGAGGAAATCATTTCCGCAATCTGATTGATTTGTACAAGAAAGATGAGCTCACAAATGCTATCAACAGAATTATAGAAGATATGAACCAGGCTTTTACTGTTGATGTTATTACAAGAGATTTTAATTCTAGCGATTTAGGTTCAGCAAAAGACCTGCTCCGTCGTGAAAAAGATGAAACTAAGCGAACAGATTTTCTAGATACTTTTGATGCCTCAGAAGTAACAAAAAAACTTATGGATATTCTAAAAATCCGCAACAAAGAAAGACAGACCATTGAAATTAACGAAGTTCATATTCAGGAAATTACGGAATACTTAAAGGCTTTAGATTTACTTCAAATTGTTTACACAGAAAATATTCCAATCAGCAACAAAAAGGAAGAACGAATTATTTTTACTCAAAGCGGAATGCGTTTTTGTCAGGCCCAGGTACTTGTATATTCTCTAATGCAAGATGAAGTTTTTGGCTCTTTGACAGGAAATTTGCGTGATATTATCACAGAGAAAATCCTTGAAGATGTTCAGGGGCGAATGCTTGAAGATATTGTTTTTCTAGAAACAAAACGAGCTTACGGTTTAAGGCGAAATGTTTTTAAACTTAAGTTTGCTTCTGGAGAATTTGATATGGTCATCCAAGAAAAAACAAAAAAACAGTGTGAAATTTTTGAAATTAAACACAGTAAACAGATGATTTCAACACAATATCGACATATTAATAATGAAGAGAAAATTGTACTTACCGAAGCTCAATTTGGAAAAGTTGTAAGAAAATGCGTTCTTTATCGTGGAGAATCACAGGTGCTGGAAAATGGTGTTGAGTATAAGAATGTGGAAGAATTTTTGAAGGGGTTACGGAATTAAGTGCGGAGTTGTAAACAAAATTGGTGGCGGCCGTCCTGATGTTGTGGATATGATATGGGGGTTAAAATGATTTGCAACAGCGAACGAAGGTGCCCGAAAGGAGCAAACACGACGTTTGCTCCTTTCGGGCGCAGTTCAAGTCCAACAATGACATGCCATTTTTGGCGGCGATTAAACTACAGTGTGTAAGTCCAGCCGAAGTTTACATAGAAATTATTAATTCCGTCTTCGTATTTTTGTTCTGTATTGTTCCAGCGGTCTGTGAAGAAATTGTAGTTAAGGCCTGCACGGAACTTGTGGTGCTCATTGTATGTATAAGTTGCACATGGATTAATGCTGTAATACATTTCGCCAGCTGAAAAGTGTTCTTCATTTTTGTAGATGTTTAAATAACATTCTGCCAGCCATTTTTCGTTTACAGTGTATCCTGCCTTGAATGCAAGACTATATGGAATTAAGATTTCATAGCCCATATCTTTTGCATATTCAGATTTTGTAAGGCGGAACTGACCTTGTGCTGCAAAATTAAATTTTTCGTTCTTCCAGTCAACAGAAGCAGAAAGCAAGTCTACAGCACCATCAAGAAAGCCTACAGCATAATCAGGATGCAAGCTTTCATCAGAAAGGTCATATTTTCTATCTGCCACGAATGTATAGCCGGTGTTTACTGTAAGATTCTGGCCAAGCCACTTGTTTGCATCAAAACTTGCGTAGAACCCAAGAGTTGTTCTATAGAATGGTTTATGGTCTGAACCAACCTTATAGTGGCTTTTATTAAAGAAAAGGTCGTTAACTATGAATGCAAAGCATAGGCTTTCGTCGTAAGTGTATTCAACGCCTGAATTTACAACTGGCCTTGTTTTGTCTGTGCGCTTCCCATCTTTATCTCGGCAAGCAAATGTATCATATCCAAAATTGTAGATATAATTATTAATATAATTACCAGGTAATCCTGCGGTGATTTTAAGTCCTTCTACAGGCATGTAAAGTACAGTAAAGCCGTCAGTACCCAATGCACCATAGCTTACATTGCTGTCGCTTACAGGAAGATATGAGCCTTTTGTGTACATTTCATCGCTAATACCGAACCATACTTTTTCAAATGGCTTGATTGTAATGGCATAATCATTAAACCAACAATTGAACCTTCCATAATTGTATGTTTTACCTGGATGGGCATAGTCTTCAGTATTATTAAGGTTGATTCCAAAGCCATTTGCTATGTACATTTCAGGTTCAATGTACAGGTCAACTAAATCTGTTTTAAAAGTAATTTCTGTTGTGTTGTTAATTTCAGAAAAATGAATTCCGTCTAAATCAGAATCATATCGATTCTTTGTGTACAATACAGGCTCAATGTCAAGTTTGTTTACAAACGTAAGTGTTCCACCTGCAAGATCCATTTCTGCAAAAACTGCAGAGCAAAGGAGGGCTGCCACCGCTCCAAGAATAGTTTTCTTCATAGATAACTCCTCGTATTTTAAGCAGACCAAACAGATCCACCAGTATAAAAACCACTATACAAGGGGGGGGTAGTTTGTCAATAATGGGGTGTTACAACATCCACTGGTTTACCTCGGATTTAAATTGAAAACTGATTCTCTCTCAATCTGAAATATTCGCCCCGTAATTCCATAAGCTGCTGATGTGTTCCAATTTCTGTAATGTTCTTATCATTTACAACAGCAATACAATCTGCATTCTGAATTGTAGAAAGACGATGCGCAATAACAATTGTTGTGCGGCCTTTAGAAAGTTCATCAAAGGCATGTTGTATTTTGATTTCCGTTGCTGTATCAAGGGCAGAAGTTGCTTCATCAAGAATCAAAATTGGTGGATTTTTTAAGAAACAACGGGCAATGCTTACACGCTGTTTTTGTCCGCCGGAAAGCTTAATTCCCCTCTCTCCAACCAGAGTATCGTACCCCTTTGGCATTTTCAGAATATCATCATGAATTTCTGCCCGTTTTGCAGCTTCCATAATTTCTTCTTCTGTTGCATTAGGATTTCCGTAAGCAATGTTTTCTCGGACTGTTCCTGCAAAAAGGAAAACATCCTGTTGAACAATACCAATATTACTTCGCAAAGATTTTACCTTTATATTGCGGATATCTTTTCCATCTAAAAGAATTTGCCCTCCATTAATTTCGTAGAAACGAGGAATTAGATTACAGATACTAGTTTTTCCGCCACCACTGGCACCCACAAGAGCAAATTTTTGTCCCTGTTGAACTGAAAAGCTTACTTTCTGCAAAACCGGATAATCTTTTGTGTAAGCAAAATCCACATCTTTAAAAGTGATGTTTCCGCCTACACTCTGTAATTCAATGGCATTTTCTGCTTCTTTGATTTGGGTATCCGTTCGCATCAGTTCCAGGAATCGGTTAAAGCCGGCAGCCCCTGTAGTAAATTGTTCCATAAAGTTTGTAAGCTTTCTGATTGGAGCTGTAAAAGATGCAACAAAAAGATTTGCAGCAACCAGATCAGAAATAGTCATTTTTCCCTGCATTATCAAAAAACCACCAGATGCCAGAACAACAATGCTTAAAATATTATTGCAGAATTCAATATTTGCCATAAAAGTAGCCATAGCTTTAAATCGCCATTCACGAACTTCACTGAATCGTTTATTACTTTTTGCAAACTGATCCATTTCCAGTTCTTCGTTGGTGAAGCCCTGAGTAACTCTGATTCCCGAAATGCTTGATTCCAGATGCCCATTCATTTCTGAAGTAATATCTTTTACTTTTCGTGAGGTGTTGTAAAGATTTTTTCTTGATAAAATTGCAATTAAAATAATTATTGGCAAAGTGATTAAAACAACAATTGCCAGTTCCCATCTGATATACAAAAGAAAAACAAAACTTCCAATCAATGTAAGAAAAGCTATAAGACAATCTTCTGGTCCGTGATGAGAAAGCTCTGTAATATCAAAAAGATCTGTAGTTGCCCGAGACATAAGGCGACCAGTTAAATGTGTATCGTAAAATGAATAAGACTGCTTTTGAAGATGATTAAAAACATCCTGACGCATATCGCATTCTACTCTGATTCCAAAAACATGACCCCAGTAGTTTACAAACCAAAGACACACTCTTCTAAGAATGTAACCTGCAAACATAACAGCAATAACAATTGCAAAAGTTCTAAAGCGATAATCTGGAATAAGAGCATCCAAAGAATAACGGGTTACCATTGGGAAAGCAACATCAATTGCCGCAATAATAACCGCACAAATCATGTCTAAAATAAAAAACTTTATGTGAGGCTTGTAATAACTAAAAAATATTTTCAGTGGTTTATCATTAAAATCCATTTGCGCCTCACCTTTCTCTTAGATTAGTTTTTGTAGAAGTTCTACATTTTCTTTTTTAGTTGCCCAGCTTGTTGCAAATCTTACTGCAGTGTGATTTTCATCAACTTTTTCCCAGAAACAGAATTTTACTTTTTTTGTAAGCTCCTGCATTTTGGAATTTTCCAGAATAATAAACTGCTGATTTGTTGGTGAATCCAATAAGAATTTATATCCTTTTGATTTAAATGCATTTTTTACAAGTTCTGCCATTTCAATAGCATGTTCAGCAGCTTTGAAGTAAAGATTGTCTGTAAAAAGAGTATCAAACTGAATGCCATTTAAGCGGCCTTTTGCAAGAAGTGCTCCATGCTTTTTAGTAAGGTTTTCAAAATGTTCTGGCATATTCCCTTTTGTATAAACAATTGCTTCTCCACAAAGGGCACCACCTTTTGTACCACCAATGTAAAAAATATCGCAGAGAGATGCAAACTCTGGCAAAGTCATATCACACTGTTTGCTGGCAAGACCATAACCAAGACGGGCACCATCTACAAACAATGGCAATTTATATTCCTGTGTGACTTTATAAATATCACTCAATTCTTTTTTAGAATAAATTGTTCCGTATTCAGTTGGGAAAGAAATATAAACCATCCCGGGGAAAACCATATGTTCATGATTTCCATCGCTATAAAAATCAGAAAGATACTGTTTTAATTCTACAGCATCCATTTTTCCATTGTGCCCCGGAATAGTAATAACTTTGCTTCCAGTATATTCAATGGCACCTGCTTCGTGAGAACTTACATGACCAGTCTGAGGGGCAACAACTCCTTCATACTGTTTTAGCATTGTGCTGATTACAAGCTGATTTGTCTGGGTTCCACCAGTTATAAAAGCAACCTGTGCATTTGGGCAGTTACACTCTTTCTTAATTTTTTCTTTTGCACTTTGAGTGTATTCATCAGCTCCATAACCAGAGAGCTGTTCCATATTTGTTTTTACAAGAGCATCCAGGATTTCTGGTAATGCTCCTTCTATATAATCACTTTCGAAACTAACCATGCTTATAGTATACAGTCAAAAACCTTTGGAAACTAGTGAAATACTTAAAAAATACTTAAGTTTTTTTATTCAAATGTAATTGTGCATTTTCCGATTTTTCTTACACCCCATTGATTTTGATCTAACGAAAAATAAATTTGAACAGTCTGACCACCTGTAGTGTCACCACCTTCGCTAATTAGGTTTGGATACCAGGCAGGATGTTCATCGCTTCCTAAAATCTGCTGAGGGCTGCTCCAGTTAATGCCGTCTTTACTCTGACTTATATAGATTCTTTTTCCCCAACTGGCATAAGTCATTACCCATTTGTTCAAATAAGTATTCCACATAACACTTGGGTTTGCTCCTGGAACTTTGTTCAAGTTTCTTAATGCAACATTCCTGCCGCCTTTACCAGTATTTTCATCATAAGCCTTGATTGAAAAATCTGAGCCGTCCCATTTATACCATGTTCCACTTTTCCCTTCTTCATCATAAGAAACTGCCATACAAAGTGAATTTGAGTTCCTTCCTACAGGTGCCTGAAAATAACATACCCAGCGACCATTTTTTTCATCTCTTACAACACAACCGTCACCAAGCCCAGTCCAGTTTGGATTTGATGGTTTAGGCTTGTCTACAATAATGGGAGCCGAATCGTGCCAGGTTTTTCCATAATCATCGCTATAAGCAACCCCTATGGATTTATGAGCAATTCCACTACTATCCCAATGACTTTCTCCGTGGAAAAAACCCACATAACGTCCTGAATCATTCAAAGGAAATACTCCAATAAACCAGGAACCGTTTTCATTTATATTTTGGATTTTTGGTTCATTACTGGTTTTACCAAAAACTTTATTTTCTTTTAATACCTGATTTATGTGATCTTCCACATATGGAGTTGCTGCTGTAGTTCTGTAACTATCTGCTTCTCCCCAAAACATCTGAAAATCAATTCCTTTTTTAACAACACAAAGCTTTCCGTCGGGCCAGTATCCCTGACATTCAATCTTCACATTTGGAGTAATCACAGTTACGTCGGAAAGAGAATAATTTACCGGATCAAGATTTAACTCGCAGCCAGCAAAACATAAGAAGATAAAGGGCAAAAATTTGATCAGTGTTTTCATAAGCAATACCACTAAGAATTATAACACACAAATCATCTTTTCTTGTCTTTTCCCCATCATTTTTCTATAATTAACTATGTTTTCTTTGCAGTGGACAGATGTTCCAGAAATTTGGGATAATCCAGATGAAATTCAGAAACTCCAGCTTTCACTTCCTTCTGAACTTTCTTCCCTTTTTATAGAAGGTGATAATTATCCGGCATTGCAGAAACTTGTTCCTTCTTATAAAGAAAAAATCCACTTTATTTATATTGATCCACCTTACAATACTGGCAACACTTTTACTTACAAAGACACTTTTACTTCAGATGATAATCATTCAGCCTGGCTTAGTTTTATGAGCCGCCGTTTAAAACTTGCAAAAGAACTGCTTTGTGCTTCCGGTTGCATTTATATTGCAATAGACCAGAGCGAGCTTTATGTTCTAAAACTTTTATGCGACAAGATTTTTGGAGAAAATAATTTTGTAAACGATTTTATGTGGCTCCACGGCAAAGGGAAAAAAGATACCTGGTCCCGCACTTTGCAGCAGCACACTCTTTGTTACGCAAAAGATAAAACCAAACTTAAACCATTCAGCGAAATTGAATTTTCGGACTGGGCAACAAAAAATGCTGATAATGATCCAAGAGGAAACTGGTTTAGTGGCAGCATCTCTTTTACAGAAGAACGCAGCAATCCTAAGCACAAAAACTTTTATTCAATCACTTCTCCAAGCGGAATTGTATGGAAACGGCAATGGATGTGCAGTGAAGATGAAATGAAAGAACATTTGAAAAACAACCGCATCTATTTTGGAAGCGCCCCTGAATATAAACAAGTTCCACGCCTTAAGATTTTTAACGGCCAGAAAGAAGAAATAATTCCAAAAAATATTATTGATTGTGTAGAAAGCACAAGAGCGGCTCAAAAGCATCTGGATGATTTACTTGGAACAAAAAACAGCTTCGATAATCCAAAACCGGTAAGTCTTGTTACACATTTACTACGCATCAGCAATTTACCAAAAGATGCCCTTGTTATGGACTTTTTTGCAGGCAGCGGCACCACTTTTGAAAGTATGCTGAACCTGAACAAAGAAGACGGCGGCAGTCGAAAAGCAATTCTCATCCAAAAACCAGAAACTCCCCAGAAAGAGTGCAAATTTAAAACCCTGGCCGATTTGTGCTGGTACCGAGTGCAGAAAAATGCAGAACAATTTAATCACAAGGTAGAAAAAATTGTATTAATTTAGTTTTGGGGAGGATATACATACAAATTAAAATTGATGTGGGTAACAATTTAAAATTATGCTATTATCCAGTAAACCCTAGGTTTTCTTTTTCTAAAACAATATTCATCAAGCAATTATTCACTTTCTAAATAACAGGTATCAGAACCAATGTCGATCTTATTAGACCAAATAATACTGCTATCAATTTTAGGATCTTTATCCCAACAAATAGAATTTTCAGAATCTATATAGCATCTATTAAATAAATTTTTATCACGTAATAAATGATATACAGTACCTTCCTTAATATATTTTGAAAAATTTAAAACCTTTTGTTCATTATTATCAAATGTAATTAATAATTTATAATCATCTTGAGGAACGACTTTTACAGGTTTTCTTCGCCCTTTCGAAAAATATCTTGCAGCTTTATCGTCAAACCCCTTTGATAAATAATATTCATATGTATTTGCCATATATTAAAATCTCCTACTGCAAAGGATCAATACAAAACAGATCCATATGTTTTACTGCTAATTCCCAATTTTCCATTAATTCTGTCTGGTGAAATGCAGCCCATCCTAAAACCATTTTCTGTTGTTTAGATGGCATTTCACCTTCTAATACTTCTAATTCTTCAATTGAGACCAAAATATCATTCCCTGCATAAACTGCGTGAAAATGTGGAGGCATATGATCATTCCAATTTATATAGATTTTAATTCCTCTAAACATACTAATTGTTGGCATATTTTTACCTCCCTTTTGATTATTTGTATTCTAACATTGAAAACTAATATTATCCATATTTAATATCCCAGACAAATCACAATTATATTAGATTTCTGGAACTATAGATTGTATACATATATCGTTATATTTAGTACCTGGATATTCTTCGAGAATTGAAATTTCAAGTGGGTTTAAGTTGATGATGTTACTCGCCGTTACAGTCGCAGACGTCCTGTCTGCTCCTTCCACGGCGGGCTGCGTTCACTAACTGCGACGTCCTGTCGCAGTTCCCCAAAAAACGCTCCATGTTTTCGCCTTTTTCGGGGCGTTCACTCCGCTTCGAGTCCTGCCCCCTTTGTTAATTTTTGTATCGCAAATTTATTTAAACAAAAAAAACTCACACTAAAAAGTGTGAGCTTTAATCTTTGTTATAGCGGGGGCAGGACTCGAACCTGCGGCCTCCGGGTTATGAGGAGACTTGAGGCTACTGCACTCCGCTCTATAAGACTAAAATAAGCGTTAATTTAATTAAATTTTATACCCTTTTGATGTGTTAATCAAGCAAAATGCTATATACAACTATAACTAAAAATAATTTTTTCTAGCAGATTTTTCTAACAAATTATTGTTCGTCGGGTTTTTGGATAGTGAATGAATTTAAAATATTTTGGATTCTTGAACCAGAGGTATAAAAGTAAAATAATGAACTATTACCAGGAGACCCTTCGATTGGTAGAAGATTTTGTTAAAAAATACTTCCAAATGAGCTGTTCTTCCGGGAAAAAATCCCGCCGGCCACAAGGATTATTGTATAATATCTCCAAAAATTTTCTTTTGTACATCTGAAATCATATCAAAAAGTTCATTTATCTTTGTAATCATTTGAACATTTTCAACAGGTATTTCCAGAAGGTCAGATGGAGTTACATCACGGATAATTGCTTTACCATATTGAATTGCGCGGATGTAATTCATTGTTTGGTTATCGTTTTTGCAGTCCTGATTCTTGATGATGTTGGACCAGGTTTTGTTTAATTCGTCTACATTAATCATTAATTAGCTCTGGTTACATACACTCAATAGGTTGAAAAAGAAATTTACAAACTTCATTATCATCAGTCTTTAGATTATTCACAATGAATTCTTCTTGATCAGATGGTAATTCCTGAAAATTCATTTGATCCATATAATATTTAACTAATTTAGCATTATTTATAGCGAACAAAAATAAGTTTTTACAACCGCAAAGTCTGCTTACTTCTTGAACAATAGGTACTACAAATGCATAGAATGATGCAGCTCCTATACCTTTTAGTTCAGGATGTTTATCACGACATTTCTTATCAACAGCTAGATAAACTAATTCAAGACTTGGAATAATGGAATGAAAAAAGTTTTCTCGTAATTCATTTTCAAAATGCATAGAACTTGTTCTAAGGCAGAAAACACATGCCAATTCCATTTTGTGCCAACAGGATCTTTATCTGTAGGTAGTCTGTAAACAAGATAAGTTTTTAAAAGATGAGCATCGTCTAGTCTTCCTGAATCTCTGATAGATTCTTCAAGATGCTTTGCGGTATACACTTTTTCTTTATCATCTATTAACTCAAGAGTATCAAATCTAGATAAATAAACCATATGACTTCCGTCATATGGTTCACAAATAAAATTATCAAATTCTAAAGGAAATAGTTTACAACTAGACATTATTTTGCACTTTTAAGTTTTTTTGAGAATTCAGCCAAAAATTTCTTTCTTTTATCTGCATTAGAAGGTGTTTTTTTTGCAGCTTCCATGATTGTGTTGTACACCAACTGTGCATTAGAACCTTTAACAACAACATTTGTTCTTAAATCCATAAAAAAACCTCCTACTACTAAAATCTAACTAAATTATAGTTCATAATCCATAAAAATCAAGAAAGATTTAAATTGATGTCCTAATACTATATCGGAATAAAAATCTTATTTCAATATGATTAAACCATTTTAAATTTTTGTAGAATTATCTTTCCAACGAATTTTACCTTTTAATTCGCTATCTTTAATAGTAATTTTATAATTTGGACAGTATCGTTCAATTAAAGAAATACAAAAAGTCTTATCTTCATCTGAAGTTTTTGGACCTAGCATAATTTCCATTCCATTAAAATCCATCATAGATATATCTAGGAGAAAAAAATCTTTTTTCCACACATCACCATTTTCATAACCAAGATTAATTTTTCTTGTTTTGCTTATTTCTTCAAAGATACCTACAAACGATTTAATATCAGTTTTAGCACCAAAAATGACAAATCTTACTTCTTTTTGGGGAGACCAAATCCTTCGCTTGATACAAAAAAGATTATCAAAATTTAAAACAGAAAAATTATGCTCGTCTCTAGTAACAAAATTCTTTTCTTTAGGGTTAATATATTTTACAGCTAGCAATCTAGTATCTTTTATTCGATTTTCCGATTCTGTCCAAACCATATATTTTTCAGAATTATCTAAATCTTTTATGTTAGTAATTAAATAACTTGATTCGTTATATAATGTAAATAGTGGATGAAAAGGTATTTTTTCTTCATCGATACCAATTCTTACTTCTTGTACTCCATTAGTAAACATATTCCAAAGAGAAATATTTTCTTTTTTTTGTTTGGTCCAACAAGATACAAAGAAATTATTAGACAAATCTCCACTATCATTAGAAATTGCTTCAAGTGAGTCATCAACATTTTTTAAGGAATTAAATTTTAATGTTTTTTCTTTAAGAATATGCTCTAGTGTTTCTATTGTGTGTAATGATATATTTTCAAAGATCTTAATTTCCTCTATTTTCCTAAAAGTATAAAAAAAGTTCTCTTCATTGAAACCTTTAAAACATTATTGTTTTTCGCAGGAATAAAATCTTAAATAATTACATATCATTTTCAATTTTATCTCTTAATATTTGCTCAGCCTTCTTCTTATCTTCATCAATTTTTCCACTATAAAAGCAGAGTGCAAAATATTGAGTTTCATCATCGATGGTTATCTGGTATATATCTGAATCCATATTTCTACAAAGATATCCAATTCTATTTTTTGATAGTGTAAAATTTAGTTCGCAATTTCGTATTTAAAATTGAAAAAAGTCATTGA
>SAMEA3663082__coassemble_404_pt1 | contig 14206 bp, 7 predicted proteins | sample SAMEA3663082__metabat2_low_PE_016 | metagenome-assembled genome bin SAMEA3663082 (sample SAMEA3663082) | pig gut metagenome | biome: pig gut; feature: pig-associated habitat; material: faeces | place: France | collected 2012 | reverse complement strand
GAGAACTGAGAACTGAGAAACGCTACCCTTTTCCGATTTTTGTGTCAATAGCATATTTAAGTATTATAACTCAAATTTCGGGTAAATGCAAACAGGATTTTTTGAAAATGCTGCACATGTTAGTGAAAGAGCGAGGTTTTAGGTAAAAATCAAGTTTTTTATTTAGCTTCTAATTGTTTTTCCAATTCTTTTATATCTTTTGAAATACCAAGAATTTCTTTCTGAACTTTTTTTATCTGTTCTATTGCTTTTAAGGTTTCGTCAGCTGGTAAAACAGCAGAAAGATTTCCAATATCGGCACCTTTCTTTGAAAGTAGTTCTGAAACCAGCTCTCCTAATTCAGTATACTTTTTTGAACGGGCAGATTTCTGATTCTGAATCTGTATCTTTAATACACTTTTATCGCTGAATTTCTGAACAGCATCTGTTGCTTTAGAAAAGGCATTTTTTGAAACTTCTGCACTTTTTGAAAGAAAATCTTTTATTTTCTGTTCTTTAGATACTTTCGATACTTTAGATACTTCTGACACTTTATTTTCTGTAGTTTCTTCTGATTTTTTTTCTTTCATTTCTTCCATATTAAAATCTCCTCTCTGTAAATATATTAATAAAACTTGAAAACGTGAAATAAATTACAATCTTCTTATTGCAATTAATGTAATATCATCAGCTTGTTTATCTTCCTGCATAGAAGAATATTTTGTTACATTTACATCTTCATTCTTAAGAAGTTTTTGGATTTCATCTTGATCTGAAGAATCTTTTTCTGAAGGTTCGGATTTTAAAACAGGAACACAATATTTTGAATAAAGCATAAAATGTTTCCGTAAGAAATCGTCAATAAAATTTTCTACAGAAATTTCGTTTGTTTGTCGTACCGCTGGAGATTTTACCATGCGGAAAACTCTTTCTACAGAAGCTAATGCAATAATAGAATCCTCCAAAACTTCATTACAACTGCTAAAGTCAAATTCTAAAATATCTGATGGGATAGGATTATCCTGTTTTTCCAATACATAGCGCTGTTTTCTTGCAACAGCCTGAATAATATCTTCTATTCGTTTTTGTCCAAACTGCTCTTTTATTTCCAATACTTGTGTTGAGGTTTCTTCTTTTCCTGTTGCTTTATTTAAACGTTTTTCTTCTTTTACTTCATGTTTAACTGTAAAATCAAAATCACGAACTAATCGTTCAGCTTCATCAATACCGTCAGTATAGAGATATAAAATGTCACCTGGATTTAATTGAAGTTTTTCAACTTTAAAACCGCCTTTCATTTCAATTAAATCTGAAGGAATTCCACCTGCTGTTGGAGTTACGTCGGAAAGTGTAATTTCTTTCAATACTTTAGTTTTGCCATCAAGAATATGGAGTTTATTATCACCAGCATTACAGTTATAAAGTTCACCAGTATCTCTATTATAAAGACTGATGTTAATTGTACTGAATTTTCCACGAGCACCTAAATCATAAATAAAGTCATTTACTGATGAAACAAATTTTTTAAGATTTATTCCATTTTTATTGTATGTCCAATTCTGATTGTAATAGAAATCTTTAAATTTTGTGGCAACAACGGAAACCAGCAAAGCGGCAGGAACACCATGACCAGAAACGTCACATTTTATGAATACATACCATTTATCATCAAGTTTCTTAAAATCAAAATAGTCACCAGAAACAGGAGAATCACCTTTATAGAAAGCAAACAAATCAAGTTTATCTTCTTTATATTTTACAATTGGTAATTTTCCACCAGAACCATCTTCTTCCAATGGAACAAATCGGCCTTGAACTTTTTTACCGTCATTATTTAAGAATTCATCTTCTGCAGCTTTTCCTAACTGCTCTGTCATAGAATTTACTACCTGACCAAGATGTCCAATTTCGTCCCTACTCTTAATTTCAATTTTTTTATTTGAAAGTCGCATTCGTTCTTTTGCTTCCCGGGTCATGATAATACCAATATCCACAAGCTGACTTTCAAGTTTTTTAATTGGTTTTACAATAAGACTTGCAAGAAGCCATGCACCTAATGTACCTAAAATAAGAGCAACAATAGCGGCAATAGCAGCGGCAACAATTACACTTGTAATTTCACTATGAAGCTCATCAACTAAACTTTGAATTGAAACCTGAATAATAATTACACCATGTAAATAATGTGATGATGAACCAGAACGATACAAAACAGGTTTATAGAAAAGATAATCTGTTGTTTCCGAACTTAAAATTTCGTGAGTAAATAAAGGTGTTGAACCGGAATACTCATTTGCTATTACTGCAAGTGTATTATTTAATTCATTTCTTAATCTTGTTGAAACTTCAGACAGTTCTCTTCTTAATTTTACAGATTCATCATCTGTCTGTGCTGCAAGACTTGTAATTTGTGCCGAATAGTTTGCAATCTGCTGAGAAATATTATCAACTTTTTTTCCAACTTCATCATTTAAAGCTTCAAATTTTTTGATTATCTGTAAAATTTCTTCATCTACTGCCAGGGTTTGACCTGCTACAATTCCATTCTGACCATAATCTTTTACTTTCATCTCAATATCCGGGTCATTTGTTGCCCATATATATGCAATGGAATTGTCTTCGGTTTCTAATACCTGGCTTTTTTCACCAATAATTGTTACATATTTAGCTTCGGTCATGGCATCTTTTTGAGATGGCAAAGCACCAAGCTCCAGATCGTTTTGAGTTGGGAGGAAGTTTTTTACACCAGAAGACAAGCTTTCAAGTAATACATCAATTTTATTCTGAAGAGCATCTGCCATTGTATTCTGCTGGGTATTAATCATGCGATATCCGTTTTGAAGAGAAAGGAACAATGTTACAAGAATTACAATTGCAATTGTGAATATTACAAGTTTTCCTCTAAGGCTTCGTTGTTTTTCGTTCTGATGTGTTCTAAGTTTCTTTAATGATGGCATAGCTTCTCCCGAAAGCAAGGCTTTTATTTCTTTTATAATAATGGTCTTTTCTTTTGTTTTATCTGTAAGTGTATAAATGGTGAATAAAATTAACAGCGCAAGCACTACAATAAGGAGGGCCAGCAATACAGCTCCTATTGCAATTGTGAGTTTGTAATGAGCATCTATGAATTTATATTTTGATTTACTCTGATATTCTGACTGTATTTTTATTGTGCCGTTTTGTGCTATTTTTAATAAGGAACCTGTAAAATAAAGCCCCCGATCTGTATGAACAAGACCTATTTTATATGTACCTTCATTTAATGCAGTTCCAATCTGAACATTTGTAATTTTACTGTCAGAACGTACTTTATAATTTCCTTTGTCTTTTGTAAGAATTAAATCGTAAGGTGCTTTTCCATCTTTATCAATATAAATCTTGCTGATTGTACCTTCATAAGTAAAACCTCCACCATTAATTGTTAATTCAATTTCTCCAAGTTTATTTGCACTCTGATATGCAGAATTAACAAAGGTTTGAGGTTTATATTTATTTAAAGCCAGCAAAATTGATGATGGTTCACTGACATTTCCAACTTCATCCACGGCACAAACTGTAAATTTGTAAATACCATTAGACTGATTATTAAAAATCCTTGTTTTCAATCCTTTTGTTAAAATAGATGAACTTGTTTTTTTACTTTTTTCCAGTTTATCTCTGTATTTTTCATACAGCTGTGCCATCCCTTTTTTCACATCCTCCACACTTTGAGTAATAAAGTGGGTTTTATTCACCACATAGTTTTTTGGAATGGAACCTAAATATTCCAGCTTATAATTATATCCTGCAACGTCTTCATCAATGCTGGCTTCCCAGAACAAACTAAGATTGTTGTCTAAAGCAAATCCAAATTCGTCTTTATTATAATCAGCAAAGCCTGGAGCTGCTGGTGGAGTTATATCTCGTTGGTAAGTAATAATTTGTGGAGTAGACCAGTTTCCGGCCTTATCTACAACTGAAATAATAAGATTATAAAGTCCGTCTTCATCTGCAGTAAGTGTAAAAGATTTATCTTTGACCGAATGAGAAATCTCTTCCTTAGGATTTTCCACATTTTCCTTTCCCCAGGTAAATGAATACCCTGCAATTCCCGATGAATCTTCTGGGAAAGAAATTCTATATGTGACATTTTTTTCTTTACTGCGTTTTCCAATATTATATGTTGTAGAAGTTATTTTTGGCTGACCCACTGTTGTATCAGGAGTTAAAACTGTAATTGCATTATTGTTTGCATTTGACTGCTGATAAAACATAAACATTCGTTTATTATTTTTTGAATCATAAACAAATGCAGGGGTTGGGAACATATTTCTATAAGTATTTGAAACTAATCTGGTTTCTTCCCAATCCTCACCTGTTTTTTCAGCCATATAAACAGCTTCTTTACCGTTTCTTGTATCAAACCATTCCACCCACAAAGAATCTTCATATTCAAAAAGGATGGCACGGCTTGCATTTCCCTGGGTCGTTAGCTTTATTGAAGTTTTAGGAATTAAACCATTATTTCCAAGCTCCGCAATCCAAATTTGAGAGCTTACATTTTCAGTTCGTTCCCATGCAAGAAAAATTTTACCCTTATATTTTATAATATTTGGTCTCTGGTTCTGATAAGATGCATAGTTATGAGGATCATTATCAGGCAAGCTTGATTGATCTGTAAGCAGAATTGGTGTTGTCCAGGAAGAACCATCTCGTGTTGTGGTCATAAACAACTGATAAGAATATCTGTTTAATACAGAAGAGGAAGACTGGGCCTGAAATACAACAAGATCAGAAGAACCATTGACAATTTGCACAGGCAAGAAGGGGTTTCTGAAATTTGATCCTGGATTAAACTTTTTAAATGAAGACCAGGAAGCTCCATCTTTTGATTCTGAGTAAAAAAGCTGGAATTCTCCTTCTTGAATAACAGAAGTAAATAATCGGAATCTTCCATTTTCAGAATAGAAAACACGAGGACCAAGCATTTCTTTTGATGTAGAAATCAACTGATTATTAAAAGTGCTTCCACCATCTTTACTTGAAAAAATATAAATGCCTTCATCACTACTTGCAATTGAAACAATAACCGTTCCTGCTGAAGAAACTGCCACAGAATAAATATCTGGAACTTCACCAGAATAATTAAAAGGCCCCGCAAATCTGATTTTATCTACATATTCTGAAGTAGAAGTATATATTCTTTCAGAAATCCATATTTGATTTGTTGAAGCATCTACCTCTTCCCAAAAAACATAAGAGCGATTTCCGTAAGTTAAAGTGCGAGGGAAATGACTGTCTCGTGCAGATACTGTTTTTACTTTATCCCAATAAAAGGAATGAGCGGCAAAAAGATTCTGAGACAAAACAAGGAACAAAATTACAGCAAATAATTTTACGTAGTGAGAAAGTTTTTTATGTCTGCATTTTGTTTCTTCTTTCATCTATAACCTTGCGTCTATTTTTTTCTTTAAGTCTGCAACAGATTTTACTTTTGCGTTCTGTGGATTATTCTTTAGTATCTGAATCATAATCAAGTTGGCTTCATCAATACGGCCTGCCTGATATTCATTTTTAGCCCTGGTTAATAAGGCTGTATCCGAAGAACTTAAAACAATTACTGTTGAACCACCAATTTTAGTTTCAATACGGTCTCTTAATTGTTCGGCAGTTGAATAACTTGGGTTTAATGCCAGTGCCTGTTTTACTCTAGCCAATGCACGATTTAATTTTGCAGTATCGTTTCCTGCAGAATTATAAAGAGATTGGGCTTCTTCTGTAAGTCTTCTTGCTCTTGCTGCCGCACTATTATCAACAGGTTTTTGTCTCATTCCTAACTGAATTTCTATATTATAAATTGTATTCTTTAAACCACTATAATTTGGATCCAAATTATAATAGGTCATCAGTTCATTATAACCTTCAGTTTGAGTTTCTGCATTTTTACATTTTGCAACAGCCTCTTTTATGCGCTGTCCAAATTCAGATTTAAACTTTGCCGGATCCTGTAACTGATCGATTCTAAGCATTAAAATAGAAGCTTCTTGATTTATTGGGTAAACCTTTTTTATTTTCTGAAGATTTTCAACTGCCATGGCTAATGCCACATCACCTTCTTCAATCTGGTTCTTATTATATAAGCTTCGTCCCTTATCATAATACTGATATGCAATACTTAACAGCTGAGACATTTCTGCATATAAAGGATCTGCAACTGTAAGAATGCGGCCTGTTTTCATGGAAACTGCCGTATTTACAAGATTACGGAATTCTTCAAATTCTTCATTTGATTCATCATGGGTTTCTGCCCATTTTATAATAGCCTGATTAATAAGTAATTCAGCCTCATCATAATTATCTATTGACTGAGCATTTCGTGCCCGTGTATATAAAGCACGGGATTCTTTAATAACTACTTCGTTTCTTGCATCTGTAATTCTTAATGACAAGTCATATTGTTTTTTATCTACACTACTTCGTAACTCTGGATCATCTTGAAGTTCCAGAGATTCTGTATATTTTTCACTGGCCTGAACAAGTAAATTTTCAGCCTGTTCGAATTCCTCTCTATTAAATGCAGAAACCGAATCATTATACAATTTGTCTGCTTCTTTTTTAGCAGTTTGAGCCCCATTATAATCTCTGGTTGCAGCCTGAACAGCAGCTGCTGAACTTTGGCGCATTATTGCTAATTCAGCAATCTTTTTATCCATGTAGGCTTTAGAATTATTTACAATATCTGTAATCTGCTTATTATTTGTCCATTCTGAATGAGTGTTTAAATTATATTCAAATTCAGTCTGTGCAGAACTCATTGATTTTTCGTAGCTTTCGGCAACACTTTCCATATATTGTGACATTTCCAGTGTTAAGTCTGGGTAATAATATGCGGCAGTTCCTTTATCAGCTTCGTGCTCTTTTGCATAAGCCAGTAAAGCTTCCGGATCCTTTTTTAACAATGCATATTCTTCCTGGGTAAGAGACTTTGGAAAGCCTTTATGGAATACAGCAGCATACTTATTATATTCTGTAATTACACTTTCATAAGAAGCGGCATCATCAATAAAGCTTTGAGAAATTTCTGACCATGAATCTACAACGGCTTTTTGTGTTGAGTTAAATATTTCATCCACAAAAGCAATGTATACATCAGTATTTGCCGTCCAATCAAGATTACAATTTTCAGTTTTTTCCCGTTCACGATTTTTTGGCATTAGATCCTGTTTTTCACCCGTAATTTTACTCATAGAAGAAACTGAATCAAAAAGCTTTCTAATATATTCTGATGAATTGTAATTTTCCTGATTTTTTCCATTTTTCAAATCTGCACGAAGCATCTGCTGATTCAGATTTTCTTTATTTAGTGCAATTGCAATTGGATACAGTTTGCCTGTTAATTCGCTAATATATTTTAAATAATCCAATGTCTGGTCATAATCTGGATATGGATTATATTTTGTCTTTGCTTCTGTTTCCAAAAGATTATAATTTTTATTAACCTTTTTTCCCAAATCACTATATCTTGTAATAGGATTTATATAGGGTGCAGATTTTTCAAAACCAGACAAATCTGCATTTTCCACAATAATTGCTTTTGGTAATGCTGCAAGATATGTTTGTGAATATTTTGCAGAAGTTTTTGCAACAGCATTTTTCATGCGTTCCAGTTTTTGAGAATATTCATAATCAATTGCACCTACAATACCAGAACCAGGTGAACTGGCAATTCCAGAAACAAAACGCTGCATAAAGGGCAAATATGAAGCATCTGTTAAATCTGGATTAATTTTTTTCTGGCGTTCAAACAATTGGGCATATTGAATACCACAATTCTGAATATTATTTCTTAAACGGGTATATTCGGAAAAAACTGTCTGCAGCTGATTCAAAGTGTCATTTGCGGCATCATATTTATCATCATCAACATTTTTTATAAAAGCTGCTACAAGGTTATTAAAACGTTTTCTAAAATCAACATTTTCAAAGGATGTAATATAACCCTGAAGCTGACTTTCAATCTTATCAGCCTCTCTTATAATCCCAGGATAATCGGCCCATTCTTCCTGAAATTCTTCCTTGTAAATCCAGAAACCTTCCTGCACCTTTGTAATTGCACCAACTACATCATTTTTTTGAGATAATTGTGAAGATTCATTCTGTATAGTTTCAAACAAATAAGCATAATATTTAAACAAGTGCAAATCTTCCAGCATGGTAATAACTTGCTTAATTTCTTCTGGAGGATTTTTTTCCAATGTTTTCATTTCAAGAATGATTTGAGATGGTGTAATATGATCTTCCGGATTTTCCGTACTGGATTTTATTGCTTGTTCTGTTAAAACGGAATAGCGCTTACGTCGATTCATTATTGTTTTTATAAGACGCTGAGCATTATCAAAACGATCGGGATATTTTTCAATATATTTATGAAGTTCTTCAAGGGCAACATTATAATCAGTTGCTCGAATCAGTTTTTCAATTTCAAACAAAGACAAAACGTCATCATCGGTATCCTGAGCTTCAATATAATCTACAGCCCTGTCAATATCTTTTTCCTGAGAAAAAGCAGGGATTATTATGAGGAAAATCAGTAATGATAAAAACAGTGCCTTTTTTGTCATTCTCGTCTTATTATCTTATTATAATATATATTATTTTCGGTAATAATATTTATATATAAAAGAAAAAAAACCGATAATTTAGTATATTTTAATAAGCATTATTGTTTATTAAAGTAACAAAGCTTGATTTTTATTATGAAAAAACATTTTGTATTATTTTTTGTAATTCTAATATTTTTCTCTTCAAAAATGTGGTCATTAGACTTTTCGGATGTCTCAACCACTATGACAAACATTTTTTCTGGGATTACAAGTGATACAGATGGTACTACGGCTTACAGGACACTTTTGATTCCTCCTGGAGGCAGAAGTGAAAGTCTTGGTAATGCATTCACAGGGCTTTGTGATGATGCTTCCTACATAACTTTCAATCCTGGGGCAAGCAGTATTCAAAAACAAACAATGCTTTCCATTTTCCACAACTCATGGATTGCTGACTCAAAAATGGAAACAATCAGTTACACAACTCGCTACAATCATTTTGGACTTGGTGGTCAACTAAGCTGCTTTTATGTACCTTTCACAGAATACAATATTTTTGGGGACCGAACTGCTTCAGGATATTACACAGAAACTACAGCCGCATTAAATGCATCCTACAATTTCCTTGCTGGATATGATTTTAAAGGATTTGCTTTAGGAACATCATTAAAAACCTGCTGGCGTAGTATACCTGATTTTACAGATAATGATTCCAATGCAATTATAAAAGGCTCTGGTTTTAGTCAGTCTGGTATGGCTATTATGGCTGACATTGGTGTTGTTCTGCAATTTAATTTCTTAAAATATTTTGCTTCCCGTGATCCAAATGTTCGAATAGGAATTACTGCACAAAATATTGGTGTAGGTTTTACAGGGATTGGTTCAAACTTCCAGATTGATGATCCTTTACCAACCTATATTGCAGCAGGAATGTCTGTTAAGTTCCTTCCTTTTTTAACAATCACAGGTGATATAAAACAGCCTGTAAATCTATTAAACATTTCTGAATATAATATTTTCTCGTTTAATCTAGGTGCTGATTTTAGTTTTTCAAACAATTTCAGTCTGCTGGTTGGCTTAGAATTAAAAGGAGGAAACCCTCGCTTTAGTGCCGGTGGCCAGTTTGAAATAAATAATGCCCGCTTAAATTTAAACTATACGTTGGATCTTACAACTTCCCTAGCACCAATTAACAGAATAAGTCTTTCGGCTCAAATGCTTTTAGGAGACAGAGGACGGGCTGAAGTTCAAAAAGAAATAGATATTCTATATAACAAAGGTCTTGTTTACTACTACTCTTCTGATTGGGATAATGCAATTGCAACCTGGGAAAAAGTTCTGGAAATTGACAAAAGGTATGACCCTGCAATTCTTGGAATAGAAAGTGCCCGGTCCCAAATTGAAATGATTCAGAAAGTACGGGAGAGTATGTTCTTTACAGAATAATATTCAAAAAAATTATTTTTTCTTACTGAAAATGCGATAATTCATCCAGGGGAAAATATCATCGTAAATTTCAAGTGTTGTAAGCCATTCTGTACTTACTGTATTTGAACCTAATGAATCAAAAACATCTGTAAATGCATTAATAGAATTTTCAAAACGACGTTTTGCAAATTCCGGATTATCATCTTCATCAATCATCTTTGCTAAGCCAGATGATTGAGCAAGCAGTAATTCTTTTGCACCAAGATTAAGCAAGCGTGTTTTAAGACCTGTATCTGTTGGAAAACGATCAGCAAGATCAATCATTCTTTCACATGCCTTGCGAGAATAACGCCTCATCCATGCATTTTTACTTGAAAGAAGATTTTCACCATATCCAGTTCCATTCCAGGAAGAATAATATGGAAGAATCTTTTCATAAGAATACTGTTTTTTCAACATAGAACTACAAGTTGTAATTTCCAAATCGTAAGCAGATGCATTTTCAATTACAGTATCCAGCCACAAAAGCCATTCTCCCCAGTTTTTATGCAATTTTTCAGCATCCAAAGGACAAACCAAAGTTACATAATCTTCGGGTTTAATTTCATCAGCTGCTTTTGAAAGTAATTCAGATTTTTCGTTTAAAAAAGCAATTGCATCCTGTTTAATTTGCTCAGAAGCTTTATCAAAATCGTAAATTAAATCATCAGCTTCATCAAAAGAATCAGACCAATATTTATAACCTGTTGAAATACGATTCTGTCCTTCTTCTACAACCGGATGTAATTCAGAAAGAGCCAGCTCAAAACCAATATCTCGACTTTCGTTTCTATAGGATTCTTTTAATGAAAATCCCTCTTCATCAAATATTTCATCTTGTAGTACAGGATCTGCAATAAAAGTTGCCAGGGAATTTTCTGTTCTACAAGGATAAAAAATTCCTTTTGAAGGCAAAGTTTCAGAAAGCAAAACACTTCTTGAATCTAAAATTGTATATGAATAACCAAAAGCTTTTACTAATTTTTCAATTCCTGGAATATAACCAAGTTCTGGAATCCAGAAACCTTCTGGGAAATCACCAAAAGTTTTTCTATATGCCTGTAAACCTATTTCAATCTGAGCAGAAAGAACTTCTGGCATATCCTGATAATGAGGAAAGAAAATATCAGTTCCCGTTGTTCCTAATAATTCGATAAAACCTTTCTTGTGATAATCTGAAAAAACTGGAATTAATTTTTTTTCATATTTTGTAACAAATAAATCTTTCTTATTTTTGTAATTATCTAATGTTTTATCTGCAATTTTTAACAAATCTGGGTTATTTGAACAGCGTACAATTTCCTTTTCGCCTAATGCAATGCGCAAATCTAACCAGCTTTCATACATATTCTGGATTTCTTGATTTTCTAACATTGCACACAAAACAGGAGTCAAAACCAATCCCAACTTTACGTTTCTTCCCTCTTTTTCATACTTTTCCAAATTAGAAAGTAATGGAAGATAAATATCTGTAATAGCTTCAAAAAGGGAATTTAGTTCAGGCTCAACTTCAACAATCTCACCTTTTGGATGTCTAATAAATTCCTGATTTGTTTTGATAATAAAAACTAAATTTTTTTTCATTTGACTAACTACTCGCTAAATTAAGAAAATGATTGTCTGTGGTTTTTATATTGGTCCATCAGGACTTTATTAATTCCAGAAAGCTTAATAACTTCAGAAAAGTCATTCTCTTTTCCAGGTTGAAATTCATTCACAATTTTTGCAGGCTGGGGAATACGTACAACAGGAGAAAAAGCTAATACCTGGCCAGAATTATTAGAAACATAAACTAATTCAAATCTAAAAAATTTCTGTCCCGATGGAAGCAAAATGTATTGTTCCTGAGATTCTGCAGTAACGTTTATTTCAAGAACTTGTTCTGGTTTTAATTCTTCCTCTGACGAAAGAACACAAACTCTAATCATCAAATTGCAATTTGGTAATTCTTTAATTTTTGCATTATCACTTTCACTAATATTCCAGTAAACAAAAGCCCATACAGGATTTCTTAAAACACAGGAAATTTGAGTTTCATTATAATTTTTTGGTAATTCCTTTTCCGAATGAATATTATCTTCAGAAGCAATCACCATGCTTTCAGTTGTAGTTTTAGAAGAATATTCTCCTAATTCAAGTATTTCTCCAATTAAAAATCTTCTATTTAAACTTTCTGGAACATCTAATCCGTATTCGTCTGCAATTTTACATAAATCCGGAAAGGAAAGGGTTTCTAAATAAGCGTGAGTCAATTTCTCTGTTTCCATAAGCAAATATAATCTAAAAAAAAGACATATATGTCAAGTTGTAGGCGTAAAAAGATTATAAAATAATATATTAAAAAAAATCACTTTTTTTTATAAAAGTATTAATGTTTGTTACTATCTTTCCGATAATAAAGCATAAGGTAATTACGGGTGGTTGACATCCAGACACCTGTAAAACTGATATTAAACTTATAAAAAACGAGTTGAAAAGCGTGTGAGGTTTTTCAACTCTTTTTTTTGTTTTTTTCTATTATATTATGGTAAAATAACTTTATATTATATTTAAAAAATAAATTTATAGGAGACTATAATGTTTGATCGAAAAAAATATAAACAGTTTGCAAAGCTTCAATTAAAAGGACGATGGACTGTTCCTGTCTTAATGACATTAGTTGCTTTAATAATAAACGTAATTTTTTCCTTGCCAGAATATATTAATTATCCCTATGAACAGTTGTTAGCTGCAATTCAACAGGGAGATTTCTATGCTGTGGTAAACTTCTTCTACAATTCTGATTCCCAGATATCAAATACTCCATTTATTCTTTCAATTATTCATACACTAGTAACATTTGTTCTTACTTTTGTGTGTCCGGATATATATAAGATTATCTCAAAGTCCAGATAAAGTGTCTTTTTCTGATTATCTTCAAAATTTTAATTACTGGGGACGGGGTATTTTAGTTGGATTGTGGAAATTCCTCTGGTTGATTATCTGGAGTTTGATTATATTACCAATCACATTTATATGTGCTTTTATTATAGTAATGTTTGAAACACCAAAAATCATGGCTGGGGGAGATATTAATGAAATTCTTATAGCTCCTACATTGATTTTAACTGTAATAATCCTGATTTTGTTAACCATAATTAGAATTGTAAAAGGACTTTCTTACAGTATGGCGGAATTAATTGCTGCAGAACATGAAAAATGCACAATAACTCAGGCCTTAAACATCAGTAAAAAAATTACAAAGGGACATAAAAAAGAACTTTTCCTAATGTATTTAAGCTTTATACTGTGGTATCTGTTATGCATAATTACATTAAATATTGCCAGTTTATGGGTTAGTCCATACATCGCTATGACAAAAGTAAATGCATATCACGCATTATTAAAAAACGCATTTGAAGAAAATTTAATTCATGTGGAGGATTTTGAAGAATGAAAAATAAAGGTGTAATTTCAGGATTAATTGTTTTTATAATTCTTATTGCCCTTTGTGGTGGCGTAATTTGCTTTGCATTAAAAAACAATTCTTCTACAGACAAAGTTTCCTATTCAAAGAAATTTGAAATTAATACAAAACAAAAAAATAATTATATTGCATCTCTGTTTATAGAAGGCGAGATTGGAGTACAAAGCAGAAGTTATAATCAGACATGGCTTCTTTCCACAATAGAACATCTTACAGAAGATGAAAAAAATATTGCTCTTATTGTTTACATTAACAGTCCTGGTGGTTCAGTGTACCAAACTGATGAAGTATATCTTGCCCTTAAAAAATACAAAAATACCGGACGTCCTATATATGTTTATCAGGGAGAACTGGCTGCTTCTGGAGGTTATTACATTTCTTGTGCAGGAACTAAAATCTATGCAAACAGAAATACTCTTACAGGTTCAATTGGTGTAATTGCAGGCCAAACCTTTGAAATAACAAAGCTGTTAGATAATTTAGGAATAAAATCAGAGACAATTCACGCTGGTAAAAATAAAAATATGGGAAACTATAATGAACCTTTATCAGATGAACAGAGAGCTATTCTTCAATCTATAGCAGATGAATGTTACGAACAATTTACACTTATTGTTTCAAACGATAGAAATATTCCTTTGGAAAAAGTGCAGAAAATTGCTGATGGTAGAATCTATACTGCAAAACAAGCTCAGGAACTTAAATTAGTAGA
>SAMEA3663082__coassemble_316_pt1 | contig 15698 bp, 13 predicted proteins | sample SAMEA3663082__metabat2_low_PE_016 | metagenome-assembled genome bin SAMEA3663082 (sample SAMEA3663082) | pig gut metagenome | biome: pig gut; feature: pig-associated habitat; material: faeces | place: France | collected 2012 | reverse complement strand
GCGTGCACAGATTCGCGGTTTGAACCAGGCTTCTGAAAATGCTCAGAATGGTATTTCTTTCATTCAGACAACAGAAGGTTATTTACAGGAAACAACTGATATCATTCAGCGTATTCGTGAATTAGCTGTACAGTCTTCAAACGGTATTTACTCAGCTGAAGATCGTATGCAGATTCAGGTTGAAGTTTCTTCATTAATCGCTGAAGTTGATCGCATTGCTTCTGCAGCACAGTTCAACGGTATGAATATGCTCACAGGACGTTTTGCACGCCCAACAGGTGAAAATGTTGTAACAGGTTCTATGTGGTTCCACATTGGTGCTAACATGGATCAGAGAACACAGGTTTACATTGGTACAATGTCAGCTACTGCTCTCGGACTCCGCAACGTTGCAGATGAATCTATCATGACTTTGGAAACTCCAGACGAAGCTAACCGTGCAATCGGTACTTTGGATGAAGCTTTGAAAAAGATTAATAAACAGCGCGCTGACCTTGGTGCTTACCAGAACCGCCTTGAACAAACTATTAAAGGTCTCGACATTGGTGCTGAAAATCTCCAGGCTTCTGAATCACGTATCCGTGATACAGACATGGCTGCAGAAATGGTTGAATTCACAAAAGACCAGGTTCTCTCTCAGGCAGGTACAGCAATGCTGGCTCAAGCAAATCAGTCAAGCCAAAACGTATTGTCATTGCTCCGCTAGAATTAAAACTAGGCAAGAGCAAGGTTCGTGGCCAGGATTGCGCAGTGAGTTTGTTGCGTAACAATAAACTCAGTAAACTAGCCGCAGGCTAGTGACCAATCCTGGCTCAAGCAAATCAGTCAAGCCAAAAAGGGTTGCCCACATTTTGGACAACCCTAATTTTTTTAACAATCATTTTTATTTAAATAAAGTTTGATAAGTTTCCAAAGTTTTATTATAACGATTCAAGTAAAAAGTATCTTCCTGAGTCCAGTCTTCGCTATCACACATTATTAAAAGTTCAGTAGAAATCTTTTCTGCTTTTTCAAAGGCTATAGTCAATTTTTCTCTTTCCAATTGATTATTCCAGATTTTGTTCAAAGTCTTATTAAATTCTTCCATCCTTTTTGAAATTTTTTTGTGTGCTTTCTGATTTATTACTTTAGTAACAACGTAATACTCTGTCTCAAAAGTATTATTTTCAATATTTACAGGTATTGTATAAGACTCTTCACTCCAATTTACATTATCTTCAGAAAACTCTTGCACATTAAGTTGCAATAAACCATTTTCGTTAGGATTTCCTATAAAACTTCCTCTTGTATAATATACCTTTTCCACTTCCAATAACGCTTTATCCTTTGGATAACTTAATTCCATTTCAGAAATCAAAAAAGTATTATCATCCATGTTGAATTCTACTTTATATTCTTCTGCGATTTCTCTTGTAAGCCAGTCACTATAATCAAAACCTTTATAAACAACAATATTTTCTTTTTTACATCCCAAAAATAAAAAAGCTAAAAACAAAACTGGCAAAAACTTTTTAATATTCATTTTTCTTCCCCATTAAAATTCACTTCTTCCTCTAAAACTGAGTGTAAGTGTTCGTTTATCTACATATTCCAAATCACCACCTACTGGAATTCCTGTTGCTAATCTTGTAACTTTAGGTTTTTGCGATAATGGAAGCTCTGTAATCACTTTATTCAAATAATGTGCTGTGGAATCTCCTTCTAGTGTAGGGTTAGTTGCGATAATAACCTCACCTATTTCCCCTTCCTTTATTCTTTGGAGCAATGGCTGAATTGCAATTTGAGCTGGACCAATTCCATCTAGCGGTTTAATTAATCCTCCAAGAACATGATATTGACCTTTGAATTCTCCATAACTTTCAATTGTTGAAACATCTTGGGATTGCTCTACAACACATATCTGCGATTTTTCACGCAAAGGACTAGAACAAATTGAACAGGGATCTTCTTCTGTCCACATACCACAAACAGAACAGGGTTTTATCCTATCCTGCAATTGAGAAAGATTTTGTGCGAATTTTTTTACATATAAAGAATCCTGCTTTAATAACCAGTTTACCATGCGAACGGCGCTTTTTTTACCAACACCTGGCAATCTGGAAAAATTAGCAGCTAAATCATCAAAAGCATTCAATGGTCCCACCCCAAATTAAATTAAGCTTTATACATTCAACTACAAACCAAATTGACTTAAATCCATTCCACCTAACAAAGAAGTTGTTTTTGATTTTATCATTTCCTGAACATTATCAACTGCATTTTTATGTGCAGCAACAATTAAATCTTCAAGCATCTGAACATCACGATTATCAACACAGATTGGATCAAGTTTTATTCCTTTCATTTCAAACTTTCCATTCATTGTTACAGTAACCATTCTTCCACCTGCAGACCCTTCAACAGTAATTGCTTCCAGTTCCTTCTGCATTTTTTCAGACTGTTCTTTTATAGCCTGTGTATTTTTTAATAAATCAAATGGATTCATATTTCCTCCAACATTTTTTTCCTGATTAAATTTTACCTGCAATAACAGTACCTTTGAAAGTATCCAGTACCATTTGAACCTGGGCTGGAATTTCAACGGTTTGTTTATTGTTATCGTTATTATAAGAATTATTCTTATCTAAAATTACTTCAAAATCCATGGTTTTTCCACAAACCTGGGAAATTTCCTTAATGATTTCAGTCTTTTTCTTTTCAATCAGTTCTTTATCATATTCATTTGAAATTACTGCCTCAACACAATCTGCTTTAATTGTCCATGCACCAGTTTTTTCTAATGCACTTGCCGCAAAACCATCTGTTACAGAAAGAGCTGCAGTAACCAAACCTCTAAGCTGATTTATAGAAATACTCATTCCCGAATCTGCACTTGTTTCAGCTTCCTGTTTTAAAGATGAACTTGCCTCATAAACTTCTGTTCCATTATAAGAATCATCCATTTGTGCTGCATAGTTTTCATCTGGATAATAAGTTTCCTCTGGAGGCTCATCAACATTTGTCCAGCCCTCATCAGTTATATCATAATTATTCATCTGAATCTCTTTTTTTGCCTCTTCTGGCATTACAAAAGAAGAATGGTGAGATTCTGATGATGTTACAGATTCTGTTGGAATATGAAGTTTCAGACGATCATCTAACTCTGCCACTGTTTGTTCAGGCGGCAGTGAACCGCCATCATGAAAAGGGGGCTGATTTTCCTCTTCAAATGTGGAACCAGGATTATCAAAACTGTCTTCCAAGCCCTGAGGATTATCTAACATCGAAAATCTTGGTAAACCTTCAGGCAATTTATTTTCAGAATTCTGACTGCTTTGTGTTTGCTCTACAGAAGCAGCCTGTCTAACTGAAGAGTTCTGCTCAACTGCAACTTTTACTGGAGCTTGTGCCATTGCATTAGAAGCAGGTATAGCAACATTTGCACCACCGGTAAGCAAAGCCTGAGCCGCATCAATTGCCTTTTTAACTTCCTGATTTGAAACATATTGTGATATCCAGCAAAGACGTGAGAATGCTAATTCCAATTCATAACGTGGTGAAAGAGAATATCTAATATCACGATATAACTGAAGGAATAAAGAAAGAGCCCGTTCTATTTGCAAAGGATTCCATGCTGTTAAAACCACTTTACTGTATCGTTCAATATTATTTCCAAGAAGTGCTTCTTTATTCACACCAGATTTTATCAGTAAAAGGCTGCGCAAATAATCAGCACAATTAGAAATTAACTGCTCTATAGAAATACCACTTTGCAAAAACTCATCCAAAGATAAAAGAACCTCATCAGTTCTTCCATATGCACAAGATTCAAAAACCATGTTTAATCTGTCGATTCCAACAAGACCCAGTTTATCTCTAATTTTTTCATAAGTAAGGTGACCATCGCTAAATGCCACAACCTGATCAAAAAGAGTATAGGCATCACGCATAGAACCTGTTGATTCTCTGGCAATCCAATAAAGGGCTTCATCTTCTGCTTTAATGTTTAATTCTGCAGCGGCTTCGGCCAAACTCTGTTTTACTTTTTCTACAGAAACAAGTCTAAAATTATACTGCTGGCAGCGAGATTTAATAGTTGCCGGCACTTTTTGAAGTTCAGTTGTAGCAAAAATAAAAATAACATGCTCTGGTGGTTCTTCAATTGTTTTAAGCAAAGCATTAAAAGCTGATGTTGAAAGCATGTGAACTTCATCAACAATATAAATCTTGTAACGACATTTTGCAGGAGGGAACATTACCTCTTCTTTAATCTGTCTAATGTTATCTACACTAGTATTTGAAGCACCATCTATTTCAATTACATCAAGAGAAGAACCTTTTGTAATTTCAAGACAATTTGAACACTGACCACATGGAGTATCTGTAGGACCATTGGCACAGTTTAATGCTTTTGCAAGAATTCTGGCAGTTGAAGTTTTACCACACCCACGAGGGCCAGTAAATAAATATGCATGAGCAATCTTGCCAGATTTAATAGAACTTTTTAATGTTTCAGAAACAAACTCCTGTCCCACAAGATTATCAAAAGCTTGTGGACGGCGTCTGGTTGCAGTTACTTCGTAAGACATGCAAACAGTATAAAGTAAAAATGCAAAAAATTAAATACTAGTTTTAAAAAGCTTATTCTGAAACTTGAAAGAAAAAATTTAATTGTATTTGTCTACCACTTTCATCTGTAAGTGTGCCAGTATCTATAGTCCATCCATCTTCTTTTATTTTCTTCAAGGTTCTTGTTCCACAGTCGTAAGGTAAATCTCCATAAAATTTTATATCTTTAAGTACTCCCTTATTTCTTCTTAATCTTATAACTAAAACTGAAATGGTAGAATCTATAGTATTAAGTTCAATTACTTTACCATAATCAGGATCTGTAATATCATTATCTTGCTTTTCTTTTACTGTTTTTTTGCCATCTTCATAATAAAAAACTGTTACCCCATTAAGATATATCTGACCTTTTAAATCCCACCTATCCGCTCCAAAGTTGTTTGGATTTATAGTGTAATATCCAGTGGTACCTTTTCCAATTCCAAGTTTTATTGGTTTAATCTTTACAGTCAAATTTACTGTCACATCTTTTGGTTTTTGGTTCTCTTTTTCCACTGTAATATTTATTACATGATTTCCTACGCAAAGCTTAGAATCATTTCCATCTGCTGCATTTGAAACTTCTGTCCCATCAATTTTTACATTAACTTTTGCTCCACTTTCTTTTGGGGTAATTTTATAAGGCATATTATTGTACGAAAGATAACTGAACTGATATATATCCTGTGATTCAATATAATCTCCTGTAAAAGAGATATTTGGTTCTTCCAGTTCTTTTACAACTTTAATTTTCTTTTTCAGTTCTTCTGGATAACATCCGTCTCTGGAAGTTTTAATAGTTATATCATAAGAACCTTCTTGTAAATCTGCCTTTGTTTCAGAAGAAAACTCTCCGTTTATTTTACATTCAATTCTATCTGCAGGATTAGATTTTTCTATTTTATAACTAAAGGTCTGATTTTCTGGAATCTCATAATATTCATATCCATCACTATCTGTAAATCCATTTGGTTGAATATTAAAACTAATTGAAGGCTGAACAATCTGTGGAATTCCAAGTCCATCTATCGTAGAAAATAATTCTGTTGATAAACCTGTTGAATCAATAACACGAACAGTATACCCATAGTAAATATCTTCACTCTGATTATCAAAATAATAGTGAAATTCTTTTTCTGAATTATTCTTATTTTCTGAAGGAGAAACTCTTGCCTTGTTTATCAGACTGTGTGTTTCAGGATCATAGCAGGCTATTTCGTAAACAATATCCTGATTTCTTTTTTTAGTTTGCTCTGGAACTGTAAAAGATATAAAATGCTTTCCCTCATAAGTCGAGGAGTTTGAATCATCAAGATTTTTAAATTCATCAGGAGGAGAATTTTGTATAAAACTCCAGGAACATGCAGAGTCTTCCCAAAGCTGTGGCATATTTTTTGGGTAAAGATTTCCAGAAAGTGTTAATCTCTTTCCTTCGTTTTCATCAAAAAGCTGCATGGAAACTCGTATAATATCTGATGATATTTGATTCACTTCCATAATATCTGCAGCCACAACTCCATTCTCATCTACTACACTAAATGATGATGGAGCATCTGATGATTTCTTACAAAGAAGCTCATACTTTTGCGGATTAATTACTAATAAATCTAAGACGACTTCATTAATGCCATTAACATTACACTGCTGATTAATGACAGCATACTGGGTTTCTACTTCAACCCTTCCAACTCTAACAGTACCACTCCAATAATCCAGATATTCTTTTAAACTGGGATTACTACAGGAAATAAACATTATGAATAGGCATAGTAACCCCGTATAAAAAACTTTTACTCTCTTCATACCAGCTTTTTTTTAGAATTTTCTGTCTAATTTATCGAATCCGTCTGTAAGTTTTTTAGCAATTTCAATAAGCTTTGCTAAATCACCTTTACGGCCACCTTCAATATTCATAGGCATTACTGGATCGTGAAGACTCAAGCGGAGCAAAATCCATCCCTGAACATCTTCGCCTTTAAATGAAAGACGAACACCTTCATAAGAATGTGGCATTTCGTATCCAGCTGCTTCTGCTCGTTTTTTGAATTCTTCAAGAACAGATTTTCCATATTCCTTAAAGTTTTCATCATTAATCTTAAAACGGTACTCTCCTTCTTCTACTAAAGGAGGAAGTTTTTCAATAAGACTGTCTAGCTTTTTACCTTCTTTTGCAGCTTTTGCAAGAGCAATTACAAGTTTAACAGCAAGGAATGCACCATCATCAAGGAAGTAATTATCTTTAAGAGCACCGTGTCCAGAAGTTTCCATAGCCAAAGGAGCAACTGTTCCAGCAGCATTAAGTTCCTTCTGTTTGTTGATTACATTCTTATAACCACGCATATAGCAAAGGTGTTTAAGACCAAGTTCTTTTTCAAGGAAGTATGTAAGACGATCAGATGTAACTGAGTCTGTAATAATTGTTGAACCCGGATATTCTGGAGCAAGAATTGCAGCAATCATAGCAATAATTGAGTCACGGTTTACTTCCCTTCCATCAGACAAAACTGCAGACATACGGTCTACGTCTGTATCGAAAATCAATCCTAAATCAGCTTTGTTATTCAAAACTGCAGTACGGATTGCTTCCATTGCCTGTTTATTTTCTGGGTTTGGAATATGATTTGGGAACATGCCGTCTGGTTCAAGAAATTGGCTTCCTGTTGTATCTGCGCCAAGTGGCTGTAAAATCTGATCTACAAAGAAACCAGAAGCACCATTTCCTGAATCTACTACTATATGAAGTCCATCCAATGGTTTTGCACCACCACCAAGAGCTTGTGCAATTTGACCTTTAAGATAAGATGCATATAATGGGAGCAAATCAAAAACTTTAGCCGCATAATTATTGCGAACAGGATTTAACATTCCTGCAAGATTTAAGATTTCTGTAATATCATCATGTTCCAGTCCGCCTTCAGCATCAAAAAACTTAATGCCGTTACGATTATATGGAAGATGGCTTGCTGTTATCATTGCTGAACCATGGAAACTTGTTTCTGGAAAAACAATGGACATGAACATTGCTGGTGTTGTTGCCATTCCGCAGTTAATAACTGTAGCACCACCACTTAGCATTCCATCAATTAAAGCATCTGAAAGTTCTGGTCCTGAAACACGGGAATCACGACCTACACCTATTTTTAGTTCATATGCAGGAACACCACTTTTCTTTTCCAACCAACTAACAAAAGCACAACCAATTTGTCTTGCAATTGCTGGTGTAAGATTTACATTTTCGCCTTCCACACCTTCAACTGCAACACCACGGATATCACTACCATTCTGTAATTTTAACATATTTTCACTCATACCTTAATTATACCACTCTAAATCTTGTGAATCAATTTGGGAATTTCCCCTATTACATGCTCTTTCAATACAATACTTTAACTGACGCACATTACCAGGCCAGGAATACCCCTCTAATTTTTCTAATGCAGCTTCTGTAATTGTGCAACCATGTTTTTTTGCAATTGCATTTGCAATAACAGAAATATCACCAGTTCTTTCACGTAAGGGAGCAAGATATATTACATAGCCCATAATTCTTTGCACTATATCTTTTCTCATTTCTCCCTGCATAACTTTTAGTTTCAGATTATCATTTGTTGCAAATATTAATTTAACATCAGCTTTATGCATTCTGTCACTACCAACCTTATTAAATTCCCCAGTATCAATAAAAACCAATAATTTACTCTGAATACTTAAGGGAGCTGTTCCTATTTCATCAATAAACAATGTCCCGCCATCACAAGCCTTTATAATTCCTTCACGTTTATGCGCATCTGTATATGCACCTTGTTCCGTTCCAAAAAGCTCAGAATCTGCAAGATTTTCAGGAATAGTAGAAATGTTTAACTGAAAATAATTGTTATTCTTTCTTGCCGATATATTATGAATTATTCTGGCAATTGTACTTTTTCCCGTTCCTGTTTCACCCAAAATCAAAATAGGATTAGATATGGATAAACTATTTATTATTCTTTTTTTAATTTCAATAATATGATCTGATGAACCAAGAATATCATCCAATTCACTGTATTTTAATAATTCTTCTGCTTTAATATTACTATAAGTATTTAACTGCAATGACTCAGATTTTTTTACAGTTGAAAGAAATAGATTTTTTGCTTTTAAAACCGCAGAAGGATAAGGAATAATTGTATGGCATAGATTCGCAATATTTTTTAATACCCTTTGATTACAACCAAAAGGCACAATTAATAAAATTTTAGAACTGTGTTTTCCAATAAAAGAATTTACTGCTTCATAATTTTCAAGATTTACAGATGATGCATCTAAAAAAACAAAAGTCGAAACAAGAAAACTCATTTCGACTAATTGAGATTGTATTTTATGTGTTACATTTTCACCGATAATGCTTTTTACAAAATCAATGATACAGTAGTTCCTGCTAACAATTAAGACTTCATTAGAAGAATTTTCTAAATTCCTTTCCGACGCTATCAATTATTTACCACTTTTTGTAATTTTTTTATATAATAAGATAATTATATACCACATGTATGGAAAAATCAAAAAAGTTTTTAATGGATTTCGCAAAATTTCAAAGAAAATCTCGTGACCTCGTTCAAATACATTCTGATTCACTCTTTTTATTTTCTTTGCAAAAATTGCAAAAGCATCTTTGTAATAAAGGAATATACTAGAACTAAATCTATTTCGTCGTTTCCATCCCCAGTTATTCTTTTCTTTAATGCCATCACTTACTAAAACTAAGGATGGTTGTGCTTTGAAAATAGCCTGTACAATATCATCTTCAAGATTTTTATTGTAATAGCCAACACATCGACCAACAATTCTAAGTCCAGGAAAAGTTGATGCAACATTGCTTTCAGCTTTTCTTAAAATTTTTTTGTTAGAGCCCATCATATATAATGTTTTGTAATGGCTTTCCAATATCGAAAGAATCTGAATAACCACATCAAAAGGATTGTATCTTTCTGGCACCGGTAATTTCAAAAATCTTGCACCTTTTATAATACTTTTTGATATTGGGATAATAAGATTTGCATTTTTAATACATTCAGAGAATTCACCTTTATGTCTTGCCTTTAACAAATCCCAAATCGAAAGCAAAACAATCTGCTTTGTACCAGGATGAGCAAGTAATTCCAGAATTTCATTTTCTAAATTCTCTGGACTACAAATATCTACAGGAACACCTATTAGATTAATTCTTTCTACTGACATACTAATTCACCGCCGTCTGAACTGCCGCTATCCCATACAGCGCTGCAGTTTCGCATCTTAATATATTTCCAGAAAAATGAATTGGATTAAAATCTCTATCATTTAAGATAAATTGAACTTCTGCAGGACTTAATCCACCCTCACTTCCTACAACAATACCTATTGTACCCAAATTCTGCTTTGTAGCAATAAGCTTTCGGATATCCCCATCTCCGTCATTTCTTTCAGAAAGAACAAAGCCTATTTTTTCAGACTCAACTTCCTTCCACTTTTCAATTGCAGTTTCTAAAGTCATGCATGATAACAACTGTGTATTAACAGGAGATCCACTTTGCTGTCTTGCTTCTTTTATAATTCTTTCCATTCTTTCCTGTTTTGAATTTTCCATTGCAGCAACACTACTTTTTTCAGAATATTCACCAATAACAGGAATAATATATCTGATTCCACATTCTGTAGCCTGACGTACAATCTGCTCCAGCTTTTGTGGTTTTGGCAGAAACTGAAATAGCCAATATTCTTTGCCTTTATTGTCATTTTCAGTTTCTATGGATTTTGCCTGAACTCCTCTTGTAATAGATTTTTCATCACTTAAATTTGTATCTGCACAAATTTGTAAAAAAATCTTTTTTGTATTTTCCTCAATTTTTACAACAGTGGAATTATATAACTGTCCGTCCGGGCAACGAAGACTTAACATATCACCCACTCGCACTCTAAGTACCTGGCGCAAATATCTGTAGTCTTTACCAATTACTGTGACACTACCATTTTTATCTGGATTTTGCTGTAAAATTAATTGTCTCATTTACTATTTCCAGTTTTTGACTGCATTTCTTTATCTTCCTTTTCCTGCTGCAACTGTTTTAAAGTTTTTGTCTTTTTAAGTAATGTATTAAAATCAGGATTAGAAACAATTTTGATTGCTTCATTTAACTGAAGATCATAATCCAAATCATATAAAGGTGTAGAATATTTTGTTACCTGATTTCGAATTATTTTTCTGATAATTCTTGCATCAATTTTTGTATCATTAGAAATTACTTTAGCATTTTCTGCAATCTGCTTTTCAGTCATTTCTGGATTATCTTCTACAAGCTTTTCAATTACCCGGTCTTCTACAAGTTTTACATAATTGTCTTCCTGTTCTTTAGTAAGAGATTCCATATTTGTAATTTCCAAATCTGGTGGAATTCCAATTTTATCAATATTAACATCACTTGGAGTATAGTAGCGAGCCATTGTTAATTTGAAACCATCTGTATCACTTAACTGTCTTACCTGTTGTACAGAACCTTTTCCATAAGTATTTTCACCAACAAGATAAGCCATTTTATAATCCTTTAATGCACCGGAAAGAATTTCTGATGCACTGGCAGAACCTTTATTAATTAATACTACAATTGGAATATTTTTTCTTGCTGTTGTTTTATCTTTTGAAGCTTTAAATTCCATGTTTTCAATAGCTATGCGGCTCTTTGTAGAAACAATTACACCTTTATCAATAAACTTATCTGCAACATCAACAACACTATTAATCAATCCACCCGGATTATCACGTAAGTCAATTATTAAACTCTTATATCCATTTTCTTCAAACGAATCTAAAGCATCCTGGAAACGAATTGGTGTTTCTGGTGTAAATTCAATTAAACGAACATAACCTATTTTAGTACCTTCAATCATTCCATATTTTGCTGTAGGAACTTCAATTAATGCACGAACAAGTCTTACATCAAAACGCATATTTGTTCCACGTAATATTGTAATTGTTACCGGAGTTCCTACTTCACCACGAAGCAATCCAAGTACTTCATTCATTGTAAGCTCAGAAGTTGGTCTGCCCTCTACAGCAACAATCAAATCGCCAGCACGAATACCAGCTTTTGCGCCAGGAGAATCTTCCAATGGTGAGGCAACTTCAACATAAGCAGGTTTTTCAGGAGTAGATTCAACAGGTTTTGAAATTGTTAATCCAACACCTCCAAAAGAACCTTCCGTTGTGTCTGTTAAATCACGCATATAATCTGAATCCAGATATACCGAATAAGGATCTCCCAAAGCTTCAAACATACCTTTAAGAGCTCCTTCATATAAAACTACAGGATCAATTTCATCAACATAATTCTGTTGTACAAAATCAAAAACAGAATTAATTTTTCTCATATATTGGAAACTGGAAGCCTTTGAATCATTTTGGGCTTTTACTTGTGCAAAGCAATAAGATGCTCCAATAACCACCATAGCAAGAATTAATGCTATGAAAGAATTTTTAACAAGCTTTCTTCTATTTAATTTCATACTTATATTTTATGTCAGTACCTTTAAAAAATCTACTAGTTTACTAATTACAATCATGTTATAATTTTATCATGGCACAAATAATTCCAGTAGCAAGTGGTAAAGGTGGCGTTGGAAAAAGTCTCCTTTCTGCAAACCTTGCAATTGCATTAGGACAGCAAGGAAAAAAAGTTGTTCTCGTTGATTTAGACCTTGGTGCTTCAAACCTGCACCTGGTAATTGGGCAACATCCAGGTTCTGCAAGTTTAGGTTCCTGGTTCACAGAAAAATCCTCATTTAAAGAAATCATACAACCTACAGATTATGATAACGTTAGTTTTATTGCAGGTGACAGTCAGATTCCAGATTTAACTTCATTAAAGTATCAGCAGAAAATCAAATTAATCAGAAACTTAAAAAATATTGATACTGATTATGTTATTTTAGATTTAGGAGCTGGAACCCATCAATTCATTCTTGATATGTTCCTTCTTTCCCCACAGGGAATTATTGTTTCTGCACCGGCAGTTACTGCAACTCTTAACGCATATTTGTTCTTAAAAAATGCTGTATTCCGTCTTCTGTATACAACATTTAAACGCAATACTCCGGGACGTAATCTGCTTGATAATCTAAAAAAGAATTCTGAATCTATGCAGAAGCTTTATATTCCACAGCTTGTTCAGGCTTTAGGCAGAGTAGACCCTCAAACAACACAACTTTTCATTACACGTATGCAGCAATTCAGGCCTCGTCTTGTAATGAATATGATAGAAAATCCTCAGGATGCAGATAAAGCACAAAGAATTAAAACATCATGTAACCAGTATCTTGGTTTGGAAATTGATTTTCTTGGAATTATGTACCGAGATATGCTTCAAGATAAAGCTCTCTCTTCACAACTTCCAGTAGTAATCTATAAACCAAAATCCGTACTTGGACAGGGCATTTATAGAATTTGCGACAAAGTCATTGCAACTCCACCAAGAAATTTTGATTCAGATTTTGATCCTGAAACCTTTAATTCTGACTCCTTCAACAATGCAGAAGAAGAAGCTAATTCTGATTATGATTTTAAACTTTCTGGCATTGATGATCTTGTAGCAGGTGGAACACTTTCCATTGGTGAACTTGCAGAAATGATTAAGACACAGCAATATGAACTGGTACAATTAAAGAAAGAAAATAATCTTCTAAAATCAAAACTGGTAAAAGCCGCTCAACAAGGCTTTAAAGTTTAAATAGCTTAAACAGTTTTTTATAAGGAATAAAAATGTTTTTATATCTCAAATACCCTGACTGGATTCAACCAGAAATTTTTCCAAACATAAAATGGCTAAGCCTTTTAAGATGGTATGGCTTAATGTATGTTTTTGCTTTTTCCACCGCCTACTTTATTTTACAAAAGGTTGCCAAAGAAGGAGCTTTAGACAATAAAAATTACAAAGTCACAGAAGATGATTTATTCAGTTTTATTGGAACAGGAATTATTTTCTTACTTCTTGGTGCAAGAATTGGTTCAACATTAATCTATAACAAATATGATCCATCAAACCCAGCATCAATAAATTATTGGACACATCCATGGCTCATTTTATGGCCTTTTGATAGTGATATGCATTTTACAGGCTTTGCAGGAATGTCTTATCACGGAGGCTTCATTGGCGGTCTTTTAGGAATGATTTTCTGGTGCAAAAAGCACAACCAGCCAATTTCAAAATGGATAGATGCCATGGTCTGTGCCATCCCTCTTGGATACACCTTTGGTCGTTTAGGAAACTTTTTAAACGGTGAACTTTACGGGCGCATTACCACAATGCCATGGGGCATGGTCTTTAGAGTTCCAAGTTCTGAACAATTCCTTCCAAATATACCTTGGGTACAAGAATTTGCTGCTCAAATTGGAATGGACATTTCCACAAAAAATCTTGTAAATCTTCCACGTCATCCAAGTCAGTTATACGAAGCACTTTTTGAAGGCATTGTTCTTTGGCTTATTATCTGGACTTGCAGAAAACATAAAAAATTTGATGGTATGCTGGGTTGTATTTACACAGGTGGCTACGGATTATTTCGCTTTATCATTGAATATTTCCGCGAACCTGATGCAGATTTAGGTTATAGAATTGGAACTGATACATCTGCTCCAATTTACACAAATACATCTTTACTAAATTTTTCAACAGGCCAGATTCTTTGTTTTATTATGATTATAGGTTCCATTATTGGTGCCATTATTCTATATAGCAGGAGCAAGAAACAATCTCTTGAATCTCAAGCTGTTAAAACCAAAAAAAGAGTAAAAAAATAACATTTTCTTGCCGATAATATAATTGAGGTTTTATATATGAAAAAAAATACAATTCTTATCGGCATTATTTTTTCCATTTCACTTTTTTTTATATCCTGTAAATTAGATGTAAAACCAGAAAATACTCTCCATAGACCTGATGTTGAAGTTCAAAATTCAGGAATTTTAGTCACAGGAACATACACAAGTTCTGATATTCAATACATAAACGTCTTTAGAAAAGATATTACAAACAATGAAAATCCTATCAATATCGGTATTATATTTCCTTCAGGCTTTAATGCTGAAAATAAAACATTTTCTTTCACAGATACAACTGCAACTGAAGGAAATAAATATGTTTACTTCTGCAGATATTACGAAGGAAAATTCGGTTATTACCAAACAGAATATAGTGAAGAAAAGATTGCCCCTGCAGGCAGTTCACCAATTACTTTGAGTGTTGATCCAGCATTTAAGCTAAGCTATTCTGATGTTGGAAAAATTTTATCTTTAGATGGTACAGATCCAACTTTATCCCAATCTGGAACAGATGCTTATGATTTTGCGTTGGTTGCTACAAATGGTAACGAGACACAATGTTTTTACCTTGCCAACAAAGATTGGAAAGCAAAAGACAAAGATGGCACACTTGTTTCCACAAAACAATGGAATCTTCAAGTTTTATTTCCTGAATCCTTCTTGAATACCGAAATTGAAATTCTTGGACTTGTAGGTCAGAAAAAAGAAATCAACGCGGATGATAAAGTTCAGCGTATTTTCTGGACACCTTTAGTTTCAATTCCTGTTGAAGATGCAAACCACACAATTCATGATAACAAATTTTATGTTAATATTCCGAAAGGCACAAACGGCATAGATTACGGTTACTTCAAATAATAGTAGGTTTAAATTAAAGAAAAATAATAAACAAAAAACAAACAACACACAGCGTCTTAGAGTAAAAGTACTACCGCTACAACGTGCCTACGAAGTTGCTCGCTGAAGCTGTTTGGAAGTTATCCATCTCGCTGCGCTCGTCAGCTTCAGAGGCACTTCGTAGTCCCGTTTTCGCTCCCGTACTTTTACTCTAAGACTTCCCTGGTATTTTAATTTTTCTTTATTCAAACCATGGCCCCGGAAGGGGCAGAATTTATAAAACACATCCCCACCTTCAAAAAAAAATCACTCATTTACGGCCATAAATGCCTGAAACTCTCGCAAAGCATTTTTTTCACTTAAAATCCCCGCTTTTCTCAGGCGCCGGGTTTATTAATGAAAGAAAACATTAAAATACCCGGGGAGCAGTTACCTAAAATGGCGG
>SAMEA3663082__coassemble_251_pt1 | contig 17804 bp, 15 predicted proteins | sample SAMEA3663082__metabat2_low_PE_016 | metagenome-assembled genome bin SAMEA3663082 (sample SAMEA3663082) | pig gut metagenome | biome: pig gut; feature: pig-associated habitat; material: faeces | place: France | collected 2012 | reverse complement strand
CAACTTTAACTTTGTGTTCTGTTTTTGAAAGATAAACAGGAATTGAAATTACAAGGTGAAGACTTCTGTATCCACTTTGCTTAGGTTCATCAATATAATCATGCTGGTCTAAAAGGGTAATGTCCGGCTGTTTAAGAAGCATGTCTCTAACTGTATAAATATCAGAAATATATGGACATATTACACGTACACCTGCAATATCATTCAGATTTTGCATCATAGATTCAAAGGTCACAGGTTTATGTTTTTTTTCTAATTTTTTTGCAATGCTGTCTGGAGATTTAATTCTGGATTTTACAGTTTCAATAGGATTTCTTTTTCTACTGACTTTGCTTTCTTTGTTTAGAATATCAAGCTTTGTTTCTATTTGTTTTACAGCACTTTCATAAATCATCATAATCTGCTGAAACTGAAAGGCCATTTTATAAAAATCGTCTGATGTTTTCGGTAAACTTGAAATAGATGCTGGTAATCCTGAAATTTCTAAGGCATCTTGTGTTGTAAATTCTTCAGTTAACTCATCAATATTACTATGGGCCATAAATCAAAATTTAATATTTTTTCCTTCATAAGGCAATATAAATTAAATATTAATTATGAAGGAATATGTTATAACAAAAAAATATTTTTATAAGGATGTTCTAAATCCTAAATCAACACTAAATGCGTTCTGCCAGTTATTTCTAAAGAAGTCCATAACTTCAATTGTAACTTGTCCATGAAGCTGTCCAGAAAGAAGTGTTGTTGAAAAATATGGTGTTACAAATCCGTTAAATTTCATTGTCATAAGGTCTTCTGGAATTGCAGTTACGTCCATAAAAGTGCGAGTAGGGAATGATAAAGCAAAGTTTGTTCCTACACAAATCTTTTTAGTTCCCCAGGAAAGTGTGTCATTATAAATATTAACGTTTAATCCTAATGTGTCTTTTATGAATAACAACTGTTCCGCAGTCTGTTCTGGTAAGCTGTAAACTGTAAAATTCAAATGTGTATTTTTAATTCTGAATCGTGGTTCAATCAAAATGTAAAAATCATTTGGTGAAGCTAAAATACTATTGTCTTTTTTTGTAAAGGATGCATTGAATAATCCTCCTTGAATGAAAAGCCCCTGAGTGTAGTTGTTTCCAATAAGCATTGTAGCTCCGGCATGCCAGTAAAGTGTATCTACTACAACAATGGCATCACTTCCGTTGTATTTATCAGAAAGAGGAATACCTAATCCTCCGGCAATATCAAATGAAAAATATCTGTATACACAGGCATATCTTAAATCTGTATTGAAAACATAGAATTTGTCATCTTCGTTGTTGAAATAAGCATATATACCAATAGCCATTGGTTTTGCATTGAATTTAAGAACATCACTTACACCAATTCCAAAATGAGGATAAAGAATAGAACTTGCTTTTCCAAGCCAGCTTTCTGTAAGTTTTGAAGCAATTGGTTGTTGTCCAAAGTATCTTTGAAAAAAGAAATCTGAGCCAACAGGATCAAAGCTTCCCATATATATTCCAATATAATTTGTTGAATTTTCAATTTTTGCATTGGAAATTAATGAAATTTCATCAATTCTAAAATCTGCTGCAGTTGTGCTGAATAATTTATTCTGAAGAAAATCATGAGTTTTAAAAGAAAAGTTTAAATGACTCCATAAAGTTTCAGAAAAATTGAATTGACTTTCAATAAAGGCTTCCATAGAGAGTGTAGGATCATAAGTTTCCGAATCTGGAACAGAAGAATAATTTAATCTTCCACCTGCATTTGCAGTAAAAAAAGAAGATGCGCATAAATTTGCTGGAATTGCTAATAAAGTTAGTACTGCAACTGCTAAAAAAGTTTTTCTATTACTCATATATTTCCTCTCTTTAAGGCTAATTTACATGTAATCTATTTAAAATTATACAAATTTATTATCGGTAAAATAGTTGTAAAACTTTATAAAAACTTGTTTTGCCTATGAAAGTAAAAAAAATACCTGTTTTCTCTTGAAAACTCTCATATTCAGTATATAATATATGTTATGAGTGATTATCTTGACCCAAATAATGAGGAACTCTTAAAAGATTTTTTCGCAGAAGCTGAACAGCAGGTAGAACAGTTGGAAAGTAACGTTCTTGCTATAGAGAATGATCCAACTAATCATGAAGCTATTGATGAAATTTTCCGTGCTGCCCACACTCTTAAAGGTGGTTCTGCCACTGTTGAGATGAATGAATTATCACACTTTACTCATACAGTTGAAGATGTTTTAGATGAAATTCGTTCTGATAGACTTTCTGTAGATGAAAATGTAGTAGATTTACTTCTTACTTCTATTGATGTTATTAAAGCAATGCTTGAAGCTCGCCAAAATGGTGAACAGTACTCTGAAAATATTGATTCCATTGTAGAAAAACTTCATGGGTATATTCCACAAAAAGGTGAAAAACCAGCTAAAAAAGCACCTGTTATTTCAGTTGCTAAGGCTCCGGTTCCTGTTGTTGAAACTCCAGTTGAAGCACCTGCCACAAAAGGTATGTCTATTCCACCTTTATCAGAATCTGAATATATGGAATTAAAGACTGCTTGTGAAGCAAATCAGAAGCTTTGGTGTGTGGCTGTTAAATTTGATGAATCAAATCCTATGAATACTGTTGGTGGAATTCAGGTTTTTGCTACATTAAAATCAGTTGGTAACGTATTAAAAACTGTTCCAGATTTTGATGCTTTATATGAAGATCAATTCTACGAAAATGTTTATTACTATGTTGCATCTTCTTTTGAAGGAGCTGAAATTGAAGATGCGTCGTTCTTAAGTGATGTTACTTTAATTACAGATGCCCATCTTATTACAGAAGATAATTTTGATTCTACAGATGAAGAACCAAAAACTGAAACTCCAGTTGCTGCTGCAACTCCTGATGTAAAAGAACAGGTTGTTGAATCATCTCCTGTTGCAGCTTCAGCTTCTGCTGCTGTAAGTAATGAAGAAGCTGTTGCAAAGGCTGTTGCAGAAAAAACAGAGGTTAAGAAAGAACCAGCAGCTCATGCTCAGCAAGGTTCCGTATTGCGGGTTGATTCTAAACGAATTGATAACCTTTTGAACCTGGTGTCTGAAGCAGTTATCGTTAAAGCTTCCTTCAACCAGCTGGCAATTCAGTCTGCAAATCAGCTGGCAACGTTGCAATCTATTGAATCTCAGTACAAAGAAAGACTCCATTCTTTATTCGATAGTATTCCAGAATATGCAAGCCGTCTTAATGAGGGTGCAAATCTTAATGATATTAAGAAATCAATTCAGGAAGAATATGGTTCATTAAATTCAATTTTTGAAGCATATGATTCAGATACAAAAGGAATTACAGCAAAATTCCGTTCTTATACACAGCAGCTTGGTACAATTTCCAGTGAACTTCAGGAAGGTGTAATGAAAATCCGAATGGTTCCTATCAATCAGATTTTCAGTCGTTTCCCTCGTGTTGTTCGAGACTTGCAGCGTGATTTGAATAAAAAAATTAACCTTGTAATTGAAGGTGAAGACACAGAACTTGATAAATCTGTTGTTGAAGATCTTCTGGATCCAATTATGCACTGTGTTCGTAACTCTGTTGACCACGGTATTGAAATGCCAGATGTTCGTGCAAAGGCAGGAAAAGATGAAACTGGAACTGTATTGCTTAAAGCATCTAACGAAGGTAACCAGATTGTTATTGAAATTAAAGATGATGGTGCCGGAATTGATGTAGAAAAAGTTAAGGCTAAGGCTATTCAAAAAGGTCTTATCCATCCAGATAAAAACATCACAGATCAGGATGCATATCAGCTTATTATGCAGCCAGGTTTTTCTACTGCAGATAAGATTTCAAAGATTTCTGGACGTGGTGTAGGTCTTGATGTAGTTAAAACAATGATTACTAATCTTAAAGGTACAATTTCTGTTTCTTCTGTAAAGGGACAGGGAACAACATTTACAATTAAATTACCTTTAACTCTTGCCATTATTCAGGGACTTCTTATTAGAGTTGGAAAAGAAATTTACTCAATTCCAATTGCAAACGTTATTGAAAGCCAGTGTATTAATATTGATGAAATTCAGCATATTGATAACTATGAAATACTTAATGTTCGTAATGAAGTTATTAGTATTCTTAGACTTTCAAGATTGTTTAATATTCCAGAGCCAGAAGATGTAAAAGAATGTTACATTGTAATTGTAGGTACACAGGAAAAGAAAATTGGTGTTATGGTTGATACACTTATTGGCGAGGAAGATGTTGTAATTAAGCCTTTGAAAGACAAGTTTACAGAATCTCCTGGAATTGCCGGTGCTTCTATTCTTGGTGATGGTTCTGTTTCATTGATTATTGATGTAAGTCAGTTGCTGGAGCTTGGTGTTAGACAAGAAATTATTGCACAGCAGCAGGAATTTGTTGCGGAGTAAGAGGGGAAGCTTATGAGTTCAGAGAATTTAAATAATGCCGCTGCACTTACTGCGGAACAGATTAATGAAAGAAAAGAAGCCGCATCCTTTATTGACTTCAAAATGGTAACATTTGATCTTGCTGGTAAAGATTACGGTATTGATATTATGCATGTAAAAGAAATTGCCAAGGCTGGTCGTTTTACTTATGTGCCTAATACTGCACCTTTTGTTCTTGGTGTATACAATCTTCGTGGTGAAATTATTCCAATTTTGGATTTAAGAATTTTCTTTAATATTCCAGTTCAGCCACAGGATGAAAGTAAATTACAAAATCTTTTGATTCTTTCCATTGATGATCAGATTTTTGGTTTTGTAGTAGATAAAATTGATAAAGTTATTGGTGTACAGAAAAGTACTATTCAGCCACCACATCCTTTATTTGGTGATATTAATATTAAATATATTAGTGGTGTAGTTGAAAATAATAACAGATTATATGTACTTCTTGATGTACTTAGAATTTTTGCTGTAAAAGATAAGACAGAAGAAGCTGAGGATATTAATACATATTATCAGGAAAATACAGCTAAACTTCAAATGCAAAAAAAACTTGAGGGGGAAGTAAAACCTGTTCAGTCGGCTACAGTACAGCAACCGGTTGTTGAAAAAGAGCCACCAAAAGCTGAAATAGATATTAAATTTATTTCTGAAACTTTGGCTCAATTTAAGAAATTTTTTGTTACAGAAGTAAATAAATCTTGGATTGAATTTAGATATTCTGATTGGGAAAAAGAAAAGAATGGCGGTTCAACTCAGTTGCAGAGTGCTGATGATGCAGATGCATATTTAAAACCATTCTGGTCAACCTGTAGTGATAAATGGTGGACAAAAGAATATGCTGAATCTGTTAAAGCTTTGTTACCTGAAAATGCTGCTAAAACAATTGTTGTATGGAATCCTGGCTGTGGAAAAGGAATGGAAACTTATTCTTTAGCTTGTATCCTTAAGGAAAAATATCCTCATGCAATTATTAAGATTTATGCACAGGATGTAGATTTGCTCTGTGTTTCTAATGCGGCTTTGCTTTCAGTTCCTGCTGAATTGGCAAATCAGTGGTATGCTCCTTATCTTACACAGAAAGCTAATGGTGAATATACATTTAGCCCAGAAATCAAAGAAAGCATAATGTTTGAATATCATGATTGTAAAAATACTAATGTTCTTCCAATGGTTGACCTTATTTTTGCAAGAGATGTATTATCATTGTGTGACGAAAGTGCACAAGATGCTATTATTACTGATTTCCAGGAAAAAATTAAAGGAAATGGAATTATTATTGTAGGAGATAATGAAGTTCTTCCTGCAAAATATGGTTTTGGCGAAAAAACATTTGGCGCCATTACAGCATATACTAAAGATTAAATCAACTTTTTAGAGTATATCTAGAAATTTGTAAAAAAAGGGGAAAAACATGCGAGTAGAATATATTAACCCGTTTGTAGAAACTTCATTCCGTGTTCTTCAGGAAGTTTTAGGAGGAGCGGAAGTAAAACGAGGTGATTTGTACCTAAAATCAACTGCTATGCCTGTTATGGGTGTTGCTGCACTTGTTGGTCTTGCTGGTGATGTTGAAGGTCGTGTTTTGTTTGATATGACAATGGAAACAGCCTTGAATATTGCTTCTGCAATGAATGGTGAAACATTACCTGCTTTTGATGATTTGGCTAAAGCTACTATTAGTGAATTGGCAAATCTTATTACAGCTCAGGCAGTAACAAAATTGCATGAATTAGGTTTCAAATTTGATCTTACACCTCCAACTTTGTTTGTTGGTCAGAAAATGGAAATTGCGGCTTTAGGTGGTACTACAGAAAATGTAGAAGCCCTTATTGTTCCACTTATTTCTCATTGTGGTAAAATTGAAGTAAACGTAGCTATAAGAGAACGTACTTAATAAATAGGAGTAAAAAATGAAAACAATACAGGATTATCCAACAATCAATGAACGTCCACCTGAGGGATTAAAAACTGACGGTACATCATTCAAGGTTTTAGTAGTAGATGATTCTATGTTCGTTGCTAAGCAGTTAGGTCAGATTCTTGCTAGCGAAGGTTACGATGTAGTTGCAACTGCAATTGATGGTGCAGAAGGCGTTGAAAAATACAAAGAACTTTGTCCACATGTTGATTTAGTAACTATGGATATTACAATGCCAAAAATGGACGGTATTACAGCTCTTGAACAGATTATGGCTTTTGATAAAAATGCAAAAGTTGTAATGGTAAGTGCTCTTGGAAAAGAAGAACTTGTAAAAAAATCTTTAATGCTTGGTGCAAAGAGTTATATTGTAAAACCTCTTGATCGTAAAAAGGTATTGGAAAGAATAGCTAAGGTTTTAGGTTAGTATGAAAAAGCTGTCTTTTATAAAGGCAGCTTTTTTTTTACATATTTACTTTTCTAAAAGACAATAATTGTTTTTATGGCTTTCAATATAAAAACCTGATATTTCCAGTGTTCGCAGTTTTTTTCTTAATCTTGATATTACAACTTTTAATGAATTTTCCGTCATCTCCCTATTATCAGCTTTGTATTTCTTTATGATTGTATCTAAGGAAAGAAAATTATCTAGATTTTCATAAAATAAATTGAATAGAAAGAATTGGTTTTCTGACAGGTTATTTTTTAAAAAAATTAGTTTATCTTCCTCTTGTGTGGTTAACATTTTTTTATAATAGTCAGAATTAATTATTTCTTTTGGCAGTTTTTTATGAGGTTGCATTAAAGGTATATAAGGAGATAATTCTGGTGATTCAACCATTTCTTCAATTTTTGAAAAGATTTTTTCATATTCTTCAGTAATGGTAAAATCGCAAAAGTCTGGTTTCTGATATTCGATTATGTGTTTCCAGTGAAGAGAGCGCTTTGGTAAAATTAATGTAGGATCGTTGTAAAAAATAAGTGGAATGTAAACGGATTTTTTGTTCATTTCCTTAAAAATATCAAAAATATCATGATTATAAAGAAGGTAGTCCAGTACAAGCAAATCTGGCATAATTGAAAGTTTTTTTATCATATCCATTAGGGAAGCAAAACTTGTAAAAATGAAGCAGCTGTGTTCTGGAAATTCTTTTGAGAAAATATGACAGATTTCTGGTTCCTGAGATGCAAAATAAATTGTCATATAGCAATTATACATCGTAATAGAAAAATTTGTATATGTGTGATAAAATTAATTTCATAAGTACAAGCAATTTTGAGGTTTTTTTATGAAATTTGAAAGAAAAAGCGGAGTATTACTTCATCCTACATCATTACCTGGAAAATATGGAATAGGAACAATAGGAAAAGAAGCCTATAAATTTATTGATTGGTTAGTTTTGGGAAATCAAACTTTATGGCAGGTGCTTCCTTTAGGACCAACAGGATATGGGGATTCTCCTTATGCTTCTTTTTCAACCTATGCAGGAAATCCTCTTTTAATTGATTTAGAAAGTCTTGTAGAAAAAAACTGGGCATCTTCATCAGTATTAAAAACTCCTGATTATATTAAAAAAGATGGAAATGTGGATTTTGGTGCCGTTGTATGGTGGAAGATGCCTGTTCTTAATGAATGTGCCGAATTTTTCGTGAATAATGCTTCAGAAGAAGATCTAAAAATGTATAAAATTTTCTGCAAAGAAAAATCTTCCTGGTTAGATAAATTTGCCGCATTTATGAGCATTAAACAATTTTACGATAAAAAGGCTGAAACTGAAAAACCTGCATCTTCTATGTGGCATACTTATTGGGAGCCTGCTCTTGCAAAGTGTGATGAGTCTGCTATAAAAGAATGGGAAAAAAATCATAAAAACGAAATTGAAAACATAAAGATTATTCAGTTCTTTTTCGATTATCAGTGGAATGGGCTTAAAAAATATGCAAATGAAAAAGGCATTAGCTTAATTGGTGATATTCCTATTTTCGTTGCTCCTGATAGTGCAGATGTTTGGTCAAATCAAAAACTATTCCAATTAGATGATAATGGTCGTCCAAATTGTGTGGCAGGTGTTCCTCCTGATTATTTTTGTGCTACTGGTCAGCTTTGGGGAAATCCTTTATATGATTGGGATGCTATGAAGGCTGAAAAATATCAGTGGTGGATTAATAGAATTAAACGTATATATGAATTAACAGATGTTTTACGCATAGATCATTTTAGAGGTTTTGAAGCTTATTGGTCAGTTCCAGCGGGGGAAGAAACTGCTATTAATGGAAAATGGGTTAAAGGACCTGGAATTGATTTGTTTAAAGCTATTAAGAAAAAGCTTGGAGATATACCTGTTATTGCAGAAGATTTGGGCGTTATTACTGATGAAGTAAAAAAATTAAGAGATGATTGTAATTTTCCTGGTATGAAGGTTTTACAATTTGCTTTTAGTCCCGATGAAGTTCGTGAACATGGAATGACAAATTATTTCCAACCCCATATGTTTGATACTTCTAATTGTGTTATGTATACAGGTACTCATGATAATGATACATTGCAAGGCTGGCTTGAAAATTGTAATGAAGAGCAGTCTTTGTTAGTTGCTCAGTATATTGAAGGAAAAGCTCTGTCTGCTGAAAAAGTAGAAAGTATGATAAAAAATGGACAACTTAGGAAAAATATGATAAAGGCAGCCCTCGCTTCTACAGCTGTTTTTGCAATTGTTCCTTTACAAGATATTTTGGGCACAGATAATTCTGGTAGAATGAATCAGCCTGCAACTACAGGCTGTAACTGGACATGGAGATTTAATGGCAAAGAATTAAAAGATTCTTATGCCCAGGAGTTAAAATTTCTTTCACAGTTATATGGCAGAAATATAAAATAATCTTTATTTGCTACGATTAGTCCATTCAATTGCCATTTGTCTTAATTCTGCAGATGAAGAGCAGTGAAGTTTAGATTTAATATTTTCTTTGTGAGTATCAATTGTTTTAATACTTAAATTTAACTTTCCTGCAATTTCTACAGTGCCTAGTCCTTTACCAATAAGACTGAAAATTTGGAATTGACGATCGGATAATGCAGAAATGGAATCGAAATTAGACTGAGAAGAGGTGTCTCCTGTGGTTAAATGATCTAATCTTTGTTTTTCAGCAGCACTTAAATAAATGTCTCCAGATAATACTGTTTGAATAGCATTTATAACCTGTGTTTCAGCTTCTTCTTTCATAATATAGCCTTTTGCACCTGAATTTAATGCTCGTTCTGCGTAAAATCTTTCATCATGCATAGAAAGAACAAGAATTTTTGTTTGTGGTTTAAATGAAAGAATATCTTTAATTAATTCAAGTCCGTCTTCCTGTCCTAAATTCAAATCAACAATTGCTAAATCTGGAGAATTTTGTGAAATAAATTCAAGGGCTTCGCTTCTGTCTTTTGCTGTTCCAATAACTTTTATTGATTTTTGGGTTTCAATTAATTGAGCCAATCCACGGCTAAACAGAGGATGATCATCGATAATAAATACTGTATTTTCCATAAACTTATATTACCACATATTTCAAAAGAATAGTATAATATTTTTATGCGAATTGGATTAGTTTTAAATGTTCTTAATGAAGAGTATCAAATTTCTGTATATAACGGTGTAAAAAAACAATGCGATGAATTGGGTATTGAATTAGTTTGTTTTCAGCTGGAAGGAATCCAATTTTCTAAAGAAAGTTTTGCAGCAAAGTTTCCTGCAAATTCTTTTTTTGGAATTGAGGGCATTATACTTGTTTCTTCATCTCTTACAGACGGTTATAAACTGAAAGATAAGAGTCAAATAGACAAATTGTGGCCTGGAATAGATGTTATTTCCCTTGGATTAAAAATAGATGGAATTCCCTCTTTGTTAATTCAAACTGATTCTTCTATGAAATTGTTAATTGAACATCTTGTTCGGGTTCATAATTATCAGGATTTTCTTTTTATAGGTGGTTATGAATATCATAATCATTCTGAAGAAAGAAAATATATTTTTGAAAAAACACTTCAAGTATATAAAAACTGGTTTCCCCAAATAAAGTATAGAATTAAGCATGGTGATTTCTCTGAAATTTATGGAACACAAGCCATGGAAGATTATTATTCAGAAAATAAAAAGCTTCCTGATGCAGTTGTTTGTGCAAATGATAATATGGCAATTGGTGTTCTTAAATTTTTTAGGATTGCATCTCAGAATTCATTACATTGTGCTGTAACGGGGTTTGATGATATTCCTCAGAGTAAGTATATGGTGCCAGCCTTAACAACTGTTCATCAGCCTTTGAATGAATCTGGAGTAAAAGCTGTAGATATTCTAAAAAAGGTGATTGATAATGAATCTGTTGAAATGGAATCCTATATTGAATCAAATGTTGTTATTAGAAATTCCTGTGGTTGTAAAACAGATCATCATTCTATAGCAATAAATTCAAAGCAGGTAGAAGAAATTCAGTCAAATTACATGGAGTCAGAGCAGTTGCTTAGAATTTTGAGTTATATGGGTCAGGAACTGATTTTCTGTCAAAACGAAGAGACCTTACGTCATATTTTAGATAATTATTTAAAGCAACTGGAAGTTGAAAATTTCTATGTTTATGGCTTTGTAAATGAAATTGGAGATGATCAGCTTGAGGATGTTAATAATGTGTTAATTCATCCGATTTATGTTCGGGCAAATGGTGTGTTTCAACAGAATTTGTATGATGAAAAAGCTCTCCCTCTTAATAGGTTCATGGAATCACTAAGAGAAAAAAATCTTTTTAATCTGAAAAACAAAATTGTAAAATTTACAAATCTTGGAAATCAGTTGCTCGGGGGTGTAATTTATGAAGGTGATTCCCAACGATTGCCTTTTCTTTGTTCAATTTGTATTTACATCAGCCAGGCTATGGTTAGAATTAAAAACTTTGAGCAGGAGATAAAACGAGCTGAATTTTTGGAGCAGGAGGTTTCTAAGCGTACAAGGGAGCTTCTTGAAGCAAATAATGAAAGAATGAAAGTAGAAGCTGAAGTTCTTAGAATTAGTGAAATGGAGCGGCAACGTTTTAGTCTGGATTTGCATGATGATATTTGCCAACGTCTGGCTGGAATTTCAATGTTGTGCAGGAGCTATTCTAGAATGGAAAATGGCATTGATAAAAATCAGATTGTTGAATTAGCTGATTTGATTAACGATACATTGCAGCGCACAAGACAATATGCTCATAATTCATATCCTGTTGAATTGGAAAGCCTTGGATTAAATGATAGTATTTCGAATTTGTGTAATTCTTTTGTTATGCAAACAGAAATTAAATGTGATTATAACTGGCAGATTCCGGAAAATGTTCTTTTTTCAATTACACAAAAATTAAATACCTTCCGAATTATTCAGGAAGCTTTGCATAATATTCAAAAGCATGCAAATGCTTCTAAGGTAGAAGTGAACCTTAGTTTTAAAGATAAAAGGGTATGTGTAGAAATTTGTGATAATGGAAAAGGCTTTGTTGTTACTGACAATATAAAAAAAGGATTGGGTGTTTCTTCAATGGAATATAGAGCAAATCAGATTAATGCCGATTTTCATATTATGGAAAATAAACCTAAAGGAATTAAAATTAGTTTTGCATTTGATGTTGAAACAGATGCAAAACATTTTTTGATAAAATAATTTTATTATTGTAAAATCCTTGCTTTTCATTTTATACTATAATTATGAGTACACATATTAACGCTCCTATGGGAGCCATTGCAGATGCGGTTCTTCTTCCTGGGGATCCGTTAAGAGCGAAGTTTATTGCAGAAAATTTTCTGGAAGATGCTAAATGCTATAATGAAGTTAGAGGTATGTACGGTTTTACTGGTACATATAAAGGGAAAAAGGTTTCTGTACAAGGAACTGGAATGGGACAGCCATCTCTTTCTATTTATGTTCAGGAACTTTTTCAATTTTATGATGTTCAGAAGGCTGTAAGGATTGGAACCGCTGGAGCTGTAAGTGAAGCTGTTCCTTGTAGAAGTGTTATTCTTGCAAATGGAGCTTCTACAGATTCAAGTTTACAAACAAATCGCTTTGGCCTTAATCATTATGCCCCGGTTCCATCCTTTGAATTACTTTACACTGCTTATAATAAGGCAAAGGAATTAGGTATTAAAACAACAGTGGGTCCATGTTTTTCAGGAGACCGTTTTTATGATAAGGATGATGCCTGGAAGTTTTGGAAGAAATTTGGAATTATTGGTATTGAAATGGAAGCGGCTGAATTATATACTTTAGCGGCTGAGTTTAATAGAAAGGCTCTTGCAATTTTAACTGTAAGCAACAATTTTGTTACAGGTGAGGAAACAACTGCAGAAGAACGTCAACTCTCTTTTAAAGACATGATGCTGCTTGCTTTAGAAACAGTAATAAATGATTAATAAAGGTAATGGAAAATGCAAAAACTACAGGCAATAAAATCAGATAAAATTTGGGGATATGAACTTTGGATTGCTTCTACACATCCTAATGGATGTCAGCCAGAATTTAAGGAGCTTTGTGGAGGAGACTATCCACTTTTAGTAAAGGTTATTCAGGCAAATGAATCTCTTTCAATTCAGGTTCATCCCGATGATGAGTGGGCTGTAAAATTGGAAGGTCAGGGAAACCGTGGAAAAACGGAATGCTGGTATATTCTTTCTGCTGAACCAGGTGCTAAGCTTGTATATGGTATAAAAGAAGGTTTTTCAAATGACGTTCTTGCAAAAGCTATTGTAGAAAAGAATTTGGAACAATATCTTGAAATGGTTGAAGTAAAAGCCGGAGATTTTGTATTCATTCCAGCAGGAACTGTCCATGCTATAGGTGGTGGTTTACGATTAATGGAAGTACAGCAATCTTGTGATTTAACCTACCGTCTTTATGACTGGGGACGTGACAGGGAAGTTCATATAGAAAAAGGTCTTGCTGTAATTAAAAGAGAAGATATGATTCCAATTGCACCATTCCCAGGTCATTTTGAATGTAAATATTTTGAAATGGATGAAATTACTGTAAAAGGAGGATGGAGCATGCTTTGTACAAAGGGTACAAAACCTGAAAATGTTCAACTTTTATACATTATTTCTGCAGATAAAGCTGTAATCCGTTCTAATGATGAAAAAATTGGGAAACCCATTGTTGCAGAAGAAATATATGCTGCAGCTCCTGGAGATAAAATTACTATTGAAGGTTCTGCAAAAGTAATGAGAATTAAAGTTGCATAATATATTTATGTTTATTGATTAATAAAGTTATAAAAGGTATTTTAATTATATGTATTTATTTTTATTTATTTTATTGCCCGCTGCATTGTTTATTTATTTTAATACATGGGGTGAAAAGAAATTTATAACATTGGCTTTTACAGGCTTAATTACAGGAATTATTGTTTGTGGTATTAGATTTATTTTCTTCTTCTCCCATAGATTAATTCCAGACTCTTTCTTTTTGAATTATTTCTTTTATTTAGTTAAAATTGCATTAGCTCCAGTTTTGGTTTATGTTGTTTTTATTTTAATTTCCAGAGATTCTGTGGACTTTAAAATCAAGGCTTTCTTTCCTTTGATTGCTTCGTTTAATGCAATTTATTTACCATATTATTTTCTAACAATGTCTGGTTCTGTATATTCTAATTATGACCTGTTTTTCAGGCCAATTATTTATCTTGCATTTTTGGCTGGAATTGCTTATGCATTGTGGAATACTTATGTGGCAGTTAAAAATAATGATAAGAAGAAAAAAATCCTGTATATAGTTATGACTGTTGTTTATGTTTTGATTCCACCGGCAATTGATTCATCATATATTGTGAACCGGCTGTTCCCATTCTTTGCTATTATTGGATTGATTTATATTGCCTTTCCAATTGGGCTTACAGTGTATGAAAAGGTATTTTTAATTAAAAAATCTGAATAGTCTATGTTAATGAATTAGTAATAAAAAAAGAACTTTCCGCATGGAAAGTTCTTTTTTTATCGTTTTCTAGTTTTGCTTGTGCAAAACTAGCGACTTAGTCATCTAAGTGACCAGCTGAACCCAGTACTTCACGGTTCTTGCGTGAGTACATCTTAACGAGTTCATCACGAGCTGGTTTGAGGTACTGACGTGGGTCAAAGTCACCTGGATTTTCTGCCAGGTGTTTGCGAACTGCAGCAGTCATAGCAAGACGTCCATCAGAGTCGATGTTAATCTTACATACAGCCAATTTAGCTGCTTTACGGAGCTGTTCTTCTGGAATACCAACTGAATCTGGGATAGAACCGCCGTATTTTTCAATCTCTTTTACATATTCCTGTGGAACTGAAGAAGATCCATGGAGTACGATTGGGAAGTCACCCAGTTTTTCAGAAACTTTTTCCAAGATATCAAATGCTAATGGAGGTGGGTTCAATACACCGTCAGCTCCACGAGTACACTGAGCTGGAGTGAATTTACAACGTCCATGGGATGTACCAATAGAGATTGCAAGGGAGTCACAACCTGTTTTTGTTACGAAGTCTACAACTTCTTCTGGTTTTGTGTATTTTGATTCTTCAGCAGCAACGTCATCTTCTACACCACCAAGTACACCAAGTTCAGCTTCTACTGTAACTCCGTGGGCATGAGCATATTCAACAACTTTTTTTGTTTCTGCTACGTTTTCATCATATGGAAGAGCTGAACCATCGAACATTACAGATGAGAATCCGTTGTCGATACAGTCTTTACATGTTTCGAAGTTTGGACCGTGATCCAAGTGAAGAACAATCTGTGGGTTTGGACAACCAAGTTCTTTTGCATATTCTACAGCACCCTGAGCCATGTAGCGGAGGAGAGTAGCGTTAGCATAAGCACGAGCACCTTTAGAAACCTGAAGGATAACTGGTGATTTTGTTTCAACTGCAGCCTGAACAATAGCCTGCATCTGTTCCATGTTATTAAAGTTATATGCAGGAATTGCATATCCGCCTTTAAAAGCCTTTGCAAACATTTCTTTTGTGTTTACAAGACCGAGTTCTTTGTAACTAACATTAGCCATTTGTAACGTCCTTTTCGAGATTAGAAAATCTCAAGATTGAATTATCTATATAATATGTTATTACAATAAAAAATTCAATGTTTTGAATAACTGTATAAGTAATAAGAAGAAAAATTGAATAACATTTTTAATTGGTTTGACAAAGAAACTTATAGGAAATATAATAAATTTTAGTAATTTTTTTTATATCTTTTGTCGATAATAAGGTAGAAATCTTTATCGTTATGAAAAGGAATTCAAGGAGTTTTGCATGAAAAGGGGACTAAAAGTCTTAACTTGTCTTGTATGCGCTTTTGTAATTGGCTTGCCAATTTTTGCACAGCCAAATTCAAAGAGTATTGAGACTTTCATTATTGATGATTTTGATTCAGCTGGTGCTCAGAATTATGTGTACAACGGTGAAAAGCTTAGCTGGGATTGGGCTGTTAATTCAAGCCGATTCGTAGCTGAAGGATATCCATTAACAGGATACTATGATGGAATTCCAAATTCTCTTAAAGTATTCAAAAAGGGTAGTGATGTTGAACCAAAGGTATTTGGTGTAAAAACTGCATTCAACCGCAAAGGTGATAACTGGTTTGAAGTTTACCCAACAAAAGATGGAAAACCATATGAAATTCCATTTATTGGTTCAGTAACACAGGTTGATTTCTGGGTTTGGGGTGCAAATTACAAGTATTTCCTTGAATTAATGGTAAGAGATGCTTTAGGACGTGTTCATGTTCTTCAGTGTGGAAGCTTAGCATTTAATGGTTGGAAAAATATTATTATAAATGTTCCTGGATGGATTCAGCAGCATTCACAATTACGTTCAGGTCCAGAAAACATGACATTTGTTGGATTTAGAATCCGTTCTGATGCAGAAGAATATGTTGATAATTACGTTATTTTCTTTGATCAGATTAAATATACATCAAATTCACTTTCATTCATCTATGATGGTTATGAATTGAAAGATGTTGACTTTGGTGAAAGTTCAGGTGAAAGTTCAGGAGATGGAAAATGAGAAAATTAGTTGCCTTATTAGTTGCTTTTACAGCAGCTGGAATGTTGTTTGCTCAGAGTATTGCAGATCCTAATCCTGAAACTGTAGGTGCAGATTCAGCAATGCTTTCTTTGCGTGAAATTTCCGTTGATAGAATGGAAAGAGAAGGACAGTGGTATGTTCATATTTCTCCAGATGATGGTGTAATTGCAGCTCGCCTTTTTGATGGTAGCCCAGCAATGAAAGAACCATTAGTTGGTGAAGAATCTACAAGTGAAGATGATACACAGGTTCTTGGTGTAAGAGTTGATTTCTTCCGACGTGGTAAGGATTCATTTACAATCACTTCTGGTCGTCCATTAGCAGTTGAAGGAACTGTAAAAACAGTTTCATTGTGGGTTTGTGGACGTAATCAGGAACACGATATGTATGTATTAGTTCAGGATTATTTTGGACGTAACTTTGAATTGTATCTTGGAAACCTTGGTTTTAGTGGTTGGAAAAAACTTACTGCAGTAGTTCCACCAAGTCCAGATGGGGAACATGGTATTGTTCAGAGCAGTGCTTATTACGGTGACAAACCTGGATTCAAGATTCTTGGTTTCAGAGTTGATTGTAACCCAATGCAGGCTCGTGGTCAGTTCTATATGTACATTGATGATCTTCGGGTTGTAACAGATCTTTATGAAATGGAAAATCGCGACGAAGATGACATGTTGGATAACTGGTAATCTTTAGAAGTAGTGCAAACTTAATATATAAATCCCGGGCAAATGTTCGGGATTTTTTTTGTTTAAATATATTTTGAAAAAAAAGAAAAAATAAGATACTGTGTAAATATGAATAATAATTTTTTGCCAGTTTCTAAACAGGATTTAATAGACAGAGGAATTGAAGAAGTTGATTTTGTATTTGTAAGTGGTGATGCCTATGTAGATCATTCAAGTTTTGCTGCTGCTTTATTAGGAAGATTACTTGAAAAAAATGGTTATACTGTTGCTTTATTGCCTCAGCCAGACTGGAAAAATGTTGAAAGTTTTAAAATTTTTGGTCGTCCTAAACTTGGTTTTTTAGTAAGTGGTGGGGCAATGGATAGTATGGTCAGTAACTATACTGCAAATAAAAAACCTCGCTCTCAGGATGATTATGCTCATGGTGGAGTTGCTGGACATAGACCTGATAGAGCAATAATTGCCTATGTTTCAAAAATTCGTGAAGCATATAAGGGTGTGAATGTAATAATAGGTGGTATTGAAGCTAGTCTTCGAAGAACTTCTCATTATGATTATTGGTCAAATACTGTTAAACGTTCTATATTGCTTGATTCTAAAGCAGACTTGTTAATATATGGAATGGGTGAACATTCTATTTTGGAAATTGCAGAACAATTAAGGGCAGGTGTC
>SAMEA3663082__coassemble_230_pt1 | contig 18348 bp, 16 predicted proteins | sample SAMEA3663082__metabat2_low_PE_016 | metagenome-assembled genome bin SAMEA3663082 (sample SAMEA3663082) | pig gut metagenome | biome: pig gut; feature: pig-associated habitat; material: faeces | place: France | collected 2012 | reverse complement strand
CAAGAGCAATTAGAAATGTAAGAGGAACCTGCTGGTATACTGGGAAAAAAGATGAGCTTCCAGATTATGTAGAAGCACTTTCTGATTATGTAAAGGCTTACGAAAATGGATCTGCAGAGGCTGTAAAAGAAGCAACCTTCACTAAATCTAATGGTACAAACCAAAAAAGAAGGGAGATTCCTTTAATTTGTGGTAAAGTTCCATTAACAACAGCGTTAATGCTTCCTCCTTTTGGGGATATTAGTAAAAATACATCTGAGAGTAAGGAGCTTTTTGCCAGATCCTATATAGTTCAAGAACAAAATACCGATGCATTAAATTCCCATGTTTTAATTGAACCTGCAGATGGAAGGTTTTTGGTTCAAAATCCGGCGTCACTCCCTCTTACAACAGAGGAAATGGATGCTACTTATGGGTTGCCTTATACAAGAAAATGGCATCCTATGTATGATAAACCTGCTGAAAATGGAAAGACTGGAGTTCCTGCTTTAAGTGAAGTAAAGTTTAGTCTTGCTAGTAGTCGTGGATGTTATGGTGCGTGTTCCTTTTGTGCAATTACATTCCATCAAGGAAGAAGAATTCAGGCTAGAAGTCATGAAAGTTTAATTTCGGAAGCAAAGGAAATGACTAAAGAGCCTGATTTTAAAGGTTATATTCACGATGTTGGTGGACCAACTGCAAATTTTAGAAAAGATGCATGTCCTTATCAGGAAAAAAGAGGTGCCTGTGCAAATAAGGATTGTATGGGTGTGAATCCTTGTAAAAATGTTGTAGTTGATCATACAGAATATGTTGAACTTCTTAGAAAATTGCGTACTTTGCCTCAGGTTAAAAAGGTTTTTATTCGTTCTGGAATTCGTTTTGATTATTTAATGATGGATAAGGATAAAACTTTTTTTAGGGAATTATGTGAACATCATATAAGCGGGCAATTGAAGGTTGCTCCTGAACATGTAAATGATGGCGTATTACGATTAATGAGAAAATCTACCCACAAGGTTTACGAAGATTTTTCTAAAGAGTATGCCCAAATAAATAAACAACTTGGTAAAAAACAATATCTGGTGCCATATTATATTGCCGGACATCCAGGAGCTGGTCTAAATGAAGCAATTGATGTTGCTCTCTATTTGAAAAAAACTGGTTTTGTTCCTGAGCAGGTACAAGATTTTTATCCTACTCCAGGAAGCCTGGCAACTTGTATGTATTACACAGGTTTTAATCCTCACCAGCAGACTGAAGATGGTCATTTAGAAACTGTTTATGTTGCAAAGGGAGATCATGAAAGAAGATTGCAACGGGCCTTATTACAGTTTAATCATCCACAAAATAAAGGCCTGGTTATTGAAGCTTTAAAAAAAGCAGGACGTCCTGAGTTAATAAAAGTTTTTTATTCAAGGTAAAATTTTATAATTTTTCTTTATTTATGGAATAATATCTTAATCTTTTTTCTGTTTTTTTAAGGGTAATCAGTTCCATTTTTGATAGAACCCACAAAATTAAGGTTGAGTTATTGCAGATTCTTGCCGGTACTTTTTCTTTTGATAATGCATCTTTTAAATCTGCAGAAGAAAATTCCTGTGGTAAAGCTGGTAACAAATTAATGTAATCTTCACCTGTTTTAAATGTGTGTTCACTAAATATTTCTTCCAGTCTCTTGTTTATTTTGTTCCAGTTTTTTCGAAATCTGCGTTTTTTATTTTTTGATTGTACTAGTTCTTCAGTTTTTATTCTTTCTTCGATGATAGAAACTTCAAGAATTTTAAGAGTAAAATTTGGATTAAGAAGAAATGGATAAATTTTTGTCAGTTCTGAAAAAATATCATATAAATGATTTTTCTTTGAGCTTGCCCGTTTTGAAATAAGTGTTCTATCCGGTGCAAAAAGGCAAATGTGTTTTTTTATTGGAATAGGATGAACCAATGTGACTTTTTTATTTTTAGACAGAATATCTTGAAGCTTATTATAAAGGGAGCTGAGGTTTGTTGTTTGAATTTCAATAATTTCCCCAGCTTCTGAAACAATATCATAAATATGTCCATCTGCATGAACTTCTGTTTTTCCCTTTGTCTGGGTTGCGTAGTAAATTTTTAATGTATTGTGAAGACTGCTTTCGTTTTCTATGTTAATCATAATTATTATGAATACTGTACATAATTTTAGTATTTGTTTGATGGGGTAAAATTAGAATAAAAATTCTATTTTTTTTATTATTGGCAGAAAAACCCTTTGACTTTAGAATTTTTTGGTATAAAATGGTGATTAAGTGGGAAATAGTGGTAAAAAGTGGTAGTAAGTGGGTATGAATCTATTAACTGGTGAATACAATAATACATTAGATGATAAAGGACGCGTTACATTTCCAGCTAAATTGCGTTCTGCTATAAATCAAAATGTACTTATGATTACTAAAGGTTCAGGACGCTGCTTATGGCTTTTTACTATGGAAGAATGGGATGAATTCCAGTCTAAAATTACAGGCAGTGCATCATTACTAAAAGAAAAAAGTATGATGGTTGTGAGACGATTTATTGCTCCAGCCCAGGATGTGGAATTTGATAAAAATGGTCGATTATCTATCCCTCAAAGCTTGCGTGAATATGCGGGCCTTGAAAAAGACTGTACTATTCTTGGTATGGCTAAGTATGTTGAATTGTGGGATTCATCAGCTTATGCTAAATATCTGGAAGAAAGTGAAGAATCTTTCAAAGATGCTGCGGAAGATTTTGATGATATTAGTTTTTAGAAAAAAGTAAATAAAATATATTGGGTGGAAGGGGGCTGTAATTGGTTAGAAGAAATTCTAACCGATTACAGTTTTAAAAATGGAAATAGTACATAAGCCAGTGCTCTTAAATGAATGTCTCGAATATTTATCACCAGTTGGTGAGAGCTATGAAAATAATGCTCTTATGATAGATTCAACATTGGGAGAAGGTGGCCATACTTATAATTTCTTATCAAAATATAAAAATCTAAAAGTAATTGGTCTTGATGCAGATAGTGTTATTCAAGCAAGGGCAAAGGAAAGACTTGCAGAATTTGGTGATAGAATGCATTTTTACAACGGCTGGTTCAGTGATTTTTATGCAAACTATCCGGAAGAATATGAAAAACCAGATTTGATTCTCTTTGATCTTGGTATATCTGTGTTTCATTATGAAAAATCTGAACGAGGCTTTTCATTCCGTTATGATGAAAAGCTTGATATGCGGCTTAATCCCCTTACAGAAAAATCTGCTGCTGATTTGGTAAATGAATTGAAAGAAGAAGAGCTTGCTGATTTAATTTATCTTTATGGTGAAGAAAAATTAAGTCGAAGAATTGCTCGTGCTATTGTTGAGGCAAGAAAGGGAAGCCCAATTGAATCTTCTAAAGCTTTGGCAGATATTATTTATGAATGTGTTCCCGGAGATTATAGACATGGACCAATTCATCCTGCTACAAGAACATTTCAGGCCTTGCGAATTGCAGTTAATGGTGAATTGAAAAGATTGCCCCTTTCGTTATTTAACGCTTTTAATGATTTAAAAGTGGGCGGAAAAATGGGAGTTATAACTTTTCATTCCTTAGAAGATAGAATTGTTAAAAACTTCTTTAGAAATTTGGGTAAACAATGTGTTTGTCCGCCCCAAGTGGCCCAGTGCAGATGTGGTGGAAGTGCATGTGCAGAAGTAATTACAAGAAAACCTGTTGGACCAACTGCAGAAGAAATTGCAGATAACAGTCCATCTAGAAGTGCAAAGCTTAGAGTTGTTAGAAAAATTAAAGACGCAACAGAATATCATTTAGATGGGATTATAGGATACTAAAATGAATAGAATAGCAAAAAGAAAAACTGGAACATTTTTTAAAATTCTCTTTATTTGTATTCTCACTCTTTCAATACCTGTACTTTTGTTTTTGTATGCAATTCAGGCAGAAAAATATACAACTCTTGCAAGGGAAGTGACTGAACTTGAAGCAAAACAGGAAAAGTTGATTGAAGAAAATAAAAGATTAATTAGTGATATTAGTATTCTTTCCAGTGCAGAAAGAATTGAAAAGATAGCAACCGAAGAATTGAAAATGCATAAAGCAGACAGTGATGATATTATTCGTGTTGAAGTTACAGGGGAGAAAAAATAATGACAGGTTTACTCACAATTGAACAGTTAGTATCTGGTACAAATGGTACTGTTGTGTGTACTGGTGAAATCAAAAATATTATTTTTACCTCTGTTGCAACTGATAGTAGAATGGTTGTTGAAAATACTCTTTTTGTGCCTTTGATGGGGGAATTCCAAAACGGTCATAAATATGTTCCTCAGGCAATAGAAAAAGGTGCTTCTGTAATTTTCATTAATAAAGCTGAATATGAGCAGAAGAAAGGTGAATATGATTCTGCATCAGAAAAAAATCCAAATGTATGTTTTGTAATTGTAGAAAACACTTTGCATGCACTACAGGATGCGGCAGAAACATATGTAGGAAAATTCCCAAAATTGACTAAAATCAGTATTACTGGTTCTTGTGGAAAAACAACAACTAAAGAAATGCTGGTTTCTGTTTTTAAAGCAAAATATGGTGACAAAGTAGTTTATACCCAGGGAAATTTTAATTCTGAAACAGGACTTCCTCTTTCAGTGTTCAATATTCGTGAAAATCATGAATATGGCATTTTTGAAATGGGAATGAACCGTGTTGATGAAATAGGGGAGATTTCAAAAGTATTAAAATCAAAATACGGAATTATCACTAATATTGGAACCGCCCATATTGGAATTCTTGGATCACAGCAAAAAATTGCAGAAGAAAAAAGAAAGTCTTTTAGATATATTCCTGCGGACGGAGCCGCTTTTGTGCCTGCTGCAGATTCCTTTGCAGATTTTTGTGTAGAAGGCGTAAAAGGTAAAATTGTTAAATATGGAAGTACAGTTGATTCTGCTGTAAGTGGTGTAACATTTATTAGTGATGAAGGCTTATTTGGTACAAAATTTAGTGTTGATGGTGTAGAGGTTAAACTGCCATTAAGTGGACAACATAATTTTGAAAATGCTTTAGGTGTTATTGCATTGGCAAAACAATGTGGAATTGAAACAAAATATATTAAAGATGGACTTGAAAATATGGCTAAATTAACAGGCCGTATGGAAATTAATCAGGCGAAATTGAAAAATGGATGTGAAGTTTTTCTTGTAAAAGATTGTTATAACGCAAATCCTGATTCAATGGAAAAAGTTATTGAATTTGTTGGAAATGTAAAAAATGTTAATCAAAAGATTTTTGTTCTTGCTGACATGAAAGAACTGGGAGAAAAATCAAAAACTGGACATGAACTGATAGGAAAAGCATTGTCAGAAATTTCTTACGATTATGCAATATTAGTAGGTCCAGAAATGAAATATGCATTTGAAGTTCTGGGTGGGACTGAAAATAAAAAAAATTACTATTTCGAAGAAAAAAGTGATGAAACTTTTAAACAGATAGTAGCCTTTCTGATGAAAGTTTCAAAAACAAACGATGTGGTTGTTTTTAAAGGTTCACATAGTATGGAACTGGAGAAAATAATACCGGAGGTTTGTTGCAATGGGAAGTAATTATACTTTTGAAGCACATAAACCAATGGAAAACTATCACAAATGTGATGTGGCATTCCTTGTCTCTGTTTTACTCCTTTGGGGACTTGGAATGTTCACATTGTTTGTTTGTTCACAATCTTATGCAGTAAGATTTTTTAATAACGACAGCTTTTATTTTATAAAGCGTCAGTTGTTGTGTTCTGCAGTAGGATTGGTTTTGTTTGTGTTATTTTTGTTTACAGATATGGAAATAATTAAAAAGATGATTATGTATCTTGTATTAGTTTCCATTATTTTGTGTGTAATGACTTTTATTCCCGCTTTTAGGATTAAGAAGAATGGTGCCTACAGATGGATTAAGATGCCATTTAATTTTTCCTTCCAGCCTTCAGAATTGGTGAAATTTGCCCTTGTTTTATATCTTGCGGCATATTTTGATAAACAAATGGATAAAGAAGAAAGCCAGAGAGATGTTTTACCTTGTGTAGGCATTTTTGTTTTGTTTCTTGGTCTTATTTTGTTTCAAAAGGATTTTTCAACTACAGTATTTATAGCTATAGTTGGAATTTCAATGTTCTTTGTTTCTGGAGCAAAACTAAAATGGATATGGCCATTTTTAATGCTAACAATTCCTCTTGCAATTATTTTGATTACATCGGAACAGTATAGAATGGAACGTATTATAGGATTTTTAAATCCAGAAGAAGGAGCTTCTTCTTTTAACTATCAGGTTAATGCATCAAAAAATGCCATTACTGCTGGTGGTTTTTGGGGAACAGGGATTGGAAGAGGTCTTTCAAAATTAGATTCTATTCCAGAGGTTCAGGCTGATTATATTTTTGCAGGCTGGACAGAATCAATGGGATTTTTTGGAGTTGTTTTATATTTTGCTCTTTTGGGATTTTTTACTTGGAGAGGATATAAAACAGCTTTTAATTGTCCTTCACGGTTTGCCGCTTATGGTAGTTTTGGTTGTGTAACAACAATTGTTTTTCAATCAATTGTGAACTGTATGGTAGTTTGTGGAATTATACCTTCAACAGGTATTCCACTTCCATTTTTTTCAGTTGGTGGTTCTTCAATAATTGTAACACTGGCAATGTGTGGATTTGTTCTTAATGCTTCAAGATGTGAAGAAAAAAATAGTAATAATTATGTGTACGAAGATGTTAATCTTGACACATTAACAATATTATAAAGGGAAAGAGAGAAAATGAGTGATATCGGACTGTTGCTTAATGATGATTTGAAATTTAATGTAGGAGATTCTGTGTCTTCAGAAATTAAACTGGAAAAAGATACAAAAGGTGATAGAAAAATAAAAATTATTATCATCACTTTTATTGTTTTATGTATTCTTCTATTAGGTGAACTTATTGTTTATAAATATATGTTACCAAGTTTTGCAAGTCCGAGGGTAACAGTAAGTGGACAAAAAGTTTATACACCAGAAGAAATTGCAGCAAAATTAATTCCAATGAATTGTTCAACTTGGTTTGATTTTGATGTAGATAAAGCAGTTTCCCTTATTTCATCAGAACCAGGAATTGATCGTGTTACTGTAGAAAAAAAATTCCCTGATAAAATTTATATTGATGTAGTAGAAAGACAGCCAGTGGCGGTTACTTGTGTTATAGAAAATGGATATTCCTATCCAATGCAAATTGATAAGAATGGAGTTTTATTCCCATTAAAAGATAGTTCTGTTTTAAGTTCAAATGTTATTCCTATTATTTCTGGTTTACCAATTGAGCAGATGTCTGGAGGAATGAAAATACCTTCTAAATACAAAACTCTCATTGAACAGATTTCTAACATCGCCGCAACAAATAAAAGTTATTTTGCTAGTCTTGCAGAAATTTGCGTAATCCCAAAAGAATTTGGAAACTATGAGCTGGCACTTATTCCTGCCCAATCGAAAATTAGAGTTTTAACTGATCGGTCATTGAATGAAGACGCATTAAAGTATATGATGGTAGTATTAGATGTTGTTAACTTGCTGGACGAAGAAGTTACAGAAGTTGATTTACGTTATGGTTCAGTTTCATGTAAAATTAAAAATCAAGGTGGGGTGATTGGGGATGAATGATGAACGAACTATTGTAGGCCTGGACATAGGTACCGAAGTAATAAAAGTTGCTGTTGGTAAATATGATGATAATGGCAAGCTAGAAATTGTTGCAACTTCCTCAAAAAAATCCGTTGGTTTAAAAAACGGTGTTATTGTTAATATTGAAGATGCAAAGGACGCTATTAAAGCTGCAATTGAAGAAGTAGAACAGAATGCTGGAATGCTTGTAAATTCTGTAATTGTTGCTGTTGGCGGTTCTTTAATTCAGAGTGAAAATGCAACTGCTACAGTTCCAATTAAACCTAATCCTAAAACAAATAGAAAAGAAGTTACTCAGGATGATATAGATCAGGTAATTGATATGGCAATTGCAATCAATAGTCCTGCAGATAGAGAGAAAATTCATGTAATCCCACAAAGATATTTGGTTGATGGAATTTCCATTGGAACTCAGTCTCCAATTAATCGTCTTGGAAATAAACTGGCTGTTGAAGTTCATATGGTTACAGGTTCAAAAACCGTAATTCAGAATATGAAATCTTGTATGAATAGAGCAGGCTATATTCTTGATGCTGTAATGCTAAAAACTTTGGCACAGACCCAGTCTGTTTGTCATGATGATGAATTAGAATTAGGTTCAATTATTATAGATCTTGGTGCTGATACTACTGATGTAATGGTACTTTTGCATGGTGCACCAGTAAGTACAGCTTCCATTCCTGTTGGTGGAAATCTTGTAACAAGCGATATTTCTATTGTAACTGGTATTCCTGTTGCTGCAGCAGAAACAATCAAACTTGAATCTGGTTGCTGCTGGTTACCAGGAATTGGCTCAAACGATGAAGATGTAATTCTTCCAGGAGTTGGTGGAAGACCACCAGAGCTATTGGCAAGATCTCAATTGTGTCAGATTATTCAGGCTCGTGTAGAACAGATTTTTGCACTCGTAAGGGCAGAAATAAAGAAAAATACCAGCGATTCAATTACTCAACTTTCAGGAAATATTATTTTAACTGGTGGTGGAGCGATGATGGAAGGAATTGTTGAATTAGCTCAGGCCAAATTTAGAACTTCATCTGTGCGAATTGGTATTCCAGATAGTCTTGGGGGAAAAGAATCTGAATATCGTCGTCCGGATTTTGCTACTGCAATTGGTCTTGTTCAGGCTAATAAATTGATTCCAAAATCAAATAAAAAGAATTCTGGTTCAAATAAAGGTAGACGGGAAAAGGATAATATCTTTAAGAGAATCAGAGATACATTTTTTTAATCTGTAAGTTTTGTTCATATTAATGGGAGGAAATATGGATATTTTGAATGTTGAAGCTAATGAGGATGAAAATTTAAACGTTGAGAATACAGAAAACTCATACGTAGATTTTTCTGAACCAGTTGCAAGTCCTACAGTTATTAAAGTTGTAGGTTGTGGTGGTGGCGGTTCTAACGCTGTTAATAGAATGGTTGCTCATGATATCAGTAATGTTGATTTTATTGTTTTAAATACTGATTTACAGGCTTTGGCAAGAAATAATGCTAAAACAAAAATCCCAATTGGACAGAAAGTAACAAAAGGGCTTGGCGCTGGTGGAAAACCTGAAGTAGGTGAAAAAGCTGCAGAAGAAGATAAAGAAGTAATCAGTAAAGTTTTAAAAGGTGCTGATATGGTATTTATTACTGCCGGAATGGGTGGTGGTACAGGTACTGGTTCTGCTCCTGTTGTTGCTCGTATTGCAAAAGAGCTTGGTTGTTTAACTGTAGCCGTTGTAACAACACCTTTTGAATTTGAAGGTCAGGTTAGAATGCGTCAAGCTCAGGAAGGTCTTAAAAAACTTCACGAACAGGTAGACTCTTTAATTGTTATTCCAAATGAACAGTTATTTAAAAATATTGATAAAAATCTAACTGTAAGAGAATCATTTAAACGGGCAGATGAAATATTAAGTCAGGGTGTAGAAGGAATTTCTAATATTATTACAAATCCTGGTGATGTAAATACGGACTTTGCGGATGTTAGAAATGCAATGTCTGGTCAGGGTAATGCAATTTTTGGTATTGGTGTTGCTGAAGGTGAAAACCGCGCTGTAGAAGCAGCTTCAAAAGCAATAAATAATCCAATGCTTGAAAATTCTAGAATTGATGGTGCAAAAAACCTCCTTATTAATATTTGCTCATCAGAAGAAATTACACTTAATGAAGTAGGTGAAATTACAAAAATAGTTTCATCTTCTGCAGATAAAGATTATAACATGTTCTGGGGACAGGTAACTCAGCCAGAATTAGGTAATAAAATTAGTGTAACTGTAATTGCAACAGGTTTTGAATCAAATGGAAATAATTTTGTAGAAAAAAAAGATTTTGTTCCTGAACCTGTTCAAAAAACTGTAGATCCAAATGTTGTTGATAATGATGAATTTCTTAGTATTTTGAAAAATACAACATCATCTACATCATCAGTTTCTTCACTGCAAACCGAATCAAAATCCACTGCAAAAACAAATGAATTTGATTTCTTTGGTTCAAGCTTTAATCAGAAAACTGAAAAGAACAATGAAGAAACAATTGGTGCTGCTTTTGCAAAAGACGATGTTCCAAATCTTCATTTGTCACAGGCAAGTAAATCTATAAAAGCAAGAGAAGGTTATGTTCCACAGGGAAATTTAAATGAACCTGCAATCTGGAGCAATCCTGATTTTGGAAGAACTATAAATCTTTTTGATGACTAATATCTGGTAGAAAATTGACAATAGATAGTTTATTGGATTTATTTTATACAGATCTTATTCTTGTAAAAAGAACTTCAGAACAAACAGCTGCAACCTATAAATTATCTGCAAAGGATTTTTTATTATGGTTGCAAAGTGAACATATAAAATTAAATTCTGTTACTCCTAAAGAGCTTACTTTTTATTTTGCATCAAGAAAAGTAACTGATGTGACAGAATTAACTCTGGCAAAAGATATGTCAGCTTTGCGGGCATTAGGTGATTATCTTGTTCGAAAAAATTATTGGAAAGAAAATCATATGCTTTTGTTGGATCGTCCCAAAATTCACAGAGAAATTCCCAAAGTTTTAGATATAAATCAGATTGAAAAATTATTGGGTGCTATTGATACTACAACCTTGCTGGGACAAAGAGATGATGCACTTTTTGAATTAATATATTCTTGTGGATTAAGAATTAGTGAAGCCTGTGATTTGACAACAGCCCATGTGCATTTAAATGAACATTTAATTTTAGTACATGGAAAAGGTGATAAAGAAAGACTGATTCCCTTTGGTGGCAAAGCAGAAGAAAAACTTACGAATTATATAAAAAATGTTCGTCCGGTGCTTGTAAAAGAAAAAGTAGTACCTCAGTTATTTGTAAATTATAAAGGGGATCCTATTTCTAGAAAGGGTGTGTGGAAAAGGTTTCAGGAGCTGGAAGTAATTTCTGGTGTTGATTCAAAAGTTCATACTTTACGTCATTCTTTTGCAACTCATTTGCTGGCAGGTGGTGCTGATTTAAGATCAGTGCAGGAATTGCTTGGACATTCAGATTTATCCACAACTCAAATTTATACCCATGTAACTGATTGTCAATTGGAGAATATTCATGAGAAATTTTTTCCTAAATTTGAAAATTAATTAGTATATTATATTTAAGGAAACATAAATGAAAAAAACAGTAGTATTTATTTTTGCATTAGTAATAACATCAATTCTTTGTGGTTGTAAAACTTCTGGAAAGAATGTTCTTAAAAAAAGAATTGAAAGAATGGAAAGTAGTAGTAATAATCCAGTATCAATTGAAGAAATTGAAGCTGCAATTAAAGAATATTCAAAAGATGCAGATGATGTTGCAAAGAAAAATGCTCAAGTTGGAATGTGGCACAAAATTTTGGGATTGAAATATCTAGATAAAAAGATGTATGGAAAAGCAATGGAATGTTTTCAAACTGCTTTGGAATATTATCCTGATAATGCGAACCTTTACTACTATGTGGGAAACTGTGCTGGATATTTAGGAAATTCTGCTTTAGATTATGAAGGAACAGGCTCTTATGAAAAGATGGAGAATTATTATTCTTTGTCTGAGAAAGCATATTTAAGAGCCTTAGCAATTGATGATGGATATGCATATGCTTTATATGGTATTGGTGTTTTATATGTGTATCAGTTAGGTCAGCCAGAGGATGCCATACCTCATTTGGAAAAACTATTAACAATTGATACAAAAAATGTTGATGGAATGTTTGTTCTTGCAAATGCTTATTATCTTACAAAAAATTATGATAAATCAGCCGAAATGTTTGATAAAATTATTGCAACTACAAAATCTGAAAAAACAAAACAAGCTGCAGAGGAAAATAAAAAGAAAGTTATAGATGAAGCTTACTCAAACTAATTCTTTTACCAAAGAATCACTTCTCTTTTATATTTCTCTTGGAAGAATTTCATTTTTAAACTTTCAAGAGAAACTTTTTTTATTAAAGAATCTTGACAGTTCCAATGCTCTTGCATTACTTTCTATAGAAGATATTGAAAATCTGGTTAATCGGAAGTTTTCAAAAAGAGTTATTTGGGATGGCAAAAAAAATCTTTTAATGGCAGAGGCTATTTTAAGCAGATGTCAAAAGTTAAATATAGAAATAATATTCTATTTTGAAGATTCTTATCCCCCTTTACTTAAAGAAATTTCTGATCCACCATTTTTAATGTATTGCAGAGGAAATTCTGACTTGTTAAAAAGTTCTGGAGTTTCAGTTGTTGGTACAAGACGGCTTACACAGAATGGAAAACAAGCTGCTGTTGATTTTGCATATGATGCAATTCTTTCTGGTTCTAATGTGATTAGTGGTTTAGCTAATGGTGCAGACGGTTATGCTCATCAAGGAGCAATTAATGCTTATTTTGATTGTAAAGAGCATAATTTTGGACTAGATAAAATTGGGAGAACAATAGCTGTTTTGCCTAGTGCAATTGATGAAATTGTTCCATATAGCCATAAAAAACTTGCTGCACAAATAATTCAAACTGGTGGATTATTAGTAAGTGAGTTTGAACCTGGTACTATAACAGAAAAATGGCATTTTGTTGCTCGCAACAGAATTATAGCTGCATTAAGTACTGCAACTGTAGTTATTGAAGCTCCTTTGGGAAGTGGCGCATTAATAACAGCAGACTTTGCTCTTGAATATAATAGAGATGTTTTTTTTCATGAAGTTGCTTTTTCTCATAACGCAGCTCAAATTGAAAGCATTGTAAAAAGTGATTTAGAAAAAAAACATGCAGAAGGAACTGTAAGTAAATATAAACTGGAAAATTCAATAAAAAAGTTTATAGATAATGGAGCTCCTGTGATTAAGGATTATGAGGATTTTTGTAAAATTCAAATAATGCCACCGGGAGAAAAAATTAAGCAGGAAATTAAAAATCCTCCTTGCATTCAGGGTGAATTGTTTTAGAATAGAAATAAATAAGGAAAATATATGGCTGAAAAGACAACTAAGAAAAGTGCAAAAAAAACAAAGAAACCACAGACTCTTGTAATTGTAGAGTCTCCAACAAAAGCACATACAATTGAAAAATATTTAGGACCTGGTTATGTAGTCCGAGCCTCTGTTGGACATCTTATTGATTTACCTAAATCAAGAATGGCAATCGATATTGAAAATGGTTTTCAGCCAGAATATATAACAGTTCGGGGAAAAGCAAAATTATTAAAAGAGTTACAGAAGGAAGCAAAAAAATCTGATGCTGTCCTTCTTGCATCCGATAACGACCGTGAAGGAGAGGCAATTGCCTGGCATTTAAACCGCGCATTGCAGGATAAAACAGAAGCAAAAATCAGTAGAATTGTATTTAATGAAATTACACCAACCGCCATTACAGAAGCAGTAAAGCATCCTGGTGAAATTGTTGAAGCAAAAGTTAATGCTCAGAAGGCTCGTCGTGTTTTAGACCGTCTTGTAGGTTATAATTTAAGTCCTCTTTTATGGACAAAAGTAAAAAATGGTCTTTCGGCGGGTCGTGTTCAGTCTGTTGCATTGCGTCTTGTATGTGAAAGAGAAAAAGAAGTTGAAGATTTTCTTCCAGAAGAATATTGGTCTTTAGATGCAGATTTTACAAAGGGAAAATCCTCATTTACAGCTCAGCTTGTAAAATATGCAGGTGAAAATCCTGAATTAAAATCTGAAGAAGCTGTTAAAGAAATCATGGAAAAAATTAAGAATTCTCCATGTGTTGTAAGTGGTATTAAAAAATCAGAAAAAACTGTAAGACCAAAACCTCCTTTTACAACTTCAAAATTACAGCAGGCAGCTGCCAACCGTTTAGGATTTACATCTAGAAAAACAATGCAGGTTGCACAACAACTTTACGAAGGTATTCAGATTGGTCAGAATCATGTGGGTTTAATTACTTATATGCGTACAGACTCAGTGCGAATTTCTGATACTGCATTGGCAGATGTAAGACAGTGGCTTACAGAAAATCATCCAAAAGAACTTCCTGAACAACCAATTAAATATGCGGTTGGAAAATCAGCTCAGGATGCCCATGAAGGTATTCGTCCAACTTATGTATCATATACACCAGAAAGCATAAAAGAATATTTAAGTCATGATCAGTTCCGTTTGTATTCAATTATTTGGGAACGTTTTGTTTCTTCTCAGATGAATAATGCAAAAATGGTAACAACATCTGTAGAAATTACTGCCGGGGAAGCAACTTTCCGTGTTGCTGCAAGTAAAATTGCTGAAAAAGGATTTTATCAGGTTATAAAATTACTTTCATCAAAAGAAGAAAAATCATCATCTTTGCCAGCAATAAAAGAAGGCGAAGAATTAAAAGTAGATAATTTCCATCCTGAACAGCATTTTACACAGGGACCAGCCCGCTATACCGATGCGTCAATTGTTCGTATGCTGGAAGAAAAAGGTATTGGTCGTCCTTCAACTTATGCAACAATTATTTCTGTTTTGTTGGATCGCTATTATGTAACACGTTCAAATAAGCAGCTGGTTCCAACTGAACTTGGAAAAATGATTAACAAGATTCTTGTAGAAAGTTTCCCTGCTGTTATTAACGAAGAATTTACTGCTCAGGTAGAAAATGAACTTGACCAGGTTGAAGCAGATGAACTGGTTTGGAATAACATTATTAGTGATTTCTATGGGCCATTTAAGAAAACTGTTGATGATGTAATGGAACACCAGGAAAGTATAAAGGGCTTCCTTGATGAAGAAACTGATAAAGTATGTGATTTGTGTGGAAAACCAATGGTAAAAAAACTTGGTCGTTTTGGATTCTTCCTTGCTTGTACAGGGTTTCCGGAATGTCATAATACAAAATCTATTCCATTGGCAAAATGTCCATGCAAAGATTGTGGTGGAGAAATTGTAGAAAGAAAAACAAAAGGTCGTGGAAAAGCATTCTATGGATGTACAAATTATCCAACCTGTAATTTTATTTCTCATTTCAAACCAATTGATCAGTATTGTCCTCAGTGTGGCTGGTTCCTTGTTGAAAAATATGACAAGAAGAATGGTAGTTATAAATCTTGCATTAATCCTGATTGTGACTATTTGCATACATCTGGGGAGGAAGAAACTGTACTTCCAGTGGAAGGCGAGGATTAATTTTTTAGTTGTTACTAGGGGAGATAGAGCTTAATATTTATGACATTAAATGAATTAGTTGAAGAGTTTTTGCTTTATCTTTCCAGTGTCAGAGGTTTGTCTGATAATACAGTTGTTAGTTATCGAAATGATTTAGAACAACTTCAAAATTTTCTTACTTCTGAAATTGATATAAAAAACATCAAAAAAGAAAATCTCTTGCTTTGTATAGGGCAATTGTCTAAACTAAATAGAGCGGCAGCAAGTATAAATCGTTTTATTGCCGCTGTAAGAACTTTGTTTGCATATGCCCGAAAATTTAATCATCTTTCAGAAAATCCGGCTGCAGAATTAAAAACTGTAAAGCTTCCTAAAAAAATGCCAAATTATATGACAGAGTCCGAAGTTCAGCAGTTATGTTTTCAACCTGTAAAAAGCGAATTGCTTTGGAAAAATAGAGATGTCTGTTTGTTTTTAATGATGTATTCCTCTGGTTGTCGTATTAGCGAAATAACAAATTTAAAAGTTGACGATTTTATTAATAATTATCATAGTGCTTTTGTAACTGGTAAAGGTAATAAGCAGCGAAAAGTTTATTTTGAAGAAAATTCCAGAAAGGCAATTGAGGTTTATCTGCAAGACAGGTCGAAAATAATTGCTGATAATGGAATCCTAAATCCTACTAAACAATTTTTTATAAATCAGAAAGGTCAGCCCATTTCTGTAAATGGAATTCGCTATATTATTACACGGTATTCTGGAGCAGAAGGAACTAAACATCATGTAAATCCTCATGCTTTTCGACACACTTTTGCCACTTCTATGCTTGCAAATGGGGCTGATGTAAGAATGGTTCAGGAAATGCTGGGGCATTCTTCAATATCTACAACACAACGCTATACACATATTACTACGGAAAAATTAATAGAAATATATAATAAAGCTCATCCTCATGGTGAAAAATAATCAACTTTTTTATTGCCTAAGCTTGTCTGTATTATTATATTTTAACTATCATTTTTTTAAACGAAAATCTTTTTGGAGCGTATTATGTCTAATGTAAAAATTCGCAGTACAACAATTCTTGCAGTAAGAAGAAATGGTCAGATTGCAATGGCAGGTGACGGACAGTGTACATTGGGAGAAACTGTTTGTAAAGGAAACTCTCGTAAAGTACGTAAAATTTATGACGGAAAAATTATTACAGGATTTGCAGGAAGTGTTGCAGATGCTTTTACTCTTTTGGATAGATTTGAAAGTAAGGTAAAAGAATACAATGGTGATATTATGCGCTCTGCTGTGGAACTTGCAAAGGCATGGAGAACTGATAGAAGTTTACAGAAGCTTGAAGCAATGCTTCTTGTTGCCGATAAATCAAAAATCTTGTTGATTAGTGGTGATGGAAATGTAATTGAACCAGAAAATGATGCTATTGCAATTGGTTCAGGCGGAAATTATGCTTATTCAGCTGCTCTAGCATATTTAGACAGTTCTGATTTAAGCGCTCGTGAAATTGCTGAACGTTCCTTAAAAATTGCCGGCAGCATTTGTATTTACACAAATCAGAATCTTACAATTGAAACTTTGGAATAGAATAAATAGGAATTAACTATGGATAAAAATACAGAACTTACACCAAAACAGATTGTTGAAAGTCTTAATACATATATTATTGGACAGGAAAAAGCAAAAAAAGCAGTTGCTGTTGCTTTAAGAAATCGCTTTCGTCGTTTAAAACTTGCAGAAGATATTCGTGATGAAGTATCTCCAAAAAATATTTTAATGATTGGTCCTACAGGCTGTGGTAAAACAGAAATTGCCCGTCGTCTTGCAAAACTTTGCGGGGCACCATTTTTGAAAGTAGAGGCAACAAAATATACCGAAGTAGGTTATGTAGGTCGTGATGTTGAAAGTATGATTCGTGATTTAATGGCCGTTGGTTATAATGATGTAAAAGCAGAAATGGAAGATGAATTGCGAGAAAAATCAACAAGTACTGTTGAAGAACGTTTGCTTGATTTACTTCTTCCAGGTTCAGGTGATAAAAAAGAAAAGAAAACATCACCACAGCCTGCAGGTTTCTTGACTCAGACAAGTGATAATGAAATTACATTTGACTTGAATCAGATTAATGCTGCAAATCAGGCTGCAGCAGAACAGCAGTCAAAAGACGAAGAATCAGTAGAAAATCATACAAGAGAAAAATTCCGTCAGATGCTTCGAGAAGGTAAACTGGAAGATCGTGAAGTTGAAATGGTGGTTCACCGAAATGTTGGTGCTCCAAATATGGAAATAATTGCTGGTGGTTCAATTGATGATCTTCAGAACAGTATGCAGGGAATTATTAATATGATGAATGGTGGCGGAAGAGCGAAAAAACGTTCTGTTACTATTAAAGAAGCCAGAAAAATTCTTTCAGAAGAAGTCCTTGATGGAATGATAGACCATGATAAAGTTGCTGATATTGCAAAAACTCGTGTTGAACAAAGCGGAATTATTTTTATTGATGAAATCGATAAAATTGCAGTGCACGGAAGTTCTCATGGTCAGGATGTTAGCCGCGAAGGTGTTCAAAGAGATATTCTTCCAATTGTAGAAGGAAGTAATGTAAATACAAAATATGGTGTTGTTGATACAACTCACATTTTATTTATTGCGGCTGGTGCCTTTAGTGTTTCTGCTCCAAGTGATTTAATTCCAGAATTGCAGGGACGTTTCCCATTGCGGGTTGAACTAGAATCTTTGCATAAAGAAGATTTTAAACGCATCCTTCTTGAACCAAAAAACAGTTTAATTAAGCAGTATTCATCTTTATTGGAAACAGAAGGCGTTAAACTTGATATTACAGAAGAAGCAATTGATCGTATGAGTGTGATTGCGGAAGATGTAAATGCAAGTGCAGAAAATATTGGTGCAAGACGCCTCCATACAATTATGGAAAAAGTACTTTCAGACTTGAACTTTGAAGCTGATGAACACAAAGGCGAAACAATTAAAATAGACGCTGCCTATGTTGATTCAAAATTAGGTGATATAGTTCAGAGTCAGGATTTAAGCAGATACATATTGTAGGATTAAATTAAAGAAAATAACAAACAGACAGACAAACTTCCC
>SAMEA3663082__coassemble_213_pt1 | contig 18958 bp, 15 predicted proteins | sample SAMEA3663082__metabat2_low_PE_016 | metagenome-assembled genome bin SAMEA3663082 (sample SAMEA3663082) | pig gut metagenome | biome: pig gut; feature: pig-associated habitat; material: faeces | place: France | collected 2012 | reverse complement strand
GCGAGTCCCATTACGATTTTTTTCATTTGAAAAAATCCTCCTTTTTCTTTGGAGGGTGGGGTTAGCAAGAATCGTGCCAAGTAATAAAACTTCATTTTTTTAAATGTTATTTCGTATACTTTAGAAAGGAGGCGTGAGACTTTATGGGAAGTAAAGATATCGTGGAGAAAACATTAGAGTCTTATAATGATGTTTTTGCAGATATTGTAAATGTTTTATTGTTTGATGGGGATGAAGTTATCAAAGAAAATGAATTGCAACCGGCAAGAGAAAAATCAATGTATAAAATTGATGGCAAAGTATATCAACAAGAAAGAGACATTGCAAAGTTTTGGAAAAATGGTGAAATACAAATAGCTTTTTTCGGAATTGAAAATCAGACTTCTGTAGATAATGATATGCCACTCAGGGTAATAAGTTATGATGGTGCTGCGTACAGAAATCAATTAAAGGCTGGAAAGAAACGTTTCCCAGTAATAACATTAATTTTGTATTTTGGCGAAAAAAAATGGGAGAAACCAAAATGTATTTTAGATTGTTTTGAAGTGCCAGAAAGAATCAAAGCTTTTGTAAGCGATTATAAGATAAATATTTTTGAAATTCCAAAACTGACTAGTGAGAAAATTTCTAAATTTAAAAGTGATTTTAAAATTATTGCAGATTATTTTGTTCATAAGGAAAAGTATTCAGGATTGCCAGATAAAATAAAACATGTAGACGAATTCTTAAGTTTGATGGCTGTTCTAACTAATGACAATAGGTTTGAAAAAGAATATAATAAAACTATCATTAATAAAAAAGGGGGTATTAGTATGTGTGAAGTTTTGGATCTTGCAGAAAAACGTGGTGAACAACGTGGTGAAAAGCGTGGCGAAAAACGTGGTGCTGAAAAAGTTATGATTTCTGTTGTTCGTAAATTAATTAATGATTCAAGAATGACAGTAAATGAAATTGCAAAATTGTTAGATATCCCTGAAGCTAAGGTAATTGAATTAGAAAAAATGTGAGAATATAATAAAAACGGAATATAGGATACTTATAGAAATGATTACTATTTTACCACAGACAGACAAAGAGCCTTTAAATACAATTGGATATTGTGCCGGTGTATGCTGGAACAGTCCTGTTGATGATAAAGAAAAAAATATTAAAAGAGCAAAGGCTTGTATTAAAAGCGGTCATACAAGAACTGCTGAATATCCTGATGTTTTTTGCGTCATTGAAGGTTATTCTGCTCGTTGTATTCGGGAATTATATACTCACATTATTGGTACAACTCGGTTACAAAGTTCTACACGTTATGTTGATGCTAAAACAATGAATGTGGATGAAGAATTTTATTATCCGTTTAAAGATGAAGCGGCTGAAGTATACAAGCAGGGCCTTACAAATATTATGTCTACTTATGAAAAGCTGGAAGAATTGGGATATCCTAAAGAAGATGCCGCTAATATTCTTCCTCTTGGTATGGACACTAAAATTGTCTGGAAAATTAATTTACGTGCTTTAATGCATTTTATGAATTTACGCCTTTGTGCCAGAGCATATAAAGAGATTCGTGCCTTGTCTGCAGAATTAAAAGCCGAACTTAGAAAGCTTTCTTCTGAATGGGAATGGATTTGTGATAATCTTCTTTTACCAAAATGTGAAGCTGTTGGTTATTGTGATGAAGAGCATACTTGCGGAAGAAAAATTACTAAAGAGCAAGTGCAGCAAGCAATAGAGCAATGGCAGAAAAATCAGAAATAATATGATTAAAAAAGGCAATGGAAATTAAAATCCATTGCCTTTTTTAATCAGTTAATATTCATCTGGTTCTTCATTTTTTGGTTGTGATTGTATTATTTCATATAAATAAGAATCGATTACTTCTGGAGCAAGGCCATCAATAAGATTTTTAACCTGTGCTTTTGTAAGATAGATTGTGTAATCGACAGAATTTATAGCCGCAGCATCTCCCACTAAATCATAATGGGCGTTATGAACTGCTGGCACTGTAATTGCAAAATATGGTGAATTTTCAATGAAAGTATATCCTAACTGTGCTTTTCCAGAACCATTATTTGGTGTTGAATTGTCGAATGTTCCCCATCTTAATGTTACATAAGTTGTGCCATAGGCTTTTAAGGTCTTTTTTGATTTTCTTTGAAGACGCTTGTTGTTAAAATCATCAAGATATTTGTTATAGGCTTTTTCTAAAGCTTTAATTCCATTTTCTGTGAATAAACAAAAATAATATTGGCCGTTATATTTAGAACCAAGTCCTCTGTTTTCATCTGAATAACGAAGAACAAGATTTGCTTCTTTTTGTTCAAATTTACCAAAAACGCTTTTTCCGAAAATTGTTGTTTCTCCAACTATTTCGTATTCACCTTTGTTTCCATATGAGAATGCAGATTTTTTAGGTATTTCTTTTTTTATTTTTTGTACTTCATTTTTTTCTGGAGCTTCTGTAATAACTGATTCTTCGTAATCATAGCTATCTGCAGTTTCTGTCAAATTTGAGGTTGATTGACATGCAGTAAACAAATTTACTGTACATACAACAATGCCACAAAGTGTTAATAATTTTTTCATTGAATTCACCTTAAGATAGAACAACTTTTTTATTATATAGTCCTAAAATCTATTTTACTATAAAAACTATGACTAGTGAATAAGTAACAGATGATTTATAATGGAAATATGAAAGTTATTGTTATTAATCCGCCAATGGTTCAGCAGAACACAGTTTATCCTTCTGGTGCATATTTATCTGCTTTTTTTAAATCTCTTAATTGTGATGTTTTATGGCAGGATTTGAATATTAAACTTTTTTATAAAATTTTTAGTGAAGAAGGTTTAACCCGCATTTTTCAGCTGTCGGAAAAAAATGCTTTAAAAATGGCATATGAAGCTGAAAAACAAGGTGATGAAGCAACGGCCTTTAATATTCGCCGCTATGTCAGTTCAAAAAATAATTGGATTAAATGGATTTCTTTTATAACTGATGCTTTATGTGGTTGTAAAAAATCTACTCGTGAAAAAGAGCATGAGTTTTTATTTTCTCCATTTGTACCCCGGGGAAACAGAATGGAATCTTTTTTGATGAATCTTCAACGGGAACCTTGTGTTGATGATATTAATTTTCTTTGTACTTATGCTCTTGCAGATTTGGCTGATTATATTACGGCCTGTTTTGATAATGAATTTTCTTTAATCCGTTATGCAGAAAGTTTATCTGCGGAAATTCCTGATTTTGCAAAAATATTAAAGCAGGTTGATTCTCCTTTTATTACAGAGTTTTATCTTCCCCTACTGGAACAAAACAAACAGACCTATTTAGATTTTGTTCAGAAAAAACAGGATGGGGATAAGAGCGATGGGGACAGGGATAAACTGTTAATTTGCATTTCTGTTCCATTTGCAGGTACTTTTGTTCCAGCCCTTGCAACTGCAAAATATTTTAAATCTCTTTTTGGTGACAAAGCTGTTGTTTTTATGGGTGGCGGTTATGTTAATACCGATTTACGCAATTTTACAGATATTGGCCTTTCTGATTTTGTTGATGCCCTTAGTTTTGACAGGGGATATGGTTCTTATAAAAATTTTATCACTGAATTTTATAATTTAAGCAGCAAAGTTCCATCTGAAAAAAATATATCAGCTGATTTTGTAAAGCAGGGATTTTATAAAATGCGATTTTTTAATCACCCGAAAACTGGTGAAAAACTTAAAAATTGTATTGAACCAATGTGGTCTAGTGATGAATTTGAAAAATATGAAAATCAGATTACAGCAGAACTAGTTCCCGACTATAATGATATTGATTTTTCAATTTATCCTCGTTTGTGTGATGATAAAAATCCTATGCATCGACTTTGGACCGATGGTGCTTGGATTAAAGCATACCTGGCTCATGGCTGTTATTGGCATAAATGTGCATTTTGTGACACAAAACTTGATTATGTTTGTTCATATAAGCCGGTAAATGCTGAAAAACTTTTTAACGGATTAATGAAAACTGCCTGTGAAAAAGATGTTTACGGTATTCATTTTGTTGATGAAGCCCTTCCTCCTGCTGTTTTAAAAAGATTTGCCTTATTAAATGCCCGTTATTACGAAGAGCATGGAAAACGACTTTATTTTTGGGGAAATGTTCGTTTTGAAAAAGCTTTTTCTAAAGATTTAGTTGCTTTTCTTGTGTATTGCGGCCTTGGTGCTGTTAGTGCAGGGCTTGAAGTTGCAACTGAAGCTGGCCTTAAGAAAATAAATAAAGGAACTGATTTGGATTCCATTATTGGAAGCTGTGCTGCATTTAAGGAAGCCGGAGTCCTTGTTCATGCTTACATGATTTATGGGTTCTGGTATGATACGCCACAAACTATTATTGATTCAATGGAAACTCTCCGTCAGTTTTTTGCAGCTGGTTTATTAGACAGTTCCTTCTGGCATAAATTTATTTTGACAAAAGCTTCTGCTGCTTATGATATGATTCATGACACCTGGAAGGGAGGTTCTGAATATGCAAAATTTGGTCCTGGTCTTGAAGCGGCTTTAGACAGTTGGATGCATGGTCAAAAGCTTGAAACAAAAGTAACCCGCTGGTTTGATTTTGAAGTTCCAGGTCCAAGTATTCCAAAAAATCTTGTGGAGCGTAGTATTGAAAAGTATGAACAGGAAAATAATAATCTGTTTAATTCCAGAAAAGAATTTCCTGCAGAAGATATTTACTGGCTTGGCACTGAACCTATAGGCTACGGGGATCAGTTAACCTGGATTTATTTACAGGAAGAAATGAAAATTAAATCTAAAATTAAGAACCTGTCCAAGTTGCTTTGGAATCTTCGTCCCGGTTGTGATGAAAAGGACCGGTTAGATTCTATTAAAGAATTAAAAGCTTCACCAGAATTGCAGAACCTGGTGAAAAAACTTCACTATAAAGGAATTGTGGTTGTATAAAAAAATGCCCCTTAAAATTGAACGTTTGTCCAGCTTTAAGGGGGCACATCATTTATATGCTGTTTTGTAATTTTTATTCTTCAATATCTACTTTTTTAATATGAGCACCTAATGCCTGAAGACGTCCTACTAAATCTTCGTAGCCTCGTTCAATCTGGTAAACATTACTGATTCTGCTTTCGCCGTGAGCGCACATGGCTGCAATAACCATGGCCATTCCGGCACGAATATCAGGTGAAACAAGATGATCCCCATGAAGCATTGCTGGTCCACTAACTACAGCTCTGTGTGGATCACAAAGTGTAATTTTTGCCCCCATAGAAATTAATTTATCTACAAAGAACATGCGGCTTTCGAACATTTTTTCAAAAATCAAAACGGTTCCTTCAACCTGAGTTGCTACTACTGTCATAATTGAAGTTAAATCTGCAGGAAATCCTGGCCAAGGCATATCATCAATTTTTGGAATTGCATTTCCCATATCTGCATTTACTTTTAATTCTTGTGTATTTGGAACTGTAAGTTCGTCGCCATCAATGCGCCATGAAATACCAAGCTTTGCGAAACTATTTTTAAGTGGTCGCATTTCCTGTGGTCGAATTCCTTTAATAGTAATCTGGCCATGAGTTGCTGCTGCCATACCAATATAAGAACCAATTTCAATTGTATCAGGTCCTATTACAAATTCACAACCATGTAATTTTTTTACACCTTCAATTGTAAGGATATTGCTTCCAACTCCAGAAATTTTTGCCCCCATTGAATTAAGCATATTACAAAGGTCTTGAACATGGGGTTCACTGGCTGCATTCTGAATAATTGTTGTTCCTTCTGCAACTGATGCTGCCATTACTGCATTTTCTGTTGCTGTTACAGATGCTTCATCAAGGAATATGTCTGCACCAACCAGTTTATTTGCTGAAAAAGAAAAATGTCCGTTTACACTGATATTTGCACCTAACTGTTGAAGTGCAAGGAAGTGGGTATCAACACGACGGCGACCAATTACATCTCCACCAGGTGGCATCATATGGCATTTTCCTGTGCGGGCTAAAAGAGGGCCTGCAAAAACAATTGAACCGCGAACTTTTTTTGTTAATTCACTTGGGAGTTCACAGGGTTTTATATTATCACACTGGATTTTCCAATCGTTTTTATTAATTCTTTCAACTTTTGCCCCAAGTTTTTCAAGAATCTGAATCATAACACCAGTATCCTGAATTTCTGGAATATTTCTAAGAATAACAGGTTCTGCTGTTAAAACTGTGGCTGCAAGACAAGGAAGTGCAGCATTTTTATTTCCGCTGGCTGTTACAACACCCTGAATTGGATATCCGCCTTCAATTACATATTCGTGCATTTTTTACCTCAAAGTTATATTGTGTACTACAATTATTTATCAAATAGAATATTTAAAATAATATCGGAAGCTTTTGCCATCTGGTTTAGCGAACACCATTCATTTCTTGAATGAAACTCATAAGAACCGGTGAAAATGTTTGGAGTAGGGATTCCCATTTCGGTTAATCTGGAACCATCAGTTCCACCACGGATTGGGGAGTTAACAACATTAACATTTGCTTCTTTAAATGCCTTTACAACTCTTTCCACAACCCTTGGATTTTCATCAAGTTTTTCCTTCATATTCAGGTACTGCTGTTTAAAGGTAACAGTCACTAATCCACCAGTTTCATCTTTTACTTTGTCTGCAAGCTTCATAATAATGTTTTTTTCTTCATCAATTTCTGTATTGCTAAAGGAGCGAAGTAACAAATTTAGTGTTGCAGATTCAATTGTAGCAGAGCTTTCCATTGGTGCAATAAAACCTTCAAAACCTTCTGTGGTTTGGGGCATTTTATTAACAGGCAGCTTTGAAAGAAAACTTGCCAGCATTAAATTTGCATTTATCATGCCACCTTTTTTTGCGTAACCAGTGTGGCAGGCTTTTCCTGTAAAATTTACTGTGGCAGACCATGCATTAAAGCATTCAGTTTCCATTTCTCCCAGATCGCCTCCATCTACGGTGTATGCATACTTAGATTTTATAAGTTCAGTTGGAACAAAATCCATGCCGTGTCCAGTTTCTTCATCAGGAGAAAAAATAACTTCTACAGCACTATGACTGCATTTTTCGCTGGTAATGTAGGCAAGAGCGGTCATAATAGCTGCTATACCAGCCTTATCATCACCACCAAGTAAGGTCTTTTTATCAGTAGTAATAATTGTATCGGTTTTATCCTTTGTGAAATTTGTTCCATCATTAATAATCTGTGGATTTACATTTTTACCAGAAACTTCATCAACTGTATCCATATGAGCAAGAAAAAGAACACTGTCTGAATTTTGCATATCATCAGAAGCCGGGTAATTTGCGTAAACATAGCATTTGTCTGTTACAGTTACATTTTGCATTCCAAGTGCAGTTAGTTCATCTTTTAGAGTATTTGCCATATCCCATTGCTGTGGGGTCGATGGGAAAACTCCTTTTTCAGCTTGTTCTCCAGAGCTTTCTGACCAGATTTTTACATATCTGATAAAGTTATTTAATAAAAGAGTTTTGTATTTCTGATTTTCACTGATTAAATTCATAACGATAGAATAATGTAATTGCAAACTATGTACAATTAGTAAAAATTTATTGGCAATTTTAGGAATTTATGACGATAATAGAAGTATGGAATTGGATAAAGAATTTTTCAGTCAGTTAGAGCAGGCTCTGGAACAAAAGCAAAACTGGTTTAATAAAGAACGTTTGCCAGAATTATTAAATCATTATCGTCTCTTTTATACATGTGTAAAGAATCTTAATGATATGCTTACTAAAAAGTCCTTAATTATTCCAGATCCATATAAATTAGATAAAAGAATTTCAGAAATTGTTGTGCCTGATACCTCGCCCTTTAGTGAAGGTGAGATTCCTTCCATTCTTGGTTCTCGTCTTTCAGAATTTGAAACAATGCTGGATTTTTTGTGTACATATTTCAGATTCTCTGTGGAAAATTTTACAGTTGATGTAATCAAAAAACTTTTGGAAATGAACCGGGTTTTTGATTGGACAAATGTTTCCATGAATAATGGGAAAGCTAATACCCGTTCTCTTGCAATTGTATTGAATCAGGCACGTGTAAATATGCCGGCTGTTGTTATCAGCACAATGACAGACAGTCTGGAAAAATGTTCATCTGTTACAACTCAGATTAATAAAACTTTAAATGAGTTAGCTGTCTTTCAAAAAGAGTTATTAAAAGGAAGAATTCGAAAAGATATTATTGAACATCCTGATTTTGATGATAAAAAAGCCTCAGTATCAGCTGAAGAAGAATTTAATGAAATCAAAAGAATGTTTGCAAAAATCTATGGAAAGAAAACTTTCTATGTTGATTTAGTAAATGAAATTGTAAAAGAAGATCAGGCTCCAAATAAAGCGGAAATTCGTGGAAAATTGTTTAATATGCTGGGAATACCTGAAAAGGTTGTAAAACAAGAAAAAAAAGGTCCTGAAGCAAAAGAATTATTGATTCAAACTGTTATAGCATTAAATGGATTTTCTCCTATATTAAGTCAACTTCTTGATAAATTATCAAATAATTTTAATCTGCTTTTTATAGAAAAAAAAACTTTCTTTGGCAAGCTTATATCTAAAATAAAAAAATCCCTGGGATTAAGACAGAGGGAACGTATTTGCAATGTTCCTGTTATTGATCAGAAGAATGGTACTAAATCTATTAAAAAAGTAAATGTTAATGAATTTCTAATCGATCTTGATAAAAAATCCAGGATATATGGTTCTCTTGGAATAAATGGTTCTGAATTGGAAAAATTAAGAAATGCATCCGAAGATTCCGTTTTGATTTTCTTAAATAAACAAATTTCAGAAAATCAGCAAATTTTTGTTACTATTAATGCTTTAGATGATTATTTTAAAGCAAACGTAGATGTTTTTTTACGTGCCAAAGTAAAGGGAATGAAAATAGATTTATCTTCCTATAAAAACATTATTGTTGCAGTTAATAAAAAACGTGGTGAATACGTTGCTGTTCGTGAAGAAAATGAACAGATGAAAAAACTAGGAATTTCAAATAATGAAGCTTAAAAAAACAAAAACTCTATTTATTGCAATTTGTCTTTTAATTGCAAATTCTGTGTTTTGTTTTTCTCAACAGAAAACAGACAATATAACTATTATTGAGGATTGTACAAATCATCAGTTTAATCCTCAATTAACAGACCTTTCCAGTGATGTACAAATTTTGTGTGCTGCATACGAAGGTCTGTTTTCTTATAATCCAGTAACATTAGATCCTGTATATGCAATTGCAGTTAATTACAGAATTTCTCGTGACAAAAAACGCTGGACTTTTGATATTAATCCTAACGCACGTTTTAGTAATGGGGATCGCATAACTGCAAATCATGTTAGAAATACCTGGTTAAAGCTTTTATCTTCAAAGGATGCACCTTATGCCAGTTTGTTAGATGTTATAGAGGGTGCTGCAGAATATAGGACTGGAGAAGGCTTTGCAGAAGATGTGGGAATTTATGCAATTTCAGATTCTCAGCTTATGGTTCATTTGTGTAAACCTGCAAGTTATCTTCCAAAAATACTTTGTCATCCAGCTTTTTCTGTTATGAGCGATGATGAAAATGTGTATTCCGGGGCATATATTATTTCTGAAGTTTATGAAAAAACTGAAGCTGAAAATGCAAAAATAATTTTGAAAAAAAATCCTTATTATTGGGATGCAGAAGCTGTATTAACAGAGCAGATTACTTTTATTCAAAGTGATGATGAAGAAGAAAATGCTTTTATGTATAACACCGGTTTTGCAGATTGGGTTTATGCTTCTATTTCAACACAAAAGCTGATTGAAAAGACTGATTTTTTGATTAATGCCGAATATGGAACAAGTTTCATGTTCTTTAAGCTAAAACAAAATGAAGATGAAAAAGATTCTGTTTGGAATCATCTGGAATTTAGACAGGCATTACCCTGGGAAAAATTCAGAGCATATTATTATGTTCCTGCAACCACCTATGTTTTCCCATTGCAAGGTTACCCAGAAGTAGAAGGTTTTGATTTTACAGACTTAATTGAAGCTAAAAAAATTATGGAAGAGGCAAGAAAAACCCATGGAATTCCTCAGGAGGTAAAAATTCCTCTTAACATGGAAATTTCAGAAGGAAGCTTTAATATTGAGCAGCTGCTTTTATTAAAACGTGCTTGTGATTCTTTAAATATTAAATTGCAGGTAAAAGAAATACCAGTTCATCAATATTTGAGTGGGGTTCCTTCCTCAGATGCAGATTTGTTTTATTATACATGGATTGGAGACTTTGCCGATCCTTATGCATTCCTTGAACTTTTCCGTTCTGATTCAACATTGAATGCTGCAAATTATTCTAATGCAGAATTTGATGAATTACTGGAAAAAGCTGCAATGGCTTCTGCAGAAGAAAGTCTAAAAATTTATGCCCAGGCAGAAAATCTTCTTTTAGACAGTTGTATTGTATTACCAGTTAGCCATCCAATAACAGCAAACATAATAAATACAGATTTAATTGGTGGCTGGTCTTTAAATGCTTTGGATCTTCACCCCTTAAAATATCTTTATAGAAAAAATGTTAAAGTAGTTTTGGGAAATAATGTAATTTAGTTCACTTATTGAAAATCCTTTAAAATCTGAATATAATTTAGAATATATTTAATCAAAATAAATATGCGCAAATCAGCGTTAATCAGCGTAATCTGCGTGAGATTTCTTTTAAAGGACAAGATAATGGTTATTTTAACATTGAACTGTGGTTCATCATCTGCAAAGTATCAGGTTTACGATTGGGATAACAAAGAAGTAATGGCTAACGGTGTTGTAGAACGCATTGGTATTGAAGGTTCTTGCATCACTCACAAAGCAAAAGGACAGAAAACAGAAATTGAATCTCCTTGTCCGACTCACAAAGAAGCAATTGAATTAATTATTAAAGAAATTACTGACCCAGCAGTTGGTGTTATTAAATCTATGGATGAAATTGGAGCCGTAGGTCACCGTGTACTTCATGGTGGTGAAAAGTTCACAAAATCAGTTCTTATTACTCCAGAAGTTTTAGACGGATTCCGTGAAGTTATTGACCTTGGTCCACTCCACATGCCAGCTAACATTATGGGTATTGAAGCTGCACAAAAGGTTATGCCAAATGTTCCCCATGCAGCAGTTATGGATACAGCATGGCACCAGACAATGCCAGCAGAAACATTTATGTATGCTATTCCTCGTGAATGGTATGAAAAATATGGTGCCCGCCGCTATGGTTTCCACGGAACATCATTCCTTTATACAGCAAAACGTGCTGCTGTTCTTCTTGGAAAAGATCCAAAAGACTGTAACATCATTATCTGTCATATTGGTAATGGTTCTTCTATGTGTGCTGTTAAGAACGGAGTTTGTTATGATACAACAATGGGTATTACTCCACTTGAAGGTCTTGTAATGGGAACTCGTTCTGGTGACTTAGACCCAGCTCTTCCATTCTATATCATGCGCAAAACTGGTATGAGTGCAGATGAAATGGATACAGCTTTGAATAAAAAATCAGGATGTCTTGGTATTACAACAAAATATTCTGACCGCCGGGATATTGAAATTGATGCTGCAAAAGGCGATAAACTCTGCCAGCTTTCTATTGAAATGGAAGCTCTTCGCATTAAAAAATACATTGGTGCTTTTGCTGCTGAACTTGGTCGTGTAGATGCAATTGTATGGACAGCAGGGGTTGGTGAAAGAGGTCCTATTACTCGTATGAAGGCTTGCTCTGGTCTTGAAAACTACGGAATTAAGATTGATGCCCAGCGCAATGAATGGTCTTTCACAGGTAATGCTGAAACTTACATCCACGCTGATGATTCAAAAACAAAGATTTTCGTAATCCCAACAGATGAAGAATTGGTTATGACAGAAGATGCTTATGCTTTGATGAAAGGTACATACGATGTTCATACAAACTTCAAATATTCTTTCCAGGATCCAGCATATGTAAACAAAGCTCGTGAAGAAGGCCTTAAAGGTGATCTTCAGAAGAGACCAAACATTGCAAAAATCTTAGCTCGCGATATTATTGGTAAATAAATAAAAATCAATTAGCCAGTAAGCAAAAACCCTTTTTCTGCCGATAATCAAGGTATGAAAAAGGGTTTTATTTTTTTTCTAACGTTTTTATTTTTTAATGCTGCAATTTTTTCAGAACAGATTCAGTCTCAACAGAATGAGGAAACAGTTCAGACAATAAGCTGGGAAATTGTAGAAAATGCAAATAAATATCAGGTGGAAATAGAAAAATTTAACTCTTCAATAGACTCTGAAAATCAATGGGAAGCCTTCTATACAGAAACAACCTCCCTCTCTCAAGTGGAAGTTACTTTCATTCCGGGGCGATACAGAATTAAGGTTATGCCTGTGAATATTTTGGGACGTGTAGTAGATCAGGGGCAGTGGCTAAAGTTTAGAATTTTAACAGAGGCAGAGTGGGCGGAATGGGAAAAGCAACATTCTAAAGGTGAAAATCAGCCTGTTTTTGAAGATGAAACAGAAGATGAAATAGAAGATGAAACAGAAGATGTTAATCAGAATAAAGAAAAATCAAAGAAACAGAACATTTTCTTTAAATCAATTAGACTAGGATTTGATGTTCCTGTTTATCAGCCCTTAGATTTTACAATGAATATAAAGCTTTCCGCTGATGTCATTGGAACAAAATGGTTTTTCTGGAATACAGGATTTGTTTTATCCCCAAAACTCAAAGGAACAATTTTAAATAATTCTTTTGAAGCTAAAGGCGGAATGGAAACTTCTGTAAATTTTAGAATTCCATTTAAATATGCAAGTCCATATGCAGGAATTGCGGCCGGGTATTATCTTTTTAATGAAAATGGCATCTGTGCCTGGGAAAAAGATATGTATGTGGCTCTTGCTGTAGGCACTGAGTTTTTAAAATATGGTGATGTAAAAGTGTATTTTGGAATGGATGATATTCTGAATAGTCAAAAAATGTTTTTGTCTGTTGGAGTCGGTGGTATTATTCCATTAAAATAAATCAGTTTGAAAGGTATAATTTATGAAGAAAAAAAACAGAGTAAAATATTCAATTAGCTTTAAATTCATAACAATATTTGCGATTCTTCTATCATTCTTTTTTGCACTGTCAACTTTCATGGTTTATTATTTTCTTGGAACTGATTTAAATAAAAAAGAGATTAAAGAAAATAATCAGATTAATAATTTAATAGCGCAAAATGTTCAAACAACATTTCAGGAGCTGCAGAATAATGTTAATGGTTATTTTAATGCAGTAATGCTTTTGCAAGATGATGTCTTATACGAAGAAAAAGCAAATCTACTTTTTAATGATTTATGTTATAGAAATCCGGAAATAGATTTTATTTATACAACTTCAACAGGTACTTTTTCCGAAAATAAATTTCTTTCATCACATCCAGAGGTACAGGAAGTTTTTGTATTGTGGATTGAAAAGCAGGATTCCTTAAAGAAAAAGATTATTTCAGGTCGGCCTTGTGTAAAAAATATTTCCCAGTTGTATAACGAAGGCGTTATTTGTTTATTGTATCCTTATATTAATTCTAGAACAAAACAGACAGAAATTGCCGCTATTGGAATTAATGCAAGAAAATATTCAGAGCTGGTTGGGTTAAATACAGAAAATCCAACATTTGTTATTGCAGAAGACGGAGTTTGTATATTATATCCAGATTATTCTCAGGTTACTGCGGCAAAAGATTTTTCTGAGCTTCCTTTTGTAAAAGAATATTTTGAAAAGAAAAATGAATCTGATAAAATTCAGCTGGATGAATATGATGTAAAACGATATTATGATATTACGCCAATTTCTGGTTCAACAATGTTTGTAATTACATCGTTTATTTATGGTACAATTCAAAAATATATTGAAAATCTGTTATTTAGAATTATTCTTGTGGGAGTATTCATTTTCTTTTTAGGTTTATTTGTGATTCTTATCTTTAGTCGTAAAATTTCAAAATCAATAGAGCGACTGGTTTTCATTACAAGAAAAATTGAAAATAAAGATTATAAAATTCGCCTAAAAACCCGCACTCATGACGAAGTTGGTTATTTGACTGAAAGTGTAAATAAAATGCAGGATGTTTTGCTAGAAAGACAACTACAAAATCAGGTGTTTAACAAGTATTCCAACAGTTTCATTGCAGAAAAAGTTGTAAATGGGGAACAATTGCTTTCCGGTATAAATAAAAATGCAAGTGTTCTGTATTTAAATGTAAAAGATTTTTCTAAGCAATTTGGAGTAGAAGATTCGCCAAAGGCTGTGAAAGTATTAAATGAACTTTATACTCAAGTTGCAGGGTGCGTGGAAAAAACAGGTGGACATGTAGATAATTTTTATGGGGACACTCTTGTTGCAATGTGGGGAACTGTTCAAACAACAGGAAGCCCAGTTGCAGATGCGTGGAATTGTGTAAGATGTGCATTGCTTATTCGTGTTGCAGTTTATGAAATAAATATGCACAGAAAAGCTCAAGGAAAATCTTTGATTCAAGTTTGCATGGGAATTAGCAGTGGAATTGTACCCTCCGGAGAAATTGGTTTTCCACAACGAACTGATTATACTGCTTTTGGCTCCGTAATAATGGATGCAAAAAAAGTTCGTAATATGGGAAAAGCTTTTGGAACTGATATTTTTATTACAAAAGCAACATACGATTTAGTTTGCAGCAAGATTGTAACAGAACAATTAACAGGCGATGCTGAAATTCAAGATATTTATGCGGTTGTTAATGCCATCGGATTAAAAGGACCTGGTAATACAGAAGATTTAAAAAACTTTTTGGAGCTGATTCAAAAGGAAATAAGAAGCTAAATGAAAAATAGAGTTAAACTTTCATCATCATTTTCTCACTTTTTAATGGGCCTCATTTGTTTAACGGGAATGGCCTGTGCCGCATATTTTTTGTACAGGGATGTTGTTTTGTATTTAGAAAATCCAAAGGCAGAAAGCGTGAATACCTTAAAATTTAAATCAGAAGATTTTCAACCACAGAACCTTGCATATTTAGAAAAGGCCCAAGATTTAATTCAAAACTCCATTGCAACAAAAGAAAAAGAAGCCCAATTGCTTAGAATGCAGCAGGAAAAAGAAAGGGCAGAATTACTTGCAAAACAACAGGCCGAAGCAAAACGCAAGGCTAATACAACAAAAAAAACATCAGCAAAAACAGCTGCCGCAAAGAAGCCAGTTGTTATACCAGATTTAGTACCTGCACCTTTACAAGAACCTTTGCTGCTTTCTCCAACAGAATCACAAATAATTTCAGATGCAGATTTTATATTGACAGATTCCCCAAGCCTGGAATTTGAATGGGAAGCAGTTCCAAGAGCGCAAAAATACTACTTTGAACTATTTGACAAAAACAATAACCATATAGTTTCAAAATATACAACAAAAACAATTGTAGTTTTAGACGATGAATTGCCATTATTGGCAGATGAAGGGCAATTTAGCTGGCAAGTAACAGCAAGTGCAACCATCAATAATAAAAACCTAAGTCAGACTTCAGAAAAGCAAACTTTCAGTATCATACTTGATCCAATTGCACCTGTTGTTATAGATAAATCAAATCTTGTAACAGAAGAATAATAATAAATCAACTTTATAAAATTATCTCTGCTACAAAAATTATCTCTGCTGACTTGCTTTTTTAATTTTATCGTAAGTTTCCTGACCGCAAAGAATTTTTACAAGCTCCATTGCAAACTGTTCACTGGCACCAGGACCTCGGCTTGTAACAACATTATCATCAGTAATAACAACTTCGTTAAAATAGGCAGGAATATATTCTTCTTTTGCATTATCCTCCATTCCAGGATAGCAAGTCCATTTTTTACCAGCAAGAATATTAGTTTTTCCAAACAACACAGCAGGAGAAGCACAAATTGCAGAAGTTATTTTTCCATTTTCATAGCACTTTTCAAGAAAGCTTAAAAGTTTTGAACAGGCCGCCAGATTATCCGCACCAACAGAACCACCAGGACAAACAACACAGTCTGGTAAAGAATCACCTAAAGATGCAAGGTATTTATCCAGTGTAGTATCTACAATAATAGGAATTTTGTGAGACGAGGTAACAATCATAGTGTCGTTATAATCATTTCCTTTTACACCTACAGTTGTAACTTCAACACCTGCTCTTCTTAAATAGTCAACAGGAGAAAGACCTTCGATTTCTTCAAATCCATCTGCAAAAAATACAGCAGCAGTTTTCATAATAACCTCCAGAAATATTATTTAGAAGTATTCTTCTTTTTGCAAAGACGAACACCATTTTTATCAGCAATAGTAACGCCCAGGAATGCCATTATAATACAAGCAATTGGCATGAGCCAGTTAAACAACGCCCAAGGTGCATATTGAATCGCCGAAATACCTAGAGTGGAAGTAATAAATACACCGCAGGTATTCCAGGGAATAAGGGCAGATGTAACAGTACCAGAGCTTTCCAATGCATTAGAAAGTGTTGTTGGACTTAATTCCATGCGCTTATATTCTTCACTATACATTCTGCCAGGAACTACAATTGAAATATATTGTTCAGGCATAGTTGCATTACTTACAACACTGGTAACTTCAGTTAAAGTAACAAGACCAGCTGGAGTGTGAACCACTTTTTTAAGCTTATTTACAATTACTTCAAGCTGATGGGTTTCTTCCATAATTCCACCAAACATCATAGCAATAATTGTCATAGAAATAGAGAAAGTCATATTCATAAGACCGCCACTATTTAAAAGACAATCAATTTCATAAATTCCCGTTTCACAAGAAAAACCATTCATTCCACATTCAAAGAAAGAGCCCAGTGTTGCTTCAGGCTGAAAAATCATACCAACAATTACACCTGCTACTATTCCAAGAGAGATTCCGGGAATGGCAGGCATTTTTAGAGCAACAGCAACAATAACAATTACAGGTGGAAGCAGCAATATAGGATTAATTGTGAACATTTGTGCCAGAGAATTCTGTAATTCAACAACTTTACTAACATCAGCAACACCTTCAGAAGAAGTAACAAATCCCATTATGCCAAAAAAAACCAATGTAATTACATAAACAATTGCCGTTGGAAGAATCATAAATTTAATATGACTCATAATATCAGTACCAGCCATTGCAGGAGCAAGGTTTGTCGTGTCAGAAAGAGGAGACATTTTATCACCAAAATAAGCACCAGATAAAATTGCACCGGCAGTCATTCCAGGATTAATTCCCAGACCAAAACCAATACCCATTAAAGCAACGCCCATGGTGCCCATTGTGCCCCAGGAGGTTCCCGTTGCAAGGGCAGTAATAGAACAGATTAAAACAGTAGCAATAAAGAAAATAGAAGGTTTAAGAATGTGCAGACCATAATAAATCATAGCAGGAACAACTCCAGCATTCAGCCAAACACCAATAAGAACACCAATGATTACTAAAATCATAATAGACTGCATTGCCTTTGAAATACCTTTAATCATAAAATGTTCAATTTGTTCCCAATGGTATCCCAAAAACTTTGCCATAATAGCAGCAGCGGCAACACCCAAAAGCATAGGAACATGAGGATCAACACCATAAATAATAATTCCAATAGCAAGAATAACAATGAGGAAACATAAAACCAACACAGCTTCCCAAACTTTAGGCATTCTAATAGCCTTTTCCTTCGTTTCCATAAAACATCCTTCAAAAAAAGTAGAATAATTTTAACATATAAAATAGTATTATGTTAGTCATAGGCCAGTTGAAGATGAAAAATTATTGGGGATAATGGTTACATTTCTTTCTTGTAACTAAGCTTTAGGCCCACCTTGCATTTCGAAAAAATCATATTTGTATTTGCACGAAGTTTGTTTTATAATACTTGGGTATGTTATTGACACAAAAATCGGGAAAGATTAGCGTTTCTCAGTTCTCAGTTCTCAGTTCTCAGTTCTCAGTTCTCAGTTCTCTAGGTGAAGAATATACAGATAATAAATATACAATAGTTGAAATTTAAGAAGGCACAGGACTCTGCTTTGCCGGCGGAGAACTGTGCCTTTTTTGTTTTAAATAACTTTTTTTACTAAGAGAGGTTTTTATGAAAAAACACAGATTGATTGCCACAATTTTGGCAATGGTTATGGCACTTGCAGTTGCAGGATGTTCAAATCCTTCATCTGGAAACGAATCTACTACTGGTTCATCAGGGGGAAGTGGAAATTCGTCTGGAACAGGTAATAGCGGAGTTGACTACAGCAAATGTGCAGTAGGAGACTTTGTCTTAAAAGACGGAACGATGCTGTCTAAAGATGAGACTCCAGAAAGTGGTACAGTTGCCGTCGTAATCGTACGTGCCGCAGCAGACGGCAAGCCTGCCCTTGGCGTAGGAATTGTTCATAACAGAATCGGTCTTGCATGGTGTACAAGTAGTGCAAAAGGTTACAGCACAAACATAACTGCTTTGCAGGGAGATAAAATAAAAGGCTACATGGACGGAAGCGACGGCTGGAAAATACTAAAAGAAGCCTGTTCTGATGCAGAGAGCAAGCCTGAGAATTACCCTGCATGGAACTATAGCTTAACTTATGCTAAAAACAACGGCCTTACAGGAGACCTTGCAACAGGCTGGTATTTACCAACAGTGGCAGAACTGGACACAATCTATCAGAACAAAACTGCAGTAGATGCAAGCCTTTCAAAAGCAGGCGGAAGCACATTTGGCACAAGCTGGTACTGGTCTTGTTGTCAGCCCCCTTCCTACGATAATTACGCCCGGGGCTGTATTTCGGCAGTGGCTATGTGAGCTACGGCAGCAAGGGCGGCAATGGCTGTTATGTTTGTAGTGTTCGGGCTTTTAATTAGTGGCGCGTAGCGGCACGATTTAACTATTTAACAATTCTTGGAAAAATTTTATGGCTTTGTATTATGACTTACCTGTTTTTAAAGATGTATACCA
>SAMEA3663082__coassemble_110_pt1 | contig 26817 bp, 26 predicted proteins | sample SAMEA3663082__metabat2_low_PE_016 | metagenome-assembled genome bin SAMEA3663082 (sample SAMEA3663082) | pig gut metagenome | biome: pig gut; feature: pig-associated habitat; material: faeces | place: France | collected 2012 | reverse complement strand
TTCTGCGGTAGCCATTTTAGGTAACTGCGCTGTGTGTAGTTTGTTTGTTATTTTTTATTACCTATTGACATAGTAGGTATAAGTGATTAATATGAAATTAAGATTGAAACCTTAAAGGAGGCACATATGGCAAAAATCTATACTTCAGCAGATCAGTTAGTTGGTCACACACCTTTATTAGAAGTATCTAATATTGAAAAAGAATTGGGACTTAATGCAAAAGTTCTTGTAAAATTGGAATATTTTAATCCTGCAGGTAGTGTTAAAGACCGTATTGCAAAAGCAATGCTTGATGATGCAGAAAAAAGTGGAAAATTAAAGAAAGGTTCTACTATTATTGAACCAACTTCTGGAAATACAGGTATAGGTCTTTGTTCTGTTGCTGCAGCTCGTGGTTATAAAGTTATTATTGTTATGCCAGAAACAATGTCTGTAGAACGCAGACAAATTATGAAGGCTTATGGTGCAGAATTAGTTTTGACAGAAGGTGCCAAAGGAATGAAAGGGGCTATTGCAAAAGCAGATGAACTTGCAGCTTCTATTCCAGACAGTTTTATTCCAGGTCAGTTTGTCAATCCTGCTAATCCTAAAGCACATTATGAATCTACTGGACCAGAAATCTGGGAAGATACTGATGGTAAAGTTGATATTTTTGTTGCCGGTGTTGGAACTGGTGGAACAATTACAGGGACAGGAAAATATCTTAAATCAAAAAATCCTGATGTAAAAGTTGTTGCAGTAGAACCAGCTTCATCCCCAGTTTTAAGTAAAGGTACTGCTGGTGCTCATAAAATTCAGGGAATTGGTGCAGGTTTTGTTCCAGATGTTCTTGATACAAAAGTTTATGATGAAATCATTCCTGTAGAAAATGATGATGCTTTTGCAATTGGTAAATTGGTTGGTAAAAAAGAAGGTGTTTTAGTTGGTATTTCCAGTGGTGCTGCTTTGTGGGCTGCCATAGAACTGGCTAAAAAACCAGAAAACAAAGGAAAAACAATTGTTGCTTTATTGCCAGATACTGGGGACCGCTATCTTTCTACACCATTATTTGCAGATTAAGAATAATCATATATAATAGGTAGGTAAGAGGATATTATATGATTGTTTCTACCCGTGGACGCTATGCATTGCGTGTTTTAATTGATATGGCAGAGCATATGAATGATGAAAGAATCCCTTTAAAAGAGATTGCTGAACGTCAGGAAATTTCTCAAAAATATATAGAATCTATTATGACTTTGCTTTCAAAAAACGGCATTGTTGACGGTGTACATGGAAAAGGAGGCGGTTATAAACTTAACCGTACTCCAGAAGAATACAAAGTTGGTGATATCCTCCGAATTACTGAAGGAACTTTGGCTCCTGTAATGTGTCTTGAAAAAGGAGCCCCACCTTGTCAAAAGCAGGAAAAATGCAGAACCCTTCCTCTATGGACTAAACTGGATGAGCTTATAGAAAATTATTTGGATAGTGTTTCTATAAAAGATTTAATGAAAGTTTAGCTTTTTTCATTTATTAAGCCCAATTATTATTCAATTAAAAAAAAAATCAAAAAATTTGTTTTTTTTCGTATGATACTATTGACAGTAACATAATCTGGGTGTATTGTTACTATATAAAGAAACTTACTATGTATAGAAACAATCTATAGTAAGTAATCAGAATAAAGGAGAATAAAAATGGAAAAACGCGAATTAAAAACAGAGTCTAAAAAAGGTCTTTCACTTCAGGATTTATTGCTTACAGCAGTATTACTTGCAGCTGGTGCAGTATTAAAATTCTTTGTAGGTTCAATTATCAATATTGCTGGTATGAAACCTAACTTTATTATTGCTATGTATTGTATGGCAATTGTTCTTATTAAACCAAACATTTTGTACAGTTTAATTATTGGTATTTTAGCAGGTGCTATTTGTCAGTTCTTCCCAGGAACTCCTTATTTAAACTTTGCATCTGAAATTGCTGGAGCTGTTTGTATGGGTCTTATGATTATGATTCCTTTTAAAACAAAGAAAATGTCTGTTGTTCTTGCCGTAATCAACACATTTGTAAGTACAGTAGTTTCTGGTGGATTATATACAATCCTTCTCTTTACTGTAATTAAATCTGATCCTGCTGCAATGGCTGCTTATGTACCAATTGTTTCATGTACTGCTATCTTGAATGCAATCATCGTTGGTGTATTGTACTTGCCATTGATGAAAGTTTTGAAAAAGGATGTTGTTGTTGCTGAAAAATAAGCAGAATAGGAATTATTTATGATTGAAATACAGGAATTAACTTTTAAGTATTCAAGTGCAAAAACAAATGCTTTGGAAAACCTTTCTCTTCATATTGAAAAAGGGGATTTTGTTGGCGTAATTGGAGAATCTGGGGCAGGAAAAACAACTTTTTGTAATTGTATAAACGGGCTTATACCTCATCACTATACTGGAGATTTTTATGGTTCTGTAAAAATTGAGGGACAGGATACTTTTGAAGTAGATTCAGGAAAACTTGCTCTTAAAGTTGGTTCCGTATTTCAAGATATTGAAAGTCAGCTGGTAAGTTATTTTGTTGAAGATGAAATCCTTTTTGGTCTGGAAAATTTTGGTGTACCAGCAGAAGAAATAGAAGGAAGAATCACTTCTGCATTAGATGCACTTGGAATTGGGGAATTGCGCCATAGAGAAGTTGCTTCTCTTAGTGGTGGACAAAAGCAAAAGGTTGTAATTGCGGCAATTCTTGCTTTGGAACCAGATGTGCTTGTTCTTGATGAACCAACAGGAGAATTGGATCCTGCTTCATCTGTTCAGATTTTTGAATTGCTAAAAAAACTGAACGAAGAAAAAGGCATAACAATTGTAGTAGCAGAACAGAAAATTATGCTGCTGTGTGAATATGTAAAAAAACTAATGGTTCTTGAAAAAGGTACTTGTGTTCATTATGGAGAAATCCGCAGTACCCTTACCCATCAAAAAGAAATGGAAGAAGCCGGAATAAACTGCCCAAGGGTTTTGACACTTACAACTAAAATGGCAGAAGAGGGACTTGTTCCTGCCGGTTATTCAAAAGAAGATTGCATCTGTATAAATGCACAGGAAGCTGCAACTTTTGTAAAGAAAGTTATGGGAGGCCCAAATGTCTAATGAAAACTCACAGATAATGCTGGAATTTAAGGATGTAAGCTTTTCTTATAACCAGACTGCCAATGTTCAGAATTTGAACGTAACTGTTGAAAAAGGTGATTTTGTTGCAATTATTGGTTCAAATGGAGCTGGAAAGTCAACTTTTTCAAAATTATGTAATGGTCTTTTGTTACCAAGCTCTGGAGATGTTCTGGTAGTTGGTAAAAATACAAAAAATGAAAAAGTAAGTGATTTGGCTAAAAATATTGGATTTTTGTTTCAGAATCCTGACCGCCAGATTTGCTGCGATACTGTTGAAAAAGAAATTGCTTTTAGTTTAAGAAACAATGGATTTTCAGAAGAAGAAATTACTAAGCGTGTAGAAGCAACTATTTCAGAATTTCATTTTGATGGAAAAACGGAACCTTTTAATATGAGTCGTGGACAACGCCAGCGTTTGTGTCTTGCTTGTCTTATTGCATTAAATCCGGAAATATTGATTCTTGACGAACCAACAACAGGACTTGATTACCGTGAGTGTATGGAAATGATGGAAAGAATCCGTCAGTTAAATGAAACAGGTACAACAGTCATTATGGTTTGTCATGATATGGAAGTTGTCCTTGATTTTGCAAAAACTGTAGTAGTTATGAATCGAGGTGAAATTGTAAAAACAGGAAGTACCAGAGAAATTCTTTCAGACAAAGAAGTGTTGGGAAAAGCTCGCCTGCTTCCACCTCAGATTGCACAGACTTGTCTTTTACTTGGCAATGAGTACAAAAATGTCTTTACTGTAGATGAAATGATTAAACGAATGAAAGAAATTAAAGGAAATAAGGGGGAATAAGATGAAAGGATTTTTAGACTATTTACCTGGCAATTCAGTTTTACATAAAATGCATCCTTTAATTAAGATTTTTGTTTCCATTTTGATTTGTGCGGCAGCATTTACCTCTTCTTCATATTATTTCTTATTGGGGATTATTATTTTTAATATTCTTATGGGTGTTGTTGGAGATGGAAAAGAACATTGCGGTTTATTAAATAGAACAGCCGGCATTTTAAAAGGACTTTTTAAGATGTCGATTTTTCTTTTCATATTGCAGATTTTGGTAATCAGAACTGGTACAATTGTGGTACCAATAGGTACAAGCTTTGGTTTTACAGATGCTGGTATTAAAAACGGTTTGCTTTTAGTATTGAGATTAACTGCTGCAACTTTACCACTTTCAATTTTGATTTCTGTTACTAACTTAAATGATTTGTCTAATACTCTGGTAAAAACCCTGCATTTGCCTTATAAATATGCTTTTGCATTTACTTCTGCTATCCGCTTTATTCCGGTTTTTTCTTCTGAAATGTCTGGAATTATTGAATCGCAAAAAGCCCATGGTGTAGATTTTGATGTGAAAAATCCTTTTAAAAAGATTGGAATGATTTTGCCACTTTGTTTTCCATTGCTGCTTTCATCTGTAAGAAAAATTGACTCAACAGCAACTGCCGCAGAATTAAGAGGTTTTTATCTTAGAACAGCAAAAAGTTGTTCAAAAACATATAAAATTGCATTTAGAGATGTGTTATTTACATTGATTGGCCTGGCACTTTTAGCTGGCGCTGTAATCCTGAATATTTTGCAATAATAAAAAAGACTGGCTTTGAAGTGAAACTCGGGCTGGCCTTTTCATTTATATCACAAACTGCAAAACTTCTTCTTTTGTTAATTCAATCAACTTCTTACCAATCTTCCTTGCATATCTGGAAAGTTCCAGAAGATTTACATTACAACTAGGTGCACTCTTGTATGGATCAGGAGCTTCGTAATATGAAGGTGGAAGTTCTTCATTTTCAAGAAACTTTGGTTTTGTTATTGTTTCAGTTCCATTCATAATTATATATCTCCAATAGTTTTTTAGCTTCAATTTCATTTACAAAAAATTGATAATCATGCAACATGCCTAAGAACTCTGCATTGAAAGTCTTTATATAATGTTCAAGCAATTCTTTGTTTGCAGCAAAACCATGCATTGCTCCGGCATATCCCCATTGGATAGATTTGTCTGCAGCAATTGCAAATAAATGTCCACCTACGCCTATATATTTCTGCTTCCCAAAATCATGCTTATTATTTTGAGGAGCTGTACAGGCCCAATGCAAATAAACAGCATGTGAGTTTACATCATTCTTTATACCAACAAGACCTTAATCCAGATATCAATACAACCTTGTTCTAGAAGTTTTGATTCCATCAAATAAATTATAACATAATATTTGTCATGTTTCTAGTTTTGAATAAATCTGCCGGATTAATTTTTGAGCTTCTGCATTTTTTATCATCATTTCAAAAGATGGTTTTGCTTTTCCAGATTCAATTCCACCAATCGTTCCTGTTCCACAATTACAAATTATTGAAAGTTGGGCAAAAGATATGGATAAAACCTTTAAAGATTTAAATGCTATTACAAAAGATGCAGAATCTGGAGCTATGGGTTATTCTTTCGAAAATTGTACATTACTGAAAGATTGAGCAACCCGAAAAAAAGACTTCGGGCTGGGAAGAAGTAACTTTCTTTTAATAAGAAAATCCAACAAAGATGATAACCGTGAAGTATGCTAAGAGATTCCCATGTTAAGCACGAGAATGATGATAAAGGCCAGTCCGAAGTTTGACTGGACTTTTATTAATTTATAAAGCTGAACTATTTTTTTATAAAAGTTTTTCCACCCCATGAAACAGAAGTTGCATCTTTATTCGGAATTACAAAAGTCTGAGAACCTACAAAAGCTCCATACTGTCCTTCAACATCAAGATAATTCTTTGTCACCTCATAAGGGCCTGAATAAATAGATGTTTTTATACCAGATGAAGTCATGTAATAATCTACAGTCTTATTGTTACTAAATTTTATTGTAGTAATAACTATTCCCATATTTTCAGTATCTGTTCCCATGTTGTACCGGTAAATGGATCTTCTGAATCAACTGGTGTAGGTTGAGGATTTGTATTTTCTGGATTTGTGTTTGAAGAGGCTTCTTTTTTTGTAAAAGTAATTGAACCAGGATTCATTATTCCTGTAATTGCTTCTTTTGTTTCTAATGTAAAAGTACCCAATTGATTATTTAATATAGGTGATAAAATATTAGCAATATATTTATTGTTTTCTTTTTCAACTGAATAATTATACTTTGTGCCAGAGAAAGTTACTGTCATATCTGCCTTAAATGATAACTCTTGATTAGCTAATACCCATGTTGTACCAGCAAATGGATCTTCTGCATTATTCGAATTACCATCAGATGAACTAGGATTACTACATGCAATAAAAGACAATGTAAGCATTACCGAAGCAATTATTGCTACAACCTTGATTATTTTTTTCATAAAACACTCCTTATATTTATTTGAAAATTCAAAGAAACTAACTTTCGACGAAAGTTTTATAGTTTATAAATTTCTGCTTAATTTCCAATACCTAAATCATAATAAGAGTAATTATATTACATATTTAAGGGTAATACAATTACTCTTTTCGTTTTAATAGTAATGTCATTCAATTTTGAAAAAGCTTTGTTTTATTGAAAATGATTCTATGAAATTAAATGAAATACAAAACAGACTTGGTGAAAATATAAAGCAGATTAGAAAAGCAAAAAAATTAACTCAGTTCCAGCTTGCCGAGAAAGCTAATGTTTCTGAGGATACAATAAAAAGTCTGGAACAAGGACGAACCTGGTGTTCAGATAATACTCTCTCCCAAATTACAGAAGCCCTGGAAATTGATGTAGTAAAATTATTTATGCCTGTTGGAGATTCATTTAAGAAAAATAAAGAGAATTCAGCACAACTAAAAACAGCTATTGCAGCTGATGTTAGAAATTATGTAAATGAAATATTAAGAGAATTTGAATAAGTTATAAAATCCAACTATTCAGTTATATATATATTTTCAAAACAATAAAAAATATTTTAAGCAGGTTTATGAAGCAGACCTTGCGCGAAAACGGAATAACGCTTCCTATGGCAAACGTGATGATTGCTTTTTGTTATTTTATATAATCTACAGCCTTGCAATTCAATTCATAAAAATTGGGTTTTACCATAATTTTAATTGCAGCTTTTATTTCTTCCTTAGAAATTAAACCTGTTTTACAGGCTGCTCCTAAAAGAACCATGTTTGCAACTTTTGATGAACCTAAATCTTTACAGGCCTGGTCAGTATCTACGGCAATAACTTTTCCGGCTGTTTTGTTCAGGTATTCTATCATTGTTTCTTCGCTAAAAGTTTTTCCTGTAAGGCTGGCTGTTGTTGGTTGCACAACTTTTTTGTTAACAATTACCATTCCGTCTTTTTTTAAGAAACTGGCATTTCTAACTGCCTCTGAGGCTTCAAAAGCGATGATTATATCTGCCTGACCCTGTGGTATAAGTGGAGAATAAATGTCTTGTCCAATGCGAACATGACTTGTAACTGAACCACCACGTTGTGCCATACCAATTGTTTCTGCAGAAAGAACATGTTCTCCTCCAGAAATTGCAGCTTGAGAAAGTACTTTTGCAGCTAAAACAGTTCCCTGTCCGCCAACTCCACAAATTAATATATTTTTACTCATAGTCAGCTCCTAGTTAATTGCTTTTACAGGACAAACCCCGGCACAAAGTCCACAACCTGTACAAAGGGATTTATCTACTTCTACCAATTGTTTGCCTTTGCTGTTTGTTTTTGTGCTTAAGCTTAATGCAGGACAGCCAAGTTCGTTAATACATTTACGGCATCCAATACATTTTTCCTTATCAACTGATTTTGTACCCGGGAATTTATATCCAAGTTTTCCTGCAATGCTGATACATGGGGATTTAAAGATGATGGCACTTACTCCAGGTGCGGCATCTGCTTCTTTAACTGCGGCAACGGCTTTTTCCTGGTCAAAAGGATCAACTTCTATAATTGGTTTTACGCCAACTGCTTCCAGAATTTTTGGAATGCTTACTTTTTCTACAATTTCGCCCATCATTGTAACACCGGTACCAGGATGGGGCTGATGTCCTGTCATGGCAGTAGTTGAATTGTCTAAAATACAAACTGTCTGTTTTGCCTGATTGTAAACTGCATTTACAACTCCTGTAATTCCACTGGCAAAGAAGGTTGAATCTCCAATAAAGCTGAAACAGTGAGTATCTGGTTCATTGTGATAAAAGCCTTGTGCCATGGTAATGTCTGCACCCATGCATAAACAGGTGTCTGTCATATCTAATGGCATGGCATTTCCTAAAGTGTAACATCCAATGTCGCCACAATAAGCAGTTTTCTGACCTTTCATAGCTTGTTTTACTGCATAGAATGAACCTCTGTGAGGACAGCCGGCACATAATACTGGTGGACGAACTGGAAGCTCAGGAGAGTTTTCTGTTTCGTTGCCTGTGGCAGATTGGGCAAACTGACTTGGATTTATCTTTTTTAGAATTATAGCTTTTATAATTTCTACAGAAAGTTCACCGGCTTCTGGAACTGTCTTGTCGTGTTTTCCGTGGATATTACAGTCAATTTTTTTAGAACCACAAAGAGAAATGAGGGCATCTTCTATTACAGGGTCTAATTCTTCGAAAACTGTAATTTCACTATGATTTTTTAAGTAATCAGCTGCTAATTCTGCAGGGAATGGAAAGGGTGTTCCAATTTTAAGGATTGTGGCTTCTGAAATTGCCTTATTTTCAGGATTTTCTGCTTTTAATATAGACAAAGCTTCTTTTAAATAGCAGTAGCTAATGCCACCTGCGGCAAAGGCGTTACGGGAATGTGTCCCGTTAGAAGGGGTGGCGGAAGACGCTGTTGCGGCTGGAGCCAGGGGAAGGCTTTCCCCTTCTACTGTATTCCATTTAGAATTTGAGAATTCTGCAGGAAGAAGGTTTTCGTTTCTGTGGAAAATCCGTTTGTGATTCATGTATGAACTGCGGGGGAAAATAACCCAGCGTTTAGAATCTTTTTCAAAGTTACCTGGTTTACGGCAAGGTTCCAATTGGGGTATTTCCATGCTTTCGTAAGCGTGATCTACACGGGTTGTAGGGCGGAAAAGAACTGGGGTGTTATATTTTTCTGAAATTTCAAAGGCTTCCTGAATCATTTCGTAAGCTTCTTGTGGGGTGGAAGGGTCGAAACATGGAAGCTTTGAATACTGGGCAAAATTTCTTGTATCTTGTTCTGTCTGGCTGGAAATTGGACCTGGGTCATCTGCAGAAACAATTACCATGCCACCTTTTACTCCAACATAAGAAAGACACATTACAGGGTCGCTGGCAACATTAAGACCAACCTGTTTCATTGTTACTAAAGTTCGGCTTCCTGCATAACTGGCACCAGTTGCTACTTCAACAGCGGCTTTTTCGTTTATGGACCATTCTACATAAGTTCCTGTCTTATCTTTATATTTAGATATGAATTCGATAATTTCGCTGGAAGGAGTTCCAGGATATCCTGCTACCAGATTTACTCCGGCTTTTAATGCACCAAGCGCAATGGCCTGGTTTCCCATAATCATTTGTTTAGCCATGACACTAGTCTACACTATTTTTTAATTATGGGAAATAAAGAAGCTAATCTAAAGGAATAAGATTTACTGTCATTGTGTAATTTTTTTCTGATTCTTTGTACGCATTAATAATAAAGCGAATTAATTTGTATGTACCATTTTTAATTCTAACTCTGGCCTGGAAATTTATTGTGTCTTTATCATGATTTACAAAATCCAGTAATTTTGAAATAGCAATTTGTTTATCAAGAGGATGGAACATTTTTAGAATCTGTTTTGTATTCCACGTCATGACTTCATCTTTTTCGTAGCCTGTATATTCAAGGAAACTAACATTTACAAAGAGGAATTGAATATTTGGCAACAGTTTATGAAGTCCTTGTCCGTATTTTATTTTGAATAATGTAATAAGAACACTACTGTTATCTATTATTAACTGAAGCTGATTGTTTGTCTGCTCTAAATCTCTGGCAGTTTTTATTTGGGCTGTAATATCATCAATAAGAATATAGAAAATAATCTGTTCTCCATTTTTACTTATTCGCCATATGTGTGCCTTAAGCCACAGAGACGGAAGCTTTTTTCCAGGTGAGAATTCTATTACTAAATTGACTTCTTCATCATTATTACCGGCGCGAAATATTGCATCTCTAAGGGCATGGGCATCTGTTCTGTTTAAGTAGGAATAAAAGCGTCTTTTGAATAAATCTACATTTTTATTGTTATAACCAATAAGATTTAAGAATTGTTCATTTAATCTTACAAAAGAAAGATGTCCATTTAAGCTTTCTGCAATACAAGCTGGGCCAACAAAATTTTCAAAGATTGCGGTTTCCATGGAATCTGTATCGAAAAAGTTGTTTACATCTATAAGACTTTTCAGTTTTTGAGTTGATGGAATCTGGACTTTTGTATGTGATTTTAGCAAGGTTTCGAATTGCTCTAGTGGAATTGGTCGTGAATAGAGGAAGCCTTGGATTGTGTCGCAACCTAAACTAGAAAGAAAAGAGGCTTGTTCTGGAGTTTCTACACCTTCCGCTACTGTTGCAAGTTCCAGCATATTTGCCATGCGCATTACAGAGCTGATGATGTTTCCCCCGCGATTCTTATTTTCTTTTCCTCGCAAAAATCCCATATCAAGCTTAAGAATATCAATAGGGAAATCTTTTAATGTATTTAATGATGAATATCCGCTACCAAAATCGTCCATTGCAATCTGGAAACCAAGTTGTTTTAATCTTGAAATGCGGGCGATAAGTTTGTCTTGATCTTTCATAACAGCACTTTCTGTAATTTCAAGATGGATGTATTCCTGAGGAACATTATATTTTTTTTGCAGCGAGCTGATATATGCAATGGTGTCATCGCTATCCATGCTTACACGGGAAATGTTTACTGAAATTGGAACAATGTCGATTTCCTGGTCCAGCCATTTTCTAACAGCAGAAAAAGTTTTTTCCCAAACAATATGATCAAAGTCTAGAATGAAACCGTTTTTTTCAAAAATAGGGATAAAACTGCTTGGAGACAGAATTTCCCCATCTTTTTTTATCCAGCGGCTAAGTGTTTCTGCTCCAACAATGGTTTTTGTAGAATGGCTGTATTGTGGCTGAAAATAAATCTGGAATTCATCATTATCAACTGCATTTTTAAGTTGGGCTGTAATTGAAGATTCCAGGAAAACTTCGTTGTAAAGCTTCTGATTAAAAATTGCAAAGGCATTATGAACTCTATCTGTAATATTGTTCATGGCCAGTGTTGCATTGTTTATGGCTTGGGAAATATCGTTATCTTTTGGATCCAGAATAAATATACCACAACGAACGGAAACAGGATAATTAACACCGTATTCTGTTAAATCAAAAGATTCCATTTCATAAACCTGTTCAAGGTTAAATATGGTATTTGGGAAGGCCATAATAAAATTACCGGCTCCCATTCTGGCACAAATACCAATATCTGAAACAAGCTTTGTTAATCCTTCTGAAACAACACGAATTGCAGTATTTCCAGTTTCAAAACCATAAAGGTTATTTATAAGCTGAAGTTTATCAATATCAACTGAAAGAAGTGCAAATTCTATATTCGGATTTTTTTTTCTTAGCTTTTGTAATTCAGAAATGAAGCTGTAGTTATTTAATAAACCTGTATCCAGATCATGATTTAGACGATATTTCATTTCATCATGCATATACTGAATACAGCTTTCGATTTTTGTATATCCATTGGCAACGGCTTCTACAAAGGCTGTACAAGAAGGGTAACCACAAGAGTTACAATCTAAATGTCTTTTTGCTTTTGTATCTTTGTGTAAGAGACCAAATATTTCATTACGAACTGTTTCTGGAATAGATGGCACTTGTTTATAACGAGATGTAAATGTGCAGTAAAAATCTTCTGGATTAAGGTTTTGGAAATAGTCTTCAAATAATTTGAAATTTGAATCTGGATCATTACTAAATGATGTAGAAGCTGTAGATTGTTCTTTTATGGCTTTGGCTCCACCATAAATTAGGTTTAAATCTATAGTATTACGTTGAACACCAGCACCAGAGAAACAGCCAAAATTACATCCGTTTACATTTGAAAGAGTTGGCTGATTATTATTTTTTACCATTTCTGGTGCATCGATTAATAGTCTGTTTTGCTGTTTGTTTATTGATTCATAATGAGTTATTAAGCTGGTGGCAGGAAGCAATTTGGAAATTGCGTCTGTGAATCCTCCTGAAACGCTGTATAAAGAGCCGATTGATGTGGGTTTTAAATCAAAGTCGGCATGATATGATTCTGTTTCAACTGAATTGATTGTGTTTAGAAGATGGAGGAATGTAACATTATAATTTATGTAAACTGTGTCTTTGAAATTTTCAAATTCCTGTTTTGAAGAAATGCAGGAACCTAGAAAAGCAAGTTTTGAATCATCTTTTAAATATTTTCTGGCATAAATTGCTGTACATAATTCTGGAGAATGGACAGGAATTAAAAAATCTATTAATTCTGGAGCAAGGTTTTCACAGTAGTTTATGAAAGAGGCACAAGTATTACTTAAAAATTTTTGAGAATTAATGCCTTGTTTTTGGTTGTTTCGTATGTATTTTGCATTTAACCAGATTGAAATTTCCCCACCAAAACCGGCATCATAAATCTTTTTTACACCCAGATGTTTTAAATAGCCAAGAATTTCAAAGGCTTTTTCTTTGTATATAATATAAAAAACAGGGGAAACAATTAGTGAAATGGACTCTCCTGCCTTAAGAGCTTCCATAAATTGACTGGTGTCATCGGAATAGGAGCGGGCATTATGGGAACAGTGATCGAGACAAACTCCACAGGAAATACATTTATTTGAAACTTCAATGGTGTTTTTATCATTTTTTCTGATAGAAATATTTGCACCATTTGAAACACAAGTATTAACGCATTTATTACAGCCATGGCAGTTTGTATTAGTAAAAATTGTGCCGTTATTAAATCGTCCCATAGTACACCTTTTTTTAATTTACATTACTTATAATATTATAATAGATGGCGAAATTTTCGCCATCTATTTAAACGTTCTATTTTATTTCTTTCCGATTTCTGAGATGGCAGAAACTACACCTGCAAGATTCTGGAAATCTGCTGGAACAATAATTTTTGTAGCCTGACCGTTTGCTGCTTTTTCCATAGTTTCTAAGCTGCGGAATTTAATAACAGCTTCGTCCATACCAACAGCTTTAAGCATTTTTAAACCATCAGCAGTAGCTTTCTGAACTTCGAGAATTGCTTCAGCTTCACCTTTTGCTTTTTGAATTGCAGCTTCTTTTTCAGCTTCGGCAGACAGAATCATAGCTTGTTTTTTACCTTCAGCTTCAAGAATTGCAGACTGTTTATGTCCTTCTGCAATAAGAATCTGTTCACGGCGTTCACGTTCAGCTTTCATCTGTTTTTCCATGGCTTCGCGAATTGCCTGTGGAGGTTCAATATTCTTAACTTCTACACGGTTTACTTTAATACCCCAAGGGTCTGTTGCTTCATCCAAAATGGAACGCATTTTTGTATTGATTACATCGCGGCTGGTAAGTGATTCATCTAGTTCAAGTTCACCAATAATGTTACGAAGTGTTGTTGCACTAAGATTTTCCAAAGCATTAATTGGTTTTTCAACTCCGTATGTATATAATTTTGGATCTGTAATCTGGAAATAAACTACAGTATCAATCATCATGGTAACGTTATCTTTTGTAATAACAGGTTGTGGTGGAAAATCAAAAACTTTTTCCTTAAGGGAAACTTTATTTGAAATTCTATCGAGGAATGGTAATTTTACATGTAAACCAACATTCCAGGTAGTGTTATAACCTCCAAGGCGTTCAATAACAAATGCTTCTGACTGAGAAACAATTCTGATGTTTGTAATGATAAGAATCATTATAATAGCAATAACAGCAATAATAATAAACATAAATTAACTCCTATATTTTTTTTACAAATGCAGTAACACCTGCAATTTCTTCAATTTCGCATTTATTACCTGTTTCTATGGTAATATCTTCTTTTACAGCTGCAGTCCATTCCATACCATTTATTTTAATGGTGCCCTTGTTGAGTGGAGTAATGGTTTTTGTAACTACGGCAATTTGACCAATAATTTTTTCATAGTTTGTAGCAATCTTTTTTTGACTAATCTTCTTTTGAACAATAGGTCTTGTGAAAATAAGAAGGATTAATGCTAAAACTACGAATATAAAAAGCTGTGCAATAAATGGAATAGGTGTAAAGGATAAAAATACCATTACAAAAGAACTGATTCCAAACCAAATGGTGGTAAGTGAAAGAGTAAGGGTTTCTATTACAATACAAATGATTGTAACTGCAAACCATACCCAGGGCAGGTTATTACTCAAAACACTTAAAATGTTGTCCATAAGCTTTGCCTCCTTTGATAAGTTTCTTTGTTTATTATAATTCTGAACTGAGTAAAAAAAAAGAGTAACCTTTGTTACTTTTTGGGTGACAAAAGTTACTCTCTTAATATATTAATGGATTTTGTTAGAACAAAGGTTTTTCAGCTTCGTCTTTTGTTACAAATGGACCTGGGATAACAGTAGATGTACGTTTTGTTCCTAAGATGCCTGTATCAAATGTGATAGGTGTTCCATCTGGATTTTCGTATTTTTCTTCTGGTTCAAAAGCCATGTAAATATCATCTGTATGCATAAGCTTTGCTTTTGATGCCGGAAGAACATCATAAAGATTTGTTTTAAGAACTATTTTGCCATTTTCTTCAGCAACTGAAATTTTAACTTTGTTCTTTGTATCAACAACAGCATCTTTATCTTTTGCAGATGGTTTTGCTCCATTAAAGTATACATTGCCACCGTACCAAACAGGAAGTTTTGAATAGTAACGGTCAGAAGCAGGAGAACCCATTCCACAGTATCCATCAAAAAGCTTGTCCCATTCTTCAAATGTTGGATATTCTGAGAACTGGAAAGTACCAGCAAGAATGTTGTTATCATCCCAGCAGTTAGGTTTTGTATTTTCCATAACTTCTTTTAAGTATGGGCGCATGTCTTTTTGAATGAAAATGTTGTTGTAGAATTTATCATCACCGTGGAGGAATGTCATAAAGCCTGCAACTTCTGTGCGGTGTGGAACATGGTATGGTGTGTAGCGAGGAGATGTAAGTGTTAAAGAACCGTTGTCTGTACCAGTTCCTACAGCAACTAAAGCACCAGCAATAATGTTGTGAACTAATGCAACACCCTGTGTACAAAGCTTCAAAGCTCTGTCTGAAAGGAAAATATTGTTATCAAGCAAAGTTGGTCCGTGAGAAACTTCGATGAAAACATCTTCTGCCATTCCACTTGCCGCATCTTTAGCAAGGTTGTATTCCTTTGGCAAAGTATTATCGTGGAATAAGTTCTGTGTTACACGAGTTCCCTGGGCCTGCCAGTCTAGCCATAAACCTCGTGTACAGTGGTGAATGTGGTTACGGCGATAAATACAGTCAATAGCGGCATGCATTTTAATACCACCAATTTCTGCACCTGCAAGATTCTGTTTATTGTTGATATGATGAATGTGATTATCTTCGATAATTGAGAATACTCCACCAAGGTGTCCTACAATACCAGTCTGGCCACAGTCATGGATTTCACAGCGTCGTACAATATGTGAACCGATATTCTCTTTTGTCCAGCCTTCCATCTGAGCCTGACAGATACAATCACGTTCTGTCTGAGTTCCGTCTTTGTATTTCCATTTGAGCCATTTGTTATCGTTGTTTGGCTGTTTGTATTTTCCTAAAGAAATACCGTTTGTTTTTGCTTCGTAAATGTGACAGTCTTCAATAATCCAGCCTTTAGACCAGTGTGGACCAATCATACCTTCCTGGTAAGCTGTTGGAGGTGCCCACTGTGTAGCTGCCTGAGATACTGTAAAGCCACTTAATGTAATAAAACCTTTACCTTCTTCTGAAGGATAGAAACAGTGGCGGCGAACTGAAATTTCAATATTTTCTTTGTTAGGATCTTTATCCTGGAAGTTTGCATAGAAAACAGTTTCATCAGTTTTTTCATCCTGTTCTGCATGCCAAACGTAAGTAGAAAATTCATGATCCCATGAATTTAATGCAACCTTTGGAGCTTTTACTTCATCAATGCTCTGAACTTCGTACATTGATTTTCCGTTTAAGAAAACATCTCCAAGGTGAGCAATCATATAAGCAATGAACCAGTCACCACTAACAAGTTCTTTATAAGGATTAAAATCGCCGAATATTTTATTTGAAACCCGGGCTGTATAAACGCTACCTTCAACTTTTGTCCAGTTTTTAATTTCTTCAGCACCAGTAATATGGGCGGCAAGAGGTTTTTCAGATTTATAAATAATCTGTTTACCTTCTGTACCACCATTTTTTGGGTTTACATATTCGCGATAAACTCCAGGTGCTACAATTACTTCATCACCAGCTACAGCAATTTCTGCTGCTTGTTGTATTTTTGTGAAAGGTTTTTCTTTTGATCCGTCACCATTTGATGAGGCATTAAGATTTACATAATATGTCATGCTTATAACTCCAGATAGATTTTATTCTATCTGAAATTATAAACTATGCTGGAAATTTTAACATAATTAAAATCCCCGAAAATTGTATAAATATTACTTTAAGGAATATGTATAAACAGAGTCGTTGTAGTTTTCGTTTGGAACCCACATAACTGTCTTATCTGTAAGGTTATAAACAACACTGTGAACTGTAATAGAATTGCTGTCTCCCTGTTTATTCCATCCACGGCGACCTACATGGGAAAGAATTTCCATAGCCTGTGCTTCATCTGAAACAACTGCATTTATAGGAGAAAGATCTGCGTAAAGCTGATTATAGCGGTCTGCACCTTTCTTTTCATCTTCAGAAACATTGTCGTAGTAACCAGGTTGAATGATAAAATTTGTAATCCATTGAAAATCACAGGCTGCTTCTCGTTCGCCAATGTGACTGTCTTTATCGTTATAAGTTACAACAAGTTTTCGTGCAGAACCATCATTATCAGTCTCATCTGTTGCACCAACCCATTCGAGTATTGCACTTTTTCCAGAAGCATCTGCAACCATGTAATGATATGAAGTATTTGCTGAATCATGAAGATCATAGCTTTGTGCAATTTCTACTGCTTCTTCTACGTTGTCTGCATAATCTAGAATCATACGAAGCATTGTTGTAGATGTAAAATCTGGTTTATCTGTCTGCTGGTCTGTGGCTACTGTTTTTTCTCCCTGATATGTCATATAAATACCGCAACTTACGCCTGCATCGTTAATTCCATCAAGAGGTGCGTAAGGTGCAGCAAGACAAGTGATTTTATTCATTAAACCTTCAACATTTTTATCAACATCCATTCCAAGGAACTGTAAATCTACTGTTGAAATTGTGGCGTGTCTTGTTTTTGATTTTTTTGTAAAAACAATACATGTGTTTGTTTTTGCAAAATCATAGTTGCGACCAAAAAGTTTTTTACCGTCTTTTGTTTGTGCTGTAAAAGAAGAACAACCGATATTAGATTCTTTTATCTGCATTTTTATTAAACCTTTTGTGATGTGATTTGTAATAAAGGAAAGAAGCTCTTTATCGTTAGAAACACCACCTTGTTTAATAAAGTCATCAAAGTAATAGTCTCCTTTTACTTTCATTGTGTAAACAGCACCATCATTATGACTATCATTTCTATCTTTAAGGAGTTTCATGCTGCTTACTGTAGAAATTTCGTTGTGCCAAAGTGCAATAAATGTAATTAATAAAATAAGAATTACTGAACTAAGAACTATGCCAAAAATTTTAGCAATTTTTTTTAAAATTTGTGATTTACTCATATTATCCTCTTTGTTTAACTTATAGACAAATAATGTCAAATTGTCAATCAATAAAAGGAGCAATTAATGGAGCATTCAGAAATTAATGGAGTTCTATTCTTTTATAAAAGCACCTTTTTTAAGAGTATTTATAATAGGTGATGTGTCTTGAGCAACTTCAATCATCAATTTTACAAATTTTCTTAAATCATCTGATTGGGTGTCTTTTAGTTTGGAATAAGTAGATATCATTTTTTGCAAAGATTTTATGCGAATGTGACTTAATTCGGTAACGGTCTTAGCTCCAGAAGCATCAAGAATTTCAAAAAGATTTTTGGAAAGAATTTCCCTCTGAGCTGGAGGAACTTGTTCTGCCCAGTCATTTAAAGATTCATGGAAAATTTTGCTTTGTGTAGTAAAATCAACTTCGTGCACAAAATCTGCGCCACAAATTTCCCAAAGATGTGCTTTATGTTGATTAAGGGCAACACCTGCACTTTTAGCAATTTCAAAATTTTTTTGATGATGGAAAATCATGCCAACAATAGAATATGCCGGGTAAACAGAAACAAGTCTGTCTTCTATATTTTTAAAACCCTTTTTCTTAAAGAAAGCTTCATCAAAACCAGGACCATCAAAATTAAAAACATTTGTAATTCTATCCTGATTTTCTTTACTGCAATTTACGGCGGTATTTATAGCAATGTTTCCACCTTTTGAGTGTCCAACAATTACAAGGTCTTGCTTAAAATATGAAGCAACTTTTTCAAAATAATCTAATCCATCCTGGTGGGAAGGGATGTGGGGTGAAAAAGAAAGAATAAAATCTTCTTTCCAGCCAACCAAAGTGTCATCTGTTCCCACAAAAGCAATAACAGCTGTATTTTCGAGAAGAAAAACCATGGCGGCAAATTGTTCTTGTTTTTTTTCATCAATAATTTGATTAAATCCGCAAACTTTTACTTGAGAAAAACGTCTACTGTTTCCAGTTGCAACCAAAAGTTCTGAGGTTCTCTTTTTTTTGTAATAAGATGTATTTCGTTTAGATTCGTAATCTGGACTTTCTGAATAAATTTTACTTAATTCCTCTAGTGTTATAGGTTGTGAAAAATCACTAGAAACAAGACCTTCCATATTTGTATAAGACAATTGTGCAAAAATTAAAGCGTCGATTTTGTTTAATGGAACCTGATTAAAAGAAATATCTCCACGCCATTTAAGGTAGTCAAACATGTTAGACATACAATATAATCCTCTGTTTTCAATATAATGAAAAAGGGAGTTAAAAGAAATGTTTTTCTCTTTTTATTTTGCTGTTGAGATGTTGTTTTGTAACTGATGAAATAGAGCTTCCTGTTTTATGGCAGTCTCCCAATCCCCGGTTTGTAATTAATATGGAAGAGTTGCATATTCCAAAAATGATGGTAAAACGTATGGGACGGTTTAAAATATTGTTATCTTAAATTAAATACAGTTCCTCTATTTTTTTAGTCGTTATAACAAATATTCTGCTGGCTTATAAAAGATTCGCCTGGTTTTATTTCATTCAAACCAATTTTATGTTCCCAAATGTGGTCTGTTTTTTCTGTATCTGGTAAACCATGCCATGGTTCAATACAAATGAACTGGGGATCTCCATTTACATTTTGCCAAATCATAGTGTAAGGGAACCCCTTGGATTCAATGCTGATTAATGAACCGGTTTTTTTGTTTCTTAAACCAACCCAAGAAGAATTTCCAGTAAGGAATAAGTGACCGTTTCCATATCCTGCAGCAGTTGCTGGAACAAAACCTTTTTCAGTTTCACCATAAGGGAATGTAATTAGAGATTTTCCATCATCCTGTGTAATAATGTAGCCCTCTGGAGTACATTTTACACCAGTTAATGCTTCTTTCTTTTCGAATTCAACAACGTAATCAGAAATCTGAGTACCTGCAGCATCTGTATTTCTTGGACAAGCAAAGGCTGTGTGAGTACCAATACCAAAACGGAATGGTTTTGTGTCTGTATTTTTTACAGTCATTTTCCAGTTTAAGCCTTTGTCTGTAACTTCATATTCAGTAATCAAAGAGAATTTATATGGGAAACGATAAGAAGTGTCTGGACTATCTGTAAGTTCAAATGCAACTTTTGTTGGTTCCTGTAAAATCACTTTTGTGTCCAAATTGCGGGCAAATCCGTGATTTTTTGTGTATTCGCATCTTTTTCCTTCAATCATAAAGTGATTATCAAGACAGCGGGCAACAAATGGGAAAAGAATTGGAGCATGATTTCCCCAAACTGCTTTATCACCATTCCAAATTAATTCTGTTCCATCAGCTTTTTTTACAAAGTGCTGAATTTCTGCACCAAAGGAATCGATTTCTGCTTTAAATTTGTTATTTTCAATTGTTACTATCATTTTTTTACCTTGTGTTCTGCCTTGAATTGGGTGAATGTTCCTTGTCCACCATTTTGAGCGTATAAACCAATGAATACTCCACAGAATCCGCCTGCTACTTCACTTGAAAGATAGCGGGTATCTGCATATCCCATTTCCGTATTATTTGCAAAAAATGTGTAGCCGTAAGGTGAGGCAACTACTTTTAGGTTTGCAATGGGTGTGGAAAGTGGGATTTCTTTTTTAATACATTCTGCTGGTCCTATTTTTACTCTAAGGCAGGCAAAAAATTTTTCATCACGATTTTCTATATAAATATCATAATGATGATTAGGATCCATGTACATAGACATTCCTGCCTGTCCCTGATTTTCCAAGTTTACAGACACTTCCATTGTTTCATTAAATTCTTTTTGACGTGTTCCAATAAAAGTTGGACTTCCTTTTAAAGTGTCGATTGTAAAATTTCCACTTCTTAAAATAAAACTGTCTTTATTCAAAGAGTATTTGGTGGAATCATAATTACATAAATAACACCAGTCAAGCTTTGTAGAAAGAGTTTCGAAGGTATCTGTAAAATCTCTTTTTTGGGGTGCAAATTTGTGCTCAAAAGGAAGCTCTGTATCTAATAGGGCAACACCGTATCCCATTTTTTCATTATAACCATTGGCAACAGGGAATTTGCAGAAGGTGTTTTCTGCACAAGTGTTTTGAGTACCAATGTAAAACCAGTCATCTTTCCATACAACAGGTTCCATGCAAGTTTCTCTTCCTAAATGATGATATGGCATGTATTTATCTGTTTGGCGGAAAGCTAGATGGCAGAACCACCATGTTCCATCTGGAGCCTGAACAATATCACCATGGCCGGCACCCTGTAATGGGTATCCACCTAAGTTACGATTTGTAAGAACAGGATTTGAAGGGCAAGGTTCATAAGGTCCTTTAATGTTTTTAGAGCGGGCATAATTTACCATGTGGCCATATTCTGTTCCACCTTCTGCATTTAAAAGATAGTAATATTCTCCAAATTTATACATATGAGGTGCTTCAATAAAGCGACCGCCTGTTCCATACCATAATGGTTCATTCTCAGAGAGTTTTTTTCCATTTGAAATATCAATTTCACTCATTTGAATATAACCACGACCATCTTTGTCGTTTCCATTGGAAATAAAATATACTTTTCCATCATCATCAAAGAAAAGACTCGGATCAATTCCATCCTGTTCTACTTTAATAGGATCCGACCATTCACCGTAAATATCATCAGTATAAACATAAAAGTTTCCTATGTTGGAAACATTTGTTACTACCATATAAAAACGACCTTTGTTATAGCGAATTGTTGGCGCATAAATTCCAGAATTTGTATCATTATTTGGAACCAAAAGCTGACTTTCTCTTGTAAGACAGTGTCCAACTTGTTTCCAGTTGATTAAATCTTCACTTTCAAAAACTGGTACCCCTGGAAAATATTGGAAAGTGGAAGTAACAAGATAAAATTTGCCATTTGGACCTGCACACATACTTGGATCAGGATACATTCCTCTTAAAACTGGATTCTGATATTTCATAAAGGCTCCTATATGAATATAATTGTATTGGATATTGTGTGAACAGTAAATATCATATCAAACAGATTGGTGGATACAATTGACGGATGGTATAAAAGGAATTAATAATAAATAAAGAAATATGAGCAGGGGTATTTATTATGGCAGAAGAAATTGAAAAATCACTTATAGAAGATTTGATAAAAACAGCATTGGATGCTCGCAAAAATTCTTACTCTCCTTATTCCAATTACAAGGTGGGAGCAGCACTTTTGTGTGATGACGGTATTAGTATTTATTCAGGATGTAATATTGAAAATGCTTCATATCCTTGTGGAATTTGTGCAGAAAGGGTTTCTTTAGGAAAAGCTGTTAGTGATGGGCATAGAAAATTTAAAGCAATTGCCGTAGCTGGTTCTAGTGAAGAAATCTGTACTCCTTGTGGACTGTGTCGCCAGGCTTTGTATGAGTTTGCACCTGATCTTACAGTTATCTGTTGTGGAAGCAAAGGAAATTACGAAATTCACAGTTTGAAAGAACTTCTTGCGGGTGGTTTTGGTGCCAGCAGCATGCAATAACTGTATAATTACTGTATAATAACTGTAAAATCACTATATAATAAAAATACTATTGATTTCCAAAATTATTTAAAAGGAGTTTGGATGTTAAATTCAAACAAACAGATTATTCTGTTTATGGGAATTGAGATTTAGCCTTGAGGGTTAATCACAATTTCTGGCTCAGTTAGAGCAGCCCTCAAGGTTTTTTGTCGAAAATTTTGAATTAAGGGTAAAAAAATGATAACAAATTATACTATTCGTGTGGAAACTCCAGCTGATTATGCTGAAGTTAGTAATCTGGTAAGAGAGTCTTTCTGGAATGTTTATGCACCTGGTTGTACAGAGCATTATGTAATTGAACATTTAAGAAAGTCTGAAGGCTTTATAAAAGAACTTTCTTTTGTAATGGAAAAAAATGGCAGAATTATTGGTCAGAATATTTTCTTCAAAACCGAAATTACTGCTTCTGATGGAACAAAAATTCCTGTCCTTTCAATGGGTCCTATCTGTATTGCTAATGATTTAAAGAGGCAGGGGTATGGGAAAATCCTTTTGGATTATTCTTTTGGAAAGGCCGCAGAACTTGGTTTCGGGGCAGTTTTTTTTGAAGGTAACATTGATTTTTACGGAAAAAGTGGTTGCGAATATGCTTCAAAATACAATATCCGCTATCACTTAATTCCAGAGGGGTCAGACCCAAGCTGTCAATGTTTCTTTTTGTGACGGAATTAAGGGAGAATATGTCCTGCTGCAAGATACAATTTGTACCATTCTTCGTAAGTCAGGACAATTTCGCTTCCCTGAATTATTTCTTTTAAGCGGTCTGGGTTTGTTGTACCGGCAATAACCTGCATTTGTGCTGGATGACGGGTAATCCAGGCTGTGGAAATGGCAGTTGTAGAAACTCCATATTTCGCAGCTAGTTCTTCCAGTGCTTTGTTCAGTTCTGGAAATTTTGGGCTTCCTAAGAAACAGCCCTGCCAGTTTTCCATCTGGAATGGTGACCAGGCCTGAATTGTCATATCATTTAAGCGGGAATAATCTAAAACACTGCCGTCCCGGTCTGCAGAACCCTTACTTGTCATATTTACTTCCAATCCGTTAGCTATCATGTTGGAAACTGGAATGCTGAATTGCAACTGGTTAATAATCAAATCTTGTTTTACATATTTTTTAAGAAGTTCAATTTGCATTGGCTTGTGATTTGAAACACCAAAGCGACGAACTTTTCCAGAAGATTCAAGTTCATCAAAGGCGGCAGCAACTTCTTCTGGTTCTACAAGTGCATCTGGGCGGTGAAGCAGAAGAATATCAAGATATTCAGTATTCAAACGTTTAAGAATGCCGTTTACTGCGGTCAAAATATATTCTTTTGTAAAGCAATAATGAGGTGTAGCAGTTTTATTATTAATTCCACATTTTGATTGGATAATCAGCTGGTCCCGCTTAATAGAAGAGTCGCTTTTAAGAGCTTTTCCAAAGATTTCTTCAGATTTTCCACCGCCGTAAATATCAGCGTGGTCAAAAAAGTTTGCTTCCATTTCCAAAGCCTGGTGAATAAATCTATTCATTTCATCTGGAGTTTTTTCTGCAAGACGCATACAGCCAGTAACAACTGCAGGCACTTTTAAGTTTGTATTTCCAAGTTTTACAAATTTCATTTTTAACCTCTTAAGTATAGTTTTAAAAGAAGACTGCCTGAAAAAGACTAGATTAGTTTTGGTACTTTTCCTAGTAGCTGGATTTTTATTTCTTATTTCAGTATTTTGCACTTTAACTGAATATCTTTACCTTTTCTACCAGAGGCAAAAGTCCATTGAAATGGAGTTCCAAAGTGGCTTATATTTTCAGGTTGTAAAAGCATTTTTGTATATTCTTCAAGAGTGTGGATATAAATATCTGTTTCATCAGAAATCAAAATATAATCTGCAAGTTGCAACTGATTCTGAACTTTGCCACCGTAACCTCCAATAACCCATCTTACAAGTTTCTCCAAATGTGGTTTTAATTCGTTTCTTAAGGCCATTGAATTTTCATCGCCAAAATCTCGTAAATTTCCATTTTCTTGGAATTTTTGCAAGAGAGTACGAAGTTTTTCATTTTCTGAATCCAAAACATCTGCAAAAGCATCGGATGTATATTGATGAACGCTTACAGATTTTGCATTTGTTTTCTTGCAGCTAATTGTAAAATGTTTTTCTGTTCCATTTTTAAGGATAACCGTTACAATAATATCTGTTTTTGGAGAACCTGATGTTTTTAAATTTCCAATTACCTTTTTATCAGAGGTTGCATTGATTTTAGAAACTGTTGTTTTGTCAAGATTGAAACAAAACAATATTTTCTCAAAGAAATCATAATGAATACCAACAAGTTTCGGATTTAATGTTTTCCATTTTTCAAGATTATTCTCGTTACTTAAAACAGTTGAAATGTAAGATTCAAAATTGTTTCCCTGTAAATCTTTTTTTACACCAACAGAAAGATTTTTGTTCGCATAGTTTTCAATAAGTTCGAACAATTCCTGCTGTCCTACAATATCATCTATCGCTGAGAAATGCTTTTTGTTTATGATTTTAAATTTATACAGAAGAAAATCATCCTTATCATCCTGTGACAAATCATCGGGATAAACCAAAACTGATTTTGAAATTGATGGGTCAATTTCTTTGATGTTGTATGTATCCCATTGATTGCCTTTTAATCTGTCTGAACGGAATGAAGTTGTAATATTAACAATCCATTTTGTGTCATCTTGAAAAACAATTACAAAATTGCAGTAGAATTGAGCGTTATCATATTCTGCATAACCACATCTGTAATCTTTTATAATTTCTTTGATGTAAGCATAATTTTTACATTCAAGCAAAATTGATTCCAATGCAGATTTTGCATTTTTTCCATGTTCTTGTTTATCACTGTTTGAAAACTGTGGCATAAACTCTCCAACTTTTATAAATTGCTTACGATTTTTTCCGCAAGTTTTTCTACAACAGGAACGGCAACGGAGTTGCCGAACTGATGATACATTTGCGTTCTTGAAACAGGAATTTTAAAATCTCTCGGATAGCCCATAATAGCTTTACATTCATTTTCTGTAAGCAAGCGCAATCCTGTTTCGCCACCACGCACAAAAGTTCCTGTAATTCTTTGAATCTTATGGTACGATGCACACAGAGTTTTTACAGGAAAATCAGAATTTGAATCTATGATTTCCGGATGCCCATCATCTTTTTTGAAGATGTAAGTTTGCTGTAAATGCTTAGAAATTGAAGGACCTTTTGCATCTTTTTCTACAAATTGCCCGATTCCAACTTTTTTCTCATTGCCGTCAGGAAATACAATTTCAGAAGAATAAACATCTTTTCTGAATCCGATAAAATACAATCTTTTTCTTTCCTGTGGCACTCCAAAATTTGCACTGTTCAAAACTTGTGCCTTTACATTATAATTGAGTTCATTTTGAAGGACATCCATTATTGTTTCATAGGTTCTTCCTTCATCGTGTGTAAGCAAACCTGTAACATTTTCCAAAATAAATGCTTTTGGTTGTTTTGCTTTTATAATTTCTGCAATATAGAAAAACAGTGTTCCTTGTGTTTTATGGTTAAACCCCTCTCTTTTTCCAATTGAACTGAATGGCTGGCAAGGGAAACCGCCTGCAAGAACATCGAAATCAGGGATGTCTTCAACATTTATTTTAGTAATATCGCCAAAAGGCACTTCACCATAATTTGCAAAATAAGTCTGTTTTGCTGATTCATCCCATTCGCTAGAAAAAACACATTCTCCACCACAATTTTGCAAAGCCATTCTAAAGCCGCCGATTCCTGCGAAAAGGTCAATAAAACTAAATTTTTCTCCTTTATTTGTATATGGAATTTCTAAAGCTTTATTAAAATCATTTTTTTGTGGAATCAAACTTAAATCAACATTTTTTGCTATTATTTCTTTTTCATATTTTTCAGCCTTTTCAGTTCCTTGAAGTTGAATGTAATGGCTGATTAAGGCATAATTTTCATCAAATTGCTCTTTTGGTAAATATTTTTTTAAGATTGAATAATTTGTTGGTCGTGCCATTTTTCCCACTCAAAGAAGGATTTATAACACATGATATAGCATATTTTTAGAAAAATTTATAGATACAAGCACACTTTATATGTGTTATGTGATTTTACATCTGCATTAAAGCAGAGTAGTCTATCCTATGTTCTCTTGCATAAGCAATAAAATCTCTTATTTCAGCTTCTGCTTGTGGTGAACTTTATAAATATAAAAAAAGGCGGGCTTGGCCCGCCGTTCATCTCTTGCAAAGCCTGACTTTGCAAGAGTTTTCAACTGATTAGAAACAGTTACT
>SAMEA3663082__coassemble_107_pt1 | contig 27431 bp, 16 predicted proteins | sample SAMEA3663082__metabat2_low_PE_016 | metagenome-assembled genome bin SAMEA3663082 (sample SAMEA3663082) | pig gut metagenome | biome: pig gut; feature: pig-associated habitat; material: faeces | place: France | collected 2012 | reverse complement strand
AAAGATTTTGCTTCCTTTGCAAATTCCGGATTAATTATTTTTTTTAAGAAAGGGGAGTCGCTGTTTTCACCAATAAGATTTTGTACCCAGAATTTTCTTAAAGTAGCTGGGATAGAGGATTTTCCTTCTTCTTTACCTTTTATAAACTGACTTTTAAATTTGTCCCATGCAGTAAAACGTTCAAGTGGGACTGCACTACAACCAGATTCTTCAGGATGAGTAACAATCCAGTCAATCCAGGAATTTTTTACTACATCTGTGGAAAAAACAAAAATGCAGTTTTCATCTTTAATATTTTCCACAATGATATTATTTAATTCATCTGGGTTAATTTGTTTAATCATTACTTTTCTCCTTTTTTATTGAATAAGAATCTGAATCTTCTGCTGCACTTAATGCAAGGGAAGCTAAATCGCTAATATATTGAGCTTCCGCTGCCGTTTCTTTTGTGGTACCCGCTTTTCCCAAAGATAGTCTCTGAGTTTTTTTCTTTTCTTCCCGAATTTCCAAAAGATTTTTGGCACTTAAAAGAATCTGTGCTGCTTCAAAAGCCTTTATATGTAAACATTGGGCAATTGCACTTTCTTCCTGCTTTGTAAGATTTTCCAAAGTTGTAAATTGCTTTTGCAGTTCCAGTGCCCGCTTTTTCCCCACTCCCGGTAATTCCAGAAAAATAGAATCAGTATTTTCTTTTGTTCTAAGCTTCTGGTTTCTGCTGGTAGCAAATCTATGAGTTTCATCACGAACTCTTTGCAGTAATCTAAGAGCATCACTTCGTTTTGGTAAACAAATTGGTGTGGAATTTCCGGGTCGATAAATTTCTTCATCTCTTTTTGCAAGGCCCGCAATTGGAATATCAAGCCCCAGCGCCTGTAAAATTTCGTTTACGGCATTTACCTGACCAATACCACCATCTATAAGCAGTAAATCAGGTAATTCAGACTGTTCATTAAGCAATCTTGTATAACGTCTGGATACTGCTTCCCGCATAGAAGCAAAGTCATCAATATAACCATCGGTAGTTTTCAAACGGAAATAGCGATAGTTCTTTTTATCAGGATTTCCATTATAGAAGCTGATTAAAGAAGCTACAGGGAATTTTCCCCCAATATGGGCAATATCAAAACCTTCAATACGAACGGGGAGACAGGGAAGACCTAATTTTTCTTTAAGTTCTTCCATTGCAGGAGTATCACCTCGGTCTCTAAGACGGCGAACAATATCTTCTTTTGCATTTTGAATACACATATTCATGCTGGCTGTTTCTCTTGGTGAATTTGAGTCTACTATACTCAGGTGACAATTAATGTCACTATAAGTTTCTGCCAGCCATTTTTTTATGATTTCCAGACTTTTTGTTGTAGGAATAACAATGTTTGGTGGAATCTGACTGCTGTCTTCATAATAACAAGCCATAAATTCTCCAACTAAATCATCATCATCGTTAAGACTTTCTGCTCTGTAATTTTCACGTCCCAGCAATTTTCCCTGGCGAATCTTTAGAACTGTAAAACTAACAAGTTCCCCTTCTGAATAATAACCAATATAGTCTTTATCCATAGAATCAAAATCCTGAACAACATTCTGATTGTGCATAATCATCAGGGCTTTTATTCCATCTCGCAGGCGGGAGGCTTTTTCAAAATTCAATTCTGCAGCAGCGGCTTTCATTTGGGCAGTTAGTTTTTCAATATTTTCCTGACTCTGACCTTCAAGTAATGCAATTATTTCCTGTATATATTCGTTATATTCTTCTTTTGAAATTTTATTACAGCAGGGTGCCTTGCATTGGTTCATGTGATAGTAAAGACATGGGGCTTCTCTTTTTCGTAAGGTTCTGCAATGTCTTAAAGGATACAATTTAAAAATTGTTTCTATGAAAACATCCAGGGCTGCAACATCCGGATATGGGCCAAAATAGGTGGAACCATCTTGCAAAATTCTTCTTGTTCTAAAAATTTTAGGATAATCTTCTTTAGTAATACGTAAAACAGGATAAGATTTGCCATCCTTCAAGTTTATATTGTAGCGGGGTGTATATTTTTTTATTAAATTGTTTTCCAGAATAAGAGCTTCGTATTCATTTAAGGTTGTAATGTATTCAATAGAAGCGGCATGGGAAATCAATAATCTTGTTTTTAATTCTTTCTGTCCGGAAAAATATGATGAAAGTCTGTTTTTAAGATTTTTCGCTTTTCCAACATATATGACAGTATTTTCTTCATTTCGCCATAGGTATACTCCGCTGGAGGTTGGAGCTTTTAATGCTGTTTGATGTAAAATTTCTCTGTAATTTGTTGAACTGGACATTTGTTATATTTTAACAGAATAATGGAAAATTCTAAAGTCAATATTATTGTATACCGATGTTTAAACTGTAAAAGAGTATTTAAACTGTTATATTATAAGGGTGTGGGGCAAGTTATAAAATGAAAAAAGGAATTAGAAAAATTGTTATTTCTACTTTGATTTTGTGTTCTATGAATGCTGCCTTTTCAAAAGATATTATTCTTGGTGGAAAAGAAGGGTGGCCTGTTTTTCAATCAGAGCAGAATATTACAAAAGGGAAGGGACGCTTTGGGTACGAATGTATTCAGCTGGCAACAAATTCTTTTGAAAATGACTCTGATACAGATTTGCTTATTGATTTTGAAAATCCGGCTTGTCCAATTGCAGCAGGAAATTACGAGATAGTTTACAACAATTTAAAGCTTTCAAATCAGACAATTATGGAAAAATCTGCCGGTCTTTGTAGAAACATGGGCGGTATGAATATTATGGGAAAACCTGGTGCTTTTTTTGGTACAAAGGGAGTTCAAGGCTCTTTTACAATTGAATTCTGGCTTTGTCCTTCTATTGCAGAAAATGGGGAAGTGGTTTTAGATTGGGAATCATCTAAAACCCAGAAAGGACAACTTATTTATCAGTTATTGAATTGTTCTTTTAATAAAGGTCATCTTGAATGGAATTTTACGAATTTTTTTGAAGGATATGCAGAAGAAACTGTAACACTTGCTGGTTCAACAAAAATTATTCCAGATGTTTGGGCTCATCATGCTGTTACATATGATTGCGAAACTGGTATTCTTGAATATTTAGTAAATGGTGTAACAGAAGATATTATTTATATTACTTCAAATGGTAAAGAAAGTGGACAGATTTATCTTGTATATTTAGGTGAAGAATCTGAATTACAGTTCTGTAAAGAATATACAGGAAAAATTGATGAAATTAGAATTTTACGTCGCCCATATAGTGAACCTGATTATCAGTCGGCAGAGAACGCAGGAAAAATTGGCAGAATGTTATATGCTCCAAAAGGCGGCAGATTTATAACAAAACCAATTGTAGTTTCTACAGGCTCTCAATTAACCCGTCTTGTGGCAGAAATGGCTGTTCCTTCTCAAACAGAAGTTTGTTATTATGTTCGCTCTGGTGACAATTATTTTAACTGGTCTAGCACTTATCCAGAGTGGAAGCCAGTTGTTAGTGGTGAAGAAATTAAAGATGTAAATGGAATGTATTTTCAAATAGCTTGTGATTTATATCCAGATGGAAATGGTTCTGTTTCTCCTTCTATAACACAAATAAAGCTTGAATTTGAAGAATTGCCTCTTCCAAATCCTCCTTTTACGGTAAAAGCCCAGGCAGGAAATGGAAGTGTAACACTTAGCTGGAGTTGTTCAGTTGATAATACAACAGGAGGATATTATATTTATTATGGTACTCGTCCTGGTGAATATCTTGGACGTTTTGCCGCAGAAGGTAATTCTCCAATTAATGTTGGAAATACTACAAGTTATAAAATTACGGGGCTTGAAAACGGAAAGATTTATTATTTTGCAATAGCTTCCTGGTCTGCCCTTGATGATAGAATTGTTGGTCCATTATCAAAAGAAGTTTATGCTAGACCTGCATCACGATTAAAGTAGGAGTGTGAGAACTATGCCAGAACAGTTTATAACAAATGTAAATGAAAAAAATCTTATACTTACAAGAGCACAAGGTGCAGTAATTGCCAGAGATTTTACAACTGCTGCGGTTTTGTATAAGCAGCTTTTACGGGATGAACCTTCAAATGTTGATTATTTAAAGGAGCTTGGTTCAATTTATGTAAAAAATAATGAGGATGAAAAGGCAATTCCTTATTATGAACAGATTATTACATTCTATCCTCACTATATTGAAGCAATGAATAGTTTAGGGGCAATCTTCCGCCGCTTAAAACGCTATGAAGAGTCAATTCAAATTTTACAGAGAGCTCTTGATGAAGGAAGACAAACAGCCGCTGTAAATTATAACCTTGGTTTTACATATAAAGAAATGGGAAATTATGATGATGCAATTGAAGCTTTTACTGCTGTAATCCGTGAAAATCCATCAGATGTTCTTGCCTACAATCATATGGGATCAATTTATCTTGCAGAAAAACAATATGAAAAAGCAATTGCATCTTATAGAAAAGGATTGCAGGTAGACCCAAATCATCCTATTTTGAATTATAACCTTGCCCGTTGTTATACAGAAGCAAATATGACAAATGATGCAATTCGTTGTTATGAAAAAACCTTGCGGGTAAAACCAGGTTGGATTGAAGCCATAAAAGATTTTAGTACAGTTTTAATTAACTGTCAGAAAACAAAAGAAGCTTCCAATCTAGTTCAGCGTTCAATTCAGCTTCATCCAAATGATTCAAAATTGTTGGGAATGCTGGGGAAAATTTATCTAGATCAGTATGATTACGACTCTGCAGAAAAAACATTTATACGAGCCCGCAGTTTAGACGGCAAAGATGTTGATATTTTGAAAGGCTTAGCAGAAGCTTTAGAAAAGGAAGAAAAACCTAAAGAAGCCCTGGAAGCAGTAAATTCAGCCCTGGAATTAGAACCAGACAACAAAGATTTAATCAAACAATATGTATATACACTTCTTTCTGCAGAAGATTATGATGCTGCTCACTATAATGTTCAAAATCTTTATGAAGATAATGGGCAGGAGGATCCTCAGGTTTTGGATTTATATGGGCAGTATTGTATTTGTACAAAGCAGGAAGAAAATGCAAAACAATATTTTGATGAAATAGAAAAAAATAATAAGCAGTATAAAAACCACTTGCTTTCTCAGGCAAACAGATATAATCAGATTGGTGAAACTGACAAAGCGGTTGAAAAAGCAGAAGAATTTGTTTCAAAAGTAAAAGATAATCCTGAAGGATATAACACACTTGGTAAAATCTATCAGCAGGCTGGTAATTTAGAGGGTGCAATTGATTCATATAACAAAAGTAAAACATTAGTAAAACCAAATGTTCTTGCTGATAAAAAAATCAATAATCTTCAGGAAATGATTAAAGCAAAAAAAAGCGAAGAACCCGTTGTGGAAGTTGCTCCAGTAACAGAAGAAAAGGTTGAAGAAGAAACTCCAGCAGTTTCAGTTGTGGAGCCAGAAAAAGAGCCTGAAGAATTTGATTTTGGTACAATGGGTGATAATGTTCCAATGGGAGAGGCTTTGCTGGAAAAAGAGGATGATTTCTTTGAGGATGACTTGGAAGAGCCAGTAGAAGAAATTGAAGAAGAGGAAGAATCTGAACCAGAACCAGAGCCAGAGCCAGAACCAACACCTTCTTTTGGAGATTATTCGAATCCATTTGGAAATAATATGGATGCCTTAGAGGATGAAAATCTTTCACCTTTTGAAGATTCATATAATGAACCAAAATCTGAAAATGAACAGCTTGTTCCAGATGCAGATTTGTCTGGAGAAGGAAAACAGAATAAACCAGATGATGAAGATTTGCTAGATTCTATGATGAACAGTGCTGCAAGTGGACCTGGGGAAAACAGTGAAGCTGGTGAAAACAGTGCACCTGCAAATGCTAAAAATGAAGCTCCCGCAGATTCCGCAGATAACGCAGATTACGCAGACAAAGCAGATAAAGCAGATAAAGCAGAGCCCGCAGATTCCGCAGACAAAGCAGATAAAGCAGATAAAGTAGAGCCCGCAGATAAGCTAGAGCCTGCTGATAGCACAGATAAAGCAGAGCCTGCTGATTATTCTGATGATACAAAGGATGCAAGTGATTTCTTTGATTCACTTGGTTATGATAATGGAAATGAGGCAAGAAATAATCCATATGAAAATCAGAATCCATATGAAAATCAAAAAACTTATGAAGCACCACAGCAATCTCAAATGGCACCACAGACTCCACCTGAGCCACAGCAACAGCAAATGGGTCAAAAGCAACCTGCCTATGATCCTTCTGCCTATGAATCTTCTATGAATCAGTTTGCAAATGAGATGCAAAAGCGAATGCAAGAGGCTATGATGGAATCAGCTAAAATTGCAATGGATTCTGCCATGAATGCACAAAAAATGGCACAGCAAATTGCAGAGGAGCAGGAAAAACTTAAAAATAGGATTGATTCTATGCCACAATTCGAAGAACCAAAAGCCGAACCAATGGTGGAACCAGAAATGAAACCAATAGTTGAACCAGAAATGATTGATACTGAGCCTGAGCCTGCAAAAGTTGAACCAGAGTTTGTTCCTGAATCTTCTGAAATGAATGTTACAGAAGAAAACCTGGCAGAAAAATTTGCTAGCACAAATGAAATTCTTTCTGAAATGCAGGAAACTGGTGATGTGGAAGCAATTGAACCAGAGCCGGTTGTAGAAGACACCTCAGTTGCTTCTATACTTTCTGGAATAACAAAAATTCTTGAAGATGATGACGCTGCAAAAATGAATGCTTCAGAATTGGAATTATTCAAAAAATTCCTTACATTCAGAGATTTTATGCCAGCTGAAGAAAAAGAAGCCTTTGACACTGGAAAAATCAGAATGCAGCTTGAATATATCATTGCAAAATTATCAGGAAAACCTGGTCTTTTGAAAACTGTTCAGTCTTTAATTAAGTCAGGTTTATTAGGTGATGATTACATACTTTCAGAAGATTACGAAACCGAAGAATTGAGCAATGAACTTATAAAGAAAGTATTACATATTATGATTTCTCTTTCAGAGAACCTTGAAGATAAAGGTCTTACACAGTCTCTTAAAGGATGTGCAGAAGCCGTTCTTGAAAAGATTGCTCTGGAAGAAGGAAAATCAGAAATATTTTAATCAAGTCGTATAATTCTAGAATGGGTGATGACCTCATTGCCATTTTCAGTAATGAGGACATCGTTTTCTAAACGAGTGCCACCAATTTGTGGATCATATAGGCCTGGTTCAAGAGTAACAATCATACCTGGAATAAAGTGCAATGAAGAATCTGTTTTTGTGCTTACTCTAGGATATTCGTGAATTTCTAAACCAATGCCGTGTCCCAATGTGTGTGGCATTTTTCTTTTTGCTGTAGCAAACACAGAATCAGCTTTTTTTGCTGCCTCAACCAAAGTATGTTCAGGAGTGTAAAGTTTAAGACATTCATTATATGCTTTTTCTACTAAAGCAAGTTGATTTTCCTGTTCATTGGTTAATGGTCCTTTTGCAACTGTAACTGTAGTATCGCTGGTGTATCCGTTGTAAACAACTCCAAAGTCTAAAATAGAAAGCCCCTGGGCTGGCCAGGCTGCATTTGTATAATTTGGAAAGGCATGGATTGCAAAGCTTCTTTCAGGTCCGGCCGCTAATGTGTCAAAGCCTGTTCGCTGACATCCTTGAATTCTACATTCTCTTTCAATAAGTAAAGCCACATCCATTTCTGTTTTAATGTTGCCCTTTCTAATTTCTGTTTCAATTTTATCAATAATTAAATCGCCAATGCGAGCCGCTTCTTTTGTACAGTCTATTTCATACTGATCTTTAGAAAGACGGCAATCAGTGGTAAATTTATGGCATCCATCTTCACTGCATCGGCAGTCAAAATTATTTAGTGCATCAATAAAGCGTAAATATTCAAGATAAGGCAAGTAAGGTGGAAGTTCAACTTTGCTGTTAATACCATGGGTGTAACCAATGTTTAAAATGTTTTTTACAGCATCAATAGCTTTGTTCTTGTAGCGAGTGTATGGAATTAGTTTATCTGCATAAGCATAAAGCTTTGCAAGATTTTCATCCCATGGGCAAAGAATAGAAAAACCGTCAGAAAAGATGATAAGAACTGCATCATTTCCATGACCTGTGTAATATGCAATTGCAGGATCCCGGTGTTCTTCACTGTCAATAAAAACAGTTGCACAAATCCCATTGTTTTCCATGTAGCTTCCAAGTCTGGCACGTCTTCCAGCATATATCTTCTTCAGTTCATCTTTACTATATTCTTTCATATAATTCCTCAGTCAAAAATCCTAACTATAAAACACTAACCTGCAATCAGCGCTTATCTGCGAAAATCAGCGTAATCTGCGGGCTTTCCATTATTTCAAAATTCTAAGTTTTTTTAATATAACTACAGTCATTTTATCTTTTGTAATTACAAGTTGAATAACTCCAGTAATTGCAAAAACAATCAGGGAAATAACCAATGGCATTCCCTGGGAAATAATTCTTGAATAATTTGCAAACAGGTTTAATAAAACTGGTCTTAGAAAATAAACAGGAAGTGAAGCAATTATAGAAAAAATTGTGATTTTTACACAATATAGTATTGTTCCTTTTACAAGCTTGCCAACTTCCATAGATTCCATCTTTTTCATAAAAATAAAAAGAAAAACTGTATTGATAAAACTGGCAATAGTAAGAGCCAGGGCAATACCGTTTCCACTCATTGGTAAAACAAGAATTAATGCAAACAAAATGTTTCCTATAAAACTGATAATTCCAGCTAAGGTTGGAAGCTTTGGGTTTTTCTGTGCATAAAATGCCGGAGCAATAATACGGTTTAAAGCTATGAATAAAAGCCCAATCATATGATATCTGAATTCACCTAATGTAAGCATTACAGATTCTTCATCAAAGCTTTTTGATTTATAAATTAAAGTTATTAATTCTTTTCCATTTACAAGAGAGTAGAATGTAACTGGAATAGAAATTAAGGCCATAATTTTAATTGCCTGCAAAAGCATGGTGTTAAATTCTCCATATTTTTTTTCTGCCGCCAGTCCCGAAAGATCTGGCAGAATAACAGTACCAATTGAAACTGCAAAAATACCAAGCACAAGCTCCTGCAATCTTAAAGAATACTGAAGGCTGGAAGCAATTCCTTCGCCAGCTCTATTTGCAAGGGATGTGGAAACAACATCATTTAACTGATATGCTGCCATCCCAATAATTGTTGGTGCAATAAGCGCAATAACTTTTTTTGTTCCAGGATTACTGAATGTCTTTTTCAAAGTGGTCAGGGTCATTTTCCAGCCAGTCTTACGAATAAAAGGCCATTGAAATAAAGCCTGAATTGAACCACCTGCAACAACACCAATAGCCATTGCTCTTGCAGGGTTGCTTGTATATGGGGAAAGAACATAAGTTGCAATAATAACAATCAAATTAAACAAAACCGGTGTAAAGCCAGATGGAGCAAAAATTTTACAGCCATTAAGAATTCCCTGAAAAAGGGCAGCAATGGAAATTACAAATAAGTAAGGGAACATAACTCTTGTTAAAAATGTCATTTCCGATACTTTTAGTTCATAAGCGGCTATTAATTCCCCGTAATTTGCAGCATCAGCCGCAGGAGCTTTACAGAAAATTGGAATAATAAGAGGTGTAATTATAATTCCCAAAATAACAACCAGGGCAGTACAGAAAGAAAGCAGTGTGAATGTTGCACTTAAAAATTCCTGAGTAGATTTTTTATTTTCTTCTCCATCACCTTTCTGAAGATATTCTTTAAATGTTGGAATAAAGGCTGCAGAGATAGAGTTTTCTGCAAACAGTCTTCGCAAAAGATTAGGAATCATAAAAGCAGTTGTAAAAGCGTCTGCAAACATGCTGGTTCCTAAAAATGCGGCACGAGTCATTTCTCTAACAAGTCCCATAATGCGGGATGCCAAAGTCATAAGGGAAAGAACAATTCCCGATTTAATTATTGATTTTTCTTTTTTGCTCATATAACTAAAATATCTAAGTTGAGAAATTTTATCAATTGATTTACAATATAATAATATATTTTGGGAGAAAACTTTTAATGGCAGCTAAAAAAGGTATATTTGCGAAGGTTGGAAAAACAAGAATTATTCCTCTTGGATTAAAGATTCTTTTTATATTTATTTCACTTATCCTTCTTTCAAATTTTACAACAAACATTATTTCTATTGAACTTCTTCAAAAACAGATTATCAACTTGAATAATGAAATTATGGTTAGTCAGCTAAAAGAAATTTACAATGATGCTACAAATCAATTCCAGATTTATTCATATTCTAAAAACCGATATGAATCTATGCAGGCACTTTCAAAAGTTGCAAAAACAGGTTTTAAAAATCCACATAGTGTGGCAGCGGGAATTACCCCAACTGGTTTAGTTGGTTTTATGGCAAGTAATACAGATGGATTTTTATGGAATAGCTTTGAAGATACAGAAGTTTTAAAATCTATGGTTGAAAAAAAAGAAGCTGGAATTACAGAAGGCTCTATACATTTTAAAGATTATCAGGGTGAATATTTTGGTATTTATAAATATCAGGCTGATTGGGATTTTTATTTAATTCGTGCAGAACAAATGTCTGATCTTTCAGATAATTCTCGTAGTGTATATCTTCTTACATCATTAATTATCCTGTTTCTTACTATTGTATTCGTAATTATTGGTGCTTTGATTGTAAACAGAGAGTTTAGAACAGTAAAACAGATTACAAATGATTTGTATGAAATGCAGCAACACAAACAGTTAGATTTGATAGATCTTTCAAATGCTCCTAACGATGATATTACATACCTTGCAGCTTCATTCAACTCCCTTTCTTCTTCCGTAAATAACCTTTTAGGCACATTCCAGAAGTTTGTTTCAAAAGACGTTGTAAAAAAAGCTTATACAGATCAGCGTATTGCGTTGGAAGGTAGCCAGAAGGAACTTACAATGCTTTTCTCTGATATTAAATCCTTTACATATAGAACAGAAACTCTTGGAAATGACATTATTGATGTTTTGAATGTTCACTATAACAAGGTTATTCATAATGTTCACGAAAACAGTGGTGTAGTTGGTTCTATTATTGGAGATGCTATTCTTGCAATTTACGGTACATTAGATTCAAATATGTCAAAATCTTTTAATGCCGTTAGAGCAGCATGGGATATTACTCACGAAACAGCAAGTCTTAGAGAAACTATGATTCAGCGTCGTGAAGAAGTTGAAAAACGTCGTGCATTAACAGAATCTGAAGAAAGAGTTTTTCAGGCAGTATTGCTTGATGTTGGTGTTGGTATTGACGGTGGTAATGTATTCTACGGAAATATTGGTTCAAATGAACATATGGCAAATACTGTAATTGGTGATAATGTAAACTCTGCATCCCGCCTGGAAGGTCTTACCCGCATTTATCATCTTCCAGTAATTGTTTCTGAATATGTAAAAAACGAAGTTGAAAGAGAATCGGAACGATATAAGTTTTTTGAAATTGATATGGTTCAGGTAAAAGGAAAAACAGAAGGTAAAAAAATCTTTTTCCCATTTGATACTTTAGAAATGGATAATGCTTTAATAGAAAAATATAATATGTTTGAAGATGGATTAAAGGCTTATTATGAAGGAGATTGGAAATCAGCCAGAAGAGCTTTTAAAGATTGTGAATTAGATTGTGCAGAAGTATTCCTTGAAAGAATGGGACTTAAAGCAGCACCAGAGGATTGGAGTGGTATATGGACAATGACAACAAAATAGAAGCAAATGAATTAACTAGTGCTCAGCGTCATAAAGATGTACTTCTTTTCTTGAATAAAGAATTGGATAATTTGCAGATGCATTCGGGAACTGCAAGTACATACAATCTTGAAAAAGAATATGCAAAAACAAAAAAGAATAAATCGCCCTTTGTTTTTTTTATGATTTTAGCCTGTGTTCTTTTTACAGTAGGTATTGCTTTTATATTAAGATATACAATTAATAAACAAAATCAATCTATAGAAATTAATCTTGAAGAATTTGATTCATTGAATCTTAAAGCATTGCTTGATAGTGTTACAAAAGTTCAAGATAAATATGATAATGCTGTAAAAAAGCGTGATCAGGCTATTGCCCAGATGGAAAATGAAATCAAAATGGCTGAAACTAAGCGTGATGATGATTTATTTGTTCTTGAATCCGTTCAATTAGTTGATGATACCGCCTTTGCATCACGAAAAAGAAATATTATTGCCGAATATGAAGAAAAAGTAGCAGCCATAAAAGCTCAATATGAAGACAAGCTTGTAGTTCTTGAAGCAGATGTAGAAAAATATAAAAAAGAACTTGCATCCTATGATGCATCGAAAATTGAATCTGCAAAAGAATTAGAAAAAGCAGTATCCAGCGAGCGTTCTGTGCAGGAAATGGAAAGAAAACGACTTGTAGCCTCATATGAAGAACGAATTAGTCAGCTTGAAGAAGAAATAAAGGTTTATACATCAAATAATAGTGTCCGTAGTGCAGTAAAACAAGTTACTTCAAAGTATGCAAAAGAAATTGAACGACTTGATCCTGTTATTAAGGATGCCCAGGCAAAAGAAATAGAAAAAGAGTACAAATTTAAACTTATCAGTGATTTTAATGCATCTGATTACGAAGCTTTGTGGGCAGAAAATGAGGAACTGGCACAGAATTTTCAGCAGTATAATGATTTGTATACAAAATATGAGTATGTTTATAAGTTCATAGCAGCTGTTCCTCAAAAAAATTCTATTCCATCTCTTGTTTCTACAACAAATAAGCTTGTTAATGAAATGAGTTCAACATTTACATCAACAGTAGAACTTTTACAGTCTCAGAAAGAAGAACTGCAGGCACAAATTGATGAATTAAACAGTCAGATTCAGATGCTGCAGGAAGAATCCGAAAAAGAGCTTGCGGAGCTTTCTGCTCAGAAGGAACTTGAAAAAAATGCAATGGAACAGTATTACACAAGGGTAAATTATAATTATACAAAGTGTATTGATCAGATGGTAAATGGGGCTGGTCAGTCTGCTGTTGTAGTTCATGCAGTAGATAAAGATTCTGTTATTATGTATGTTGTGCCAAGAGCAAGACTTCTTATAAAGGAAGGAACTCAGGTAGAAATTTATAGTACATCAATAATTAAGGGAAGAATTCTTCCTTATGATGATGCTGGTTACTATAAGTTTGCACCAAGCATTGATGAAGAAGGAAACGAAGAAGATTTTAATTTAAAAGATATTATACCAGGTGCTTTTGTAAAAATTCTTTCTGTTGAATAATTATTTTTTTATTATTAAACTGATGTTATGGAAAATAATGCAGAAATGGTACCTGTACGCATAGGTATTGATGTTGGTTCAACAACTGTAAAAGTTGCAATCCTTGATGATGATGATAAACTGATTTATGGTGATTATCAGCGCCATAGAGCAGATATTCGTAGTACAATTATTAATGTTGTAAACAAGGCTCTGGATTTTCTCCAGCAACAGTATCCGGCAAAAGAAGACCAGACTGTAACAGTCAAAGTTACTGGTTCTGGTGGTCTTTCAGTTTCTCAGTGGCTTAATATTCCTTTTATTCAGGAGGTTATTGCTGCTACAACTTCTGTAAAAAAACTTATTCCTCAAACTGATGTAGTAATTGAACTTGGTGGCGAAGATGCCAAAATTACATATTTTAAAGGCGGTGTAGAACAACGTATGAATGGTACTTGTGCCGGTGGAACAGGTGCTTTTATTGATCAGATGGCCGCACTTTTGGAAACAGATGCTTCGGGCTTAAACGAACTTGCAAAAGGTTCCCAGCAGATTTATTCCATTGCTGCTCGTTGTGGTGTATTTGCTAAAACTGATATTCAGCCTTTAATTAATGAAGGGGCCCGCCGTGAAGATATTGCGGCTTCCATTTTCCAGGCAGTAGTCTCTCAAACAATTTCAGGTCTTGCCTGTGGAAAACCAATTCGTGGAAATGTTGCATTTCTTGGCGGTCCATTACACTTTTTAGATCAGCTTCGTTATAGATTTATTGAAACTCTCCATTTAAAAGATGATGAAATTATTGTTCCAGAAGATTCTCAGCTTTTTGTTGCCAGTGGTTGTGCTTTTGGTGCAGAACGTAAATTTGATAACGGTAATTACAAATTCCCAACAATTAAAGAATTCCGTGAAAGCCTTTCTAATCTTGTTGGGGCAGAATTAAGTGAAGTTCAGCGCCTTGAACCATTGTTTAAAAATCAGGCTGAATTAGATGAATTTGAAGTTCGTCATGCAGAACAGAAAGCAAAGCGGGGAGATTTGAACAAAACTCACGGTCCTGTTTTCTTAGGTTTAGACTCCGGTTCTACAACTACAAAAGCCTGTCTTATAGATAAAGACGGCCGTATTATCTGGGATTTCTATGCTCATAATCAGGGAAATCCTGTGGAACTTGCAGTTAAAGTTTTAAACGATTTATATAAGATTTTACCAGAAGATGTATATATTGCCCGTTCTGTTTCTACTGGTTATGGTGAAGCTTTATTCCAGGCTGCTCTTGGAGTAGATTCTGGGGAAGTTGAAACAATTACTCATTTCCGTGCTGCAAACTTCTTTGTTCCTGGAGTAGAATTCCTCCTTGATATTGGGGGCCAGGATATGAAGTGTCTTCGCATGAAAGACGGTGCAATTGTAAGCATTCAGCTTAATGAAGCTTGTTCTTCTGGTTGTGGTTCTTTCCTGGACAATTTTGCAAATACTATGGGGATGGATGTTAAAGAATTTGGAAAAATTGCTTTAATGGCCCAGAAACCTGTAGATTTAGGAAGCCGCTGTACTGTATTTATGAACAGTCGTGTAAAGCAGGCTCAGAAAGAAGGGGCTTCTGTTGCAGATATTGCGGCAGGTCTTTCATATTCTGTAATTAAAAATGCTTTGTTCAAAGTAATAAAACTTCGCAAAGCTTCTGATATTGGTGAAAAAGTAGTTGTACAGGGTGGAACTTTCTTTAATGATGCCATTCTTCGTGCTTTTGAAAAAATTGGCGGTGTAAATGTCTACCGTCCAGATGTTGCAGGTCTTATGGGTGCTTATGGTTCTGCCCTTGTTGCTCTTGATCAGTGGATTGATTTAATGGAACCAAAACCTGGGGAGCCAGAAGGTACTGTACACGATGTTCGTTCAAATATTGCAACTTTAGAAGAACTGGAAAAATTCCATGTAGACCTGGAGCTTAAACGCTGCGGTAAATGTCAAAATAACTGTCTTCTTACTATTAATACTTTTGCTACTGGTGGTGAAAAACGCACTTTCATTACAGGTAACCGCTGTGAAAAAGGTGCCGAACTGGAAGGAAATGTTATAGATGCCAGCAACAAGAAAAATACAGGTCTTGATGATGATGATCCGGGCCCAATGCCAAATCTTTTTGAATGGAAATATAAACGCTTGTTTAATTATGTTCCTCGGCGTCCAGAAGAAGCTCCAATGGGTGATGTAGGTATTCCTCGTGTATTAAATATGTACGAAAACTACCCGTTGTGGTTTACATTCTTTAATGAACTTGGTTTCCGGGTAATTTTAAGTCAGCGTTCATCCCGCACTGTTTACGAAAAAGGTTTGGAAACAATTCCTTCTGAATCAGTTTGTTATCCTGGAAAAATCAGTCATGGACATGTAGAAAGCCTTATTCAACGTGGTATAAAATTCATTTTCTATCCTTGTGCACCTTATGAAAAACAGGAAGATGCAGGAGCGGGAAATCACTATAACTGTCCAATTGTAACAAGTTATCCAGAAGTTTTAAGAAACAATATTGATGCTTTGCGACAGGACCCTTCTATTACATACATGGATCCATTCCTTCCAATTTATGATAAGCCTCGTTTAGCAGAACGTTTATGTGAAGAATTACTTCCAAAATTCCCACAGCTTTCTAAAAAACAAATTTATGCCGCTGTAGAAAAAGCATGGGATGAACAGAACAGGTTTAAGGAAGATGTTCGAAAAGCCGGAGAAGAAGCTCTTGAAGAAATGATTACAAAAGGTGGCAGCGGAATTGTACTGGCCGGTCGTCCATATCACCTAGATCCAGAAATTAACCATGGTATTCCAGAAATGATTAATGGTCTTGGACTTGCTGTTCTTACAGAAGATTCTATTGCTCATCTTGGAAATATTGAACGCCCATTGCGTATTATAGATCAGTGGGTTTATCATAACAGACTTTACCGTGCCGCTCAGTTTGTTTCAGAAATGGCAAATCTTGAACTGGTTCAACTTACAAGCTTTGGTTGTGGTCTTGATGCAGTTACAGCAGATCAGGTAGATGAAATTCTTCGTTCAAAGAGTCGCATGTATACTCTTATTAAGATTGATGAAGGTTCTAACCTTGGAGCTGTAAGAATTAGAATTCGTTCTTTAATTGCTGCTGTAAAAGAAAGACGGAGAAATAAAAGAAAAGTTGTAAAATATTCGGCTGCATATCATCGTGTAATTTTTACAGAAGAAATGAAGAAAGATTACACTATTATTGGTCCTCAAATGTCTCCAATCCACTTTAGACTTTTACAGAAAGCCTTTAGAAGTGGCGGCTATAATTTTGTTGTTCTTGATGCAGTAGATCCAAAAGCTATAGAAGCAGGTCTTAAATATGTTAATAATGATGCCTGCTATCCGTCTTTGCTGGTTGCCGGGCAAATGATTAGTGCTCTTGAAAGTGGAAAATATGACCTTGATAAAGTTGCATTAATCATTACCCAGACTGGTGGTGGTTGTAGAGCAACAAACTATATTGGTTTTATTCGTCGTGCATTAAATGATGCAGGTTTGTCACAGATTCCAGTACTTTCTTTAAGTGCTCAAGGTTTTGAAAAAAATCCTGGTTTTAAACTTACTCCTAAACTTGTTATGAATCTTGCCCAAGCCCTGGTTGTAGGCGATGTTTTAATGCGTGTTCTTTATCGTGTTAGACCATATGAAGCTGTTCCTGGCAGTGCAAATCAGCTTTACGAAAAATGGAATGCTGTTGCAGAAGATTTATTTGCAAAAGGTATAAAAATTTCTCAGTACAACAAGCTTATGAAGGATATTATCCATGATTTTGATAATCTTCCATTAAAACCTATTAAAAAACCTAGAGTAGGTGTTGTTGGTGAAATTCTTGTTAAGTTCCATCCAACTGCAAACAATCAGATTGTAGAAACAATAGAAAAAGAAGGGGCTGAATGTGTTATGCCAGATCTTCTTGATTTCTTCTTCTATACATTTGCAACTGGTATTTTCCGCCATAAACAGCTGGCATTTGATGCTAAAACAGAAAGAAATGCCCGCCTTTTAGTTTGGGGTCTGGAACTTTTCCGTAGAAAAATGAAAAAGTATCTTCGTAAAAGTCGTCGTTTTGATGCACCAAATTCAATTTATGAAATGATGAAAGGTGTAGATGATATTGTACAACTTGGTAACATTACTGGGGAAGGATGGTTTTTAACAGCAGAGATGGTAGAACTGATTCACAGTGGTGCTCCAAGTATTGCTTGTGTTCAGCCCTTTGCATGTCTTCCAAACCACGTTACTGGAAAAGGTATGATAAAGGAATTAAGAAGAAGATTCCCAAATTCAAATATTAGTGCAATAGATTTTGATCCAGGTAGTTCAGAAGTTAATCAGTTGAACCGTCTTAAACTTTTGCTTTCTAATGCTCCAGTTGGTAAGCATCCAGATGAAGTAAAAGACGGCATGATAAAAATGTCTGATGGCACATTAGTAAAGGCTGAAATAAGACTTGCAGAAGGTGCAACAGATACAGATCCTGCTGAAAACTAATAGATTTGAAAAAATAGGAAACTGAAAATGAAAAAAATCTTTTTGAATTTCTGCTTATTTTTATTTTTCTCAAGTGTAATTTTTGCTGAATATAATTCTCGTGGAATTCAGGACTCTGCCGATATCCGTAAAGATATTATTGAGTCCTGGTTTGAAGCTTCCATTGATGAATTAAGAGAAAAAATACCGGAAATACGGGCAAATGGTGCCGGACAGAAATTTAAGATTTATTTTGAAGAAGCAGATTCTTATTATTGTATTTATGTTGCTTCTGGAAAATCAATGGATGTAAATGTTTTTTCAGAGGGCGCATTAGTAAAAGAACAGCAAATTGTGTATCCTGGTAATTTGCCTGGAACCTGGGTTTTAATTAAGGATAAAGCAACTGATAAACCATTGCGTATCAGATATTTTTTTACAGGCGACAGTGATGTTTTTGTTCAGGTATCTCCATACGGAAAAGTAGCAGCTGCTGATTTAGTAATTTTTGGTGAGTATGCTGCAAAAGGTGTTTCAACAGGAGTTCCTTTTTCTCAGTTTTATTCTGCATCTTTTGATGATTTAATGTCTCTTACAAAGAAAAGTATCCCCTGGAATTATGTTCTTATAGATTCATCATACTATCATGGGGTTCATTTTATGATTCAGTCAATTAAAAATAATTTGCCTCGTGTTGTTATAACGGATGATGCAATGTATGATGAAAACAATTGTTTGATTTCCATTGCATCTGGAACGCCAATGTATGAACCGGAAGAAAATAGTAACAAATTATTTCTTTCTTCAGCAGGTTTTGCAAAATGGATTGCAGATGGTTTGGTATTTCCAGTTTCCGGGGGACTTTTAAAACGTTCTCCATTAATTGTTCAAACAGTTTCAGTAAAAGATACAGGTGTGCAAGGTATTCGCTCTCAAAGCTACAGTTTATTCTTTTCTTTAGATTGGATTAGAAATCTTGCCTCTGCAGTAGTGTCAGTTTATTCTGGCAGAAAATATGTTTATCCTGAATCAGGAGTCGATGTAACTATTAATCCTTTTGCCAGTTCTCTTGTTCCAGGAAATGGAACTGCCAATACTGTAAGCTTTATTCCAGATTCTGGTTATAGAACAACAATTCTAAAATCTTTGTTGTATGTTCTGGCTGCAACTGAACCTGATACTTTTTATTTAGGTGCAATCCGAGAAACAGATAAAACAATTACACCAGAATTAAAAACCTTTAATAGATGTGTTGTTTTCTTTCCATATTTTAAAACTGATAATACCTTTGATTGCAAAGTCTTTATTGAAGGAAGAATGCTTTCGTTAAGTGATTTCTGCCTTAATTATCCTGAAGATTTTGTATATCTTACAAGAATGCGATCATCAGAAAACTTTGTATTGAAGTAATTACTATGAAAAACAGATTAATATTATTTTTTCTTTTAATGACAGTGTCGGTCTTTGCTAAAACACAGCAGCGTGCCAAAGATGAAGAAATTGCCCAAAAAATTATTTCGGCAAAAACTTTTATCGATGAAAATCCTACTTCCACAATTGCTGCTAATAAAGCATTAAATGAACTTTTACCTTTAGAAGATGAGATTACCGCTTCTAAAAACAAATCACAAAAAAATGAAACAATTGTAAACTCTTATCTCTCTTTACTTACACATTGTTATGCAATTCTTGGTGATTGGAGTAATGTTCGTTATTATGCGGCTCAACTAAATGGTATTGATGAAAATGCAATTTATTTTGAAGCATTAAGTTTTATTGAATATGAGCAGTATGGTGAAGCGGAGCAGCTTCTTGGAAATTATTATTACAAGAGTGGCAAAAGCTTTGAAAGTAAAGAATTAAATATTTTATATGCTCAAATTTTGGCAAAACAAAAAAAATATACTGGAGCCCTGGATATTTACGAAAAAATTGGAGTTAATCAGCTGGATTCTGTTCAAAAAATGAATCTTGGAAAAGTTTATTATAATCTTCAAAAATATGATTCTGCAATTAATGTAATTAAGCTTTCTAAAGAAACATATCAGGATTATATGCTTGGAATCTGTTATTTAAATCTTAAGGACTGGAAGGCTGCCTCTAACAGTTTTAATGCATATGTTTCAAAAAATGGCAAAAAAGCTGTATATTCAGAGGTTTCTGAATTTTACAAAGCCTATGCTACTTATAAAATGGGAAATTACAAAGAGGCTTACATCCAATTCAGTGACTTTGCTGATAACACATCAGAAATTGCTCTTGCCCGACAGTCTTATGAGTTAGGTGCAAAATCAGCTGTATTGATTTCAGATTACACAAAAGCCGCAGAATTAGCTGAAAAATTAATTAAAATCAGTTTTAAAGAGGAAGAAATTCATAATGCGGTTTTATTCTGTGCAGAGATTTATACAGAGTGCCAGAATTATTCTATGGCAGAAGTAACATTAAATCCTTATATAAACGAAAAGTCTGATTTTGGATTAACTTGTCTTTTCACACTGGCACAAATTTTTGAAAAAGCAGGTAAGTATTCAAAAGCAGATGATTTATATCTTCAGATACAAGAAAAATTTAGTACAGAAGATTTGGCAGAAGATGCTGCTTATAAAGATGGTGAATTGTTTTATGCTCAGAATGATTATTCTACTGCTGCAAATCGTTTTTCTTCATATATAAAGTCATATCCAAGAGGAAAATATATAGAAGCTGCATATTATTTTTGTGGAGAATGTTATCTCCGCTGCAAAGAATATGATCTTTCAATTATAAATAGCAAAAATATTGTTACAAAATATCCTGCCAGTGTTTATATGTACGGTGCAAATAAAAATTTGTTCCAGGCATATTACGAAAGTGAAGATTATAACAATGCGCTGAAAATTGCTAAAACTTTGGTGAATAACTATAATTCGCAGGCTGTTCAAGATGGAATTCCATATCAGATAAAGATTTTGAATTCTGTTGTGGCAGGGAACAAAAAAGTTATTGCAGAAAAACAGGCAGAAGTGGAAAAGTTAGGTGGCATAGAAACAAAAAATGGAAGACTTGCTGCTTATGAACTTTTTAATTTGTATATTGAAGAATCAGAAGATGATTTTGCCTTGGCTCTTGCAAAAAACCTGCAAAAAAGAGCAAATGAGAAGGATGCAGATGAAGCTTTTGGTTTAGGACAAGTTACAGAATATATTGCAGATTGGGATAAAGAAGAGAATAAACCGGCTTTATATATTAAGGCAGCAGAATATTACAGACTAAGTGGAAAAGATAAGGGAAATGCTCCTGCAGTTTTATATAAGGCAGTTAGTTCTTTCTTAGAATTAAGACAAACTGGAGATGCAAGAGAAACTGCCAATGCTCTGAAAAAGTTGTATCCAGAAAGCAGACAGTCAAGGAATGTGGATGCTTTGTTTTAATAGGATGAAAAAATATGAAAAATAAGCTTTTTATAATAAATATTATGATGATTGCTATAAGCAGTCTTTGTTTTTCTCAATCTGAAAAGATTGAACTTCCAGATGTAACAACAATTATTGAAGGCGGTGTCCAGTCTGTGAAAATTCCAGCACCAGACTTAGAAATAGTTGCACCACTTCCTTTAAAAACAAGTGATATTGTTCCTGTTTTACCAGAAGAAGAAATTGTAGAAGCTTCCCCCATGGAAAAAGAACCAGAAGCTGTTTCTGATACAGTAGTAGAAGGTAAAGTGGGAGGGGGATATCCTCCTTCTTTTGTAGGGCAGTTTGGTGTAAAAAATAATAATAAATCTGAACCATATTCAATAGAATTTATTCATGATTCTGTTGCTGGATTGGCAGGAAAATCTTTAAACGATTGTTACAATTCTGTTAATACAGGAATTGTGTTGTATAAAGCCATGTCTTTTACAAACGGAAATTTAACTTTAAGTGGTAATTATGCCTCAAGTACAAATGGATTTCAGAGTGCAGTAGAAAATTTAAGCGGGTTGAATCAGACATTTATAGATGTTGATATTGATTACAATTTATATATTTCCAATATTTCATATTTAAATATGTCTTTGCTGGGAAATTTTTATAACAGATATTCAGATATTACAAATAAAGATGATAACTCTCAGATTGCTTCCTGGCAGGCAGAATCTAGAACCTTGTCATTTGCACCATTAATAAAATACAGCAGAACATTTTTTAATGATTCTTTGGAATTAGAAATTAAAGGGATTTATAATCTGGATATGGATTTAAAAGGCTCCCTTGTTGATTCAAATACAATATATACCTCTGGAAAAACCTTAAATCGTGGTTTGATAAATACAAATGTAAATTGGAAAAATGATAATGTTTATCTTTCTGCGGATGCAGGTCTTTTGTTTGGAAGTCATCAGAATGAAAATAAAGTTATTGTTCCTTTTGATGCAAAAGCTGTTTTTACAATTCCTTTTAAGGATTATAGTTCTGTAGGAATTACAGTGGAAGGGGGATTAAAGTCCCAGAAAACTGATATTGCCCAATTGGAAAAAAAATACAAATATTCTGCATTTTCTTTTATTCCTGATGAAACAAGTAATTGGTTTGGTTCCTTTGAAGCAAATATGCTGATAGATAATAAGTTTGTTGTAAAGGGAGCTGTTAATTATGCTCAGACAGCTTGCAATAATGGAACCTGGATTCCTGTATACAGCGGAATGCCGGAAAATGGTCTGTATGTTTATGAAATGAAAAATAAAACATCACTAGGTTCCCAGGTTACTGTTGATTTTAAATATAATATGTTTAAAATAACAGGAAAATTTGCATTAAATCTATTTGATCTAGAGCCACTGCAAAATCGATATGAATATTACGGAAAAATTCAGTATGATTCTGAATCAAACTGGAAGGCCTTTATTGAAGCAAAAGGTGCACTTGATGCAGAAGATAAGCTTCCTGTAATTAATACAGAAGTATCTTTAAAATTGCATCCAGAAGTTGATGACTCTGTAGAAATCATGCTTCTTACAAAAGATTTAATTAAATTGTTTTCTGGAGCAGAAAGAAATTATGCCGGTTGTTACATTTGTGACAGTGGCAGCATAACATTGTTATTAAAATTTACATTATAGTTTTTGGCAGGTATTAAAAATGATGGAAACATTAAAGGCAGGTGGAATCTTAATGATTCCAATTATTCTTTGTGGAGTAATTGCAACTTATATTATTATAGAACGTTGTGTTTATTTTTTTAATATTAAAAAACGAGATGCAAAATTAAGAAATACATTAATCAACTCTCTTTCAGTTCATGATTACGAAGAAGTTGTTTCTTCCTGTGTTGAAGCAGGAACTCCAATGGCTATGGTAATTAAAAAAGCAATAGATTGTCGTCATTATGAAGAAAGAGATCTTCGTGATACTGTGGAAGCAGAAATGGATCTTGTTATTCCAAAGTTTGAACATCTTGTAACACCCCTTGGAACAATCGCAAATATTTCAACTTTACTTGGTCTTTTAGGAACTGTAACTGGTAATATTAAAGCTTTTGGTGTTCTTGGTGGTGGGGCTTCAATGGGAGACCCTGCTTTATTGGCTGGTTCTATTGCTGAAGCATTGGTTACAACTGTTGCCGGTTTGTGTGTTTCAATTCCTGCGGTAATTTTTCACAATTACTTTGTTTCTCGAGTGAATAAACGTATTGTAGAAATGGAATCTGTAGTAACATCAGTTGTATTAAGACTTTCTGGACGTGTTAGATAATGAAAATTAAAGCTAGAAGAAACGGTATTCAACCAAATGTTGATATGACCCCAATGATAGATATTGTATTTCAGCTTATTCTCTTCTTTTTAGTTTCTACAACCTTTGCTATTGTACCAAGTATTAAGCTAAATTTGCCTACCAGTCATACTTCGGAAGGTTCTGCTGTTAAAGGTATTACAATTTATGCTCAAGAAGATGAATCTTTATTTTTTAACGATGAACCTGTTTCTTTAGATTCTCTTGGTCTTTATTTGAGTTCTTATGATACAGGGGATGTGGATAAAAAAGAATTTCCTGTGACTTTACAGGCTGATTCAAATGTAACTCACGGAACAATCGTAAAACTGTTGGATATTGCCCGGGAAAATGGATACAGCATTGTTAATTTAAGGACTGCCACAGAAGAATGATACGTCTCCCTGTTTTTGGAAAAGATAGTCTTCCTCATGCTTCAAGCCGTGTAATAAGTTTAGGTGTTACAACTTTATTTTGGTTCATTTTTATTATTTGTGCTATTTATATTGGGCCTAAGAAAAATGATAATGTTAAATATGAAGTTGTTCAGCTGATGCTTAGTCCGGAGGATCATTATGTTCCAAATATAACCCAGGAAATGATAGATAAGGTTGGTGGAAAAGCGGGAAGTGAAGCAGACATGGCAGGAAGTGAAGCAGACATGGAACAAAATGCTCCTGCCCAAGAAAGATTGCCAGCAGTAGAACAGCAGGTGCCGGTTGAAACACCAGTTAGTCAGCCCGTTCAAAAGCAAAAGAATCCAGCTCCTGTAAATACAAATAATGCTCAGAAATCTCCAGCTTCTACAGCAAAACAGCCTGTTCCAGTGCCTGAAAGTTCACCCGTTTCTCAAACTGCAAGTACAACCTCTGCAAAAACATATGACTATGCAAACTCAGTAGATGATATGCTAAAAACTCAGACTGCTAATACAAAACCAAAAGATTACAGTAATGTGGATTGGGATGCAATGTTTGGAGATTCGTCTAATGCACAAACAAGTCAATCTGTTGCAACAACAAAGGTTCAGAGCCAGAATAGTGTTTCAGGTGCTGCCGCAACTACAAGCTCTCCATCTAATCCGACAGCAAGCAGTTCCTCTGGTACAAATTCATCTGGGGCGACAAATAATACAGCATCTAGTTCTACTCTAAATTCTTTGAGTCAAATGGCAAATAGTAATGCAGCGGCAGGTACAAATTCATCAAACAGTAGTACTGCAAATGCTTCAAGCTCATCATCACAAAAAACTGCTACAGGTGGACCTTTTGAATTTAATGATGGTGCTTCCAGAAGTTTAAAATCTGAATTAAAAATTACATTTTCTTCAGAAGCATCAAAAGCCATAACAGAAAATCGTGATTTAGTAATATCGTTTTACATAAATGAAGCAGGAAACGTCTATAATATATCATTTAAAAACAGTGCTGGAATTGCTCCAATTGTTTTATCGGAAATAAAAACTCAAATAAATAAATGGATTTTTGATTCAGCACCAAATACTTCCATTGCAACTTTTAGATTAAAAATAAATCTTCAATAAATAATCCTCAAAATTACAATAAGAAACACTAGTATACTAGCATTTTTATTATTTACAAAACAAAGTCTCGGTGTTATACTTTTCTTATACATTAATGCGAAAATAGTTAATAATAAGTTAGAGGTTATTATATTATGGAAATGACATTGAGATGGTATGGAACAGGTTTTGATTCCGTTACTCTTCAGCAGATTCGTCAGGTACCAGGTGTACATGGCGTTATTACAACTTTATACGATTCAGTTCCTGGTGAAGCATGGGAATTGAGTGCAATTCAGAAAATCAAAAAAGAGGTTCAGGATTCTGGACTTAAAATTGCAGGTATTGAAAGTGTAAATATTCACGATGATATTAAAATTGGTGGCGGTGACCGGGATAAATATATTGAAAATTATATTAAAACTTTGGAACGACTTGGGCAGGAAGACATTCACATGGTTTGTTATAACTTTATGCCTGTTTTTGACTGGACTCGTTCTGAACTTGCCCGTGTTTGTGAGGATGGTTCTACAGTTTTAGCTTATAATTCAACAAAAATTGATGGTGTAAAACCAGAAGAAATGTTTGCCAGTATCGATAAGGATTCCAACGGTTTTGTTCTTCCAGGTTGGGAACCAGAACGTATGGCTCGCGTAAAAGAACTTTTTGAAATGTATAAAGAAGTGACATCAGAAAAACTCTTTGATAACCTGGTTTACTTCTTAAAGGCAATTATGCCTGTTTGTGATAAATACAATATTGATATGGCAATTCACCCGGATGATCCTGCATGGCCAGTATTTGGTCTTCCACGCATTATTACATGCCAGGAAAATGTTGTAAAAATGCTTAAAACTGTTGATAACGTACATAATGGTATTACATTCTGTACAGGTTCATATGGTACAAACCGCAAAAACGACCTTTGTGAATTTATTAAAGCATGTACAGGTCGCATCCACTTCGCTCATGTTCGTAACCTAAAATTCAACACTGCAATTGATGAACCAATTCAAGATTTCCAGGAATCAGCCCATCTTTCTTCAACAGGTTCTTTTGATATGTTCAAGATTGTAAAAACTTTATACGAAACAGGTTTTGATGGAATTATCCGTCCAGACCACGGCCGCATGATTTGGGGCGAAAAAGCTATGCCAGGTTACGGTTTGTACGACCGGGCTTTAGGTGCATGTTACTTACAGGGACTTTGGGAAGCTTGTGAAAAATCTTTTGACCGAAGTGGTGTAAAAATCTATAGATAGATTTTTACAATTAAGAATTATGAATTAAGAATTAAGAATTGGAGCAATGATTGGAAAAAGATAATGTTATTGTTGATAAGAGTAAGGCTTTTGCTTTAAGAATTATAAAGATGTATAAATATCTTTGTGATGAAAAGAAAGAGTTTGTGCTTTCTAAACAGGTTTTGAGAAGTGGCACAAGTATTGGTGCTAATATTCGTGAAGGTGTTAGGGGACAATCTAAACCTGACTTTTATGCAAAATTACATATATCCTTGAAAGAAGCAGAAGAAACTCATTACTGGTTAGAGTTACTTTATGAAAGCGACTATTTACCAGAAAAAGAATATAAAACTATTTATTCAGATTGTGAAGAATTAATAAAACTTTTGGTCAGTATAGTAAAGACTCAAAAGAAATAATTCTTAATTCTGCATTCTTAATTCTGAATTTTTTTTACGGAGTATAAAATGAAATTAACAAAAGAAGGAATTAAATCCTCTGAATGGGCTGAAAAGGGCTATTCTCTTCCTAAATTTGATTTTGATAAAGTTCAGAAGGCAACTAAAGAAGCACCTTTCTGGATTCATTTTGGTGCTGGTAACATTTTCCGTGCTTTCCAGGCTAACGTTGTTCAGGAGCTTTTGAATAAAGGTGTGCTTGACCGTGGTCTTGTTGTAGCTGAAGGTTATGACTACGAAATCATTGAAAAAATGTATAAGCCTCACGATAATATTGGTGCACTTGTTACTTTAAAAGCTTCTGGTTCTGTAGAAAAAACTGTAGTTGCTTCAATTATGGAAAGTTTGACTGCCGACAGCGAAAATGAAGCTGACTGGGCACGTTTGTGCGAAATCTTCCGTAATCCAAGCTTGCAGATGGTTACTTTCACAATTACAGAAAAGGGTTATCTTCTCAAAAATGCTGCCGGTGTTATGATGCCTGGTGTGGAAGAGGATTTTGCAAATGGTCCTGTTCTTCCTAAATCTTATATTGGTAAAGTAGTTACTTTGCTTCATGAACGCTTTGTAAACGGAGAACTCCCACTGGCAGTTGTAAGTATGGATAACTGTTCACACAACGGCGACAAAATCGCAGCTGCTGTTCGTGAATTTGCCGAAGAATGGGAAAACCGTGGCG
>SAMEA3663082__coassemble_99_pt1 | contig 28079 bp, 30 predicted proteins | sample SAMEA3663082__metabat2_low_PE_016 | metagenome-assembled genome bin SAMEA3663082 (sample SAMEA3663082) | pig gut metagenome | biome: pig gut; feature: pig-associated habitat; material: faeces | place: France | collected 2012 | reverse complement strand
CAAAATAGCTTAACGGAGGCGGTCGCTCATTTGCTTTGCGTCCCCGTTCGTTTAACTATACACGCCTATGCCCTTTTTGTCAATTTTTCATTTTTTTGAATAAATCGCAAGTATCAAGAATATAAAAAAAAATCCAGTCAAGCTTGTCTTGGCTGGATTTTTATACAACATATATTTGCAGTTTTGCGTAAAAGTAGCTTATTAATATGCTATAATTTCAGAAATAATTATATATTGACTAGCTGCAGTGAATCCATAAGTATCATTAAAAGCACAGAAATAGTAAGTACTGCCTGGCTTTAAATCCATTAATGTAATTGAAGATTTACCTTATTATTTTTGCTTTAGGCATGGCATGGGTACCGATTCACCTTCACGCAGGGAAGTAACTTCGATAATATAATTTTTTCGAGGTTTCTGAACTATGTTCTAGAATTTATACATTGCACCAAGTGTAGCAAAAATACAAGGTACAAGTTGTTTATCAGTGATTTTTTCATTTTCAAATGATAAAGATGGAGTTCCAATTAATCCTAATTCCATGTTAAACAAAACTCCTTTTTCTTTTTTTGAACTTCCTGGTTGCCATCCGATTCTTACATCATAAGGAATAAACATAGGCTCCGTTGCAAATCCCAATCCTAATCCATAATACGCATAAAAATCTTTGAACCAAAAAGAAACATTAGGTATTAAACTTGAACCAGCAGTCTCAAATCTTGCAGAATCATTGCCTGATGATACCATAAGTCCCCATCCAGAACATAAGTTTAAATTTAAACCTGCATCTATATGAATAGATTCTGTTATTGGAAATTCATACCTATTGTGAATCTCAAGACCAAAAGTTGGAAATCCTAAGCGTAGAAGTCCACCTGCACTTAAATTCTCATACCACTTGTTAGAACTTTCCTTTGCAAATAATGCACAAGAAATCATTCCCAATACCACAAATACAGATAAGATTTTTTTCATAAAAATACCTCTTAAATAATTAATTTATTTTTATACTAATGTCATTTTTTTATTTTGTAGTCAGACTAAATTAATCAAAAATTGATGAATTTTTTCAGCTAGTTTATATGTTTAAAAGCATAAAAATATGAAAAAAAAATTGATCATGTGGTAGAATCAATGAGGTAGAAAAGTCACAGGTCTTGGATTTTACTAACGCAGAATCTTTGTGGAAGAGGGGATTAAGAGCAGGAAAATCGTTAGATTTTCCGAATCCGTGTGATAAAGAAAAGAAAAGTCACACGGATTGGATTTTGCTAACGCAAAATCTTTGGGGAAGAGGAAAGTCGATGTTGAAGTTTGAAGAAGAAACAAAAAGGATTTTAAATGCTTGTTTAGAAGTTCATAATGAATTAGGATGTGGTTTTCTTGAGCCTGTATATCAAGAAGCGTTAGAAAGAGAATTTCGGATAGAAAAAATTCCTTTTGAACGTGAAAAACTTTTACCTATACTATATAAAGGGCAGAAATTGGAAAAAAATTATTTTGCTGATTTTATTTGTTTTAATGAAATTATATTGGAAATAAAAGCTGTTTCAACAATTGCAAAAGCACATAAAGCACAAGTAATTAATTACTTAAAAGCGGCAAATAAACAAATTGGATTATTAGTTAATTTTGGCTGTAATTCATTAAAATGGGAAAGAATATCCCATTTTGAGGAATAGGAAAATCGTTAGATTTTCCGAATCCGTGTGATAAAGAAAAGAAAAGTCACAGGTCTTGGATTTTGCTAACACAAGCAGAATAGTGATCCGTCCGCCTAACTATAAGAACCAGCATCACTTTTACATTGGAATCGACCTTCACCCAGAACCACTCCATAATTTGTATAAATCACTAATGCAGGAATATTTGGGATAAATTATATGCAAAAACTTAAATTTTTATGCTATAATAAACCCGAGGTAAGAATATGCCTGAACTATAACGATTTGATTGAATTGTTATTTATATGATGATAATTGAAATAAAACATCAGAATAAGCACTTTAATAAGATTCATTCATAGGAGTAAAAAAAGTGAAAATTGCTTTAGTTGGATACGGAAAAATGGGGCACATGATTGAGCTGTGTGCCAAAAGAGATGGACACGAAGTTGTTGCAACAATAGATACTTTTGCTCCAGATGCCTCTGTAAAAGTTTCAGAAGGAGATGCAGAGGCTGTTGCTCGTGCTGTAAAATCAAGTGGAGCAGAAGGTGTTATTGAATTTACACATCCATCTAGTGTAATAGCAAATGTAAAGGCACTTTTGCCTTTAGGATTGCCCTTGGTTGTTGGTACAACTGGTTGGAATGATAAACACGCAGAAATTGCAGAATTTGCGAAAAATGTTGGTGGAACTTTAATGACTGCTGGTAATTTTTCAATTGGTGTAAATATGTTTTACAGAATTGTTGAAGAAGCTGCAAAAATTATGGCTGATTTTAATGAATATGATGTTGCAACTTGGGAGGCTCATCATAATCAGAAAGCAGATAGTCCTTCAGGAACTGCATTGGAGATTGCCCGTCATGTTATGAAAGGATATCCATCTAAAACTGAAATTGTAACAGATGCCTTCCATGAACGTCCAAAGGCAAATCAACTTCATGTAAGTTCTACACGTTGCGGTAATATTCCAGGAACACATAAAGTATTCTTTGATGGAACTGCAGATACAATTGAATTAACACACACAGCAAGAAGCCGAGAAGGATTTGCTGTTGGTGCTGTAAAATCTCTTGATAAATTGAATAAGGCTCTTAAAACCGGAAAACTAACAAAGGGTGGTTTATACGGTTGGGACGACTTATTTAATTAGCTTTTTGTTTAATCAACATTAATTACTAATCATTAGTAAGCCAGTAAGGGTTATTAGAATTTCCGAAGAAGTCATTAAAAGTGTTCGAATGAGTTTTTCGATTTTTCTATTAATTTCTACTGGCTTTGTTGTTTGTACTGAAAACAGGAAAAATTCCAGCAACATAAATAGAGAGCCAATAAAAAGGGTATATCCATATGCTCTGTGTACGTTTGAAATAGTAAGAAGTCCACAATAATTTAAAAATCCCAATCCTGCAAACTGAAATAGACGAAGCAGATAGGTAGTTAATTTTTGTTTTCCAATATAAATAAATAAACTTAGTATTAGAGCAAGTAAAATTGTACCTTCTATAATAAATGATGTAGTAGTGAAGTTAAAAACATAATATGTAGTTTTGTAAAGTCTAATCCAAACTAAAAAGCTGCAAATATACAACAGTTCTCCTGCAATATTGGTTCCTTTTGTGAAATTAAAATAAATGAAGAATTCACTTAATGAAATAAATGTAATTGCTAAGATTGAAAGAAGTCTTAATCTGTATGAATCTGGTAAATAAGAGTTCAGAGCCAGAATAATTGGAATACATGTTAATGGAATAAAAAAAAGGGATGTAATGCCTGAAATTATTTTCCAGTTTTTTATGAATGATAAAATGTAAAGTATAATACAAATTGCTAAAATGCTAAGTAAAATTATAGAGGTAATATTCATAATCTCATCCCATGTTATAAAAAAAGTCTTATTTACTATATCACAAATTTGCAAAAATAATAAAAAAAAATAAGAAATTACTTAAAAAATAATATTATTATTGACAATATATTATACATTATATAATATCAAGATATAAATAATATTATAAATCAAAGGAGGCAATTAATGGTTTTTAATACGGGCTCTGCTTTATTGGATGCTGTGGTTCTTTCTATTGTTTCAAAAGAAGGTACTTATGGCTACAAAATCACACAGGATGTCCGAACTATTATGGATGTATCAGAAAGTACTTTGTATCCAGTTTTGAGGCGACTTCAAAAAGATGGGTATTTGGAAACATATGATATGGAATTTCAGGGAAGAAACAGGCGATATTATAAAATCACAAATGATGGTGTAATATTACTGGATAAATATCGATCAGAATGGATTAATTATAAAAAAAGTGTTGATCAGATTTTATTGGGACAATAAGGAGAAGGTAGTATGACAAGGGAAGAATATTTTGTTGCATTAAAGAATAATATTCAATCTTTATCACTAGACGAACAGAATGAAGCTTTGCAATATTATTCAGATTATTTTGATGATGCCGGTGATGATGAAAAAACTATGGAAGAATTAGGATCACCAGAAGAAGTGGCTGCTATCATCAGAGAAAAGTTTTCTAATGCTTTGGTAAAACAAGGAAAAACTTCAGAAGAATCTGAAACTGAAAATGGTGATTTTTCAAGCTGGGATGATGGCTTATTTTACAGCTTTAATCCTGCTGATGTAAAAAATCTGGATTTTGGTTTCGGGGCAGCAGAAGTTGTTTTTATAAGGGGTAAAAATTATTCTGTAGAAACCCGTGGTGTTGAAGTTGACGGAATGAAGTGTTGTATTGATAATAATGGAACTTTAATAGTTAAAAACACTAAGAAACTTGCCCATCTTAAATTTTGGAATCATGAAAGAAGTTCAAGAGTAGTGCCAAGAATTTTAGTTTCAATTCCGGAAAATGCATCTGTAAATTTTATGAAACTTACTTTAGGAGCCGGAAAGATTACTGCAAAAAATATTTCTGTTAAATATAAAACAGGAATTATTGATTTAGGTGCAGGAAATCTTATTCTTAAAAATATTTGTGGTGAAAAAACTGCTATCCGTTGTGGAATGGGAAATCTTGAAATTGAAGGTTTGCTTACGGGCCGAACTGACATAGATTGTGGAATGGGAGCTGTAAAATTGAATTTGAATCAAAATAGTCAAAGCTGCTCTTATGATGCAAAAATTGGCCTTGGAAGTTTCAGATTTAATGATTTCAAAAAAGGCGGTGTGGGAAACTGCGTTTCAGAAAAGAGAGAAAATCATTTTTCAGTGAATGTTGGAATGGGTGATGTTTCAATTTTTACAAAATAAAGAAAAGTAGAAATCAGTTATTTAAGGGAGATTAAATAGAATGAAAAAATTACAGAAATCTAATAGCAAAGTTATTTGTGGTGTATGTGGTGGATTAGCAGAATATTTTAATATTGACGCCACAATTGTTCGTTTAATTTTTATTGTTGCTGTTGTATTAGGATTTGGAACAGGTATCTTACTTTATATTCTTGCAGCACTTATAATTCCTTCTCCAGATTTGTCAGATTATGAAATTAATAATATGAAAAGCGCAAATATGGATAATGAAAACACATCCAGCACAAGTAAAGATGAAAAAACATCTGCTGCTAATGGAAAAATGCATTCAGACAAGGATTTTAATAATTACTTTAATTAAGTAAAAAAAATGGTTAAAATTACTTAAAAATTATAAGTTGAAACAATAAAAATTTTATTTAAAAATATTGAGAAATAGGGAATTTTCTAAAATTCCCTATTCCATTTTTATAAACCTGTGGTAAAATATATCATTATGGTAAAATTCAAATTAAACAAGACCTTGCGAAATACATTGATTACCGTTGGGGTAATTGTTCTTCTTTTCGTAATTAGTAGCCTTTTACCTGATCAGGGCTATGCAGATAAGTATGAAGGCGTAGATCTTACTGCAACTGGTACATCAGCTGTTGTAAAAAATTATGCAACATACTTAAGAGCACATTCTGATGCAAAGAATGTTTTTGCAGAAGTTTCTCTGAACATTACAGATTATGATGTTGATTCAGCAATTGGTGTTCATTTAGAAAGCAATTATTCAGGTAAAAATGTTGTGATTACAGAAGATCGTTCTTTTGTAAAATGGAATATTGATGTTCCTGAATCTGGATTCTACAACATTGCTGTAGAATATATTGCAATTCCTTCTCGTAACGTAAGTATGGAAAGAATTCTCTATATTAATGGGGAAATTCCATTTGAAGGCTCAGACGCTCTTACTTTTCAGCGCTTGTGGAAAGATGGTTCTGAAATTAAGTATGATAACCGTGGAAATGCTATTCGACCTACACAAAAAGAATTCTTCGATTACCAGACAGTTTTGTTAAAGAGCGATTCTGGTTATGAAGTAGATCCATATCGTTACTATTTTGAAAAAGGAATAAATACAATTGCTTTGGAATCTACTAATGAGCCAATGGCAATTAGTGGCATAACTCTTGTTCCTGTAAAGAATTATGATACATATGAGTCTTATCTTGCAAAACAGAATTCAAAACCTGCTGATGAGACAAAGAATATTTTCTTTAAAGTTCAGGGCGAAAATGCGGTTTCTCGTTCAGATCCTTCATTATTTGCTCGTTATGATCGTTCTTCTGCAACATCTGAACCATATAGTGTTAAAAATACTGTATTAAATTATATTGGTGGTGATTCATGGAAAGATCCTGGACAGTGGATTGAATGGGATTTTGAAATTCCAGAAGACGGATGGTATACAATTTCTGTAAAAGGACGTCAAATGTATCAACGAGGTTATGTTGCATGTCGTTCTGTTTATATTGATGGTGAAATTCCTTTTGAATCATTAAAAAATGTTGGTTTTTCTTACAGTTCAGATTGGAATCTTGTAACATTATCAGATGATGATAATAAACCTCTTGATTTCTATTTTAAAAAAGGAACCCATAAGATTCGTTTGGAAGTTACTCTTGGTGAAATTGGTAATTTAATCAGCGAAATTCAGGATTCGATTTTCAGATTAAATCAAGTTTATCGTACAATTCTTGTTCTTACAGGAACAATGCCAGATCAATATCGTGATTATGAAATTGAAAAGGTTTATCCTGATGAAGTTGAATTAATGAATCTGGAGAGCAAAAGACTTTTCCATTATGTTGACAAGTTTGTTCAGATTACAGGACAGAAATCAAATCAGATTTCACCTGCTGAAACTCTTGCAATTCAATTGGAAAAATTCTATGCACGACCAGAAAAAATTACCCAGTCTTTTGTAAACTTCAAGGATAATATTACCTCTTTGGGTGCGTCTTTACTTACAATGACAGAAAGTAAACTTGATGTTGATTATATTGCATTCCAAAGTTCAAATAGAAAAATTAAAAAAGCAAACAGTAATTTCTTTAAGAATGCAAAGCATGAAATTGTATCCTTTGTAACATCATTCTTTGTTGATTCTTCTAGTCTTGGTAATGTTTATGGTGAAAATGATGAGCATACAATTCAAGTTTGGGTTGTTGTTGGTCGTGACCAGGCTCAGATTCTTAAAAATATGATTGATGATACATTTACTCCAAAAACAGGAATTAATGTAAATGTTAAAGTTATTGTTGTAGATGCATTGCTTAATGCTGTTTTGGCTGGTAATGGTCCGGATATTGTTATTTCAACTTATTCAAGTCATCCTGTAGATTATGCATTGCGTAATGCCAATGTAAATCTAAAACGTTTCCCAGATTGTGATGAAGTACTTAAACAGTTCAAGGAAAGTGCCTATGAGTCATATAAATACAATGGCGGATTATATGCTTTGCCTGAAACTGAAACATTCAATCTATTATTCTATAGGAAAGATATTCTTGAACAACTTGGTGTGGAAGTTCCTAGAACATGGAAAGAATTAATTGAAATTCTTCCAACATTGCAGGGAAATAATCTTTCTGTTGGTGTTCCATATCCAAATATTGTTACTCCTGATATGTCTACATTGTATTCAATGATTTATCAGCGTGGTGGAACAATTTATAACGAAAAAGGAACTCGTTCTATTATTGATAGTGAAGCTGGTGTTACTTCATTTAAGACATATACAGGCTTATTCAATGATTATGGATTCCCAACAATTTATGATTTTGCTAGCCGTTTCCGTACTGGAGAAATGCCAATCGGTGTTGCAAACTATGCAACATTTAATACACTTACAGTTTCTGCTCCTGAAATCCGTGGTCTTTGGGATTTTACTTATATCTTGGGAACTGAAAAAGAAGATGGAACAATTGATCGTTCAAATATTGCAGGTACAACATGTACAATGATGATTAAGAAAGGAACAGATTTGGATGATCTTGGTCTTTCAAATGCACAGGAACTTGCAAATATTGTTTTCAATGGTGGAAAATTGCCAGAAACTATGGATGGTGTTGATTCTAGAACTTGGGCTCAGGTTGTGAAAAATGAAACACGTATTCAAGATTCATGGACATTCTTAAAATGGTGGGTATCGACAGAAACACAGGTACGTTTTGGCCGTGAACTGGAAGCAGTCCTTGGTTCATCAGCTCGTTATGCAACTGCAAATGTAGAAGCCTTAAAACAGTTAGCATGGAAATCTGCACAATTGGAGATTCTTGTTAATTCTTTGGATGAAACAGTTGGTGTTCCTGAAGTTCCTGGAAGTTATTACACTCCAAGACATGTTGTAAATGCTGCTCGTAAAGTTGTTAATGATAAAACAGACGCAAGAGAAACTCTGATTGATTACACAAGACTTATTAATGAAGAAATTGTTCGTAAACGACAAGAGTTTAATCTTCCTGAAGAGTAGGGGTAAATATTATGAGCGAAAAATTAGCTAAATATTTTAATAAAAGAAAAATGCTTGTAAATGATACAATTCATAGGGCAAAAGTTATGAAGGTTTGTTACTTCTTCCTATTGCCATATGCGGTATTGTTTTTCACATTCAGCGTTTTACCAGTAATCACATCTATGTATTACAGTTTTACAAACTTTAATATTTTGGAAAAACCAGAATTTATTGGTGCCAGAAACTACATCAACTTGTTTTTGCAGGATGATGTTTTCCAGATTGCTGTAAAAAATACATTTATGGTTGCAATTGTAATTGGTCCAGTTGGATATATTCTTTCATTTATAATTGCATGGCTTATTAACGAACTTCCAAAATGGATTAGAACACTTGTTGTATTCTTCTTCTATGCTCCTTCAATTGCGGGTACATCATATATGATTTTTAAACAAATTTTTAATGATGATGCTCATGGTTGGGCGAATGCTGTGTTGATTCATCTTGGTATTAATACACAACCAATTTTGTTCTTAACCGATCCTCATTATGTAATGAAAGTTATTATTCCTGTTTGTTTATGGACTTCTATGGGTGCAGGATTCCTCTCTTTCGTAGCTGGTCTTAAGGGAATTGATAAATCCCAGTATGAAGCTGGATATATTGATGGTGTTCAGAACAGATGGCAGGAGTTGTGGTATATAACTCTTCCAAATATGAAACCGATGTTGTTGTTTGGAGCTGTTATGTCTATTACAAGTGCATTTACAGTATGTGATATTCCAAGAAACTTAGCAGGATATCCTTCAACAGATTATTGTGCACGTACAATTGTAACTCATCTTCTTGACTATGGTTATACACGTTTTGAAATGGGTTATGCTTCGGCAATTGCTGTTGTTTTGTTCCTAACAATGATTATTTGTAATAAGTTTATTCAATCGCTCCTTAACAGAGTTGGACACTAGGATAGGAGGGTATTAGAATGAAGAAAAATAATTTAAATGAACCTGTAATTCATCACTACAAATTTAGAAGAAAGCCAAATCGTTCTGTTGGTGGTGATATCGGTATTTATTTCTTTTTGGCAATCTTGTCTGCTATGATGGTTTTCCCATTAATCTTTATTATTGGAAACTCATTAAAGCCTTTGGATGAAGCATTAAAAATGCCTCCTGATATTTTGCCAAGAAACCCTACTTTAGACAATTTTTCTGACTTAATGGTAACAATGAGTCAGCAGTGGGTTCCTTTTACTCGTTATTTGTGGAATACATTATTTATTACAATTGTTGGTACTGTTGGGCATGTAATCATTGCATCAATGGCTGCTTATGTAATTGCTAAATATAATTTTCCTGGATCAAAAGAATTCTTTAAAGTTGCGGTTGTTGCGTTGATGTTTACACCTGCAGTTACTGGTGTTCCAAACTATATTATCATGTGTAAACTCCATATGGTAGATACTTATTGGTCATTAATTCTTCCTGCTATTGGTGGTTCTATGGGTCTGTTCCTTATGAAGCAGTTTATGGAAGGCTTCCCAATGAGTTTGATTGAAGCTGCAAAAATCGATGGTGCTCATGAATTCAGTATTTTCTGGAATCTTGTAATGCCAAATGTAAGACCAGCATGGCTTACAATTTCAATTTTCTCAATCAATGGTTTGTGGAATAACCCTCAGACACAATACATTTATACAGAAAGTAAAAAGATGCTTGCATATGCACTTAGCCAGATTCAGGCCGGTGGTATTGCTCGTACTGGTCAGGCAAATGCGGTAATGGTTGTAACAATGTCTGTTCCAATCATCTTCTTTATTTTCTCTCAGAGCCAGATTATTGAAACAATGGCAACTTCTGGACTTAAGGATTAAAGGTGGTAAGTATGAAAAAGATATTAATAGCATTTACTTGTATTTTCACACTTTGCACCAGTCTTTTTGCAAAGAATGATACTTACATTTATGACTTTTGGTCTGAATATGAAAAGTCAGCAGATGCATATCGTGTTGTAGATGTAAAATATGCTTCAGATTTAGGACTTGATATTGACTTTAAGGCAGCTTCAAGTTTGTATTGTCTGGAAAATTCTGTTTTCGTTTGTGATTCAGGTAATAATCGTATTATCGAATTAAAGTACAACGACAACAAAACTTTGGAAGTTGTAAGAATAATTGACCATTTTAATTCTAATGGTCAGGTTGATGAACAGTTTAATGGACCAAGTGATATTTTCATTAATACTGACAGAACAATTTTTATTGCTGACACTAACAATGGTCGTGTAGTAAAACTTGATAATGACTTAAATTATATTTTTTCTTTAGTTGAACCTGATGATCCAACTTATGAAAAAGGTAAAAACTTTCTTCCAACCAAAGTAATTGCAGATTCAAAAGGACGTGCTTATGTTCTTGCAAAAAATGTAAACAAAGGTTTCATAAAATATGAATATGATGGAACTTTCTCTGGATTCTATGGAGCTTCTGAAGTAGTTTACAATGCATTAGATATGCTTTGGAAGAAGTTAGCAACACGTGCACAACGTGAACAGATGGAAAACTTTGTTCCTACAGAATATTCAAATTGTTATTTGGACAGAGAAGGGTTTGTTTATGCAACAACAAAATCTTTTGAAGAATGGGATTTACTTTCAGACAAAGCTAAACCAATTCGCCGATTAAATGCATTAGGATCTGATATTCTTATTAAGAATGGTGAATATCTTCCTGTTGGAGATTTGCAGTGGGGAAATGCTGGAGGTATAAAAGATCCTTCGAAATTTGTTGATATTACAGTTTTGGAAAATGATGTATATCTTGCTCTTGACGAAACTCATGGTCGTGTTTTTGCTTACAACAATCAGGGGGAGTTATTATTTGTTTTCGGTGGTCGTGGTAATATTGACGGATACTTTAGACAACCAGTTTCTATTGAACATATTGGAAAAGATCTTTTTGTTTTGGATACAGTAAATGGATCTATTACAATCTTTACTCCAACAAAATTTGGTAGCTTAATTTATGGTGCAACAGAAGATTTTGCCGTTGGTGATTACAATGCTTCTGCAGATAAATGGCAGCAGGTTCTTGATATTAATAGTAACTATGATTTAGCTTTTATTGGTCTTGGAAAAGCAGCATTGCGACAGGAAAAATATAAAGAAGCAATGAACTATTTTGAGGTTAAAAAAAGTCACAGAAACTATTCAAAAGCCTTTAAATACTACCGTAAGGAATGGATTGAAAAAAATATTGGAATTATTTGTATAATTCTTGTTGTTTTGATTGTAATTCCATTCATCGTTAAGCAAATTAAAAGATTTCTTAAGGAGCTTAATTCACTATGAGTTATATAGCAAAGAAATTTCATACATTAATTGAAAAAGAAACTTATATTCGCTTTTTTAGTACATTAAAATATGCTCTATATATTATCAGTCATCCAGCTGATGGTATGTGGGATGTTATTCACGCAAAAAGAGGTTCCTATGCTGCAGCAAACTTCATAGTAATTTTGACTTTGCTTACACATATTTGGAAACTTCAGTTTACTAGTTTCCTTGTATTGGATGTATATTGGGAAAAAGTAAATATACTTCAGGAAATTGCATCTATTCTTTTACCTTTGGTGATTTTCTGTATATGTAACTGGGCTTGTACAACCTTGTTCGATGGAAAAGGACATTTAGGTGATATTTATATGGGTACTGCATATGCATTGACACCATATGTTTTGATTCAAATTCCTATTATTATTATCAGTAATTACGTAACAATTGAAGAGCTGGCATTCTATTCTGTATTCTCAGCAATTTCCATGATCTGGTGTATGGTACTTATCTTTATGGCTATGATGATGATTAACCAATACAGCTTTGGAAAAACATTGCTCTTTACAATTATTACACTGTTTGCAATGCTGGTATTTATTTTTATTATGCTTCTCTTCTTTAGTATGATTTCTCAGGCAATTGCCTTCTTCATTTCTTTAGGCCGAGAAGTAATCTTTAGATTAAATTGATGGAGTTATAAAATATGGAAAAGAAAGAAAAAACACCTAAAGCTCCAAAAGCACCTAAAACACCAAAGGCAAAAAAATCAAAAATGCCAGAAGGTTATATTGGTCGTCCAAAACCAATGAAAACAAAAAAAATCCAGTTTCATAAACCAACTGTTGGTAACTGGATTGAAATTGGTGTTTTACTTGCTGTTGTAATTTTTGTTACAGTTATTGTTTTTAAGCTTATTAATGTTAGTAAGATTGTTTATCCAGAGTTTGACTTTTACGAAATGGATGAAAAAAGTCTTACAAAAGAATATGTTCTTGAAAATAATGATTTAAAATTTGAATTAGATCCTGCTACAACACAGTTTACTTTGTTGAACAAGAAATCTGGAAAGATTTGGTATTCAAATCCTCAGAATTCTGATGCAGATTCACGGGCACTTCCAAAAGAGAAGTATAATTTGAAATCTACATTCCTTGTAAAATATTCTACAATTAATGGTACAGATGATACTTATGATACATATTCAAAAAGCATTATGCGTAATTTCTATTCCATTGAAAAGAAAGGAAATGAAATTCAAGTACATTACACAATTGGTGATATTGAACGTGAATACCTTATGCCATTGGCAATTTATGCAGATGAACTTGAAGAACTTGAAGAAGGTTTGACAAAGAGTCAAAAAAATACAATTGCTCGTGCTTATCATAAATATACCTATGACGGTTTTAAAACTGATGATGAACGTGATGCAATGGTAGAAAAGTATCCAAGACTTGAAGAAGTTGATGTTTATATTATTTTTGAAAATCTCCAAACTTTCTTGAAAGAACAGGTTGAAAAAATGTTCAATCAGATTGGTTATACAATGGAAGATTATCTTCGCCATAAAGAATTGTATAAAGAATCAAATGTTAAAGATGTTCCTGCTTTCAATTTAACTGCAATTTATAGATTGGATGGTGATAACTTATCCGTAGAAGTTCCTTTTGATGAAATATCATATAGACCATCATATCCTATTATTCAAGTTTCTGTTCTTCCATATTTTGGCGCTGGAAGCAATACTGATGATGGATTTATGTTTGTTCCAGAAGGTGGTGGAAACATCATTAACTTCAATAATGGAAAAATTAAACAGAATGATTACTATGCTGATATGTACGGTTGGGATTATGGAACTTTAAGAAAGTATGTAAATACAGAAACTTATACAGCATTTCCTGTATTTGGTGTTTCAGATAATAAAGATAGTTTTATTTGTGTTATGGAAGAAGGTGCCCCATATGCAGGTATAACAGCCTATATTTCAGGAAAAATTAATGATTATAACTGTATACGTGGAGATTATAAAATGCTTCACCGTGAACAGTACGAAGTTTCTTCAAGAAATGTAAGTGCTCAGTATTCATATGAACCATATTTGCCAGCTGGTGAAAAGATTAAACAGGTTTATAAGTTCTGTGAAACAGGTTCTTATGTGGATATGGCCATTGCTTATAGAGAATACTTGTTTAAGAATGAAAAGAAAACTTCTAATTCAGATGTTCCTTTAGCTGTAGGTATTATTGGTGCAGTTGATAAAGTTCAACAGGTTGCTGGTTTACCAAAGACATTACCATATGAACTTACAAGTTATGAAGATGCTGCAAACATCATTAACGAAATTGAATCTGCTGGAATTAAAAATGTAAATTACAGATTGGTTGGTTTTATAAATGAAGGTGTTCATCAGACATATCTTAGCAGTGTAAAATTTATTTCAGAACTTGGTGGAAAATCTGGCTTTAAGAAAATGCTTGACGCTGTAAAAAATACATCTGCAAAACTTTATCTTGATGCTACAGTTCAGACAGCTTACCGATCAACTTTATTCGGTGAGGGCTTTAATAGATTTACAACTCCGGCAAGATTTGTATCTGATGATGTATGTAAAATCTATCAATATTCTCCAATCTGGTATGGTCGTTTGGATGATCTTGATACTTATTATCTTGTAAAACCTGAATTGGCAGCAGAAAATACTGATAAGTTTATAAAAGAAACATTAAAATATAATATTGGTGTATCATTTGCTGATAATGGTTATATTCTTTCTGGAAATTATGATGCAGATAACTTAGTTTCTCGTGCTGCTTCTGAAAATTTGCAAATAGAAAGGTTTAAAACTATTAAAGAAAATAACACAGGGCTTATGATTCGTGGTGGAAATGATTATGCAATAAAATATGCAGATTTTATTACTGATGTAAATCTTAAAGGTAATAGTTATGCTATTTTTGATTATTCAGTTCCTTTCTATCAGATTGCATTGCATGGTTATAGAAATTATTCTGCAGAAGCACTTAATATTAATTCAGAATTAGAAGATATCATTCTTCAATCTGCAGAAACAGCTTCTGGTTTATATTTTGAATTTATGCAGGCTGATGAAACTAAACTTCAGGAAACTAATTATACAAAATATTATGCAGCAAACTTTAATACTCAAAAATCTAAGTTTGTAGAGCTTTATAATGATTACAACAGTAAACTTGGAAAACTTAGTAACAGTTTGATTGTGGACTATGAGTATATGACAAATAAAGTTACAAGAACTGAGTTTGATAATGGTTATGAAATATATGTAAATCATGGCTATGAAGATTACGTAACTGCTTCTGGAATGAAAGTTTCTTCTAGAGATTATGTTGTTGTAAAGAAGGGGGAATAATATGGGTAGAAAAAAGCCTGTTGGACTGGAAAAGTCTAGAGCCGTTTATGGATATTTATTCATATTACCATTTATTTTAGGTTTTGTATTTTTTATGATTAAACCATTATGGCAATCATTCATGATGAGTTTGTCAGATGTACAGATTTCAAATTCTGGTTTTCAGAATGTATCAAATCATTTTGAAAACTATAAACGTGCATTTCTTATAGATCCAGAATTCAATAGAATGCTTGTTGAAAATATATCAACAATGATTTATAGATCTTTGGCTACAATTGTATTCAGCTTTTTTGTTGCACTTTTATTGAACCAGAAGTTTAAAGGACGTGCTTTAGCTAGATCTATTTTCTTTCTTGCTGTTATTCTTTCATCTGGTGTTTTAGCAGGGTTGGAATATAACAACTCTTTGATGGCAGAATTAAAAGCATCTATTGAAGAATTTGGCAGTGGAAATTCTATTACAGATGTTCTAGAACAAGTTTTATTAACAAATACAGGTGGTGTAAACGGTCCTAGCCAGAAAGTGTTTAATACTTTGTTCGAAATTATTGATTCTATTTATGATGTAGCAATGGCCTCTGGTATTCAGATTATAATTTTCCTTTCTGGATTGCAGAATATTTCAGCAAGTATGTATGAAGCTGCAGATATGGAAGGTTGTACAGCTTGGGAAAAACTTTGGAAAATTACAGTACCAATGATTAGTCCTTTAATGCTTGTATGTTGGATTTATACAATTGTAGACTTCTTTATGAAGACTGATAACCAGATTATGGAAAAGATTAATACTCAGATGGTTGATCAATTAAATTACGGTTATAGTTCTGCATTATCATGGATTTATTTTGCAGTATGTATGTTGTTAATAGGACTTACATCATTAATTATTTCAAAGGTGGTAAATCATGACTAAAAAAAATAAACAGACAGTTGCTGTAGCAAAAGAAAACTTTTGGAAAAGAAATGAAGCTTCAAATGGTATTTTACTAAAAGAAACTGTTAAAAAGTATGGATTATCATTTTTCCGTGCAATTATTCTTTTTGGTCTATGTTTTATGATTATTCAGCCAATTTTGAATAAAATTGCAGTAAGTTTTATGGCCGAACAGGATTTGTATGATACAACCATTGTTCTTGTACCAAAGCACTTTTCTGTAAATAACTGGAAAATGGCATCATATTTAATTGAATTTAAGGAAACCTTATGGAATACAATTTGGGTTTCATTAGTTTTTTCAGCAATTGAAGTCTTTTTCTGTGCTTTAGTTGGTTATGGTTTTTCTAGATTCAATTTCCCATTAAAAAGATTCTGGTTTTTCTGTGTATTATTGTTAATTATTATTCCACCACAGACAATTTCCACATCTTTGTTCCTTCATTTCCGATATTTCAAAATATTTGGAATGACTTTTAACCTTCGAGGTACTCCATTACCATATTTTTTAATGTGTTGTGGATGTATGGGACTTAAAAATGGTTTATACATTTTTATGATTCGTCAGTTCTTTATGGGATTCCCATTTGAACTTGAAGAAGCTGCTTATGTAGATGGATGTGGGCCATTTAAAACATTCTTTACAATTATGATTCCTGGAGCAAAGCCAATATTGACTTCTTGTTTCTTGTTCTCATTTGTATGGCAGTGGACAGATGGATTCTATGCATCATTATTCTTAGGAAACATTAAGATGATAGCAATAAGACTTACAAGTTTAGTTGATCGTTTTGGTGCTTATCTTTCAATTCTTAATGGAGCTTCTGTGAATGCACCTTTGGGATACGCAAATGCTGTTCTTTCAACAGGTATACTTATGGCAATAATTCCATTAATTATTCTTTATTTATTCTGTCAGAGATTATTTGTTGAAAGTTTAACAAGTACAGGTATGAAAGAATAGAAAATAAAAATTTGTTTTTAATATATCTTGTGATATACTATATATAAGAGGTAAATCTTTTGAAAAAGGAGTATAAAATGAAAAAGATTGGAAAAGTATTAGTTGCTACATCTTTGCTCGCTTCTCTTGCTTTTGTAAGCTGTGGAGGTGACAAAAAAGACGGTGCTGCTAAAGTAAAGCGTTCTAAGGATGCTACTTACAAAGGTTATTCTGCAGAAATCGATCCTGCAACAGGAAAAGTTTATGATTTCGGTGGAATGGAAGTTACAATTTATGACTGGTGGACTAATCCAGATGCTGAAGCTGCTTCTACACAGCAGGCAGACCAGATGGCTTTCCGTGCTTGGATGGAAAAAACTTATAATTTTAAGGCTGTTCAGAAGGATTTAGCTGGTTGGGCAAATCATCCAACTGAAGTTGCAAATGCTTGTATCACAGCAGATTCTAGCAAGTATGCTGTATACATAGTTGATCATCGTTCAGCTCTTGCTGGTTTGCAGCAGGGCTTCTGGGCAGACCTTTCTAAAACAGGTATTGACTGGAAAAAAGCAAAATGGGATCAGGGTTTAATTAATAAACTTAGAAATGGTGATTCTTTCTATACATTTGGTTATGGTAAACCAGAACCACGTACTGGTGTATTCTTCAATAAGAGAATCCTTCAGGAAAATGGTGTTGATCCAGAATCTCTTTATGATATGCAGAAAGATGGTACATGGACATGGGCAGCATTTGAAGAAATCTGTGCTAAATTAACAAAAGATACAGATAACGATGGTATTATTGATCAGTATGCTATGGCTTCTAAAAATGACCTTTTTGGACCAATCGCTCTTGAATCAAATAATGCTGCAATCATTTCATACATCGATGGTAAATTCGTAAATACATCTAACTCAGACAATGCTATGGAAGCTTGGAACTGGACACGTGATATGTTCCAGAAATATCAGAGACCACAGGGTGCTGATGATCAGTGGGACTACTATTTCGGTTGTTTCCAGAATGGTGAAGTTGCATTTATCGTAGAAGATGAATACAATGCTCAGCCAAATGGTAAATTTGCTTCTATGAAAGATGACTATGGATTTGTATGTTTCCCAAAGGGACCAAAAGGAACTGGAAAATACCCATCTCTTAACTCTTCTAATATGTGGGTAATCCCATCATACTATGATGATGCAACTCTTGCTAAGATTGCAAAAATTGTTGATTTCTATACAGAAGATGTTCCTGAATATGACGATCCAGAAGCATGGAAAGAAGGATATTGGTCATCATTCCGTGATGAAAGAGCTGTAAATGAAACTCTTCAGTTGATGATGGATAATGCTACAGAATCAATTCAGACACTTGTTCCAGATTTGAATGTAGCTGAAATGTCTTGGAGTATTTGTGGTGGTGCTGATCCAATGGAAACTTATGAAACGCTCAAAGATAGCTGGCAGTCACGTCTTGACGCTGTTAACAAATAATTTTAAGACTGAATAAGTTTTTATAAAAAGAGATTGGTTATTATGCCAATCTCTTTTTTTTCAATAATAATCTAATTTCTGTCGGTGTTTACCCACAGTCTTTTTTTCTATATAATAATTTTTATGGCAAATTCACACGGTACAATCACAACAGATAATCACGCAGCACTTTGGCATGGTCGCTTTCTAGAAGGTCCCGATGCCGCTGCCGTAAATTTTGAAACATCAATTAATGATGATATGCGCATGGCAATGGTAGATATTCAGGGAAGTATTGCTCATGCAAAAATGCTTTGTAAACAGAATCTTATTTCTAAAGATGAAATGGATGCTATTATTAACGGGCTTAATTCTATCAAAACAGATTTGCTCAAGGGAAAAGATAAAAATGGAAATCCGTTTAAGGTTGATTTAAGTGCAGAAGATATTCATTCTTTTATAGAAGCAACCCTTACAGATAGAGTGGGGGAACCTGGAAAAAAAGTTCATACTGGTCGCAGCCGAAATGATCAGATTGCTTTAGATGAAAGACTTTATTTAAAGCATCAGATTAAAATGCTTAAAAAAGAACTTGTTCAGTTAATAAATGTTCTTGTAAATATTGCTTCTGAAAATAAAAATACTCTTATTCCTGGTTTTACTCATATGCAGCATGCTCAGCCTGTGACATTGGCTCATCATGTTTGTGCATGGGCCTGGATGTTTTATAGAGATGCAGACCGCCTTTCCGATGCATTTAAACGGGTTGATTTATCTCCTATTGGTGCAGGTGCTTTGGCAACCAGCGGTTTACCATTAAATCGTGAATTTGAAGCTGAGTTAAATGAATTTAGTGGTGTATCAGCAAATTCCTTAGATACAGTTTCTGATAGAGATTATTATCTTGAAGTAGCTTCCGATTTATCAATGATACAGATGCATCTTTCAAGAGCTTGTGAAGAGATTGTTTACTGGTCTACTACAGAATTTAATTTCATTGATTTAAGTGAAAAATGGTCTACTGGTAGCTCAATCATGCCTCAAAAGAAAAATCCTGATTTTGCTGAATTAATTAGAGGTAAAACAGGCCGTGTTTATGGTGATATGGTAGCTTTGTTTACAATGATGAAAGGCCTTCCATTATCCTATGATAGAGATATGCAGGAGGATAAAGCCTCTTTCTTTGAAGCCTATGATACTGTAATTTCCAGTGTACGTATTTTTAGAGAAATGGTTCGTACTGCAAAATGGAATAAAGATGTTATGGCAAAAGGTTGCGAAGGTGGGTATTTGAATGCAACTGATGTGGCAGATTATCTAGTAAGAAAAGGTTTGCCATTTAGAACTGCTCATGGAGTATCTGCTGGTCTTGTAAGAATTGGAATTGAGCAAAATCTTAAATTGGAAGAATTAGATTTTAGTGAATATGAGAAAGCAAGTCCATTGTTTGAAAAAGATATTTATGATTTAATTACACCCAAAAATTGTGTAGAAATTCGTACTGTAACAGGTGGTCCTGCATCTTCTGCTGTTCAAAAACAAATTGATTCTCTGAAAAACTTTATATCATCAAATATATCTGATGATATAGACTCTGAAGAAGATGACTGGGATTTAATTTTTGAAAATTATTATAAATAATGAGGTATAAAATGAAAAAAATTGTTCTTGCAGTTTTAACAGCTGCAACATTGTTTACAATGGTTGGTTGCAAAAAAGCTGATTCAAAGAAATTTGTTTTAGGTCTTGATGCATCTTTCCCTCCAATGGGCTTTACTGAAGCTGATGGTTCAATTGTTGGTTACGACATTGATTTAGCAAAAGAAGTTTCAAAAAGATTAGGTCTTGAATTCGTAGCAAAACCAATTGATTGGAATGCAAAAGAAATGGAACTTTCTTCTGGTAGTATTGATTGTATCTGGAACGGTTTTACTATTACTGATGAAAGAATTAATTCTATGTCTTTTACTCCTGCTTACTTGAATAACGATCAGGTTCTTGTTGTAAGAGCTAAGAGTGGAATTAAAACACTTGCAGAGGCAAAGGGTATTACTGTAGCTTGTCAGGCAGGTTCAAGTGCAGAAGAAGCTATTAATGATAATAAAGAGTTTGCTGATTCTTTAAAGGCTGTTGTTTATTATGAAGAAAATCTTACAGCTCTTACAGATTTAAAAGTTGGATCTGTTGATGGTGTAGTAATGGACAGCATTGTTGCAAGATATATGATTTCTACTACAAAGGATGATTCTCTTGTTGTTGTAGAAGAACCTCTTGCTGCAGAAGGTTACGGAATTGGTTTCAGAAAATCTGATGATGGCGCAAAGCTTAGAGATGATGTTTGGAACACATTGCTTGAAATGACAAAGGATGGAACTGTTGCAAAAATCTCTAACCAGTGGTTTGGTAAAGATATTTCTGTAATTGGTAAATAATTTTATGTAGAGATGCTGATTTTTTTTCAGCATCTCTATTCTTTTTTTTAATATGGCAAATCAAACTTTTATTAATTTTTTTGTTAATGTATTTCATGCAGATGTTATAAATGTAACTTCTTATTTAAACATGTTAGATACTATGTTTAAAGGAACTGGACTTACATTAAGTATTTTTATTCTTACATTGCTTTTTGCAATTCCTCTTGCTCTACCAATTTCAATGGGAAGAATGTCAAAGAATAAATTTCTTTCAAAGCTTACAAATCTTTTTCTTTTAATTATTCGTGGTACACCTTTAATGCTTCAGTTACTTATTGTTTATTTTGTACCAAAATTTATTTCAATTAGACTGTTTGATGTAACAATCAGCTGGCCTTCATTTGCAGCAGCCATTGTTGCATTTTCAATAAATTATGCTTCCTATTTTGCAGAAATCTACCGTGGTGGAATTGAATCTATCCCAAAAGGACAATATGAAGCTGCTAAAGTTTTAGGATATAAATCAAAACAAACATTTTTTAGAATTATTTTACCTCAGGTTGTAAAAAGAATTACACCTGCCATGGGAAATGAAGTTATTACATTAGTTAAGGATACTTCATTGGTAACAATCATTAGTATTCAGGAATTAATGTTTTATGCAAAAAATTCTTCTAACAGAATGGTATCATTTGCGCCTCTGCTAATTGCCGGAGTTTTTTATTTTGTCATGAACTGGGGTGTTTCTTTTATATTCCGTAAATTGGAAAAGAAACTTTCTTATTATAACTAGAAGGAAAATATATGGATAAAATTGTTACTATAAATAATCTTGTTAAAAATTTTGGTGATTTACAGATTATAAAAGGTATTTCCTTTGACGTTCATAAAGGTGAAGTTCTTAGCATTATTGGCCCTAGTGGAAGTGGTAAATCAACAATTTTAAGATGTATATCTCAATTGGAAACTGTTACTGATGGAACAATTGAAATATGCGGAAAAACTCTTGTAAAAGATGGCAAATATTCAGATAAAAAGACTTGTTCTGATATTACTTTATATAGTGGTCTTGTCTTTCAAAATTTTAATCTGTTTCCACATTATTCAGTTCTTAAAAATGTTATGGATCCACAGATTCATGTATTAAAGAAAAGTAAAGAAGATGCTCTTGAAACTGCAATGAGTTTATTAAAGAGAATGGGATTAGATCAAAAAGCAAAAAATTATTCTTGTGAATTAAGTGGTGGACAGCAGCAGCGTGTTTCTATAGCAAGAGCCCTTGCACTTAAACCAGAAGTTTTGTTATTTGATGAACCAACATCAGCTTTAGATCCAGAGCTTACTGGTGAAATCCTTGCAGTTATTAAAGAGCTTGCCAGCGAAAAAATGACTATGGTTGTTGTCACTCACGAAATGGCTTTTGCCCGTGATATTCAAGTAAAATTATTTTTATGGACGGTGGTGTAATTGTGGAACAAGGAAAGCCTGATGACGTGATTAATAATCCACAGGCCGAAAGAACAAAACTTTTCCTGTCTCGCTTTTCAAATACTTGATTAAAAAGTGTATTTTATATAAAATTATGTTTCGATATACACAATTGGTGTTATTGTGTCCAAAATGAAAAATTTGGTGCTGGTGACAGTGCCATGGAGGATATAAATGGTCAAAATCAGACTAAAGAGATTTGGTACAAAAAAACGACCTTGCTATCGTGTAGTAGTACAGGATTCACGCAAGCCTCGTGACGGTGCATGTATCGAAGAAATTGGAACATTCCAACCTATTGCTAAGGAAGATTCACAGGTTTCAATCGATATGGATCGTGTAAATTACTGGATCAGTGTTGGTGCTCAGCCTACAGATATCGTTAAGAAATTAATGAATCGTCAGTCTGCTAAACAGGCAAAATAAGTTACAGAGAGGCTAGGAAATGGAAAAAGACCTGATTGAATACATCGCAAAATCATTGGTCGATGATCCGTCAGCTGTATCTGTAAACGAAACTGAAGGCGAGAAGGGCATGGTGCTGCAGCTTAAAGTAGCAGATGGCGATATTGGCAAAGTAATCGGTAAATACGGTCGCATTGCTAAGGCTATGAGAACTGTTTTAAGTGCTTCAGCTGTAAAAGACGGTAAAAGATATAGTCTTGATATTCTTGATAATTAATTATTGGGAATGGGGCTGATGGAAAAAGCACAATTAGTTGTGGGATTCATTCGTGGAACACATGGTTTTTCGGGTGAATGTAAGGTTGAAAGTACTTCTGGTGAATATGAGCATTTGCTTAAGTTAAAGGAAGTTACTTTGATACATGGCGATTTGCAAAAAGAAGCAAAGGTTGAATCGGTTTCTTTAGGACATGCAATTGCATATGTAAAATTCAAGGGTATAGATTCCGACACTGAAATACTTAAGTATAATAAGTGGGAGATTCTTGCTCCAAGAAAATACTGCAAACCTTTGGGAAAAGATGAGTGGTATATTGAAGATTTAACAAATTGTTCTCTTGTATATGAGAATAAAGACGATCCGGCAACGTTGGGTGCACCTAAAATTGTAGGGACAATCACAGACGTTTTGGAAGGCGGAGGTGGTTACTTGTTAGAAGTTTCGCTCTCCGAGTGTTGTGACCGAACGGTTCTTGTACCTTTTAATAACCAGTTTATTGGTAAGGTAGATATTAAGAATAGTACGGTGCAATTGATGCACCTCTGGATTCTGGAGTAATTCCATGAAATTTACTGTGCTAACCTTATTTCCAGATATTGTTAAGGCTTTTTTTGAAAACTCAATCATGGCCAAGGCAGTAGAAAAGGAAATTATTGCTTACGATCTGGTGAACATCAGAGATTTTGCTACTGATAAACACCATACCTGTGATGACGGAACGTACGGAGGAGGAGCCGGGCAGTTAATGCTTCCTGAACCTCTTTCAAAAGCGCTTGATAGTGTAAATGCCCGCAAAAAGTATGTTATTTATGTAACACCCAGCGGAAAACAACTTACACAGAAAGTTGCTGAAGAATTAAGTCACAAGGACGAACTTGTTTTTATCTGTGGTCGTTACGAAGGTATTGACCAAAGAATTATTGATTCTTATGTTGACGCAGAAATCTCTATTGGAGATTATGTAATGTCATCGGGAGAAGTTGCAGCAACAGTTGTTATAGACACTGTTTATCGTTTAGTAGACGGAGTAATTTCTCATGAATCATTGGAAGAAGAAAGTTATTGTGATGGACTTTTGGAGTATCCACAATATACTCATCCTGAAGAATGGAAGGGTATGAAGGTTCCATCAGTTTTACTGAGTGGTAATCATGAGGAGATTCGAAAGTGGCGGCTTAAAAAGCGGTTGGAAAAAACTTTGGCAAATCGACCAGATTTGATTGCAATTGCCAGAATGAAAGACCAGCTTTCTGACGAAGCCGAAAAGATGATTGAGGAAATAACAGAATCTACTTCTTTAAAAGGTAAAAAGCGAAAAAAGAAGTAAAACTAAAAAGGAGATCATAATGGATCTTATTAAAACTATTGAAGAAACACAGAAAAGACCTGGTGCACAGGATTTTAATGTAGGTGATACAGTAAAAGTTTACTTCAAAATTATTGAAGGTAAAACAGAACGTGTTCAGGTTTACGAAGGTATTGTACTTTGTAAAAGAACGCTGGTGCTCGCCAGACTTTCACAGTTCGTAAAATTTCATACGGTGTAGGTGTAGAACGTGTATTCCCATATAACTCTCCACGTATCGTAAAAGTTGAAATTGTACGTCCTGGTAAAGTACGTCGTGCTAAACTTTACTACTTACGCGATAAGATTGGTAAGGATGCTAAAGTTAAGACTTTGGTAGGTGCTAAAGTTACTGAAGCTTTGAATGCTCGTAATGCTGCTGCTGAAGCAAAAGCTGCTGCTGCCGCTGAAGCTGCATCACAGAACTAATTTAAGTTTTAATAATAAACTTTAATTGAAATTGCCCGTGGTAATATACTGCGGGCTTTTTTTATGTTAAAATAAATTTGTGGCAGATAATTTAATTCATATTAGCAATAATATTCAGATAAATCATGTTACTCCTCAAAAGGTTCTTCAAAACGGAAGTCAGGTGTTGGTAAGAATTCTTGGAGATTTAGGAAATAATCGATATGAAAGTTCAATTGCAGGTGTGCGGACAAATATCTTTTCGGAAAAAACTTTGCAGAAAGGTACCGTTTTTAAGGCCAATATAATCAAACAAAATGGTGTTATAACTGTTGTACCACAAAAAGAAGCTTCTGTTAAAAATCCTGTTACAATTACAAAAATTTTACAGACTAATCAAAATAGTTCCATGTTAGAGTTAATACAATCACAATCTCTTGCAAACTTTATTAAATCTATGGGAATGATTCCTGATAATCTTTCTAATACAATATTGCTGCAGATGAAAAATCTTGGGCTTAAGTTTAATGGGACATTAATGAATAAAATTCATGATATTGCAGCAAAATATCCTGGGAAAGAAAAGCTTGCAGTTGAACTAATTATGGATTTTTTGCAAAAAGGCATGGAATTTGATGCTGATGCAATTGCAGATGTTTTGTTGAGTCTTGAGGATGACTTTGAAAAAGATGAAAAAAAGCAAAACAAAAGCGACTTTTATCAAAAAAATAAGATTGGAACGAATCAGTTGTCAGATGGAATAAATGTTAACACTCTTAAAGCTTTTTTTAATTCTCTTTTAGAAAATGAAGATAACCCAATAGGTTTAATTACAATTGCAAATAATCTTGGTACAAAAAAAGATATTAGTGGTTATGGAAGCTGGTTTATATTTCCTTTTGAGATTACGGAAAATAATACAGAAATTTCATCTGGTATTTTTAGAATATTGTTGTCGGATGAAAAGAAAATTATTAAATTTTGTATAGAACATAATATTAATGAAAAAAAACAGATTTTTGTTTTAAATTTTGAAAATAATCATTGTAAATCACTTTTAGTAAATTCTACTGAATCTGAAAAACAAACTAGCATTATTGAAAGGTTGAAACAAAAATTTTTACAAAATGGATTTGATATTGAAGTAAAATGGGAAGATGCAGAAAAAATCCAGGGAAACTGTTACGGAATGGAAGACTTTTTTCAGGTTGATGGAGAAGTGTAAATATGGAACAAAAAGCTGTTGCATTAAAGTATCCAAAAAATGCATTTGCCCCTTTTATTACAGCTAAAGGCACAGGCTTAACTGCAAAAAAAATTTTAGAGCTGGCAGAAAAAAATAATATTCCAGTTAAGATTGAAGATTCTGCAGTAGAAATTCTTATGGCCCAGGATATTGGTGATGCTGTAAGTGAAGAAACCTGGGAAGTTCTTGCAATTATTTTTTCATCAATATTACAAAACGAGGTATAATATTAATACAAAAGTAATTGGTAATGAAGGAGAAAACAAAGCCCTTGAATTTTTGTTGCGCAATGGTTATGAACTTTTACATAAAAATTGGCGGACAAGATTCGGCGAAATTGATATAATTGTAAAAAAAGATAATTTAATTGTTTTTGTAGAAGTAAAAAGTTTACCCAAAGGCAATTTAGATTATCTTTCAAAGGTACTAAATAAAGATAAACAAGAGAGAATTATAAAAACTTCTAAACGTTTTCTGTTAAATAATCGACAATATAGTAACAGTTACATAAGATATGATGTGATTGTTATTGATATGCCTGGTATGTCAGAGGTGTATCATATTGAAAATGCCTTTATGGAGCTTTTATGATTTCGGGTGGAACATCAACAACAACTTTAGTACTTGAAAAAACAGATGAAATGAATCTGTCTCCCCGTATTTTGGAGTTAAGAAAAAAAATACACAGTCAGGAATATCTCGATAGTGCAATCCAGAGAATTGCTCAGGTAATTAGTGGAAAGCTTGTTGAAAATCCTGAAGAATTAAAAATTCAGAATCAATAGTTCTGAGTCAGGAGAAAATAATGTACAAAAATCGTCGAAACAAAAATCATAATAACTGGAATAATCAGCAGAAAAATGGCGGACAAAAAAATAATAACTCTAATGAACAGCCAAAACAGAAGAAATTTGAACCTTCCAGAACTAATTATGAAGACGAAAATGTACTGAAAGAAAGAAAAAAGGCGATTCAGGAATTAAAAACACGTCAGACAATCTGTGAAAAATGCGGAAATCCTATTTTGGAAATTGCAAGTGCATTAGCTGATAGAACAAGTGGAAATCCTATTCATTTTGAATGTGCTCTTAAAGAGGTTGAAGGAAATGAAACTGTAGGTGAAAATGAAAAAATTGCCTATATTGGTCAGGGCAGATTTGGTGTTTTGGCTTATGAAAATATTCGTGATCAGAAGCATTTTACAATAAAAAAAATAATTGAATGGGAAGAAAGAGACAAAAAAGCTTCCTGGCGTGAAGAAGTAAGTGATTTATATAGCAAAGTAAACTAATATGACCATCTCATTTTTATGCAAAGTTGTTGATAACTTTGGTGATATTGGTGTAGTTTACCGTCTTTCTAAACAAATTGCGGAAATATCTCCAAATAATAAAATTAATCTCATTGTTGATGATCTTGATTCTTTTAATAAGATATGTAATGAAGTTAAAAGAAATCAAGATTATCAGTTTGTTCAAAAACTACATATCTTTAATTGGCATTCTTTTGATTTTTGTTTTAATTATTTTTTGAAAAATGACGGGGAAGAGTTAGAAACAATTATTGAGTGCTTTCAATGTGGTCGTCCTGATTGGATGGAACAAATTCTTTTTGAAAAAAAACTGGAAAGAACTGTGAAAATTATTATGCTTGATTATTTGACAGCAGAAGATTACGCAGAAACTTTTCATTGTATGGAATCTCTAACTAGAAGTAAAAAGGTTCAAAAAGTTAATTTTATGCCAGGTTTTACAAATAAAACTGGTGGATTGATTATTGATAATTTATGGCGGGATATTAAGCCTAGAAATCCTAATGGTCCAATTTTATTTTTTACTTATGAAAAGAATTTTTATCCATATTTTAAAGCATTGAATAAATGGTTTATTGAAAATAGCATTGACAGAAATGTATTGGTTGCTCAGGGAAAAGGAAAGCAATCTTTTATGGATTGTTATAAATCTTTAA
>SAMEA3663082__coassemble_71_pt1 | contig 31549 bp, 29 predicted proteins | sample SAMEA3663082__metabat2_low_PE_016 | metagenome-assembled genome bin SAMEA3663082 (sample SAMEA3663082) | pig gut metagenome | biome: pig gut; feature: pig-associated habitat; material: faeces | place: France | collected 2012 | reverse complement strand
GCTTCTCTATAATTCAATTGTTACCAATAAATGATACAGGAACACAGAGTTCCCCATATTCTGGACTTTCTGCATTTGCTTTGCACCCAATTTACATCCGCCTTTCAGAAATTCCCCAGTTTAATTCTCTTTACGAAACTTCCAAAGATTTTAAATCTGAATACGATAAATTCCAGAAAAATCATAAATATACTCTTCGCTACGATTACGACAGCATTATGAACTCCAAAATTTCTTTGTTGCAAAAATTGTATGATGCTACAGACATTGCATCCAATTCAAAACCTGATGCAGCACTGGAAAAATGGATTAAATCAAATTCCTGGATAAAAACTTATTCTGTTTATAAAAACCTTAAATGGAAATACATGCAGGCCAGCTGGAAAACCTGGAAAAAAGAAGATCAGCTTATAAGTTCCGAAGAAATATCAAAAAGATGGAATGATAAAGCTCTTAAAAAGGCTCATTTGTTCTATGCCTGGTGTCAGATGCTTGCTGCAGAACAGTTTGAAAAAGCCGTTGAAGCAGTTCACCAAAATGGAATTAAATTAAAAGGCGACATGCCTATTCTTATGAATGAAGATTCCTGTGATGCCTGGGCTTATCCTCAATATTTTAATCAGAATCTTAGAGCCGGGGCTCCTGCAGACGGAGACAATCCAAAGGGTCAAAACTGGGGCTTTCCAACTTATAACTGGAAAAACTTAAAGGATTCAGATTATGACTGGTGGCTCCAGCGACTGGAAAATGCTTCTGCTTATTATGATTATTATCGTCTAGATCATATTCTTGGCTTCTTTAGAATCTGGGCAATTCCTTCTGGAGACTGTAATGCCTTAAATGGTCACACAGAACCATATGCTTTCATAAAAAAAGATGAACTTTATGAACTTGGCTTTGATGATAACCGCATACGTTGGCTTAGTCAGCCTCATATTCCAACTAATGTAATCGAAGATATTACCTGGAATCACCATGGGGCCCATAAAATTCTTTCAATTTTTTGTACCCAGCTCCCTGGGGAAGAATTATGGCTTTTTAAATCTAAAATTACAGGCAGCCAGCAATTCTGGGATACAGATTTAGGACCACTTTGCACAGAAGAAGCAGCATATAAAATTAAAGAAACTCTTGTAAACTACTGGTCTAACCGTACTTTGCAAGAGGTTGCAAAAAATAAGTTTATTCCAATGTGGATATACAAAACTTCTACATCTTGGGGCACACTAAACCACAAAGAAAAAGAACAGCTTACAAAACTTTTTGATAAAATAAATACTAAGAACGAAAAAGTCTGGAAAAAACAAGCTGATGAAATTTTTACCGCCATTAAATCAGATAAAAAAATCAAAATGATTCCTTGTGGTGAAGATTTAGGCGTTAGCATTTCTTGTGTTCCACAAACTATGAAAAAACACGGCATTTACGGGTTAAAAGTTGTAAGATGGAACCGCCTTTGGGATAAAGAAGGGCAACCTTATGTTCCTTTTGAAACATATCCTGAACTTTCGGTAACAACCACCTCTGTTCACGATTCTTCTACAATCAGACAATGGTGGAAAGAAGAAAAAGACAGTGTAAAAGCTTTTATAAGAATGGAACCAGAGGCTTTTGGTTTAGAAAAAGATGATTCCGACAAAATAGAAGAAATGGCAATTACAGCGTTTACACCAGAAATTGCACAGATTATTATGAAGCAAAGTGCAAAATCAAAAAGTAATCTCATTATCAATCCATTGCAGGATTATCTTTTTACGGATAAAAAATACTGGCTTGAAGATGAAGCTCAGGAACGCATTAATATTCCTGGAACTGTTACAAAATTCAACTGGACCTACAGATTACCTGTGGCAGTAGAAGATTTACAGAAAAATCAGAAATTTATTGATACAATAAATAAGATTACAAAGAGGAGTTAAGGTCATCATGTACATTTCATATAACGAATTTCACATCTCAAAAAAAATCCGCAATTTATGTAATTTTAATAAAGGTCTTTTTGCATCTTCTGGAAATGTGGTTTTTGCCAACCTAAAAAATGTTAGGGATTTCCAGCTTTTAATAAACAATGTATTTGAGATGCGTGGGGAAGAAAACAAAAAGCTTTCTGCAGGCCAGCTTAATGCAATGGGACTTATTGATGAAATTCTTCACTATGTCTGCACTCTTTTCCGCCGTGACAAAGCACCATCTTTCTTTACAGATTTACTTGCTCAATTAAACAAAGAATATACAAAAGAACAAATTGATTCTCTTCTTCTGGAGTTTATGCAAGAATTTCCTCCAGTAGAAGTTTACAACGAAAAATGTACTGCAAAAGAATATCTTGAACGTGATGCAATGGAACCAGTTACAGGTGCAATCCGTACAAACCGGGAGCAGACTTTAGAAGAAATGATTCTTCTTCATCTTGCAAATGAAAATCCTGCTTTTCAGCCTTTTATGCTGATGTTTAGTGATGAAGAACTTGCAAAAAACAAATTATATTCAAAAACCTGGGCTTCTGTTCAGAAATTTGCAAAAACTCAGCCTTCTTTTGGACCTTTTGATCATGATTTAATTACACTTCTTCGGGAACCGGTAGCTTTTGCTCCAGAAAGTCTTAGAGGACAGCTGGAATATTTGCAGAAATACTGGGACACATTCCTTGGGGACTGGCTTAAACGCATTTTGGCCGGACTGGATACAATCAGCGAAGAAGAAAAAGCAATGTGGCACGGATTTGGTGGTGGTGATTTACCAGATATGGCTCCATATTCTTTTGAAAACCTGATGAACGAATATGAACGCTTTAGTGCCGACAGTGCCTGGATGCCAAATGTAATTTTAATGGCAAAAACAGTACTTGTTTGGTTAGACCAGCTTACAAAACAATACGGCTACCCAATTACACGCCTAGACCAGATTCCAGACCCTGAACTAGACCGTCTCCGTGATGAAGGTTTTACAGGTCTTTGGCTAATTGGTTTATGGGAACGCTCCAAATCATCAAAAAGAATTAAACAGATTTGTGGAAATCCAGAGGCCGCTGCATCTGCATATTCCCTTTATGATTACGAAATTGCAGATAACATTGGTGGCTGGGATGCTTTATCTAACCTGCGCACCCGCTTGTGGCAAAGAGGAATCCGCCTTGCTTCAGATATGGTTCCTAATCATACTGGTATGGATGGCGAATGGGTAATTAATCATCCAGACCGCTTTATTCAACGCAGAGACAATCCATTCCCACAGTACACTTTCAATGGGGAAAACCTTTCTCAGGATTCAAGAATCTCTCTTTATCTGGAAGATCATTACTACTCAAAAAACGACTGTTCTGTAGTTTTCAAACGAGTGGATAATCAGACTGGTGACACACGATATATTTACCACGGAAATGATGGTACAGGTCTCCCTTGGAATGATACAGCACAGATTGACTTCTTAAACCCAGAAGCCCGGGAAGCCGTAATGCAGGAAATTTTACACGTAGCACGGAATTTCCCAATTATCCGCTTTGATGCAGCCATGGTTCTTGCAAAAAAATCTATCCGTCGTTTGTGGTATCCAGAGCCAGGACACGGAGGAGACATTGCAACCCGTTCAGAAACAGGACTAAGCACACAACAGTTTAATGATGCTATTCCAAATGAATTCTGGCGTGAAGTTGTAGACCGTGTTGCAAAAGAATGCCCAGATACTTTGCTTTTGGCAGAAGCTTTTTGGATGATGGAAGGCTACTTTGTTCGTACTCTTGGTATGCACCGTGTTTATAACTCGGCATTTATGAACATGCTTAAAAAAGAAGAAAACCAGAAGTACCGTGATACAATCAAAAATACAATCAATTTTGACCCACAGATTTTAAAGCGTTATGTAAACTTCATGAACAATCCTGATGAAGAAACTGCAATTGCCCAGTTTGGCGACGGAGACAAATATTTTGGCTGCTGCACTTTAATGGTTACAATGCCTGGTCTTCCAATGTTTGGTCACGGTCAGATTGAAGGTTATACAGAAAAATATGGTATGGAATATACTAAAGCCTACAAAGATGAAAAACCAAATCAGTATCTTGTAGACCGTCACTGGCACGACATTTTCCCATTGATGAAAAAACGCTATTTATTCAGCGGCGTAGAAAACTTCCTTCTTTATGATTTATGGCAGGATGGTCATGTAAACGAAAATGTTTTTGCCTACTCAAACGGATGTGGTAATGAAAGAACTCTTGTTTTTTATAACAACAAATATGATCGGGCTCACGGCTGGATTAAACAGTCAAATCCTTTTGCTGTAAAAACCGGCAATAAAGATGAGATCCGCCTTGAAAGCCGCTCAATTTCCCAAGGTCTTTTACTCAACGCTGAAGATGATAAATTCTGTATTTTCCAGGAACATAAATCTGGCCTTTGGTTTATCCGTCGCAGCAAGGAAATCTGTGAAAAAGGTATGTTTGTAATGTTAAACGGATTTGAATATCAGGTTTACATGAACATCCACCAGGTAACAGATGAAGCAGACCATCGCTATGCAATCCTCTGCGACTTCTTAAAGGGCCGGGGCTGTGAAGACATTGAATCGGCATGGCAGGATTTAATCTACAAAGATTTGTATGCTGATTTTGAAGTATTTGCAAATAAAGCATTAATTCCTCTCGTAAAAGAATTTACTCCACCAAAGCCAGTTGAAGAAACTACAGTTGCAACTCCAGCTGAAACAAAATCTTCTGGCAAGGTAAAAAAAGCCGGGGAAAAATCTACCAAAAAACCAGCTGCTCCAAAACCACACAAAGTTAATATCAAGAAAATTAATGCTATTTTGGATGATGCAGAAGAAGCAGCCCTTGCCTTCTACAAAAAAGCTGCGGAATTTGCAAAAGATTCACACAAGAAAATTGCAGTACCAGAAAAGCAGTTTGCATTATACAAGGCCCGCGTAAAAAAACTGGCAGAAATTCATAACTCAAAAGAAGTTAAAAAGCCAGAAGATTTACAGAAGACTCTTGAAAAAACAATGTGTGCAAAAGAAAAACCATCTCAAAAATTTGCACAGTTAATGATTCAGGCAACTCCACCAATGGGCTTTGCATTACAGTGCTGGGCTATGTGTGCACAACACGCAGAAAATGGTCTTGCAGATGCATGGAATCTTGGCAGAAAAGCAAATCAATTTGCCAAGAAATCACTTAATGATTTAGTCCGCAAAGTATTTTTCCTTGCAAAATATGCAGATGTAACAGCAAAAGAAATGGAAAGAACAATTGTTACCCTTTTAGTAGCAAGCCCATACGAAAGACTCCTTAGCGGTGCCAATACTTTTGATGGAACAAAATGGTTTAATAAAGAAATCCTGGAATCTAACTTAAATACAATCTTTATGTTAGCGGCTTTTGATGCAAATGCTAAAAAACAGGCAGAAATTCTAAAGGTTTACAAAAAGATTTGTAAAGCAAAAGTAAAAGCTGCCTACAAGTGCGATTTACTGGTAAAAGCTTTTCCTGCTCCAAAAGCAAAGAAAGTAGCAAAAAAAACAGCAGCAAAGGCAAAAACAAAATCAAAAACAAAGGCTGATGTAAAAGCTAAAGAAAATGGAAAGAAAAAGGAAAAGAAAATAAAAAAATAGCGGTAACTGCAAGGTTTTCAATTTAGTTCACAATTCGGAACCTTGCAGACAAGCTTGTCATTGTTCTAAGAGAAACTGTCAGATGCTTATAATCTGTTCAGAATATCCTTCAATCCATTAACATCGCTAATTAATGGACCATTCAATTCTACAGGTGCCAGACTTTCTTTAATGTTTTCTGGCATTTCAGGAGCCTCTCCCAATACATGACGGCAATAATCCGACGATAAAGAAGGATGCTTTAATCCCATTAAAACAAAAGAAACTTCATCATTAAACACATCTTCTCCACGTTCCTTAATTGTTGCATAGGCACGGGCAGTTTCTTTATCAGCATAAACTCCATATTTCATGAACAACTCTTTAGCAGCTGTTTCTCTCTGCTTTTCGCTAATGTTCACAGGATATACAAAGTTTCGCATCATCAATTTGTTCTGTTCAAAAAATGATTCCAGCCGTTCCAGATTTGCAGGATTTATGGGAGTAGAATCCTCTCTTTCACCCATATTTACCATAGAATTAAGCATTACAGGTTCTCCAGCAGGATTTACACACAAAGCCGCAGTAGAAGGTACAAAAAATCCACTAACAGGCATAGCAAGACGCCAGCTATAAAGCCCCGCAATCAATGAACCGTAATTTCCAGAATCAACAGAATAATAAATGTCACCGTCAAGTTTATTTTTTATCTTAGCAAAAGAATATGGAAAGAAGAAAATCTGAGCTAAAAGACGACAAACATTAGTCATATTTGCAACAGTAATATTTTTAGAATGAATATAATCCTTATCCTCAAAAATCTTAGAAATACAGGATTTAATATAAGCTTCTCCACCTTCCATTTCTACAGGATAAATATTTCCCCCATTCCAAACATAATCCGCCTCAGATAATCCACGAACAGTTCCTTTTTTATAAACAAGAACTGCCTTAATATTTTTTTTACCTTTTAGAACCTTAGCCAGCAAAGCACCAAGTTCACCGTTAGTATAATCAAGCAAAATAGTCTGCTTTCCTGCCAGCTGATTTGTTGCTTCAAGATAGGAACACAAATAAGAAACACCGTAATCCCGATGATGTCCCGTGTATCCGTTATAAAGTTCCATAAAAAACAACTTATCATCTATTTGACTGATTTTAGGTTCAAATGGAAAGGCAGAAGTTGCAATAGCTTCACAAATAATTGGAGAAAATTCATCTTTAATTAAAGCAGAGGTTAATGTTCCGGCAATAGATGTAAATGAGGTATTTTCATCTATGTAATAAATCCACCGTCGTAAATCTTCAATATCAGCAGGTACAAAAACTCCGCCATCAGATGGTACACAATCATTAACAGCTTGTGAAAAACTAACACGTAAATTTTTATTTCTGGTACTTGTAAATTTCATGCAGACTCCCAATTAAAAATAATTAGTCTTCAATCCCTGGAATATGTTTTTTAAGAGCTTCCATAAAGTTTTCACCAGAAACACCTTCTCTTAAACAAGCAAACATACAGTTATCTCCGGCAACAGTTCCTAAAATTTCATCCATATTTAAATTATCAAGAGCATTACAAACAGTATTTGCATGACCTGGGAATGTTTTAATAACAACAATATTTCCACTCCAGTCAATGCTAATGTAGCCCCGCAGGAAATCCTGAATATAAATTGCCTGACTTTCAGGACTATCCTCATCACCAGGAAGCGCATACATATATCCCGACTTTCCATCAGGCACTTTTCCAACTTTTAACAGCTTCAAATCACGACTCAAAGTTGCCTGAGTAACGTCATATCCTTCCTTTAAAAGCAATGCCAGCAATTCATCCTGACTTTCAATTGTATTGTTTTTTATTAAATTTATAATTGCCTTAAGGCGTGTCTGTCGTTCTTTCATACCATTCTCTCAAAGTGTGATTTTATAAATTTACTATATTTTAAGATTTTATACAACGTAAGAAGGAGAATCGCTATTTTAGTTCTGTAAATATAGGTTCAATATATTTTTTATCCATGAGACTGTAATTTTTAGAAATCATTTCACCTTGTTTCTTTTCTTCTTCTGTAGCATCTTTTTTATTCAAGAGAGATTTTGCAAACATTTTCATTGCAAATCTAGAAATTGGCTTCATATTTTTATAATTGATTCCACCAGGACAAAAAAATACTTTTACCATTATTTTTTCATCTGCAGTAAAAAGTATCCCCTACTGCCTGAAGCCGATTCATAAAAGCAATCAGAAGTCCAAAAAGTCCATATTGTGGTGGCATAATATTCAAAACATCAGCATTTGTTATATTCATATTATGCAATATGTTGCTTATTATAGACTTATGTCAAGATTTCTTATTGGAAATTTATATTTTTTTTCTAAAAGTGGTCCGTTTTTGCATATTAAAGCCATATTACTAATAGATAAATATGGAGGTACCTATGGGACAATTCAGTAAAAAATGGGAAGATTTGGATTTTTCAGATAATTTTATTTTCTGCAAAGTAATGAAGAATGAAGAACTATGCAAAGAGATGCTGCAAATACTTCTTAAACTTAATATTAAGAAAATTGAGTATTTAAATACTGAACAACATATTGAAACAATTTATGACGCAAAAGGCATTCGTATGGATGTATTTCTAAAAGATTCAGATAAAGTAATTGATATAGAAATGCAAACAGGTAATTATGATGATTTATTTTTACGTTCCAGATACTATCAAAGTGCTGCGGATATAAGCACAGTTCCACGCAGAACAAAATTCAAGGACCTGAAAGAAAATTACATTCTTTTTATTTGTAAAGATGATCCACTTGGACTAGGGCTTCCCTGTTACACTAAAAAATCAATAATCGCAGAAGATGCATCTATTATGTATAATGACAAAACCCATAATGTTTTTTATAATTGTAGTGCATATGCAAAGGAAAAAGATGAATCTGTCCGTTCTGTGCTAGAATTTATTTATAAGTATAAAGCAGATTCACCATTTACAAAGAAACTTGAAAATTCTGTATCAGAAGTAAAAATTCAAGAAGCAATGCGAGGTGAATATATGTTTGTACAGGATATTATCGACGAAGAAAAAGAACAGGCAAGAGAAATAGGTTTAGCTGAAGGAAGAACAAAAGGTTTAGCTGAAGGAAGAGCTGAAGGAAGAGCTGAAGGAAAAGCTGAAGGAAGAGCTGAGGGAAGAGCTGAGGGGATATCTGAAGGTAAAACTGAAGTATTCAAAAAATTACTTAATACTAATACATTAACTGCCGAACAAATTTCTGAACTATTCCAGATTCCTTTAACTGAAATAAAATCTATTGCAGAATCTTGTTAAAGAAAAAAACGCAGACTTGGAAAACCAATCTGCGTTTTTTTAATTTCCATTTGACGGGTTTGCAAACCTTTTTAGTTTAGCATAAGGTTTGCATAAGCTTTCAATGCACCTTCCATTTCGCCAGCAAGTACTGCTGTTGCTAATTTCTTACCAAGCTGTACACCTTCCTGGTCAAAGCTGTTTACATTCCATACAAAGCCCTGGAACATAACTTTGTTTTCGTAGTGAGCAAGCAAAGCTCCCAAAGATTTTGGATTAAGGTCTTTACCGTAAATCAAGCTTGAAGGACGGCCCCCAGCAAAAGCTTTGTTTGGATTTTCATCTTTTTTACCGCAGGCAAAAGCTACAATCTGAGCAGTTACGTTTGCACAAAGTTTTGTCTGGCTTGTAGAACCTTTAATTGTTACATCGTCACCAGTCTGATTTTCCTGGAAAGCAATGAACTGTAATGGAACAATGTCTGTTCCCTGGTGCAACAACTGGTAGAATGAATGCTGACCGTTTGTTCCAGGTTCACCAAAAATTACTGGGCCTGTTACATAGTCAATTTTTTCTCCAAAGCGGTTTACAGATTTACCGTTAGATTCCATATCAAGCTGCTGCAAGTGAGCTGGGAAACGGCTGAGAGCCTGTGAATATGGAAGAATTGCAGTTGCAGGATATTCCTGAACGTTTCTTTCGTAAACACCAATTAAAGCGTCCATCAAAGCTGGGTTTTCACAGATATTTTTGTTCAAAGAAAGCTTATCTTCTTCTGCAGCACCATCGAGGAAGTCCTGGAATACTTTTGGTCCAAATGCAAGGCTCAAAATAGCTCCACCAACTCCAGAAGTTGAAGAATAGCGGCCTCCAATGTAATCATCCATATAAAAAGCAGCCATATAGTCTGGGTTGTGGGCCAATGGAGAAGTTTCTGATGTTACAGCAATCATGTGTTTAGAAGCATCACAACCTGCAGCTTTGATAAATTCTTTTACAAAAGATTCATTTGTAAGAGTTTCAAGAGTAGTTCCAGATTTTGAAACCAAGATAAAAATTGTTTTAGAAATATCAAGTGATTTACAAACAGCAGCAGCATCGTCTGGGTCAACATTAGAAATAAAGTTTGCTTCCATTTTGAAAGTATTGTTTTTCTTTGCCCAGTTTTCCAAAGCAAGGTACATAGCTCGTGGACCAAGGTCAGAACCACCAATACCAATCTGGCAAACTGTTGTATATTTTTCGCCCTTTTCGTTTACCAATTTTCCTGAGTGAACATCGTTGGCAAAATCAGCAATGCGTTTTACTTCGTTGATGTAGAATTCCCGTTTGTTTACACCATCAGCCATAACATCTTTTCCAAGCTGACCGCGAGTAAGCTGGTGCAATACCATTCTGTTTTCACCAGTGTTGATTACAGATCCATTCAAAAGGTCCTGATATTTTTCAACAAGCTGCTGTTCATCAGCAAGTTCTGCTAAAGTTTTAAGAATCTGTTCATTAACCTGTTTTGCAGCATAATTATAAGTAAGATTTCCACCCATTTGGATAGAATATTTTGCAATTCTGTCAGCTGCATTAGCAGAAGAAAGTTCATCGGCTACAGAAACCATTCCTTTAAGAGACATCAACTTCTTCCAGGAAGAAAGTTTGTCAGCATTTGACCATGTAATCATAAATTTATTCTCCATTGCCATAAATCCAGGCAGTTTTTTTGACGTTTGGCATTATTATAGTAGATTTCCCCTACATAGTAAATTGTTTTAAGTTCATTCTTTCATATAAAAAAAAATCCCGTTACTTTATTCTGCAACGGGATTCCTATGCTTGTTTTATATAAAAGACATTTATTTTATCATAATAGCCTGTCTTCTATTTCCACTTTCAGTAGCTTCAGTTTTTACAGAAGGAACTCTTGTCTGTTCACGACGATTATTCTTTTCCTGTTCTTTTGCAAGCTCCTGCTTTTTCCATTCTTCATATTTTCTTTTTTCTTCAGCTTCTTTTCTTTCTTCTTCGATTCTCTTCTTTTCTGCCGCAACTCTTGCTTCTTCTATTCTCTTCTGCTGTGCCTGATATCTTTTTTCTTCAATTTTTTTAGCATCTTCCAGTTTTATTAACTTGGCCTGATAGTTTCTTTCAGCCTGTTTCTTCAATTCTTCAAGTCTTTTAAGTTCATCCTGAAGTTGTTTGTTCAAGGCTTTTTTCTGATCTTCAATATTCTTTAATTCAGTCTGATACTGTTTGTCATTCTGATTTTTATTATTCTCATAATCAATTTCATACTGGTATTTTTTGCTTTCCTCTTTTGCACATTTTTTACAATACTTAATGCCATGAGTTTTGCATTTTTTAGCCTGATTACCGTTGTTATATTTTTCATCACGACGATTTTGTCTTGTTTTTTCAAGTTCTACTTTAGTTTTATTTCCATTATAAGTTGAAACTGAAACAGTTACGGAACTACTTGTATTAGCAGCAAATACAGGTGTTGCAGCCATACAAACCATCATAAAACCAACACTCATCATCTTAATCATAGTCTTTTTCATATTCATTTCCTTGCCTCAAAAATAAGGTCTTAATTTTCTTTTTTTGGATTCTCTACAGAATCAAGTGCCAGATCCATTTGTTTCATCTGACAATACTAACTATAATGCATTAAAACCGGGCAAACATGAAAAGATGTTTTGAATCACCTAAGAGACTTCTTAAAAACTCGTGAGGATTTATTAAGAATAGAGCATTTTTACTCTTGACAAATTCACGCTCAGGAAATAACATTAAATTATGGATTTGAGAACAGTATTAACAACAGACACAGTTAACCTTCACTTAAAAGGTACCACTAAAGAAGAAATTGTAGACGAAATGCTTGATGTTTTATATAAAGCAGGAAAAGTAACAGATAAAGCAGCTGCACGTGAATGTGTATTAGATCGGGAACGCAAAATGTCAACTGGAATGAAACATGGAATCGCTATTCCCCACGGAAAAACAGATACAGTAACAGACTTAGTTGCTTGTATTGGTATTTCTGACAATCCTGTTGATTTTGATTCATTGGATCAGGAACCATGTAGAATCTTTATTATGACTTTGTCACCTGTTAATAAAACTGGTCCACATCTTCAGTTCCTTGCAGAAGTAAGTTTACTTTTCAAGAGCCCTGAAAAACGTCAGGAAATCCTTAATACACAGGATAAAGCTGAAGTTATCAGAATATTAACTGAATAGTAAGAAAAGGGATTGGGAAGACCAATCCTTTTGTTTTTAACAAACAATCTCTTTCAAAAAGATCAGTAAATGCTGGTCTTTTTTTATTTTTAGACATTTATTATAATATAGAACGAAACCTGTTTTTATCATGCCTGTCATGTAGAACATGTTTTATCATCTCACCTATTAGGGAATTATATGAAACTGGAAGCTATATTTACAATCAAAAACAATAACTTAATTAAAATTGCAGACAATTCCACTGTAGACCCATCGTCCTTAATTAAGGAAACAATTTCCTGGTCTACAATAGAAATGGAAGACGAAATTTACAATGAAGAATATCTTGCAGACTTAAGAAACAAACTTAAAGCCTATGATGAGCAGGGGAATTTTGCAGTTCTGTTACCTGTTGTTGACAAGCCCTTAGAAACTGCAGAACAGAAAGAACTTTTTATAAATGCGTTTAATCACACTGCAAGAAGAATCAAAGATTGTGTAAGTGTGGCAGGTTTTATTTTTCCATCAGAAATGCTTTCAGATGCTGCATTTATTCAAGATTTTATGGACACTTTGGCAATTAAACACCCCCAGTATGTTTATTTTGTTTCAAAAGCAGATTCAGAAAAAGTATCTGCTCAACCAGTTTTTGCTTCATTAGCTGTTTTGTAATAATGACACAAAAAGGCAATACTGAAAAAGATTATAATTCATCCTCGCCCTTATTCTTTTGCTTTCTTTTTTCCATGCTTATTGCTGGTGCCATTTTTTCTATTATGTTCTTTGTTCCAGAATTAAAGGAACCTGAAATATCAGAAATTTATGTTGTAAATGCTTCGGAAACAGAAGACGAGGAAGATATTCAAGATATTTCCCAATACATTCATGACTACGTTTCCGAAGTAACATTTCAAAGTCTTGATAATGTAAAAGATAAAGGCTTAACTCTTTATAGACAGTCTATGTCCAGAGCCTCTGTAGAAGCATTTTACACAAATATTACAGGTAACAAAGACGTTACAAATGCAATTCTTACCTATGCAGAAAAAAATGACATTCCTCTATCACTAGCTTTCGCTCTTGCCCATACAGAAAGTAAATATAAGGTAACAGCAGTTGGACACAATACAAACGGTACAACAGACAGAGGACTTTTTCAGCTAAACAGTGCATCTTATCCTAGACTTACAGAGGAAGATTTTTTTGATCCTTACACCAGTGCAAAATACGGTCTTGCTCACTTAAAACAATGCCTTCGTTCTGCGGGAAACAGTGTAAGTGCACTTGCAATGTACAATGCGGGACAGGGTCGGGTAAGTTCCAATAAAACTCCTCAAATCACTTTAAACTATATTGGAAAAATCATAAGTTATCAGAATAAACTGGAACAACAATTTACAGATGAAGTTGTGATTTTCTATGAAACTCAGCTGATTCCTGTTAAATAAATATATGGAGTGCAAGATATTTTATGGGAGAAATAATGAAAAAAATAAAATCTTTATGCTTTGTAGCTTTATGTCTTTACATGACTGCTTGTCAAAAAAACAATGATAAATCTCAGGTTTTCAATTCTGAAGCTTCAAATCAAGATGTTCAGCAGGAAATTACACAGGCATCAGAATTTACTGAAGAAACAGAACCTTTAATTTCTGATGCACCAGAAGCTTTATCACAAGAAGAATTAGATGCAGATTATCCTCTAGGATTTTCCCAGGAATTGATAAAAGCCTTTGAGGAATCAGATGATAACTGGGTTTCAGACAGTTATGGTCCTGTTGTAAAACAATGGATTACTGAAATTTCACAGAATAATTCTATAGATTTACTTTTAAAATATTGTAAAGAATGTGAAAAACGAACTTATTTTGAAAGAAGCTTTAATACAATGCCAAATCCATTAATTTGTGTTATTGAAGCAGACTGGAAAGAAGGATTTGATACCTTGCTGGAACAATATTATGATCTTGTTAATTTAAAATATGAAACAGAAAAACACAGTGAAACAACAGAATTTCCTCTGCAAGCTGCAGTAAAATCTGGAAACCTTTATTATGTAACAAGACTTTTAGAAATGAGTGCAGATGTAAATGTGGATATTCAGGAATCTCTTTACAGCCCATTAAAGAATAATCTTCTTTCTTTCTGTAATAATGAGGAAATAGAAACACTTTTAATCTCAAAGGGAATTGAAACTTCTTTTGAGACTAACATGAAAATGACAAAGTGCACTCCAGAAAAAGCAAACTCTGTTAAACTATACGAATCTCCAGACGAAAATGCACCTTTTATAGAATATGAATTTTCAGATGAAGACTGTTTTACAGTAACAGAAGTAAGTTATAAAAAAGGGGAAAAAGTCAAAACCAAAGAAATTTCTGGCTATGTTCAACTAGACCGCTGGACAAAGGTAACCGTTAACGGTGAATCTGGCTGGGTAAAACCTGGAGAAATGTTTCTTGCATTTGGATACTACCAGCCATAATACTATTATACCTTAAGTAAAAGCTTGCTAAACTCAAAAAAAAAAATGCCACAATTTCAGTAAAATAACGCAGAAATTGTGGCATTACATATTTTTAATAAATATTAAGTTTTTTTTAACCCCATGTACGGATTAATTCGTAATTGTCTTCTGTTACCTGTGTATAAGCATTATATTCATTACAAGTTGGACAATATTCTGGAGCATTTGTACCTACAACAATGTGCCCACATTTTAAACATTCCCAGATTTTTACAGAACTATCTTTAAACTGCTCTGCACCAGCACTTTTTTCATTAAGTAAAGAGCGATATCGGTCTTCATGTCTTTTTTCTATGGCAGCAATTGCACGGAATTTGGCAGCTAATTCAGGGAATCCTTCCTTTTCTGCTGTTTTAGCAAAGTTTTCATACATATCTGTCCATTCATAGTTTTCGCCATTTGCAGCTGTTGTAAGATTAGTTTTTGTATCACCAATTCCATCCAGCTCATTTAACCACATTTTTGCATGGTTTTCTTCATTATTAGCTGTTTTTGTAAATATATCAGCAATTTTATCATTACCCTCGGCTTTCGCTACCTGTGCAAAATAGATATACTTGTTTCTTGCCTGAGATTCTCCTGCAAAAGCAGCTAAAATGTTTTTTTCTGATTCTGTTCCAGCGTATTTATTCATATACGTTACTCCTTAAAATAAATAATAACATAATATTACTCTAATTATAACAATTTTTCTCTTTATAGGTCAAAAAAAATTTAAACTTTCCAATAAAGTTCATAAATGCAAATATTGTTAAAAATCTAACAATATTTGCATTTTTACCACAAATTTGATACATTTTAACTGGAATTCCACCAATTCCCTATGAATTCAAATTGACCCCTGGTCTTAGAGAGCATAAAATGAGCCTATCAGTTGATTTACCTGAACCAACAAAAAAAAGAATGATCCAACTGCTTCAAATTTTGAAGTCCTGGTCTTCTGAAAAATTAACATCAATGGAAATCAGTAATGCTACCGGTTGGAAAGACAGCCTGATTCGTCATGATTTATGGTTGGTAGGGTTCGGCAAAGGTGTTTCAAACGGGTATTATGTAAAAGAGCTGATAGAAACTCTTACACAGATACTGGGACTTGAACTAGAACAGAATGCAGAAAATCAGACTTCTGTAAAAAGAAATTGTTGCATAGTTGGCTTAGGCAGACTTGGTGCAGCTCTTCTTGATGAAACTCTGGTTGATGGCAGTCCATTTGTTATAAAAGCAGGCTTTGATTCTAACGTAAACCGTGTAGAAATCTTGCGCTCTACTTTCCCTCTTTACCCTGCCAGTGAAATGGACTGGGTAATAAAACGGGAAAAGATTGAATATGCAATTCTGACTGTTCAAGATAGTTCCGCACAACAGATGCATAATCGTCTTGTAAAGGCTGGAATTAAAGGAATTGTTAATATGACAAATGTTGTGTTGACTGTCCCTGATGGCGTGAAAATAGAAAATCTTTCTATAGTAAACGCTTTGAAAATGGTAATTTAAAGGAGAAAATATATATGTCTAGAGTGTACAATTTTAGTGCTGGTCCAAGCTGTCTTCCAGAAGAAGTTTTACAGGCATGTGCTGCAGAAATGATGGATTATCAGGGAACAGGTCAGTCAGTTATGGAAATGAGCCACCGTTCAAAGGCTTATGAACCAATCATTCAGGATGCTGAAGCAATGGTTCGCAAATTGATGAATGTTCCAGATAACTACAAAGTATTATTTGTTCAGGGTGGTGGTTCAACTCAGTTCGCTATGGTTGCACAGAACCTTGGTATTAAAAATAAAAAAGCTGCTTACATCGAAACTGGTGTTTGGGCAAAGAAAGCAGCCGCTGAAGCTAAAAAACTTGGTATTGCAGTTGATGTAATTGCATCATCTAAAGATAAGAACTACTCTTACATCCCAAAAGTTGAAAAAGTTGAAGGCGACTACGACTATGTTTACATTTGTTTAAACAACACAATAATGGGAACTCACTATGAATACATTCCAGAAACAGGAAACATTCCTTTGGTAGCAGATATTTCTTCTTGTGTACTTTCTGAACCACTTGATGTTTCTAAATTCGGACTTTTGTTCGCTGGTGCTCAGAAAAACCTGGCTCCTGCTGGTGTTACACTTGTAATTGTTCGGGAAGACTTGATTCCAGAGGTTGAAAACTGCTTACCTGGCACACCAACAATGCTGGCTTACAAAACCCATGCAGATAACGATTCTATGTACAATACACCTCCATGTTACACAATCTATGTGCTTGGAAAAGTTCTTCACTGGATTGAAAAAAACGGTGGTGCTGAAGGAATGCTTAAACGCAACAAGGAAAAGGCTGATTACCTTTACAACTTCCTTGATTCAAGTGATTTCTACCGTGCAACAACAGAAGTTGGAAGCCGCTCTTTAATGAACGTTCCATTCTTAACAAAATACTCAGTTGCTGGTGCTACAGACGAAGCTGTTCTTGCAAAAGAAAAAGAAATCAACGACAAGTTCTGTAAAGAAGCTGCAGCGGCTGGTTTTGTAAACCTTAAAGGTCACCGCTTAGTTGGTGGTATGCGTGCTTCTATCTACAATGCAATGTCTATTGAAGGCGTAAAAGCATTGGTTGAATTTATGAAGAAATTTGCTGCTGAAAATTAATTAAGAATTGTGAATTAAGAATTAAGAATTGCTAAAAAAAAATAATTCTTAATTCTGCATTCTTAATTCTTAATTCCCTAGAGGTATATTATGTATAAAATTCAAACCCTTAATAAAATCGCTGCTTGTGGTCTTAATCAGTTGGACCGCGACAATTATGAAATTGCTTCTGAAATCAACAATCCAGATGCAATCTTAGTTCGTTCTGCAGATATGCACGAAATGGCTCTTTCTGATAATATAAAGGCTGTTGCTCGTGCAGGTGCCGGTACAAACAATATCCCAATTCCTGAGCTTACAGAAAAAGGTGTTGTAGTATTCAATACTCCTGGAGCTAATGCTAACGCTGTAAAAGAATTAGTTATGCTGGCTCTTCTCGTTTCAAGTCGTCCTTTACTTGATGCAAACAAATGGGCAAATGGTCTTGCTGGAAAAGGTGATGAAATTCCAGATTTAGCAGAAAAAGGAAAATCACAGTTTGTAGGACCAGAATTAAAAGGTAAAACACTTGGTGTTATTGGTCTTGGTGCAATCGGTGCTATGGTTGCAAACCTTGCTCTTAAATTTGGCATGGATGTAATTGGTTACGACCCATTTCTTTCTGTAAAGGCAGCTCTTTCTTTGGATCACAATGTAAAAATTGCTGAAACTTTGGATACTGTTTATGCAAAATCAGATTACATTACAATTCATGTTCCACAGACAAACGATACAAAAGGCATGATTAATGCAACTTCTATCAAAACAATGAAAGACGGTGTTCGCATTATCAACATTGCCCGAGGTGGACTTGTAAACAATGCTGATATTCTTGCTGCTTTGGAAAGCGGAAAAGTAAAATGCTTAGTAACAGACTTTGCTGCAGAAGAGCTTTTGAACAAGCCAAATGTAATCGTAATGCCACACCTTGGTGCTTCTACTCCAGAAGCAGAAGACAACTGTGCTATTATGGCTGCTGCTCAGCTTAAAGACTTCCTTGAAAAAGGAAACATTGTAAACTCTGTAAACTTCCCAAAAACAGTTACAGACAACCCAATTCCAGCAGGTGGAACTCGTCTTTGTATCAGCCACAAAAATATTCCTGATACAATTTCTAAGTTCACAACTATCCTTGGTGAAGCTAAGTTGAACATTTCTTCTTTCATCAATCAGGCTCGTGGTGATGTTGCTTACAATATTATTGATGTAGACGGAAAAGTTACAGATGATATTTTGGCTAAGCTTGCCGCTTGCGATACTGTAAACAGAGTTAGACCAATCTATAACTAAAAAATAAGGGTATCTCAAACAACAGCTTTTTCACTTTAATTGTGCAGATGTTGTTTGGATACCCTTTTTATTTTTTCAGACCTTGTTCCTAAAATTTCAGTGTACCAATTTCAACAGTTTCATCGCTACTTCCAGGAGCAGGCTTTCTTTTATTTCTTGGGCTTTCCTTATCAATCTGGGCAATTCGTTCTGCTTTACTTAATAACCCTCCAGAATTTTCTTTTCTAGCCTTTCTTGCTTTTGGAGATGCAATAAAAGCAAATAAGCTTCCACATAATCCTCCGGCAATTACAATAATTACATCAATAATTCCATTCCGATTTTTTACTATATACAAACGAACAATAAACAATAAAAGAACAGCAATTGAAGAAGCGGAAATTTTCTTTTTAGAAATATTCATCATTGCATCAAGCAAAATCAGCATGAAAACTATGCAAGGGGCTCCAGATGAAGGAAAACTACAAAAACAAGCATTTAATACGCCTGAAAATAAACTTGCAACAAAAATCATAATACCAATTATTATTGATCCATATCGCTCTTCCATAAACGGTCCCAACAGCATAATAAAAATCAAATCGCAAAGAAGTTGATTAAAATCAAAATAACTGAATATATGAAACACAATTCCAAACAAAGTCCTTACACTGGAAAAAGCAAAAGGAGCAGAACCTGCAGCCACAGTAGGAGCTTGAAGAAATTGGGAAATAACAGGCTTTTTTATAATTAGAGTATCAATTATAAAAAGTACAATAATAAGAATTGCCATGCTTAAAGAAACAGGGGCATCATATGAAAATTTAAGTGATATTTTTTTTCTAGACATAATTATATTATAACACAATTTTTCACAAATACCCGTTTTTTATTGGAATGAGTTCATTTTTATGATATATTCTGTATTATGAGTGAATTAAATAGCGAATCCCTAAGTTCCAGCAGCGGAATTGCGGAACATGTAGAAATTGACCTTCCACCAGAAAAAGATGTTGTTTTTTATAATGATGATTTTACAACTATGGAATTTGTAGTTGAAATTCTTGTTACAATTTTTAATAAAACTCCAGAAATTGCAGAACAGCTTATGCAGACAGTTCACGAAAATGGTTCTGCAATTGTTGGAACATATACTTTCGATATTGCTGTTTCAAGAGCAAATCTTACAAAAAATATTGCAAAGAAAAATGGTTTTCCATTGAGGGTAGAAGTTGAGTAACGAAGATCCACAAAAAGGTATAGTTAGACAAATGAAAGTTAGTCCTATGCTAACTAAAATTTTGTCAGAAGCACTACTTGAAGCAAAAAAATCTCATCACGAATTTCTCACTCCAGAGCATGTTCTTATTAGTGCTCTTCATAATGATTTTGTAATTCAATTATTAAATGAAAGCGGCTGTGATACAGCCTCCTTAATTTCTAAAACTTCAGATTATATTGCAACAAAAGTTCCTGTCATTTCTGAAACTGCAAACGAAAAATTTTTATCAAACGCACCAGTTGAATCAGCAGGTTTTCAGGCAGTTATGAACAGAGCTGTATTTCATTGTGTTTCCAGTGAATCTGATTTTCTTGATGTTACAGACATTATTGTAAGCATGTATGAAGAATCTAGAAATTATTGTTCATATTTTTTACGTACAACTGGAACTGATAAAATTAAATTATTACAGACAATCACAAAAATCAAAGGAATTCATGGAACTAAGAAACCTTCCAAAAATATTGGCATGGGCCTTCCTCCAGAAATGAGTTCCAATAATGAAGGCGGTTTGCAGCGATTTGCAGTAAATCTTACAGAAATGGCTAAAAACGGTGCATTTGATGCATTAATTGGCCGGGAAGATGAAATAGAACGAACTATTCAGATTTTATGTCGTCGCTCAAAAAATAATCCCCTTCATGTTGGAGATGCTGGTGTTGGTAAAACTGCTATTACCCAGGGATTAGCACAAAGAATTGTTCAAAATAAAGTTCCAGAATTTTTAAAAGGAACAACAATTTATAGTCTGGATATTGGTCTTTTACTGGCTGGTTCAAAATTTCGTGGTGATTTTGAAGAGAGAATTCACAACCTTGTAGATGAGCTTCGCCAAAAGAAAAATACAATTCTGTTTATTGATGAAATTCACATGATTATGGGTGCAGGAACAAATGGAAGCACTCAAATTGATGCGGCAAACTTATTAAAACCTGCCCTTTCAGATGGAAGCATAAGAGTTATTGGTTCAACCACCTATGAAGAATACACAAAGAATTTTGAAAAGGACCGTGCTCTTGCCCGTCGCTTCCAGAAAATAGATATTCTTGAACCAACAAGAGATGAAACTGTAAAAATTCTAAAAGGGCTTCAGAAAAAATATGAAGAATATCATAAAGTAAAATATACCCCTGCCAGCCTTGAAACTGCGGTTGATTTATCTATTCAGTATATTTCTGAAAAACGCCTGCCAGATAAAGCCATAGACCTTATGGATGAAGCTGGGGCATGGCAGAAGATTAATAAGAAAGGTGGAACTATCACTCCTGCTACTATTAAAAAGGTAACAGCAAAAATTGCAAAGCTGCCTGTTGATACTGTAGAAGGTGATGAAAAAGCAAAACTAAAAACCATTGAAGAATCTTTGCAGAAAGAAATCTTTGGTCAGAATAAGGCTATTGTTACATTAGCAAAGGCTGTGAAAAGAGCCAGGGCTGGTTTTAGAAATCCAGAAAAACCAGAAGCATGTTATCTTTTTGTAGGACCAACTGGTTGTGGTAAAACAGAACTTGCAAAAAGTCTGGCAAAGCTTTTAGGAGAACCTCTTCTTCGCTACGATATGTCTGAATATCAGGAAAAACATTCTGTCAGTCGTCTTGTAGGCTCTCCACCAGGATATGTGGGCTTTGAAGAAGGTGGTCAGCTTGTAAAAGATATTAGAAAGAATCCAAATTCCATTGTACTTTTTGATGAAATTGAAAAGGCCCATGAGGATATTTATAACATTCTTCTTCAAGTAATGGATTATGGTATTCTTACAGATAATCAGGGTAGAAAAGCCGACTTTAGAAATTGCATGATTATTATGACAAGTAATGCTGGTGCTCGCGATATGGAAAAACCAGGCATCGGTTTTGGTACTGAATCTGACCAAGATAACGAAGCTACATTAACCGAGGCGGTAAATAAAGAGTTCTCACCAGAATTCCGTAACCGTCTGGATGCTGTTATCCCATTTAAGCATCTAAATATGGATGTGGTTAAACTTGTTTGCGAAAAAGAAATTCAGAAACTGTCTGTTCGCATGGCAGCCAAAAAGGTTATGCTTTCTGTTACAAAAGACTGTGTTGCATATCTTACAGAGCAAGGATACTCAAGAGAATTTGGTGCCCGAAATATGGCACGAACAATTGAAGATAAACTTGCCAATGCTTTGGTTGATGAAGTTCTTTTTGGTAAACTGGAAAAAGGTGGAAATGTAACTGCAGATTATGAAAATGAGGAAGTAACCTTTAGTTATGAATAATAATCAGTCTTTTAAGACTATTTTCAATACAGAAATAGCCTCCTAAATTGTGTCTACCTGTTGACCTCAGGTAGCCACTCCTTTTTAAAATGCTTTCATTTTCATTATGTTTAATTTTTTTTTCATGTTTGATATAATAAAGTGACTATGACAACAACAGAACTTTCAAAACTGATTTATTCAAAATATGGAATGGTTACTCGTGCAAGAAACTGTTACCTTTACACAAAAAAAGGAATCCGTCTTACAGATCTTTTTCAAGAAAACGGTAGAGCTATTTTAGGTTGGCACGGTGGTTCAGCTTTTACATTTTTAAAAAATACATTATCAAAAGGCCTCACTGGTAGTTTTATCTGTGAAGACAAATCAAGACTAGATAAAGCTATAACAAAACTTTTTGATAATGAAACAAAAAATAATTCCAGAACAGTATTCGCTTTCTCTTCAAAAGCAGAGGCTCTAAAAGCAGGCTTAATGTTTTCATCACAAAATACTTCTGTATATTCACCTTGGAATCAGGCAAATATAGATTATAGCAAAGTTGATTCCATTGTAATGCAACCTCCACTACCATGGACTCAAACAATTTTTCTTACTGCAGTTAAAAGTTCACTGATAAATGCAAATAATTTATCAGATAACAAAATTGAACTTTCCAACACAATTTCTATTCCATTTGCGTTAGAAACTGCCATAACAAAATCCATTTATAATTTAATTAGTGAAATTCCACTAAGACAAGAAAAAGATTGGTTTATTTACGATCCTGTTCTTACAAAATATTGGACTCGAAAAGGTCCATATCTTTATCCAAAAATGTCAGAAGAAAAATATAATGACTTTGTAAAACATTGCCTGGAATGCGAATTAATAATTAATCCAACTTATCAAATGCCATCATTAATTCCATTTGGTGCCGACAAAGGCGTTTTTACAAAACTGAAAAACAATCCTTTTTCTTTTTGATTTTTTTGTCGATAAATAATTATCACATAGGGAGTATTTATGAATCCACAGTTATTATTATTTATTATAAAATTAATTCTTGGCGGATTAGTATCTTTTCTTTCAATTATGATTATGTCTAAAACACGAGAAGTATATTGGATGATGCTTGTAATTGGATTTTTAACTTCTTATGCATCATTGCTTTACGATTTAATTGTAGAACTTGGCCTTTTTGCAACTCCAAAATTATGTCTTTTAGGTATTCCTGTACCAACATTAATTTTTGCAATAGTTCCATCTTTCTTTTTCATTTTAGCATTCTTTTTCAGACTTCTTAAAAAATAGGTAATATATGACAGAATTAGATAAATATTGGAATAAATTTCTTTCTGAAACAGGACGCTCCCCAGATGATAAATGTGCAGGAGACATTGGATTCGAAGCCAAAGGATTTGTTGGTGATGAGCTTTTAACACTTGTACTGGCAGGTAAAAAAACGGCATTATTTTCAAGCTATCCAACCTTTGCAATTGATAATGAACCTCTCCCTGTATCTGGAGAACTTTATTTGGTTTTAGACAGAGCCGGACAACCTCAATGTGTTATTGAATTTGAAAATATTCAAATCCTACCATACAATGAAGTTACATGGGAAATGGCAAAGCTTGAAGGAGAAGATGAAAACCTTGACGCATGGAAAGAAAGACAGCAAGAATATCTTGAAGAAGAAGGAAACATTTTAGGTTTTGATTTTTCACCAGATATAAAACTTGTATTCCAGGAATTTAAAGTTGTTTATCGCTCAAAATAAAAATAGTATCATTATTTCATTAGCTATTTTTGAACGCCAGTTCAAAAAAATATATTTAGTTTAGGAGGCAGGAATGTCTAAAAATTCATCATTTTCAATTGGAAGAATCTTACTTCAGATTGCATTAGGACTTTTATTAACAGTTGCAGGAATCTGGTCTTTTATGGGTGACGGAGACGAAGGTGTTTCAGCTATTAAAAATGTTATAGATAATAAAACATTAGAAACCATTCTTATCTATGCATACGGAGTCATTGAAGTTATTTCTGGTGTATTTCTTATTCTTTCTCTTTTTATTGGAGACAGACTTGGAGCATTTGGAAATATCCTTATGATTATTATTATGATTGTTTGGATTCTTGCAATTGTTCTTATTGATTTCTTAGGTGCAGGCAGCATTTTCAGAACAAGAAATCTTCTTAATTGGTTGTATCAGTTTGCAGGACACCTTATTATTCTTGGTGCACTTCTTATTCTTCATGACTAACTATCAAGACAGTTTGATTTAAGTATCAAAAAAAAATCCTGTTTCCAATGAAACAGGATTTTTTTACCATAAAACATTTCAGTAAAACATTTCAGTAAAACATTTCAGTAAAACATTTCAGTAATTAAGCATTAACGTGCGTAATCAACAATACGTGTCTCACGAATCATTGTAAGACGGATTCTTCCAGGATAACGCAAATCATTTTCAATCTGCTTTGCAATACTTCTTGCAAGTTCCTTTACTTCTCCATCAGCAATTTTTTCATTATTTACAAGAATTCTAAGTTCACGACCAGCCTGAATAGCATATGCCTTTTCAACGCCATTAAATCCTTCGGCAATTGCTTCAAGATTTTCAAGACGCTTAACATAATTATCAATTGTTTCACGTCTAGCACCAGGGCGAGCCGCAGAAATAGCATCTGCAATCTGTACAATAACGGCTTCAATTGTTTCAGTAGCAACATCATTGTGGTGAGCTGCAATTGCATTAACAACTCTAGCATCTTCACCCATTTTACGAGCCATTTCAGCACCAACCTCTGCGTGGTTCTGATCGCTATCATTTTCTGCACCCTTACCAATATCGTGTAAGATTGCAGCCCTTTTAGCTAATTCTCTGTCTACTCCAATTTCAGCAGCAATAAGACTTGCAGCCATTGCAACTTCCTTAGAGTGTGTAAGAACATTCTGACCGTAGCTTGTACGGAAATACAAACGTCCTAAAGCACGAACACCATCTGTGTTCATGTTATGAATTCCAAGATCAAAGAGGGCACGTTCACCTTCTTCATAAATCTTATTCTGGATTTCATGAGTAACCTTCTGAACAACCTCTTCAATTCTTGCAGGATGAATACGTCCATCAGAAATAAGTCGTTCCAAAGATTCTTTTGCAATTTCTTTACGAACTGGATCAAAACAAGAAATTACAACAGCTTCTGGAGTATCATCAATAATGATATCAACACCAGTAAGTGTTTCCAAAGTACGGATATTACGACCTTCACGACCAATAATACGACCTTTCATTTCATCACTTGGTAACGAAACTGTGGTAACTGTAATATCACTTGTTACTTCAGGAGCAAGACGTTGAATTGTTGTTACAAGAACGTCTTTTGCTTTCTTTTCTGCAGTCAACTGTGCTTCCTGCTCAATCTTATTAATCATAGCTTGAGCATCATGACGTGCTTCGTTTTCAAGATTTTTAATAATTAAATCTTTTGCTTCCTGTGCAGACAAACCAGAAATTTTTTCCAATTCTGATCTATACAATTCTTCCTGCTTTGCAAGAGCTTGTTCTCTCTTTGCCATTGCAGCTTTAGAATCTGCTAATTCTTTTTCATTTTTTTCAAATTCAGCTGCTCTCTGATCAAGAAGCTCTTCTTTTTTGTTTACACGGGCTTCATAGCGTTGAACTTCTGCTCTTCGCTCCCGGTTCTCCCTTTCCTGCTGATTTCTTTCCCGAATGAGCTCATCTTTTGCATTTAACAAAATTTCTTTTTTCTGTGCTTCAGCTTCTCTAATAGCATCTTGTTTTACACGTTCAGCTTTTTGTTCTGAAGCAGATAATTGAAATCTGGCATATAACCAGCGAATAATCCATCCAAGAACAATTCCAACAATTGGGAGAATCAAATACAATAACCATGCTGGCATATAATTTGCTCCTAATTTTAAATAGAATAGTTCACGTTCAATTTTAACGTAAGAAATTGTCTATGTCAAATAAAAAGGGAAATTATATAGAAGTTAAATATATAAATTACATTGAAAAGTTCTTGCCAAGATATATTTCACGGGCTAAATCACTTTGTAAAATCTCTTCTCTTGTACCTTGTATAATGATTGAACCTGTATTAATAATAATAGCTCTATCTGTAATTTCTAAAGTATCACGTACATTATGATCTGTAATCAAAACACCAATTCCACGATTTGCCAGCAATTTAATTACAGACTTAATATCAGCAACAGCAATTGGATCAATACCTGCAAATGGTTCATCAAGAAGAAGAAACTTTGGTTCAATAGCAAGAGATCGGGCTATTTCTGTACGACGTCTTTCTCCTCCTGACAGTGTGTAAGCATATTGCTTTCTAATTCTACCAATTGAAAATTCTTCTATAAGTTCTTCCAGCTTATCTTTTTTTTGTCGATTAGTTAAATCCTTTCTAGTTTCAAGAATGGACCATATATTTTCTTCAACAGTAAATTTTCTAAAAACAGAAGGTTCCTGTGGTAAATAGGAAATTCCTTTTTGAGCTCTTTTATACATTGCAAGGGGTGTTAAACATTCGTTATTCAAAAAAACATCCCCTGCAGTCGGTTTATAAAAACCTACAACCATATAAAACGTAGTTGTCTTACCTGCACCATTTGGTCCTAAAAGACCAAGAACCTCCCCTGTTTTCATGGAAAAATCCACGCCTTTAACAACTTCTTTTTTGCCAAAATTTTTATATAAGCTGGAAACTCGTAGTTCATCTCTGTTAGTTAGAATCATCTTTCTTATCCTCCTGAGTGACAGAACCTTTTACATTTCCAGATAAAGATATTTCCTGAGTATCCATATTCAGGCTGATTTGCTGTGCTCTAAAAATATCATTTTTCTGTTTAACCTGAGCATTTCCAGAAATTTCCAGCAGCTGCTTTTTTTTCTGATAAATTGCATATGCTCCATTACAGGTATTATCTTTTTGAATTAATTTTACTTGAATCTGTAATACAGCAATTTCTGTTTCCTGATTATATTCAATAATCTGAGCCTGGGCTTTTACATCATTTTCAATATCTGTAAGAGTAACATCACCTTTTAAAATTGCAATTTTGGTGTCCCGATCAAATTCCAAAGAATCACAGGTGAATTCCATATTTGCATCAAGATTTTTTCCAGAAATATTTCCTTCAGCTTTTATATATCTGTAATTTTCTCCAGACATTTCAATCATTTCTGCAGAAATTTCTATGGAAGCAGTTTGAACAAATGCAGCCCCAATTAATTTTGTAGTTGCATTACTGTTACCAGTTTGTCCAACCATGCTTGAAGCCGAAAAAACAATTTTTTCTGCATATAAAAAAGAGGAAATAAATAATATAATTAATGCGGAAATTATTTTTTTCATTCTGATTCTATTTCCCCTGTTACCGTTCCATTAAAATGAAAAGTACTGCTAATTCCACTGGCAGAAAATCCTGTTCCAAATATGATAGTATCATTTTTTTCTACCCGAACAGTATCTCTTTTAGAACCAATCAATTGTTCTGTTTTTCCATCCCACTTTAATACATTTGCATGAAATGTTGTATCGTACTCTTTGCTATACAAGGATATTCCATCAAATAATTCAAAAACCTGGGAGTCTAAATCTGCATAAAGCAATCCGCATGATCCCTTTGCATCACTTTCATCATATCTGTCAAAAGTTTCAAATAAAACATCACTGGCATAAAAAATTGAATTACTTTTATATTTTTCAATTTTTTCAGCATTCACAATAACACTTTTTTTGCCATTTTCTACCCTAATCAAAGACGGATTTTCAAAAATAAATTCAGGTGTAACATCTTTAGATACTGCCTCTTCATCATATTTTAATGAGCACCCAAAAATCGAGAAAATCAAAAAGGACAGAAACAAAATCTTTTTCATCTATCTAAAATTATACACCATCCCCCACCTCTCTTCAATTCCTAATTCTTTCTTACTAATTCCAAACTCCAAATTAATATGTTATTATATCCCCATGAGTGATAGATGTTTCCGTTGTTTTAAACCAGAAAATAGTTGTCTTTGTAAATATACATCAGAATTAGACACAGGAATTAAATTCGTTTTATTAATGCATCCAAAAGAAGCTAAAAGACAAAGGACGGGAACAGGAAATCTTTCTCACATTACCCTAAAGGATTCAGAAATAATTGTTGGTCTGGATTTTTCAAAAAACGAAAGATTGCAACAGTTGCTTCATGATGACAAATATTTTCCTGTAATGATGTACCCGGGAGAAGAAGCTTGGACTGCAAAAAAAGAAGGATTTAAGGAAATAGTTGGTAATAAAACACTTTTAGTTTTAATTCTGGATGCTACATGGTTTTGTTCAAAAAAAATGATAGAGCATAATCCTTTTCTTCTAGAATTACCAAGAGTATCTTTTTATGGAGATTACCGTTCAATTTTCACATTTAAGAGAGAACCACGTCCAGAATATATTTCTACAATTGAATGCTGTTACTATTTAATAAAAGAACTTCAAACAATTGATTTAGTTGATAAAAATCTAAATCCAGAACCATTAATGAACGTCTTTAAACAGATGATAAAACTTCAGCTTACAGCAGAAAACGAACGAATCTTAGGTATTCGTCCTAATTCTCACAGTTATGATGAAAAATATAAAAAAATAAAAGAAATTCCAGATTACGTTAAAAATTAATTATAAGGCTTTATTCCTTCTGGAACATATTCTCCATTAACAGCACCAATCATAGCTTCCATTGTATAATCACAATACCAGCTGTAGCCAAGTAAAACAGAATCTGCCCAGGTAAGATTTTCCACAAAAACAGGTGACATTGTAGATAGAATTATGACTTTTTTATTGGAATTTTTAAAATATTGAGCAATACTCTGATGTTTTTCATTGGAAACACACATTATTATTGTATCACAACCACGAGCAGCATAACTTAAACCATTAATAACCGACTGAACATCTTCAATATTAACAGCGTCATGTCTGTAATGATATGTTGATGAATTAGGATATCTGGCTTTACCAGCTTTAAAGAAACTGTCTAAAGAGCCTGCCAAAAGAATCTTACTTTCATCACTATTTTTAATTGGAAGAGATGTATTTTTTTCTATTGTAATAGAACGGCATGCTTGTGAAAGGAAAAATTCTTCGCCTTCCTTATCTGGAACAAATTCGGAAATTTTAGACTGGTCAGGATACAGAGGAACAGGATTTTCAGATTTAAAATATTCCAGCTTAGATTTTATTACTCTATAAGCTGCATTCTTTACCTGTTGTTTAAAATCTGGATTTTCAGACATTTCATCAATATTTTTAGTCCACATAGATTCATTTAGCCTTGCAGTTGATGATGAAAGAATAATGTCATTTCCAGCTTGAATAGCTAGTTTAACAGCATTACTAAATGAACCTGCAAAAGCTGTTGCACCTACCATCTGCATATCATCAGTAATAATTAAGCCTTCATAGCCCATTTCATTTCTCAATAAATCAGTAAGAAAAAATTTAGAAAGGCTGGCAGGTGCTCCTGATGGATCCAATTGTGGAAAACTCAAATGTCCAGACATAATTGCAGGAACATTGTCTTTAATTAAATACTCATAAGGAACCAATTCCCTATTTCTGAAAGTTTGCTCATCAATATCAATTACAGGAAGTTTTCCGTGAGAATCTAAACTTGTGTCCCCATGACCTGGGAAATGTTTTACAGTTGGAATAACACCGGCTGCCATACTACCAGCAGCAAAGGCAGCACCTAAAATACCACTTTTGTCAGGATCTTCACCAAAAGAGCGGGTTCCAATAATTGTTGAATCGTGATCGGTAAAAAGATCAATAGTTGGTGCAAAATTCATGTTTATTCCCAATGCACGAATTTCCCTACAAATATAGTAAGCACTATACCAGGAATCAACAGGATATCCTGCAGCACCAATAGCCATATTTCCAGGAGTAATGGAAGTATCACCTTTAACATGACGAATCCAACCACCTTCCTGATCTGTTGCAACATATAGGGGAATATTAAAACGATTCTTGGAAGCCCGACTCTGAAGTCGATTTACAGATTTTGCAACAAGATTAATATCATCCGTATTCCAACCAAAAACCTTTACACTACCAAGTCCCCGATCAACCCACTGAAATAAAAGATTATTTGGTTCTGCACCAGACCATCCAAACATAAGAATTTGAGATAATAATTCAGTATCAGTCATTCTATCAACAATGGCCTGTGCCAGAACATCAGAAGGATAATCGCTCCAGAAGTCAATATTTGAAGGAAGTTTTTCAGCCTGCTCATTTAAATTAATCTGCTGCTTAGAATTTTGAGCAAAAAGATAAAAAGCAGAGCCTGCTGTTAAAATTAAAACAAAAGCGACAATTCCAATTATTGTTTTATATAAAGCAATTTTTTTTTGCATTAGATTAACTTCCCCAAAAACTTTTTATTTATGATTTATTATTTCTTTTGCACGGTTTGCAGCAATCGCTCCATCACTTACGGCAGTCACAATCTGACGGAAACTCTTAGAACGTACATCACCAGTTGCAAAAAGACCTGGAATTAAAGTTTCCATCTCTTCATTAGTTTTAATATAACCACCTTCATCTTTAGGAAGCATATCCACCAAATCAGTTTGAGGAATCATCCCAGTAAAAACAAACACAGCATCACAAAGCAAATCAGTCTGTTCCCCAGTTTTAACATTTTCCAAAGTAACAGATTCAACCTTTACCGAACCATTAATCTTTTTTACAACAGAATCATAAACAGGTTTAATACCTTTTTCCAGCATTTTATCAACAACAGCTTTCTGTGCTCTAAAGGAGTCTCTGCGATGAACAATTGAAACATCGTTGGAAATGGTAGAAAGATAAATTGCTTCACTACAAGCACTGTCTCCACCGCCCACAACAATTATTTTTTTATTACGGAAAAATGGACCATCACAAACAGCACAATAAGAAACCCCACGACCTGTAAATTCCTTTTCCCCTGGAACTTCAAGATTTCTATGAACAGCACCAGTGGCAATACAAAGACATTTAGAATGATATTCAATATCTTTTGTCTTAATTACAAACAAATCATTAGTTTTATCAATTGAAGAAACCTGTACATGGGCAATTTCTGCACCAAAACTTTCAGCCTGTTTCTGCATCGTTTCAATAAACTCATTACCATTAATTGCAGGGAAAACACCAGGATAATTTTCCAACTCATTAATCTGCATAACCTGACCCCCAGAAGCAATTCCTTCCAGTACAAGAGTTTTTAACCCTCCTCGAGCAGCATATTGAGCCCCAGCAAGCCCTGCAGGTCCGGCACCAATGATAATATAATCGTAATTTTTAATTTCCATAAAATTTATTGTAACAGAAAAAAAATATATATTAAATATGTAGGTTTAAATAAAAGAAAAATAACAAACTTCCCACAGCGCAGTTACCTAAAATGGCTACCGCAGAAAAAAGCCTTC